>Ga0193717_1001369_pt1 | contig 14969 bp, 14 predicted proteins | sample U2c2metaG_FD_145900 | JGI IMG/M metagenome (GOLD analysis project Ga0193717, IMG submission 145900) | Soil microbial communities from a riparian zone of the East river system, Colorado, United States - U2c2 | ecosystem: Environmental > Terrestrial > Soil > Riparian zone | place: USA: East River... | reverse complement strand
TATGCGGCGATCTCGTCTGGTTCGGAATTGCGGCCACGGGCCTCGCGGCGCTGGCCAGGACCGCGGCGACGCTGTTCGTGGCCATCAAGTGGGCCGGCGTCGCCTATCTACTGTTCCTGGCTTACAAGCTCTGGACTGCGCCGGCGAAGCAGGTCGCAGTCGACTCTCCCGATCGCAGGCAGCATGGCTGGCACGCATTCCTCGCGAGCCTGACGCTCACACTCGCGAATCCCAAGGCCATTCTGTTCTTCCTGGCCTTGCTGCCGACGGTCATCGATCTTCAGTCGATGAACGCCGTACGTTTCGTGGAGATTTCGGCGGCCATCATCGTGGTGCAGCCCGCGGTACTTTTCGCTTACGCGCTCCTCGCGGCGCGTGCACGTGAGCTCTTCACGACACCAAAGGCGGTGCGAAGACTGAATCGCACCTCGGGTGTCGCCATGGCTGGCGCCGCGCTAGTAGTCGCGACGCGGTAGCGCTACTCCGTTTCGAGCAGGTCCACCGTACGCCAGCCTCGCGGCAGCACCGACCCGCGCTGCGCGCGCTGCCCACGGTAGTCCTTGAGGTCGGACCACGAGATCGTCATCTTGCGTTCACCCGAGCGCACCACGAGCGACTTGTCCTTCGGGACCACCGCCAGGCCGGTGAGGAAGTCTTCGCGACTCGCGAACTTCTTGGACGGAATGTCGAACAGCTTGTTGCCTTTGCCGCGCGCGAGCTCCGGCACGTCCTTGACGGGGAAAACGAGTAGTTTGCCGCCTTCCGAGGTGACCGCGACCAGCGCATCGTCGCCGGGTACCGGCGCCGGTGGGAGCACCAGCGCTCCGTCCGGAATGTTGAGCAGCGTCTTGCCGGCCTTCTTGCTCGCGTAGGCTTCTTTCAGGCGCACCGTGAAGCCGTAACCGGCATCGCTCGCGACCAGCCACAGGTCTTCCGGCTCGCCGATCATCACGCCGCGCCACTTGGCGCCATCCGGAGGATCGACGCGTGACGATAGAGGTTCGCCGAGGCCTCGCGCCGACGGCAGCGAGTGCGCGACGACGCTGTAGGCCCGACCGGTCGAATCCAGGAACACCGCCTGCTGCACGCTGCGGCCCTTCGCGGCGTGCTGGTATTCGTCGCCGGCCTTGTAGGTCAGCGTGCGTGCGTCGATCTCGTGGCCCTTGGCCGAGCGCACGAATCCACCCTTCGAGAGGACAATAGTCGCCGGCTCATTGGCGATGAGCTCGGATTCGTCGATGGCCTGCGCGGCCTCGCGTTCAACAATCTTCGTACGGCGATCGTCGCCGTATTTCTCGGCGTCGGCTTCGATTTCGCTGGCAACGAGCTTCTTGAGCTTCGCCTTCGACTTGAGAATGCTTTCGAGCTCTTCACGCTCCTCGGCGAGCTTTTTCTGCTCGTCGCGGATCTTCATCTCTTCGAGCTTGGCGAGATGGCGCAACTTCGTCTCGAGGATCGCCTCGGCCTGCTCCTCGGAAAGCTTGAAGCGTTTCATGAGCACGGGCTTGGGCTCGTCCTCGCGCCGGATGATGCGAATCACTTCGTCGAGATTCAGGTACGCGACCAGCAATCCATCGAGGATGTGCAGTCGCTTCGCGACCTTGTCGAGGCGAAATTGCAGCCGGCGCGTGACGGTGGTGGTGCGGAACGTCAGCCACTCGTTGAGCAGATCGCGCAGGCCCAGCACCTTCGGCTTGCCCTCGAGCGTGATCACGTTGATGTTCACGCGATAGTTGCGCTCGAGATCCGTGGTTGCGAACAAGTGCGCCATGAGCTGCGCCACGTCGGCACGCTTCTTGGGCTCTATGACGATGCGGATTCGTTCTTCGTGATCCGACTCGTCGCGGATGTCCTCGACCATGGGCAGCTTCTTCTCGCGCATCTGCGCAGCGATCTGCTCGATGATCTTGTTGCCGGACACCTGGTACGGCAGCTCGCTGATGACGATGGTGTCGTCGTCCTTGTCTTCCTTGTAAACCGCGCGCGCCTTGAAGCTGCCGTTGCCCGTGTTGTAGATCTCGAGCAAGTCCGACTTCGGCGAGACGATTTCGCCGCCGGTGGGCAGATCCGGGCCGCGCACATATTTCATGAGCGTGCGTGTCTGCGCATCGGGCTCATCCAGCAAATGGATGCAGGCCTGGGCGATCTCGCGAAGGTTGTGCGGCGGAATGTCGGTGGACATGCCGACGGCAATGCCCTGCGTGCCGTTGAGCAGCACGTTCGGCAGACGCGCCGGCAGGAAGGCCGGCTCGTCGAGCGTGCCGTCGAAGTTCGGCTGCCAGTCGACGGTACCGTCCGAGAGCTCCGACAGCAGCACCTCGGCATAACGCGTGAGCTTCGACTCCGTGTAACGCATCGCCGCGAACGACTTCGGATCGTCGGGCGAGCCCCAGTTGCCCTGCCCGTCCACGATCGGATAGCGATACGAGAAATCCTGCGCCATGAGCACCATGGCTTCGTAACAGGCCGAGTCGCCGTGCGGGTGGAACTTGCCGATGACGTCGCCGACCGTGCGCGCGGATTTCTTGTGCTTCTGGCCAGCCGAGAGCCCGAGCTCGCTCATGGCGTAGATGATGCGGCGCTGCACTGGTTTCAAGCCGTCCGAGAGGCTTGGCAACGCGCGATCCAAAATGACGTACATCGAATAGTCGAGGTACGCCTTTTCCGTGAAGGTGCGCAGAGGTTGTTTCTCCACGCCTTCGAAATTCAGTTCGTCTTGCATGTCAGGGAACCACTATCAGGGGATCACTTCGGCGAGGTTGCCTTTTTCCTCTAACCACTCGCGCCGGTCGGAGGCGCGTTTCTTGGCGAGCATCATGTCCATGATGCTGTCGCTGTCGTCCTTGGCCGAAATGGTGAGCTGCACCAGGCGGCGGGTGCGCGGATCCATCGTGGTCTCGCGCAGCTGCGAGGGATTCATCTCACCCAGACCCTTGAAGCGCTGGACGTACGGCTTCGCCTTGGTCTTGCCGTCGCTCTCGATTTTCTTGAGCAACGAGTCGCGCTCGGCATCGTCGAGTGCGTAGTAGATGTTCTTGCCGGCATCGATGCGATACAGCGGCGGCATGGCGACGAACACGTGACCGTTGGCGACGAGCGGCCGGTAATGACGCAGGAACAGCGCACACAGCAGGGTCGCGATGTGCAGACCGTCCGAGTCCGCATCCGCGAGTATGCAGATCTTGTGATAACGCAACCCGGACAGGTCGCTGGTGCCCGGATCGATGCCCATGGCCACCGAAATATCGTGCACTTCCTGCGAGGAATTGATCTCGCCCACCGACACTTCCCAGGTGTTCAGTATCTTGCCGCGCAGCGGCATGATGGCCTGGGTCTCGCGATCGCGCGCCTGTTTGGCGGAGCCGCCGGCGGAATCGCCCTCGACCAGGAACAACTCAGAATGTTTCGGATCCTGGTTGGTGCAGTCGGCTAACTTCCCGGGCAGCGCAGGGCCTGCGGTCACGCGTTTGCGCTTGATCTGCTGCGCGGCTTTCGTGCGTTCCTGGGCATTCTCGATGGCGAACTGCGCGATGCGCTCGCCCGCGTCGGGATGCTGGTTGAGCCACAGCGACAACGAGTCGTGCACGAAGCTCTCGGTGAGCGACGCGGCATCGCGCGAAGCGAGGCGCTCTTTGATCTGGCCGGCGAACTGCGGTTCCTGGATCTTGATCGACAGCACGAAGCAGCACTTGTCGAAGATATCTTCGGGTGAGAGTTTCAGGCCACGCGGCACGAGATTGCGGAATTCGCAGAACTCGCGCACCGCGCCTGCGACGCCGGCGCGCAAGCCGTTGACGTGGGTGCCGCCTTCAGAAGTCGGAATGAGGTTGACGTAACTCTCGCCCATCGCACGGTCGGCGTTGGGAGTCCACACGATGGCGTATTCAACGACATTCACTTTCTGCTGGTCGTTCTTCGCGAAGATAGGCTCGGTCGGCAGCGCGTCTTCCTTGCCGATCTCTTCCTTCAGATAGGCCGCCAGGTCGCCCGTGAAAAACCACTCGTCTTTCTCTTTCGTGGCTTCGTTCTCGAAGGTGATCTTGAGCCCGGGGCACAACACGGCCTTGGCCTTGAGCACGTGCCGCAGGGACGGCACCGAGAATTTGTCGCTGTCGAAGAATTTGGGATCGGGCCAGAAGCGCACCGTGGTGCCAGTGTTGCGCTGGCCGACGGTGCCAACCACCTCGAGCTTCGAGGACACTTTTCCGTCCTTGAAGCTGATGTTGTATTCCTTGCCGTTGCGCTTGATCCAAGTCTCGAGCTGCTTGGACAGCGCGTTCACGACGGATACGCCGACGCCGTGCAGGCCGCCGGAGACTTCGTAATTCTTGTCGTTGAATTTGCCGCCGGCGTGCAGGCGCGTGAGGATCAGCTCGACGCCGCTCACCTTCTCTTTCGGGTGAATGTCCACCGGCATGCCGCGACCATCGTCGGCCACCGACAAGGAGTTGTCCTTGTGCAGGATGACGTTGATCTCTTTGGCATGACCGCCGAGCGCTTCGTCGACCGAGTTGTCGACGACTTCGTGCGCGAGATGGTTGGGGCGGGAGGTGTCGGTGTACATGCCCGGACGGCGACGCACGGGCTCGAGACCGGAGAGAACTTCAATATCGGATGCGTTGTAGGACATTCTCGCGTAATAAATTCTGGGGAACGCGCCAGTCAGTTGAGCGCGGCGCGAAGTCTACCAGCGTGCGCGAGCGGAGGCGCGCCCGGGATTGCCTCAGCCCAATTCCTCGCGCAGTCGCCGACCCAACGGGGTGAACATGAGGCCGATGGCGACCGCAACGGCGGCAATCACCGTGCTCCCGCTCATGAGGATGCGATCGCGGGTGGCGGCGGAGATCTCCGGCAGGAACGCGCTGACGTCCATTCCCGACAGCATCTGCCAGCCGAACACACACAAGAATATGGCGACGCCGCCGAGACCCAGGACGTTCATCACGGACAACAAGCTTGCCATCTTCGGCGTGGTGCTCGGCGACGTCTGCCATGCGGGCGCAGTGCTGCGACCCTCTTCGGCTTCGATACGCGCCCATACGCCCGCATCGAACTTGCGATCCAGGCGCGGCACGGCGACCTGCTTGCGCAGCGAACGCTCCAGCACGGCTTCGATCTGGGTTTTGTCTTTCATGATTTGGTCTCCGTCTTACCCGCGAGCGTAGCCAGCCGCTTCCGGCCCCGATGCAGCAGCGCTTTCACGGTACCCGTGGGCATGGACAAAATCTCGCCGACTTCCTCACAACTGCGGTCTTCGAGATAGAACAGCACGACGACGCGACGGTAGGGCTCGGGCAGCTGCTCGAGGAGTTTCGCGACATCGTATTCGGCCGCGGCCTGCCCTGCGGTTTCCGCGCCGGCCTGGGCCGTCCCGAACACTAAAGGATCTCCGTCATCGTCGGCCACTTCCGCAAAATCCTCGAGCGGAACCATGCGGCGTTCGCGGGTCACCGCGCTCAGGCAGGTGTTGCGCGCGATCGTGTACAGCCAGGTCGATATGGCCGCGCGACCGTCGAACTTGGGCAACGCCTGCCAGACTTTGACAAACGTGGTCTGGGCCAGGTCCTCGGCCAGGGCCGGGTCTCGCACGATGGACACCGCCAGGTGCATGACCTTCTGGCGATAACGGTCCATCAGGCCCGTAAGCACCGCGTGCCGGTCCCCACGGCGCAACGCCTCGACGAGGTCGGCGTCGCGTTCCATGGCAAGGGTCTGTTTGGGCACCGGGGGCGGTAGGCCCGCGTCAATGTTCATATTTACCGCTGGCTGCACGGGCTTGATACTCCGCCGGGGCACTAGTGGTTGCAAACCTTGGGGGTTGCAGACCCCCTCACTGCAACCGGATTGGCTGCTGGCGGGTTTCAAAGCCGTACGAAACGGCTATGCGGAGAAGTTGATCATGAACCTGGTATTTTTCATTCCCATCACTGCCATCGTCATGGGCATCGGCATCGGCATGCTGGGCTTGTGGACCGACCACAAGCGCAAATCGCAGATGCTCGAGCAGCTGCACAAGGAACGCATGGCCGCGATCGAAAAGGGCATCGAGTTGCCACCGATGAACGCCGACCCCTACACGGAACGCCCCGCCAGCACGGTGGCCAACCCTGCACGAATACTGCGCAATGGCGTATTCATGGTGGCTTTCGGCATCGTTCTATATTTCGCGCTCGACACCGTGGGCGCGAGCGAGGCCGCTGTGTTCGGCCTGATTCCCGCGACCATCGGCCTTGCGAACCTGGCCTATGCGGCGGTGTTGTTCGATAAGGAGCGCAAGGCCGAAGCGCTGAAGGAACGGGGTCGTCTGCCGCCGCCGCTGTGAGCGGCGGAAGCAACTAGCCCAGATCGGCGACCAGCGCGGCGCGCACTTGGTCCGCTGCGGGCGAAATCTGGTGCTGATAGTTAGGGTGGTCGATGCCCATGGACAACGCGACGCCACCTTTGAGACCGGCGGCCATCGGCTCGCTGAGCTCGAATCTCAGGAAATGGACCGCTGAGGTCTTCACATCGTTCGAGCGTTCCAGGTCCTCGTCCGCTATCGCGAACACGCGCTCGAAGCCGGCCACCTGCACCCAGCAGCGATCTTCAATGCCCTTCAGGCGTTCGAGCTGCACGCGGCGCACTTCGGCGTCCGTGTATTCGATGAGGAAGGTGACCTTCCAGTTGGTGCCATCGGGGATCAGCGGGTTGTAGGCGCTGAGCTCTTCGGCAATGCCCTCGGCTTCGAAGATGCGCTCCGTGCGCAGCATCTCCTGAACCTGGTACTGCACCGTGAGGCGATCTTCGAAAAGCCACATGGTGTTGGGGCCCACATTCACCTGGCGATTCCGCTTGTGCGCGATGACGCGCGCGCGAAAGTCCGGCCGTTCGCGCGAATAACGCTCGAGGGACAGCAGATCCGATTGCGCTAACTTGTGCATGGTCTGCGTCATAATCCGTACGCTTTGCGCACCAGGGTCATGGGGTGTTCGGGTTCGCGCGGGGCGGCGCCCGACGCGTCGTGCGCCAGGCCGCTTTCGATCTGGTGTCCCGCCATCGGGCAGTCGCTCGAATAGTGGTCGGCTTTCGCCTGTTCCACCTTCGCAACGACCGGTCTGCCGATCTTCATGGACGCCGCGCGGAATTCTTTCTTCACCGCGTAGGTACCGTTGTGTCCCGAGCATCGCTCGATGACATCGACGGTGGTGTCCGGCACCAGCCGCAGAACATCGCGCGTCTTGAGCCCGATGTTCTGCACTCGAAGGTGGCAAGGCACGTGGTAACTCACCTTGCCGAGTCTGCCGCTGAAATCCGTGCGCAGCAGGCCGGCCTTATGGCGCAGCATGAGGTATTCGAACGGATCGAAGATGTGCTCCTTGACCGCCTGCACGTCGGCGTCTTCGGGGAACATCAGCGGCAGCTCCTGCTTGAACATGAGCACACAGGACGGGATGGGCGCGACGATGTCGTAACCGTCGTCGATGAGCTGCTTCAACTGCGGGATGTTGAAGTTCTTGTACTTCTCCACCGTCTCGAGATCGCCCAGCTCGAGCTTGGGCATGCCACAGCATTTTTCTTTGCCCACGACCTTCACCGTGATGCCGTTGTGCTCGAACACGACGGTCAGGTCTTCGGGCATGTGCGGCTCGTTACGGTTGCCGTAGCAGGTCACGAACAGCGCGACCTTGCCGCGCGTTTCCTCGGTGGGTGTCACGGCGCCAGCGGCTTTGGCAATTTTCCGCGCGCGCGACGTTCCCGTGTTCGAGTGGAATTTCGGAATCGGCGCGGTGGCATCCACGCCGAGCGTGGCCTCTAACAACTTGCGGCCGACCTTGGTGCCGTTGACCGCGTTGACGATCTCGGCGATCACCGGGATTCCGGCGATGCTGCCCAGCCCGCGCGTGTTCGAGAGCAGTTTGTCGCGGAATGAATGTTCGCCCTTGCGATGCTGCACGTGTTTGGCGCGCAGCATGAGGTGCGGGAAATCGATGTTCCAGGGATGTGGCGGGACATACGGACACTTGGTCATGAAACACATGTCACACAGGTAACAGTGATCCACGACGTCCCAGTAGACCTGTCTGTCGACACCGTCGAGTTCGAGAGTCGAAGACGCGTCGATGGCATCAAACAGCGTCGGGAAGGAATTGCAGAGCGAGAAGCAGCGGCGACAACCGTGGCAGATGTCGAAGACGCGATCGAGTTCTTTCTCGAGCGCCACCTCGTCGGTGAACTGCGGGTTTCGCCAATCGAGCGGATGACGCGAGGGCGCCTGGAGGCTGCCCTCGCGTATGCCGGTAGTGGAATCGCTCACGTGACGCGCGTCAGATCGTGTCGAGCGCCTTCTGGAAACGATTGGCGTGCGAACGTTCCGCCTTCGCGAGTGTTTCGAACCAGTCGGCGATTTCGGAGAAACCTTCCTCGCGCGCCTGCTTCGCCATACCCGGATACATGTCGCTGTACTCGTGCGTTTCGCCGGCGATAGCGGCCTTCAGATTCATCTTGGTTTCGCCGATCGGCAAACCGGTGGCCGGATCGCCCACGGACTCGAGGTACTCGAGGTGGCCGTGCGCATGGCCCGTCTCGCCTTCGGCGGTGGAACGGAACACGGTGGACACGTCGTTGTAACCCTCGACGTCGGCCTTGGCTGCGAAATACAGGTAACGACGATTCGCTTGCGATTCGCCCGCGAATGCGTCCTTCAGATTTTTCTCGGTCTTGCTGCCTTTGAGGTTCACGGCTCGTTCCTCCATCAATAAATAGGAATGGCTCTCATTTAGACTTGTTCTAAGAGGGCGGCACTGTACGGCGGCCACCTTGCGGGCGTCAATCGGGGCAGCCGTTTGCATCCAAGAGTTTGAATCGACGACATCTAACGTTTAACGTCGCGCGCGTGAAATCAAAACCAAAACTTCCGGACTTCGAACACTCGCTGACTGAACTCGAAGCTCTCGTAGCGAAGCTCGAACAGGGCGACGTGCCTCTCGAAGACGCACTCAAGACATTCGAACGCGGCGTGGCGCTCACGCGCCAATGCCAGACCGCGTTGCGCACGGCCCAGCAAAAAGTGGAAGTGCTGCTGGCTCGCAACGGCAACGAAACCATCGAACCGTTCGCCGGCGACGATGACGAAGACGAAGACGACGCCGATGACACCGCCGATCGCTGAAGCCGCGCGGCCCGTGACGCAATTGTTCCTGGCCGACCGCGTTCCGCTCTACCAGCAGCGCATCGAGACGGTACTCGCGCTGTCGCTTGCGATCGAAGGCGGCGAGACCTCGCGGCTCATCAAGGCCATGCAATACAGCACGCTCGCGGGCGGCAAGCGCGTGCGCCCGATACTGGTGTACGCCACGGGCGAAGCGCTCGGCGCGCCGCTGGACTGGCTGGATGCCGCGGCCGCGGCGGTCGAACTCATTCACGTCTACAGCCTGGTGCACGACGACCTGCCCGCCATGGACAACGACGATCTTCGCCGCGGGCGCCCCACCTGCCATCGTGCCTTTGACGAATCCACCGCAATCCTGGTCGGCGATGCGCTGCAGGCGCGGGCATTCGAAGTGCTGGCGAACGCGCCGGCCACGATCAGCGCGAGCGCCCGTCTCGAAATGTTGCGCGTCCTCGCCGATGCCATCGGCACGCGTGGCATGGCCGGTGGCCAGGCGATCGATCTCGAATCCGTCAAACAATCTCTGAACGAAGTGGCGCTCGAACGCATGCACCGCCAGAAAACCGGTGCGCTGATCCAGGCCAGCGTACTGCTCGGCGCCATTTCGGCAGGTTTGCAGAACGGACTGGAACGCGCGGCACTCGCGGAGTTCGGCGCGGAGATCGGACTCGCTTTTCAGATCCAGGACGACATTCTCGATGTCGAAGGCACCACCACTTCGCTCGGCAAGCGTGCCGGCGCGGACGCCGATCGCGTCAAGCCGACGTACCCTTCCGTCATGGGTCTGGAAAAATCACGCGAGCAGGCATTCGCGCGCCGCGATCGCGCCATTGCTGCGCTCGATCCCTGGGGCACGCGTTTCGCTTCCTTGACCGAATTCGCGAATTTCCTCGTGGCGCGCGCCAACTGAATGTTTTGGCCTGCTTGTCCGCCCGGACAGGCGTGTAAACTTCACTCGCAATGCCCAACGCAAAGGAATCATTCGCGCTGCTGCGCTCGCTCAATTCACCGGCGGATCTGCGCGCCCATCCAGAAAACCGGCTTGGCGAAATCTGCGACGAATTGCGCGACTACCTGATCAAGACGGTCGCCACGCGCGGCGGGCATTTCGCCGCGGGGCTCGGTACGGTCGAACTCACGGTCGCGCTGCACTACGTTTTCGAAACGCCGCGTGACCGGCTGGTGTGGGACGTGGGCCACCAGGCCTATCCGCACAAGGTGCTCACCGGCCGGCGCGACCGGCTCGACACCATCAAGCAGCGCGGCGGCCTCGCGCCTTTTCCGTCGCGCGCCGAAAGCGAATACGACACCTTCGGCGTCGGTCACTCGAGCACGTCGATCAGCGCCGCGCTCGGCATGGCAGTCGCCGCGGAGCTCGCCCGGGACGACCGCAAGGTGGTCGCGATCATCGGCGACGGCGCGATGACCGCCGGAATGGCCTGGGAAGCACTGTTCAACGCCGGCGCGCGCAAGACGAATCTGCTGGTCGTGCTCAACGACAACGACATGTCGATCTCCGAGAACGTCGGCGCGTTGTCTAACTATTTCGCCAAGGTGCTGTCGGGCCGCATGTACTCCACGCTGCGGTCGGGCGGCAAGAAAATCCTCAAGCAGATGCCCACCATGTGGGAGCTCGCGCGCCGCTCCGAAGAGATGATGAAGGGCATGGTCCTGCCCGGAACGCTGTTCGAAGAGTTCGGCTTCAATTTCATCGGACCGATCAACGGTCACGACATCAAGGCGCTGGTCACGAACCTGCGCAACATGCGTCACCTCGAAGGGCCGCAGCTGCTGCACGTGGTCACGAAAAAGGGCAAGGGCTACGACCCGGCGGAGAAAGATCCGATCAAGTGGCACGGCCCGGGTCCGTTCGATCCGGTCAGCGGCACCATCTTCAAGGAAAAGGCCACCGGGCCCACCTACTCCCAGGTGTTCGGCCAGTGGCTCTGCGACATCGCGAGCCTCGATCCGCGCATCGTCGCCGTCACCCCCGCCATGCGCGAGGGCTCGGGCCTGGTGGAGTACTCGAAGAGATATCCGCAGCGTTATTTCGATGTCGCCATCGCGGAACAACATGCCGTGACGTTCGCCGCCGGCCTCGCCTGCGAGGGCTGGAAGCCGGTGGTCGCTATCTACTCCACGTTCCTGCAGCGCGCCTACGACCAGCTGATCCACGACGTGGCGCTGCAGAACCTGCCCGTCGTGTTCGCGCTCGATCGCGCCGGACTCGTTGGGGGCGACGGGGCCACGCACCAGGGTTCCTACGACTACTCATTCCTGCGTTGCATTCCGAACCTCACCATCATGGCACCCGCCGACGAGAACGAATGCCGGCAGATGCTGTACACCGCGACCACCATCAACGGTCCGGTCGCCGTGCGTTATCCGCGCGGGCAAGGCCCGGGCGTCGCCCCGGTTGCGGAGATGACCGCGTTGCCCGCGGGCCGCGCGGAAATCCGCCGCGAAGGCAACAGTGGCCTGCTGATCCTTGCCTTCGGCGCGATGGTGCGTTCGGCGGAAATCATCGGTGAGCGTCTCGATGCCACGGTCGTGAACATGCGGTTCGTCAAACCACTCGACGAAGAGCTGGTGCTGCGGCTCGCGGCCAAACATAACGCGCTCGTGACCATCGAAGAAAACGCCGTCGCCGGTGGTGCCGGCTCCGCGGTCATCGAAGTTCTCGCCAGCTGCGCCACGCTGCTGCCCACGCTCACCCTCGGCATTCCCGACCACTTCATCGAGCATGGCTCACGCGATGATTGCCTCGCCCAGGCAGAGCTGGACCAGACCAGTCTCGCGGCCGCCGTGGAGCGCTGGTGGAGTCCGCTCGCCGGCAAACAGGCGCGCTCCGGGACCTGAAACAGGCGGCCGAAGGCGCAATTGCGGGGCATTACCTCCATTGAGGGGTTGAACATGCGCCGAAAGACCGCAAACTGTGCGGGCTTTTTTACTCTCCAGGCCCTCACATGAACCCTGTTGCTGCACCCCACGCCCGCGTCGTCTCCGTCGAAGACGTGCAGAGCCGCGCCGACACCCGCCAGATTCCGATCAACCAGGTCGGCATCAAGGACATCAATCACCCCGTGAAGGTGAAAGACCGCTCCGCCGGCGAGCAGCACACGGTGGCGAACTTCAGCATGTACGTGAACCTGCCGCACAATTTCAAAGGCACGCACATGTCGCGCTTCGTGGAGATCCTGCACCGCGAACGCGAAATTTCCGTCGAGTCCTTCGGCAGCCTGCTGGCGGAGATGACCGAACGTCTCGAGTCGGACTCCGGCCACATCGAAATGTCCTTCCCCTATTTCGTGATGAAGAAGGCGCCCATATCCGGCGTCGAGAGCTACATGGACTATCGCGCAACCCTCACCGGCAAGCGCGTCAACGGCGAAAACCAGATGTGGGTACGCGTGGTCGTGCCTGTCACGAGCCTGTGCCCCTGCTCGAAGAAGATCTCAGAGCGCGGCGCACACAATCAGCGTTCACACGTCACCATCGCCGCCCGCCTGCGCGAACACATGTGGATCGAAGAACTCATCGAGATCGCGGAAAGTGAGGCTTCGTGCGAGCTGTACGGAATCCTCAAGCGGCCCGACGAGAAATACGTGACCGAGCGCGCCTACGACAACCCGAAGTTCGTCGAAGACATGGTTCGCGATGTCGCCGTTCGGCTCAACGACGAGCCGCGTGTCGGCGCCTACGTGGTCGAGTCGGAGAACTTCGAGTCCATCCACAATCACTCCGCGTACGCACAGATCGAACGCGACAAGGACGCCGACTAGGGCGGAGGGCGGCGCCCAGCCAAGGGCCGGTGCGACCGGCGTCACAGTTTGGCGCCCGCACGATAACGCGCGCAGCAGCACGAGAAGTCGGTTGGCGTACTCGTACGCCGCATCGGATCGAATGCAAAGCCGGGTCTGACCGGTATCTGGTGTGAAATGTCGCTCTCGCTCCCTACATCCGTATTTCAGTGGGTGCATGCGACCAGCGTGTTGGCGTTGCTGACATGGTCTGGGCTTGCGCAAGGAGGCTCGCTCACGGTTGCGGCAAAGCAGCACAACGGCAAGCCGCTGAGCGGAGCTGTCGTGACGGTCGAAGCGGAAACACCGGCGCTGCCACCCGCTCCGCCGGCGCACGCGACGATGGACCAGGTGAATCTCACGTTCGTCCCGGATGTGCTGGTGGTCCCGGTGCATTCCACCGTGCAGTTTCCCAACAGCGACGTCATCAGCCACCAGGTGTACTCGTTCTCGAGCGCCCGGCGATTCCAGCTGCCGTTGTATCGTGGCAAGCCCTATCCACCCGTGACGTTCGACGAACCCGGACTCGTCACGCTAGGGTGCAACATCCACGACAACATGCTGGCCTACATCGTGGTCACCAAGGCGCCTTTCTTCGGGCGCACGGACGCCAAGGGTGAGTGGTCCGCCGCGAATGTTCCCGCTGGCCGATATCGCCTGCGACTCTGGCATCCATTGCTCAACGAACCGCTCGAAGTGGAACGGCTCATCGAAGCCGGCGCCGGACAGGACCTCGTCGAAATTCGCCTCTCCCGCGGGCTTCGCCCTGCTCCGCTCACCGGACGGCCGCACTCATGGGACTACTGATACACAGGCGCGTGATCTGGCTGTTTGCGGTCCTGATCGGTACGCAGGCGCAAGCCGCGGATTGGGAGCTCGCGCTCGACCTGCGCGCGGTGAGCTCCGACGGGCGCAAATCATTCCTCGACGACGGCCAGGGCAAACTCCGCTTCGATGAAGATCACCAGGGTATCCAGCTCGGGCGCCTGCGCGCCGCATGGAACCAGCCGCTCGGCGAAGTGTTCTCGGCGCACGTCGAAGCGTCGAGCTGGGATGACGACGACAAGAATCCCATCGATCTCACCGAAGCCTACCTCGAATACCGACCCTATCCGCGCGCCGGCGTGCGCTCGCGGCTGCGGCTCGGCGCGTTCTATCCACCGATGTCGCTCGAGAGCCGCGCGGTCGGCTGGGAGACTCCTTACACCATCACGCCCTCGGCGATCAGCTCCTGGATCGGCGAGGAAATCCGCACCCTGGGTCTCGAGGGCCAGGTCGACTGGTTAGGCACGCGTCTCGGACACTCGTTCGATCTGCAGCTCACCGCCGCCGTGTTCGGCTGGAACGATCCGGCCGGCACGATGCTGGGCGCGCACGGTTTCGCTTTCCACGACCGCCAGACCACGTTGTTCGGCCGCGTCGGCGCGCCGCAGACATATCCGGAGTTTGCGACGAAAGAGCTCTTCCACGAGATTGATGACCGCCCGGGGTACTACGTCGGCGCGCAGGCGCGCTACCTGGATCGCGCCGTCCTCAATCTCCTGCACTACGACAATCGCGCCGATCCCACCATCGAACTTCCTTCGATTCGCGATTTTGCGTGGCTCACGAAATTCGACGCCGCGGCATTGCGCGTCGAAACCGGCAATGGCTGGACCGTGCTTCTGCAGGCGCTGGACGGCTCGACGTACATCGCTCCCGGGGGCAACTGGCTCGACTGGGATTTCAATTCGCAGTCCGCGCTGCTCGCCAAGCGGGTTGGCGCACACATGTTGGCAGTGAGATACGACGCATTCGAGGTGTTGTTCCAGGACAACCCCGCCGAAGCCGGCAGCGAGGACGGCCACGCATGGGCGCTCGCGTATTCGTTCGATCGTGGCAAGCAGTGGCGCTTCGCGCTCGAATGGCTGCGCGTCGAGAGCGATGTGGCGTCGCGCGTGGCACTGCTCGGGGAGCCGGCGTTCGCCCGCGAATCGAAACTGGAATTCTCGGCGCGCTACCTGCTCAGCGGCTCTTTCTAG
>Ga0193717_1001368_pt1 | contig 14971 bp, 20 predicted proteins | sample U2c2metaG_FD_145900 | JGI IMG/M metagenome (GOLD analysis project Ga0193717, IMG submission 145900) | Soil microbial communities from a riparian zone of the East river system, Colorado, United States - U2c2 | ecosystem: Environmental > Terrestrial > Soil > Riparian zone | place: USA: East River... | reverse complement strand
GCTCGCGGGATTGGCGTCGAATTTCTTGCGGCAGCCGTCCGAGCAGAAATAGTAGTGCTGGCCCGCATGCTGCGCGCGATGCGGAGAGTCCGCTGCGACTTTCATCCCACAGACTAGATCCGTGTGCTGGAGCGCGCCATGCGCATGATCAAGTTTCACTTTATTGTTTCATTGGCCAAAGCTTACGCGGTGATGATCACCTTCAACGCTCCGGTCTCCGCGGCCCGGCTGAATACGTCATAAGCCTCGATTATCTGGTCGAGCTTGAACCGATGCGTAATGAGGCGTGTCGGATCGATCTTGCCGGACCGCACGGTTTTCAACAGCATGGGCGTCGTCACGGTATCCACCAGACGCGTCGTGATCGCAATGTTGTGCGACCAGAGTCGCTCGAGGTGAAGATCGACCTTCTGCCCGTGCACCCCGATGTTCGCGATGACGCCACCAGGCGCCACCACGTCCTGGCACAAAGAAAATGTCGCGGGAATACCGACGGCCTCGATTGCCGTATCGACACCACGACCCTCCGCGCCGGCAGTATTCGCACTTGCCGCAGGAAGAGACGCAGGAAATCAGAACGCGATCACCTTTGCGGAAAGCCGTGACGCCGGCACCAACGGAATCGACAACTCCCACTCCCTCGTGCCCGAGAATTCGGCCCGGTGCGCAGGTTGGGACGTGGCCTTTCAGGATGTGCAGGTCCGTACCGCAGATCGTCGTCTTGACCACTTTTACAATTGCATCACCGGCTGCCTGAATTTCAGGCTTTGGGCGATCTTCGATCGCCTTCTGCCCCGGTCCGCGATAAACCAATGCCTTCATCATGCTGTCCTTCTCGTAAAACGCGGCCGTGTGAGCCAGCCTTGCGACTCGCGCCTGCTGCAGATGCACGAACCCAAGTTTTCGAGCGTATTCGGCAGATCTTGCGCGTCGATGGCCGCCCGCTCTGTTCGTGACCGCACAGACCGTGCTGGGGAGGGCAAACCATAGTGTGGAAATACAGTCGCTCGGTTCCTCGTGGGTTGATCGAGGCCTCCGAGTTCATGTCGAGGAAAATTTTTGGAAGACGCCGCAATGAGCGAACGAATCGACCAATTCGCAGACTCGCTAGGCGAGAGGCTGACCACGATTGAAAAAATGATCGATGAAGCAAAGATCGGTCTTGAGGAAGCGAAGGACACCGACAGCGACAAACTCCATTCAAATTCGCCATCGGTACGCCACAAATTCAAGGCGGCGAAAAATGTCGTAAAGGCCGCTGAATCCAGCGTAACCCAATGGCTCAAGGCCAAGGAGGCGTTGGGCACCTCCGTGGTTCACGGATGGAAAGACGAGCGTGAGAGTCGCAAGCTTGAACATCAGGCTGCCAGCGCAGAAGACGACGCGGAAGCCGGCATCTATCTGGCTGAGGCCGCAATCGTGAACGCGGTAGTTGCCACGTATGAAGCCATTGACGCGCGGCGCGCAGCCGAGCAACCCGAAGCCACCTGATTGCCCAACCTTTCGGAACAAGGAGCTTTCTCCTGCATCCCTATCCCCATCTGTACCGTGCATCTGCCGCCGGAGCTCCTACCGGGTCCGTGACGGTTGCGTCGCCGCAGCTGCCAGACATCGAGACGGCGCCGCCGCCAGAGTTTGACGGGCCCGGTGGTATCTGGTCACCCGAGGGCCTCTTGTCCGCCGCAGTCGCGGACTGCTTCATTCTTACCTTTCGGGCTGTCAGCCGCGCCGCGAAACTTGAATGGCTGAAGCTCGAGTGTCGCGTCGAAGGAACGTTGGAACGCGTCGAGAGCCAGGCTCAATTTACTCGCTACGCTACCTTCGCAACGCTTACTGTTGCGACGGGGTCGGATGCTGTGAAAGCCCGAGCCCTGCTCGAGCGCGCCGAACATAGTTGCCTCATCTCCAATTCATTGCGCGGCGTGCGCACGCTTGAATCAGAGATAGTTGAGGAGCCTGCCCAGTAGGTAACATGCTATTCCGCCAATTGTTTGAACCTATTTCGAGCACTTATACCTATCTACTGGGATGCGAGGAGACCGGTAAGGCGATCCTGATTGATCCGGTCATGCCCGCATGGCAACGCGATCTTGCCGAGATCAATGCCCTGGGATTACGCCTGGATTGCACCGTCGACACCCATGTGCATGCCGATCACATTACATCGGCGTTGCACCTCAAGCGGGAGACCGGCAGCAGGATCGCCAATGCGGCAACGGATGCGCTGCCATGCACGGACATCGGCATCAAAGATGCCGAACCGCTAGTGGTGGGCAGCATCACCCTTGAGCCATTGCACACGCCCGGACATACCGACGCACACTTCACTTTCAAATCAGCGCAGCGTTTGTTTACCGGTGATGCGCTGCTGATTGATGGCTGCGGTCGAACCGATTTCCAGAGCGGCGATGCAGCAACGCTTTATCGCAGCATTCACGAGAAAATGTTCTCGCTACCTGAGGAAACGCTCGTCTATCCGGCTCATGACTATCAGCAACGCAGGGTTTCAACTATCGCGCAAGAGCGCGAGCGCAACCCACGGCTCGGAGGCGGCCGAAGTCTCGAGGAATTCATTGCAATCATGGCAGCGCTCAACCTGCCCTATCCGAAATTCATCGACTACGCGGTGCCCGGCAACCGGCTGTGCGGCGTGTGCCCCCAAGACCTCCCAGAAAACCTGAAACGTTACTGCGATGAAATGGCCTGCAGTCCGCAGGGTTGAATCGCTTTCAGCCGCCGAAGATTCCCAGTTCGACCGCGCCCTTGAACAACATGCAAATCGCGACGACAAAAATCAATCCCGCAAACACGAGGTCCCGAGCGTAGAGCCCAGCAACGCACCGCCAACTCCTGCGGCGGCGAATACGTTGGCGCAATGCCATTTGACGTGACCGCTGCGCGCGTGATTGAGAAGGCTGACTGCAGCATTGACGGCGACTGCCAACGCGCTGGTTCCGATGGCGACATGGGGGTTGGAAACGCCGACCAGATAAATCATCAGCGGCACGTACAGGATCGAACCACCGCCACCCACGAGTCCGAGCGAGAAGCCCACCACGCATCCAGCACCGGCACAGAGCAGGTACTGCATCGTGGTGAGATCAATCATGTGGCTTGCGATCTGTTTCCTTGTTCCAGCCGGGGACGCAAGGCGCTGATGTCGTATCCCGCTTTTGCCGCGGTCTCCAGAATCTCACCGGTGTTTCGCGAGGTTGGTTCGGCCAGCGCCCAAAGCATCGCGGCGCGCGTGCCGGTCCGGCAGAAGGCATGCACTTTTCCTGAATTTTCTTGTGAAGCTTGCGAAAACTTTAGGACGTCATCGTCGCTGATCGAGCCACTGACGACGGGAATGTGTACGAACGAGATGCCACTCGCTCTACTCGCTTTGGCTATATTCGCTGCTGTGGGTTGGTCGGGATCTTCGCCGTCGGGTCGATTTGAAATCAGCGTGCGATATCCATTGGCCTCCAACCACGGAATGTCTGCCAGCGTGATCTGCGGAGAGATGCTCTGCGATTCATCGAGTTTTCGAAGTTCCATTACGCTATCCGCCAGCTTGCCGGTCGTGAAGGACGCGAAACAACGCCATGCCGCCAACCATCGCGGCGACGAACAGCAGAATCTGCCATCGGCCCGTCGTCAACGCGGCGACGGCGGGACCCGGGCACAGGCCCACCACGCCCCAGCCGACTCCAAACAGGGCCGCGCCCGTGATCAGTCTGAGATCAATGGTTCTGGCCGTAGGCACATCGAAGCGGGTTGCGACAAAAGGCGCCGCCATGCGACGCCGGATTAGATACGCAAGTGACGAGGGGATCAGTGCGCCACCCAACACAAGCGCAAGCGAAGGATCCCAGGCGCCGGCGACGTCAAGAAACGCGAGCACCCGTGCGGGATTGATCATGTCCGACACCACCAGCCCCGCGCCAAACAGCAGACCGCACAGGATCGAGACCAGGCCTGATTTCATGCGGTGGCCCCGAAGGCGTGACGCATGAGAAACACCGTAATTCCCGCCATGACCATGAATGTCCCGGTTGCTGCCAATGAACGCGGAGAAAGGCGCGCGAGCCCGCAGACTCCATGTCCGCTGGTGCAACCCGCTCCCAAGCGAGTGCCATACCCCACGAGCAATCCGCCCACGATCAGCAGCGGCAGCGCCGACGTGACTTGAATCGACGGACGCCGCAGCCATTCCGTCGCGATCAGGGTGCCGATGAGAAGTCCGGCCAGAAACAAGGTCGGCAACAGTCTGGAGCTGGCACGCGCAAGACCTAACGCGACCGAAGCCATTCCTGAAATGCCAGTGACTCGTCCGTTGAACAGCAAATACAGACCGGCCGACAAGCCGATCAACAGCCCGCCTCCCAGGGGATACCACCACTCGAGACTTGAGGCGCTCAACGTCAGAAATCCTAGTTTGGAAGTTTGAGCATCGTATGGTTATGCAGGGAGACCATGAATGCCGTCCGCGGCAAAGTCGATAGGAGCGGACCGATAGGGGACGGCCGGAAACGCCTCGGATTGTGATAGGCGCGGCGTACCAGACCCTGTGCTACCCGCACGATCTGCGCGCAAGACACATTCTTCGCACATCTCAATTGGACGTGGGCGATTGCACTCGGCTATGCGGCTTCCATATGGTTTCACTTCTTGCTGAACGCCGATTCGTTTCGCGACATTCACGGGCCCGAGTGCAGCGCCGCGAGGCGAATTGGCCACAAGGGAGTTCTCCGCAAAGAGCGGGTCGACAATTCCCCGTATAGGGGTGGCACGGGGAAAATGTCCAAAGTTCGGTTCTGCTGCCGATCGATTCACGCTTCTAGCGGCGATTCTTGTACGCAATGGACGAGAGAATAAGCAGATACGACAGCAATCTGATCGCATAGACAAGATGGCTTCCTGACTGCGGATTCTCGACGAAGAGAAGGCAAGCCCGGTTGACCCCTTCAATCAGGAAGGCGGCGCCAAATCCAAGGAAGAGAACATCGCGGGTTTGCTTCCAGAACTTGAGGAAGAAGGCCGAGGCCACTAGCGAGGTGGTGACGATTACGCCTAAAAGAAATCCTTCAATCATGACCGATCGCTCTCGAAGATCAGCCCGTACAACAGCAGCAGCATCGAAAATGCCGCGGCGCCCAGCCGCCAGCGATACAGGTCCATCTCGGGTACGACGGCGAGATCGATGATCAGAAGAGCATTGGCAGCCGTGAGGCCGGCGAAGCACATGCCGCTCCAGAAGAGCAGTCGCTTTTTCACGTCGCGATAGGCACGCAACAGCAATACCGCGCAGAGTCCAACCGTGAGCGTACCGAGGATGTTCACAGTCAAATGCAACATTCAGGGCTCCTTCTTCAGATCGAAAGCTCGCGCAAATTCCTTCACGGAGACGGACGCCTTCGAGTGGATATATGTTGAAATGGCCACGACGTTGCGGCCATAAGCCTGCGCGACTTCGGCAATCAGCGTGCGGTCATCGCTATGGGGCGGGTTGAATCGATACTGCGGCGGTTTCCCCTCCGCGACGATCAACTGTCGACGAGTTAGCGCATCGAGTACTCGCGCCGCGCTGGCCGGCTGCGTGTACAGGCGCGCGGCGACCTCCTGCTCGGTCCAAACGCGATTCTCATCATCGCTCATGATCAACAACGCCTCGAGCTCGATCACCGTATTGATCTTCTCGGCGAGGAACTTGAGGACCCGCGGCGGAATCGGTGGCAGCGACATCAGTTTGCGCGGAATGCAATATTGGTGGATGGTTCGATCTGCTTGCCGACCGAGACTGCAGACACCTTTCGGGTTAGCGGGGTTGTCCTTCCCCGGAACCGCACTGCTCTTCGAACGAGGATCGGTGGTTTTGCGAGTTCGTCCGCGTCAGGCATTGGTTCCTCCCGCAGCGGCATCAAGTGAGTCGAGGAAGCGCGTGTGCCAAGCGTGGATACAGTTCTTGCGCAGGACCTCGATCATCGACTGATGCCGTTCTCTCCGCTCCGCCAGCGGCATATTGAAGGCCTGCTGAATCGCATGGGCCATGCCACGCGCATCGTATGGATTTACGAGGATGGCGGCGTTCAATTCCTGTGCGGCGCCGGCCAACGTCGACAAAACGAGGACACCGGGATCTGCTGGATCCTGCGCGGCCACAAATTCTTTCGCGACGAGATTCATGCCATCACGTAGTGGCGTTACGATGCCAATGAGCGCATTTCGCAGAAAGCCCATCAATACATCGTGCGCGAAGTTTTTGTTCAGATAGCGGATCGGCGTCCAGTCAGTATCCGCGAAACGGCCATTTGTACGTCCAGTCGTTTGCTCGAGATCGCGGCGAATTTCCGAATAGGCGCGCACATCGGTACGCGACAACGGAGCGATCTGCAGAAACGTCACGCGATTCTGATTTTCCGGATGTGTTTCCAGGAAGCGCTCGTAGGCTCGGAAACGCTCCACGAGCCCCTTGCTGTAGTCGAGGCGATCCACCCCGACCATGAGCCGGCGCCCTAACAATCCGGCGACCATGCGTTTGCATTCATCGGTCGCCAGAGCCCCCGCCGCTTCGCGTTGAATTGTGCTGACGTCAACACCAATTGGAAATACTTCCGTCGCGACCGATCGTTCTCCCACGACGACGCGGCCGCCCCGGATCGCATCGGATCCCCACATTTGTGCGATGGCGCCGCGAAATGCATCGAGATCGGTCCTGGTTTGAAAACCCAATACGTCGTAGGCAAGCATTGCCTGGAGCAGCTCCCCATACACCGGCAGCACGCGCAGCACTTCGATATTCGGAAATGGGATATGGAGAAAGAAGCCCATCGGTTGCCGCACTGCGACCTCACGAAGTTTTTGCGCCAGGGGAATCAGGTGATAGTCATGCACCCAGATCACATCGTCTGGCTCGAGCAGTGTGCGCAGTTCCTGCGCGAATCTCTTGTTGACCCGCTGATAGGTTTCGTACTGGACGTCGGAGTAGCGAAAGCCTTCAACAAAATAGTGGAACAGCGGCCACAACACCGAATTGCAGAAGCCGAGGTAGAAATCCTTGTAGTCGGTCTTATCGAGATGGGTGGCGACATAGCTGATATCGCCCTTCCTGGTGACAGTCGGCGGCTCAATGGCGCCTTCCGCAGTCTCGCCGTCCCAGCCGAACCACAGACCCCCTCGTGCCTGCATGGCGGTAACCAAGCCGACCGCCAGCCCTCCCGGGGCGGACCCTCGTTTGGGCAACGCGATCCGGTTCGAGACCGCAATGAGTCTGCTCACGCGAGCGCAGTCCAATTGCAGAGAAGCGCCGACGAATGCATGGTCAACGATGCGATTCGAGCAACAAGGTCTCCAGCCATGCCCGGACTGCAGCCGGACTTTGGAGGCTGCGGTCTGCGACAACTCGATTGCCTACCGATATTGCCAGGCCGTTGAATCGACGAACCGCCGCGAACCCATCCATGTCGGTTTGATCGTCGCCGATGAACACGGGAAAACGACCCGCGAAGGGTGACTCCTGCATGAATGCCTCGATCGCCGTGGCTTTGTTGTGCGCCACAGGTTTTATCTCGATGACGTGATCGCCTTCCAGCAATTCGTATTCCCGGCTTCGGAATAGCAAGGTCGAGAGTTGCAGGCGCAGCTTCTCTTCCAGGAAAGGCGCTTGCCGAAAATGCACGGCGAATGCGTAACCTTTGTCTTCCAGGAATATTCCCTGGAATTGCTTAAGCAGATTACGCAACTCTGCCCGGACGGGTTCGATCTCGGTGACGGCAAAGGTCGGCCGGTACCAGTTGCCGCAGGCGTCGCGGCGCTCGCAGCCGTGCACGCCGGCGACAGAGAGAAACAGAGGTTCGAAAAGATCATCGACCTCCACGATGGGGCGGCCGCTGATCAGCGCGAGCGCGCCATCGAAAGCGCGGTCCAGCTCTCGCAGCAGATCCACCAATGCTGCATCGACGCGGACACTGTCAGGGGTCGGCGCAACGTCGAGCAAAGTGCCGTCCACATCGAGGAACAAACAACATGGTGTCGCATTGCTGGACTCTGAATTTCTCAAGGGGTCTTCGCCTTTAGCTGCTCAACGCACTGCGGTGGGTTGGCCCATCGCACGCCAATTGCCAGATACTTCTGATCGACGGCGGGCAACCAGGAGCAGCTCGATTCCCGCTACCAGCATTGGAATCGAAAGCAGTTGCCCCATCGTAAGCCAACCGCCCGCGAGATAGCCGAGCTGACTATCTGGAACTCGTAAGAACTCCACCGCAATGCGAAACGTTGCATAGCTGACGAGAAACAATCCAGAGACAGTCCAACGCATCCGCGGCGTCGATGAAAACCACCACACGATTGCGAACAAGAACACGCCTTCGAACAGCGCCTCATAAAGCTGTGTTGCGTGCAACACTTGAACTGCGCCATCGGGTTGGGGCACGGCAAAGCCCCAGGGTAAGGTCGTCGGCTTTCCCCATAACTCGCCGTTGATGAAATTTCCCAGGCGCCCCGCAGCAAGGCCGATGGCGGGTAGTGGCGCGGCGAAGTCGAGCACGTCTGCAATCGGTCGCTGATGTCGATGTGCAAAGAGCATCAAGGCGAGGATGACGCCGACGAGGCCGCCGTGAAAACTCATCCCGCCCTGCCACACTTTGTACCAGGCATCCGGATCCGCAGCGAGAGCATCACGTCCGTAGAACAGAAGCCAACCCAGGCGCCCTCCGAGCATTACCCCAAGCACACAGTAGAAAACAAAATCGTCGACTTCCCGAACAGTCCAGGAAGACCCGGCCTTGGTCGCACGAAACCGCGCGAGCGCAGCAGCAGAAAAGAAGCCGACGAGATACATGATTCCGTACCAGTGCACCTGGAGTGGCCCGATGGAGAACGCGACGGGATCGAAGGCTGGGTACTGCAGCATTGAATGGTACTAACTATCTTTCTTTTTGTTCTAAGACACAGAACGTCAGCGCGGCCGCGAGCTCGTTGAGGGCACTATTGTTTGGGTAATTTGAGCACAAAGGCGGCCGGGACACGACGTGGCATCTGCGACGATCCGAATGTGGCAGCAACGTACGGGCAACCCCGTATCGGCCCAGGCTCAAGCTTTGGCCGACGAGGCAGCGACAGCGTTGAGCCTTTCGATCTTCAGCCGAAACGCCCGGTCACGTAGTCATCGGTGCGCCGATTGCTCGGCGCAGTGAAAATCTTTTCCGTGGGTCCGGCTTCTATCAATTGGCCCAGGTACATGAACGCAGTGACCTTGGATATGCGCGCGGCTTGCTGAAGGTTATGCGTGACAATTACGATGCAGTACTTTTCGCAAAGACTCTGCAACGTCTCTTCTATTCGTAATGTGGATATTGGGTCGAGCGCGGCAGTAGGCTCATCGAACAGGATCACTTCGGGATGAACCGCGATCGTCCGTGCGATGCATAGGCGCTGCTGTTGCCCGCCCGACAAACTCCGGCCATCCTGACTGAGCTTGTCCTTCACTTCATCCCAGAGCACGGCCTCACGAAGTGCGGCCTCCACGCGTTCATGCAAACGAGCGCGTGGCAGGCGGTGCGCCAGACGCAGACCGAACGCCACATTGTCGAAGACGGACATGGGGAACGGCGTAGGCTTTTGAAAGACCATTCCAACTCGGAAGCGCAAACTCGCGACATCGACAGAGGGTTCGAGAATATTTCTGCCATCGAGCAACACTTCACCGGTCGCGCGATGTCCCGGATAAAGGGAATACATTCGATTGAGCACGCGCAACAGAGTCGATTTGCCGCATCCCGACGGACCAATGAAAGCGGTGATATTGCGGTCGAGCAGCTCCAGATTGATATCCTTCAGCGCCTGACTCTCGCCGTAATGAAAATTCAGATGACGAATCGAGTACTTCTCGTTTTTCCGGCGGGGAGCCACTTCAGCACTGGCGCCCGCGTTCGGCACGACGATTTCCGCCGTCGTACTCATCGCCGGGAACTCCTATTCGAGTTCATCGCCGACACAATGCCACGGGCGGCGATGCTCAGCAGCAGTATCGAAACGGTGATGAGCAGCGCTCCAGTCCAGGCAAGCTGTTGCCAGTCCGAGTAGGGACTCAATGCAAACTGAAAGATGACGACGGGCAAGTTGGCCATTGGCGCGTTGAGATCCGTGCTCCAGAACTGATTGTTGAGTGCTGTAAAAAGCAGCGGCGCGGTTTCGCCGCTGATACGTGCGACGGCCAGCAACAGACCCGTGAGGATGCCGCTGCGCGCCGCCGGATAAATCACGCTGGTCACCGTGCGCCAATGATGCACACCAAGCGCGGTTGACGCGTCCTTCATTCCCTGCGGAATGAGATTGATCATGTCTTCTGTCGTGCGCACCGTGACGGGAATGGCGATGACCGCCAGTGCCACGGCGCCGGCAATGGCGGAAAAGTGCCCCATGCGAATGACGAGCAGCTCGTAGACGAACAAGCCGACGATGATGGACGGCGCGCTGAGCAACACATCGTTCACAAAACGCACCACCGTGCTCAAGGTGCGGCCACGGCCATATTCGGCTAGATAGGTCCCGGCGAGTATTCCGATGGGTGCTCCAATGGCGAGGCCGATCCCCGTCATGAGGAGGCTGCCGTAAATGGCGTTCAAAAGCCCGCCTGCACTTCCCGGCGGCGGTGTCATTTGTGTAAATGTTGCTTGGGAGACTCCGGCAAGGCCTTTGCTGATCAGTGTCCAGAGAATGGCGGCGAGGCAGGCAAGCCCGATCAACGTCGCCAAGCCGGCGAAAGCCAGCGCTCCTGCGCTCACGATTTTTCGGATTTGCAGGCGGGTCATACGGTCGATAGAGCGTTTCGATTGAGGCGCATGAGCATCAGGCGCGCGATTGCGATCACCACGAACGTGATGACGAACAGCAGGACGCCGAGGGCGACGAGCGAGGACGTGTAGAGGTCGCCCACCGACTCAGTGAACTCGTTGGCGATCGCGGCCGATATCGTCGTCCCGGGCGCCAGCAACGAGGCGGTCACGCGATGAGCGTTTCCGATCACGAATGTGACGGCCATCGTCTCGCCCAGCGCCCGTCCGAGGCCCAGCATGATGCCGCCGATGGTCCCGGCGCGCGTGTAAGGCACGACCACTTTCCAGATGACTTCCCACCGCGTGGCGCCGAGTCCATAGGCTGACTCTTTGAGCACGTCCGGCACGGTCTCGAATACGTCACGCATGACCGACGCAATGAATGGCAGGACCATGATGGCGAGCACGATGCCGGCGGTCATGATGCCGATGCCAAATGGGGGTCCCTGAAACAGCGCGCCGATAACTGGCGCACTGCCGAGATTGTCGATAAGCCAAGGTTGCACATGGCGCTGGAGCACCGGCGCGAGAACGAACAGCCCCCAGATTCCATAAATGATGCTCGGCACGCCTGCGAGCAGCTCGATGGCCACGCCAACCGGCCGGCGCAACCACGTTGGCGCAAGCTCGGTGAGAAAGATAGCGATGCCGAAGCTCAGCGGGATCGCGATGATCATGGCGATCAAGGAGGTCACCAGCGTTCCATAGATAGGCGCCAGTGCGCCGAACTTCTCGGTAACAGGATTCCAGATCTCAGTGGTCAGGAAATCGAGCTTGAAAAGCGCGAGCGCCGGCCAACCGCCGTGCAGCAACGTGACCGTGACGCCACCGAGGAGCACCAGAACCAGAATGGCGGCCACGAACGTGGCGGCACGAAAGACCCGCTCGACCCATCGCTCGCGCACGAGTCGCGGGGCAAGCACGACTCCTTTGTGATGGGGCTCGAGCATGACTATTCCGGCGGGCGAATAAACGAGCGGACCACCCTCGCAGCTTCACTGCGAGGGTGGTCGCCCCGCGCCATCACACCGGAGGCTGCCGGTAACGACGCTTCCAAACCGCGCCGTTTCCCGTCAGTTCATTGCCATCGCCGGCGCGCCCTTGATCGAGGACTTCCAGGTGACGCGCACCTGATTGATCAGGGTCGAGGGCAGCGGCACATAGTCGAGCTCGGCGGCCATTGCGCCACCATTCTTATAGGCCCAGTCGAAGAATTTGAGGGCTTCCGCCGCTGCGACCGGATCGGCAGGGTCGCGATACATCAGGATGAAGCTCGCGCCAGTGATCGGCCAGCTCGTGACACCCGGCTGATCCGTGAGAATCAGGTGGTAACCCTTGGCGTTTTTCCAGTCCGCGTTTGCCGCAGCGGCCTGGAAGGCTTCCGCCTTCGGCGCCACGGCCATGCCCGCTTTGTTGATCAGCAGTGTATGTGCCATCTTGTTCTGCTTGGCATATGCATATTCCACGTAGCCGATGGCACCGACGGTTTGGGCAGTCATGTTAGCGACACCCTCGTTGCCTTTGGCGCCGATGCCTGACGGCCACTGCACCGAGGTAGCGGCGCCGATCGACTCCTTGAACTTTGGACTCTCTTTGGAGAGATAGTCGGTGAACAGGAAGTTCGTGCCGGAGCCGTCGGAACGGTAGATAGGGGCGATCGCGGTTGCCGGCAGCTTCACCTTGGGGTTCAGCTTCGCGATCTTCGGATCGTTCCACTTCGTGATTTCGCCCATGTAGATCGACGCCAGCGTCGGTCCGTCGAGCGTAAGCTGACCACCAGCCACGCTTGGGATGTTCACGACCGGTACCACACCGCCGATGATCATCGGAAACTGCACGAGACCGGCCGCGTCGAGCTCTTCGGGTTTGAGCGGCATGTCGGAGGCGCCGAAAGTGACTGTCTTCGCCTTGATCTGCTTGATTCCGCCGCCCGAACCGATCGACTGATAGTTGAGGCCGATGCCCGTCTGCTTCTTGTACGCGTCCGCCCATTTGGCGTAAACCGGATACGGGAACGTCGCCCCCGCGCCGGAAATGTCGGCGGCTTGCGCCGCCGTTCCCAACAGGATCGCGCCTATGGCCGCGATCAATCTTGCTGTCATTGCTCGCATTGTCAGCCTCCAGTTCTTGATTGGCTAAAACGTGATCAGAAATTCACGGTGATCGACGCGACGAACGACGTTCCGACGTCGTATTTGTTGTAGTAAACGATGTTCCCGCCGCGCTCCTGGAATTCCTTGTAACCGTTGCCGAAGACGTTGCGCGCCTCGAGCTTGGCTTCGAGGTCCTGTTGGAAGAACGTCAGCCCCTGCCGCAAGACGACGTCCACACGAAGGCCCGGCGACTCGAAGATGTCCGGCAGGCCGGCGGCGCCGCGGCTGGTCACCCGGTCACTCGCGTAGGACAGCAGGATCGTCTGCTGCGACAACTGCCCCATTTGTTCGAGTCCGAGCTGCAGGTTGACGAGGTGATTGGACTGGCCGGTGAGCTGGCTGCCATCGCGGAAGAAGTTGGTCGCTGGCTGCGTCGTCGTGCCGTAAACCGACACCGTGTCATTCGGGCCGACCCCGATGCTGGAGTCGGTGTAGGTGTAGTTTCCGATCACGATCGCACGGCGTGAGCCGAAGAAAGAGCCACTGAACAGCTCATCGAGCGCAAAGTATTTCTGCAGTTCCAGCTCGGCTCCATACAAGGTCGCTTCAGGCGCGTTGGCAAAACTCGTCACAGGCGTGTTGTCATTGAAGCCAGTGAACGCTTCGATCGGCCGGTCGATCTTCTTGTAGAAGGCCGCGGCAGACAGCCGCTCCTCGGGAGCGAAATACCACTCGAAGCGTCCTTCGGCATTGAAGAACTCGCTGTCGACCATCAGCGGGTTACCGCGATACGCGCGGTTGGACTCCGGATCGAAGTAAGTCTGAAACATCAACTCGCGGAATTGCGGACGCGCGATCGTCTTCGACGCATTGAAGCGCACTTGCATGGCGCTATCGAGCCGCCACGTAAGTGTCGCCCCAGGTAATACATAGTCATTCTCGAGGCTGGTCGACGCACCCGAATTCGTCGGCGTGTTGAACACCTGCAAGGGGTAGACGTCCTGCTCGGCGCGCTCGTAGCGAGCGCCGAAACTCAGGTCGAGCGAATCGGTCAAGTTAGCCTGCATCTGCATGTAGCCCGCATTCGTGCGCAACTGAGCAGCGAACGCCGGGTCGGACTCGGTTGTCTCAACGAGGCCGATGCCAAAGTACTCGATGACCGCAGGTCCCAGAAGATAGTCAGGTCGGAGCGTGCCGACGGCGCTCGGAAAGGTCGACGGCGCGACAATCTGGAATTCGCGCCGTATGGATTCGCGTTGCGTGTCCGAGTAGTCGTAGCCGAGCGTCGCCTTGAACGCCGGTGTGAATGTCATAGTGACGTCAACGCCGGCGGATTTGAGTTCTTCGTCTAGATTCGAGAACGCAGCCGTCCCGTAACCAGACTGTCCATTGTCGAGGCGATTGATGAAAAATTCGCCGTAGGGGCTCGCGGCCTGGTTGCTTCGCTGATAACCGAAGGCAAGTTCGTACGGTGCGTCGCGTTTGGACTTGGAATACGAAGCTCGAGCGCCGATGCTCACCGGATCCAGCTCAACGTTGGCCGTGAGCTGCGTGCTGAGCAACTGCCGCTCGTACCAGCCGGTGGTCTGTTCGAGGTAATCGGCACCGAGGCGCTGATTGTTCTGGAAACCCGAGGCGAGACTCGTCTGCTTGAGCGTGTCGTGTACGTAGAAGTTGGTCCAGCGCAGCTTGCTGCCCGCACCGAATTCGTAAGACAGCCCGAGCATCGCGTTCGCGACGGCTCGGTTGTCGGTGGACACGCGTCGATAGTCCTTGTCGATGACGGACAGGTCGGCGCTGCCGGGGGTTTGTTCGAGGTTGTCGCGCGTGCGCCATCGGTTGCTGAATCCGGCCGTGCCGATCAGGCCGATGCGCGAATCATTGCCCACCGTCCAGGCCTCGCCGGCGCTCACGTCGCCCGACCAGTTGAAGGGCACACTGTCTATCTGCTGCACCAGCGCGTTCTGCGGCGTGACGAATTGTTTGGCGATCTCTCCGGTATCCACGGCGCCCGAGCTCATTTTCTCGCCGCTGTTGAAAAACGCCTGCAGCGCTGGC
>Ga0193717_1001366_pt1 | contig 14978 bp, 13 predicted proteins | sample U2c2metaG_FD_145900 | JGI IMG/M metagenome (GOLD analysis project Ga0193717, IMG submission 145900) | Soil microbial communities from a riparian zone of the East river system, Colorado, United States - U2c2 | ecosystem: Environmental > Terrestrial > Soil > Riparian zone | place: USA: East River... | reverse complement strand
CGTCCTTGAGGATGAACATGATCTCGTAGGCCGCTGCGCTGTGCAGGTCGGCGCTGCCGCCGTGCTTGGCGACGTTCTCGGCGGCCTTGCTGGCTTCCGGCGTCACCGGCGCGAAGCTGGTCGGGATGATGATGCCTTCGGCCTGCTTGGCGCAGCCCTGCAGGGTCTCGATGCTCGATGAGGACGTGAGTCCGACGAGGAGCTTGGGCTTGACGCCCTGCCGCTCCATTTCCTTGAGCACGCCGCAGGTGGTGAACGGATGTGCCGAAATCGCGACAATCTCCGGATTGGCGCGCTTCATCTCGCGCACCTGGGTCGAGAACGTCGTATCCGCAAGGAGCCACTCGCCCTGTCCGAGCACCTGGAATCCGTTGGCTTCGGCCTGCTGCTTCATCACGCCGTATGTGGCGTTCGAATGCGCGAAGTCCTTCTCGACACCGCCGTAAATGGTCTTGAGGTCCGGATGCTGCGTCTTGAGCCAGGCGAACAGCGACTTGTACATGTCGAACTCGCTCGGCACGTTGCGGAACGCCCATTCGGAGATTTTGGCGAGCCCGCCCTTGGCGGCGACGTCGGCGATGATCGGGAATTGGAGCCCGCTGTCGGACGCATCGCCGGCCTTCTTCTGCAGGATACCGAACAGCGATTCCGCGACATTTGAGCAGGTCGGGCCGACGGCTATGAACGAGTCCGTGGAAGCGATGCGCCGTACCACCGAGATGCCTTCCTCGGCGTTGCAGCGGTCATCGAGGTAGTCGACGGTCAGCTTGCCCTTGCTGCCGTCGCCGAGCGTGACGCCGCCGGACGTGTTGATGACCTCGGCCGCCGCCTTCATGGCGGCCTCGCTGTTGACGCCGAAGATGCGGACGACGCCCGACTTGGCGCCGAAGCCGGTGATCTTGACGGTGCGCTCCTGCGCGGAGACGGGCGTGGAAAAAGCCAGCGCGATCGTCCCGAGCGCGGCCAATACGGCGATGCGTTTGAGCATGGAGTCCTCCCTTGGTCGTTCAGCGTTTCCCGAACATGGGTCCGGCTCTTCCCGGCCGCATCCCATCTCCCTGAGATGAAGCTTAACACGTTTCGTCCGCCGGAATACCATCGCGCCAAAATGTCAGGGGAGGGTGTCATGGCCAAGCGCAAGAAGCCGGCCGCAGGCAAGGCGCGTGCAGCCAGCAAATCCCGCCGCGCACCGGTCAAGACGGCGAGCCGGTCTCCGGTCAAACGGAAGGCCGCGACAAAACGTCCGCGGGCCGCGCACCGCGCCAATGGCATATTTGCCGACCTCAAACCCAACGCGGCCAATTTCGCCCCGCTCACGCCGATTTCGTTTCTGCCGCGGACTGCCGCGATCCACCCCGACCGCGTTGCGGTCGTGCATGGCGAACTGCGTTTCACCTATCGACAGCTTGAGGAGCGGGTGAGGCGGCTTGCTTCGGCGCTGGCGCGGCGGGGCGTACGCCCGGGCGACACGGTGTCGGCGATGCTGCCGAACGTGCCCGCGATGCTCGAAGCGCATTGCGGTGTGCCGCTGCTCGGTGCGGTGCTCAACGCCATCAACACGCGGCTCGATGCCGCAACCGTCGCCTATATCCTGGAGCACGGCGAGGCGAAGGTGCTGATCACCGACCGCGAGTACGCCGCGCAGGTCGGCCCGGCGCTGGCGCGCATGAAGAAGCCGCCGCTCGTGGTCGACGTGGACGATCCGCTCTACACCGGGCCGGGCGAACGGCTCGGCGCGATCGAGTACGAGGATTTCATCGCGACCGGCGATCCGGACTTTGCCGGCAAGCCGGTGATCGACGAGTCAAGCGCGATTGCGCTCAATTACACCTCAGGCACCACCGGCAATCCGAAAGGCGTCGTCTATCACCATCGCGGCACGTTCCTGGAGGCGGTCGGCAACACCATGGCGTGGCCGCTGCCGCCGAAGCCGGTGTATCTGTGGACGCTGCCGATGTTTCACTGTAATGGCTGGTGCTTCCCGTGGTCGGTCACCGCGATGGGCGGCACGCACATTTGTCTGCGCAGGGTCGATCCGGCGCTGATCTTCCCAATGATTGCCGAGCACGGCGTAACGCACATGTGCGGCGCTCCGACGGTGCTCAACATGCTGGTCAGCGCGCCGACCGAACAGCGCCGCCGTTTCAACCACATCGTCGATATCCAGACCGGCGGATCGCCCCCGCCCGCCAAGGTGATCAAGGGGATGGAGGAGCTCGGCTTCCGCGTGACCCACATCTACGGCATGACCGAACTGCAAGGCCCGTCGACATTGTGCGTGCCGCAGGACGGCTGGGCCGATCTGCCAACGGAAGAGCGCGCGGTGTTCAACGCCCGGCAGGGCGTACGCTATCCGGTGGTCGACGGGCAGATGGTAGCCGACCCGAAAACTCTCGCGCCAGTAGCGCGGGACGGAGAGGCGATCGGCGAGATCATGGTACGCGGCAACACGGTGATGCTCGGCTATCTCAAGGACGAAAAGGCGACCGCCGAGGCGTTCCGCGGCGGCTGGATGCACACCGGCGTGATCTCGACATAGCATCCGGATGGCTATGTCGAGATCAAGGACCGCGCCAAGGACATCATCATTTCGGGCGGCGAAAACATCTCGAGCGTCGAGGTGGAGATCGCGCTCTACCGGCATCCGGCGGTGCAGCTCGCCGCGGTCGTGGCGCGGCCGGATGAAAAGTGGGGTGAAACCCCGTGCGCGTTCGTTCAGCTCAAGCCGGGAGTGGACGCCAGCGCCGACGAGATCATCGCGTTCTGCCGCGAGCAGCTCGCGCACTACAAGGCACCGAAGTCGGTCGTGTTCGGACCGCTACCGACCACGGCCACCGGCAAGATCCAGAAATACGTCCTGCGTCAGCAGGCGCGCGATGATGTGAGATCAGGACGAGCGTCACCGTGACCCCCGCGCTCCCTAAGAGCATGGCGCCGCGAGAAGGCGAGGCAGAATGGCCACGTCCTCGACCTGTTCCCAATCCGCAATGAGGGCGATGAGTTGGTCACGCAGCTCCAGCGCGACGGGAGACCGCGCGTAGCCGCAGTTACGCGTGAACTTGTTCAGGTTCTCCGCCTCGGTGAGCGCAGCGTCGGGATGTCCGTAGATCGCGCGAATGGTGATCGCGTGTTCAGCGCCGTCCTTGAGGCGCACCACAATGCGCTGCGGCGCGATCGCGTTTTGGTCGGGGTTATCGTCGAGCACCACGCGAACTCTCGACGCAAGGGCGTGTACTACGGGATCGTCACGCATCTCCGGCGAGGCGAAGTCAGGCACGTCGACCCGTCCGCGCGCAAGATAGGTTCCGACGACGAACGGCAGGCAGAGTTTGGCGTAATTTGAGGATGGATTTGGGATGTCTGGGCGGCCGACGAGTTCCATCACCAGCGGCGGCACATGCACGGTGATCTCCGCGATCGCGTCCGGCGTGAAGCCGTGCACTTCCGTGAGGCGGCGCACGCCGTCGACGCCGCCATGGGTGAGCCGCCCGCTGGGATAGGGTTTATGCGAGATGGCGTGATCTGCGGTACTCGGCCCAACTCGCGTTCGATGACGGCGGGCTCGAAGGAGCCGTTCTCGAACAGCGCGAAATAGCCGAACGGACCAGCGAGGAAATCATGCGGGCCCGAGAGGCCTGCCTCGGCGGCATCGATGGCGTTGATGGCGGCGCGGGCATTGAAGCCGATCTGCAGGCCGAGCGCCGACGTGCCTTCGGCATGGGCCTGCATCGTGCCCGATGCCTGCGCCAATTGGAGGCCGAGTGCGTCCTTCACGCGCTGCTCGTCAAAGCCGGCGACGCTCGCGAGCCCCGCGGCCGCGCCGAACCCGCCCGCCGTGGCGGGCCGGAAGAACCGCAGGCCCGACTTTGTCGCGGCGCCGAGGAGCCCCGCCATGTCAACTCCCACCGACATCGCGGTGAGAAAACGGCGTCCGTCGACCGGCGCGCCGCGCTTCGACGCACGCTCGGACCACGCGAACAGCGTGGAAAGTAGCGTCGCCATCGGATGGACGACCGCGGCTTCGTGGATGCAATCGTATTCGAGCGAATGGACGAGATAGGCGTTAACGAAGGCCGCGGACGGCGCGGGCAAGCGCACGCCGACGCCCCATACCGTCGCCTCCGTGCCGGTGCCCCACTGAGAGGCGGTTGCGAGGACGCGCGCCGCGTTGCCGTCCGAGGTCCCCGCCAGCCCAACGCCGATCGTGTCCAGCAAGAACGTCTTGGCCTTCGCGACCGCCTCGCCGGGCAGGTCCGCGAAGCGCGCCCGAACGATGTGGGACGTGAAGGCGCCCACGGCGTCGAACGCGGGAGCGGACGTATGCCGAATTCGCATCGTGTCCAGCCCGGTGCAGCAGAAATAATGTTAGCAGGCTCCGGCGAATTGAATAGCTCCCGCCCGCAAAAGCAAGTGAAGGGCTTCGAGCTTCCGCGCATGCGCGATCAGACTAGCTGCTGTCGCCTAAGCTAGGACCTCCCTCCATCGACAGACATGATCTGACCCGAGATCCAGCTCGCACGATCGCTTGCCAGGAACAGCGCTGCGGCCGCGATATCGTCGGCCGTCCCCAAGCGCCGCGTATGAATGCTCTCGACCAACCGCGCTTGGCCTTCGGCGCCATAGCTCTGCCATTGGCGCTCCGACGTGGGATTTGAACGCACAAAGCCGGGCGCAATTGCATTGCAGGTGATGCCGGAGGGGCCGAGGTCCTGCGATAGCTGTTTGGTCAACCCGACCAGCGCGTGCTTTGCCGCCGTATAGGCCTGGATGCCGGTCAGGCTCGGACGCAATCCCGCGCCGGACGCAATGTTCACGATGCGCCCGAAGCGAGCTTGCTTCATCGCCGGAGCGGCGGCTTGCGCAAGCCAGAACGCGCCATCGACGTTGGCCTGAAAAATGGCGCGCCAGTCGTCCTCGCCGACCTCCTCGATCGGGCGGCCGACTTGTCCACGTACGCCGCCCGCAGCGTTCACCAGAATGTCGACCTGTCCTTCGCGCGCCACGATAGCGCGAACCGTGTCGCCCGCCGCCTTGCGGTTCGACACGTCGAGCACGTGCGCCACGAAACCATCCGGTTTCGCGAACGCGGACAGGCCGTCGGCATCGAGGTCGGCAACATGCACGCGCGCGCCGCCCGCCTGCAGCCCCTTGGCGATCGCTTGTCCGATGCCTTGGGCGGCGCCGGTTACGAGCGCGACACGGCCATCGTGGCGGATGTGCATGTCTCTATCAGGAGGTTGAACGTCTCAAGGGAAAGGGGGCAGCGTCCGTCTTCGACATCGTGGATCAAGGCAACCAGCCGGTCGATCGCGGGCGTTGCGATTCCCGCCTCGCGCGCGAGGGAGCCGATGATACCGATCAATTGGTCAATCTCAGTCTTGCGCTTGCGGACCGCAAGATCGCGCCAGACGCCCGAATGGGTCTTCGCACCGTGCCTCGTGTACTCGGCAAGCGCCGCAATGGCTGCGCGCGAGCGCTGCCGGTCGGCGCCAGGCAAGAAAGCCTCAACGTCGAATTCCTTGAAACCCACCGGCTTGACGCCGCGCGCGTTGGCGACCGCGATGACTTCGCGCCCGAGCGTATCGAACACGGCGAGGCGCCGCGGATCGGCGAAGTTCTGCGACATCGAGTCGTCGTTCAGCGCGGTCGCGAACAGCATCGCGCCGTAGGCGAGCTTGCCCCACAGGTAGCCCCAGATGTTGTCGGTCAGCACGGAGTCCGGCTCGAATTTCTGGAGCAACGCATGCATCTCGCGTGTGCGCGGACGGATCGATCCGTCGATCTCCCCGAGCACGACAGCGCTGCGGTTGCCGAACAGGATCTGGCCCGGTCCGTGCCAGTCGGAGCCGAAATTGACGAAGCACCCCACGGTGCGTTCGGCGCCCACCTTTCTGGCGATGGCGATCTCGTTCAAGCCGTTCTGCGCCGAAAGCACGAATCCGTCCGGCGCGAGATGCGGGGTGAGTTGCTTTAGCGCCGCTTCGGTCGCGGGTGCCTTCACGGCGAGCACAATGCGTCTGTAGACGCCCTGGAGTTCGTGCGGCTCGGCCGCCGGGATCACGACCTTGAACTCCTCGATCGGCCCGGAGATTTCCAGCCCATCCGTGCGGCACGCCCGCACGTGCTCGCCGACGACGTCGACCAGCAGCACCGGCACCCCCGCGCGCGCCCAGTAGGCGCCAATCGTGCCGCCGATCGCGCCCGCGCCCCAGATCAGGGTCGGCTCACTCATCGCGCGCTGCCTGGGCTGAGCAGCCGCGCGGACTCGAGCGTCCCGCGGCCGCAATGAATGCCGATCGAGATCGAGGACAAGGCTGTCAATTCGTCGCCGGCTTGATATTCATCGCCAGCGTGTCTTCGTCGACCCGCGCCTTGATGGTGATCTTGCCCTTTTGCATCGCCCACGCCGAGCCGACCGCGACGATCGGCAGACGCTGGCGGTCCTTTAGAACGAGCTCGTTCGCCTTTTCGAGGAAACCGCGGCGCTTGGCTTCATCCATTTCCACGGCCGCATCTTGGATCAGCTTGTCCATCTCGGGGTTCTTGTAGCCGAGCACATTGAACGCGCCGAACTTCCTGTCCTTGTCGTTGGAGTGCGCGAGCGACGAGAGCGTATAATGCGCTTCGCCGGTGAGCGTGCCCCAGCCGGACATCGACATGGACAGATCGCCGCGCGTGCGCGCCGGGAAGAACACGGCTGCCGGCTGCGCGTTCGCCTGCGCGTCGATGCCGATCGCGGCGAGCATCTGCGCGATCGTGGTGCCGACCTGCGTGTCGCCCGGCAGGCGGTCCTGCGTGAAGCTGAATTGAAGCTTGAAGCCGTTTGGATAGCCGGCATCCGCCATCAGCTTCTTCGCCGCCACCAGATCGGGTTTTCGCTCAGGCAGCGACTTGTTGTACCCGAAGATCGAGGGCGTTACGACCTGGTTCACCGGCTTGCCGAGGCCTTCCATGGCGATCTCGGCGAGCGCCTTGCGGTCGATGGCAAGATCGATCGCCTCGCGCACGCGAATGTCGAGATAGGGGTTCTTCGGCAGCGCTGAGCCGTCTTTGGCGGACACCTGTCCGGCGGGCGGCTGCTCGCGCATGTCCATCTCGAGATTGAACACATAGACCGTGTCGATCTTCGCCACCGCGATCTTCGGGTCGCGCTCGAGCGTCGCGACGTCGGACGCCGGCACGCGCGTGATCAGGTCGAGTTGGCCAGCCTTGAGCTGCGCGACGCGCGCGGAATCGTTCGCGATCTCCTTGCGCACGATGCGCGCCCAGGGCTCCTTGCCGCCCCAGTAGCCGTCGAAGCGCTCGGCGACGAAATCGCCCTTCGGCGTCCACGAGACGAACCTGTAGGGACCCGTGCCGACGGCAGCCTTGCCGGAGTTGAAGACCTCGTTGGCATTCTCCTTGGTCACGCCGGCCGCCGCCTTGTGCGACACGATGAACAGGCGGATGAAATCGTTCGGCAGGTTCGGCGCCGGCCCGTCGGTGACGACGCGTACCGTCAGCGGATCCGGGGTCTGCACCTCCTTCACGCGCCGGACGTAGATCGTGGTCGGGTTTGGACCCATCGGCGTCTGCATCCGGGTGATCGAGAACTTCACGTCCTCTGAGGTGAAGTCCGACCCGTCGTGGAATTTCACGCCGTTCCTGAGCTTGAACTCCCATGTCGTCGGATCGACCGCCCGCCAGCTCGAAGCGAGGCGCGGCTCGATCTCCAGCCCGTCGCCCGACCACACCAGCGTGTCGAACACGTGCTTGAGCGTCTCGGCGTGGGTGCCGGTCGCGGTGAAATGCGGGTCGATCGAGTCTGGGCCACCGCGCACGCCGATCGTCAGCGTCTGCGCGAGACCGAATGTCGTGGTGGCCGCCAGCATTCCGGCGGCAATCAATAGGCGAGTGGTTGTGCGCGTCATGGCGTGGTTTCCCGAATGGTTGCGGCCGTAGAAAATGGTGGCATCTGGGTCGTGGGATTGATCGTTCCAACGGTGGGGTTCGGCGTCAAGGGCCTGTTATAGTGGCTGCGACAACGGGGCGGACTGATGCGTATTTCCGACATGAACTGGATGCAGGTGCGCGACCACGCGGCGAAGGACGACCGCGCGGTGCTGCCGATCGGCTCGACCGAGCAGCATGCGCACCTGAGCCTGTCGGTCGACACGATCCTCTCGGAGCGAGTCGCCGTGGAGGCGGCAGAACCGTTGCAGATTCCGGTGTTTCCGGTCATCGCCTATGGGCTCACGCCGAACTTCGTCGAATATCCCGGGACGGTCACGCTGCACATGGCCACGATGTGTGCGCTCGTGACCGACGTGCTCGACGGCATCGTGCGCTCGGGCTTCCGGCGCATCCTGATCGTGAACGGGCACGGCGGAAATATTCCGGTTCACGGCGCGGTGCTCGAGTGGCTTGGCCGTAACCACGGTTGCCGGGTGCAGTGGCACAACTGGTGGAATGCACCGAAGACCTGGGCCAAGGCGATGGAGATCGACCCGGTCGCCTCGCACGCGTCCTGGCTTGAGAATTTTCCCTGGACGCGGCTGCCCGGTGTCACGCAGCCGGGCGAGCGGAAGCCGATGATGGACCTCGCGCGTTTCGTTCAACTCGATCCCGTCGAAAAGAAGAAGCTGCTGGGCGACGGCAACTATGGCGGGCTCTATCAGCGCAGCGACGAGGAGATGCTCGCGATGTGGCGCGTGGCGGTGGAGGAGACACGCGCCCTGATGCAGGGCGGCTGGGCGTGAGCGCGGGGGCTTGATGCTCGGCTTCGTCATCCAGCGGCTGCTGCAAGCCTTCGTCGTGATGATGGTGATTTCGTTTCTGGTCTTTCTCGGCGTTTACGCCATCGGTAATCCGATCGATGTCCTGATCTCTCCCGACGCGGACCAGCGCATCCGTGAGATGGTGATCCGCCAGTACGGCCTCGATCTTCCACTCTGGCAGCAATATCTCGGCTTCCTCCAACGGCTCGTGGCAGGCGACTTCGGCCGCTCATTCGTCTTCAACATGCCGGTTCTGGAGCTGATCCTGTCGCGCCTGCCGGCGACGCTGGAACTCACGCTCGCGGCGGTGCTCGGCGCGACATTGCTTGGCGTACCGCTCGGCATGTATGCGGGCTACAAACCTGACGGGATCGCCTCGAAGCTCATCATGGGGCTTTCGATCCTCGGCTTTTCGGTGCCGACCTTCTGGGTCGGCCTCGTGCTCATCTTTACCTTCGCGGTCATTCTCGGTTGGCTTCCGGCGGGCGGGCGCGGCGACACGGTCGCGCTGTTCGGCGTGGAGTGGAGCTTCCTCACGCTCGACGGGCTGCGCCACCTGTTCCTGCCCGCGCTGAACCTCGCGCTGTTCAAGCTCGCCATGATGATCCGCCTCGCACGCGCTGGCACGCGCGAGATGATGCTGACCGACACGGTGAAATTCGCACGCGCGGCCGGCGAAAGCGAATGGACGATCCTCTCCCGGCACGTGCTGCGGCTGATCGCGATCCCGCTTGTCACGGTGTTCGGGCTGGAGTTCTCCTCCACGCTCGCCTTCGCGGTCGTCACCGAGACGATCTTCTCCTGGCCAGGCATCGGCAAACTGATCATCGACTCGATCTCATCGCTCGACCGACCCGTGATGGTCGCTTACCTGATGCTGGTCGCGTTCCTGTTCATCATGATCAACTTCCTGGTCGACATCGCCTATGCGGCGCTCGACCCGCGCCTGCGCGTGCGGAGAGCGTGATGGACCAGCCGCTCTGGCGCATCTGGGCGGAATTCCGCGAGAACCGCGTCGCGGTCGGCGCGCTTGTTGTCGTTGCGGCGATCGCGCTGATCGCGCTGCTGGCGCCGCTGATCGCGCCGCAGAACCCTTACGATCTCGCAAGCCTCGTGCTGATGGACGCGCGCCGCCCGCCGGGCTTCGTCGGATCGGGCGGCTACATGCACATCCTCGGCACCGACGCGCAGGGGCGCGATCTTTTCTCCGCGATCCTCTACGGCCTGCGCATTTCGATCCAGATCGGCGTCGCAGCCGGCACGGTGGCGCTCGTGCTCGGCGCGGTCCTCGGCACGAGCGCGGCCTATTTCGGCGGGCGGATCGAAGCCTTCATCATGCGCATCGTCGACCTGCAGCTTTCGTTTCCAGCGATCCTGCTCGCGCTGACGCTCTCCGCGCTGCTCGGCAAGGGCATGACGCAGCTCGTCGCCGCGTTGGTGACCGCCCAATACGCCTATTTCGCGCGCACCGCGCATGGCGCGGCCTCCGTCGAACGCAGCAAGGAATATGTCGAGGCTGCACTCTCGACGCCGCTGCCCGCGTACACCGTTGTATTCCGCCACATCCTGCCGAACTGCCTGCCGCCGCTGATCGTCGTCGCGACGGTGCAGATCGCGAACTCGATCGCCCTTGAGGCGACGCTCTCGTTCCTCGGCCTCGGCCTGCCGCCAACCGAGCCCTCGCTCGGCATGCTGATCGCGAACGGCTTCCAATACATGCTGTCCGGCCGCTACTGGATATCGATCTACCCCGGCATCGCGCTCATTGTGCTGATCGTCGCCATCAACCTCGTCGGCGATCAGGTGCGCGATCAGCTCAATCCGAGGCTCAAGCGATGAGCGCGCTGCTCGAAGTCCGGGATCTGACGACGCATTTCTTCACGCGTGCTGGAGCCGTGAAGGCGGTCGACGGCGTGTCGTTCGATGTCGCGGAGGGCGAGGTCGTCGGGCTGGTCGGCGAGTCGGGCTCGGGCAAGAGCGTCACGGGGCTTTCCATTCTCGGCTTGATCGATCCGCCCGGTCGGATCGTCTCCGGCTCGGTCAAGCTCTCCGGTCAGGAGCTTGTCGGCCTCGCGCCCGCGAAGCTGCGCGCTCTGCGCGGACAGCGTCTCGCGATGGTATTCCAGGACCCGATGAGCGTGCTCAATCCGGTGCTCACCATCGCGACGCAGATGCGTCTCGCGCTCGAGGCGCACGAGCGCGTTTCGAACGAAGCCGCCCGCACACGTTCGATCGAGGCGCTCACTGCGGTCCGCATCCCGGACGCCGCGCAGCGGCTCGATGCCTATCCGCACCAGTTTTCCGGCGGCATGCGCCAGCGCGTCGCGATCGCAATCGCGCTGCTGCACAGGCCGGCGCTGATCGTGTGTGACGAGCCGACGACCGCGCTGGACGTGTCGATCCAGGCGCAGATCCTCACCGAGATGCGCGGCCTCGTGCGCGATCTCGGGATGGCGCTGATCTGGATCAGCCACGATCTCGCGACCGTCTCCTCGCTCGCGAGTCGGATCATGGTGATGTATGCGGGCCGTATCATCGAGGAAGGGCCGACCGCCGCGGTGCTGCGCAGCCCGCGCCATCCCTACAGCCGCGGGCTTCTTCAATCGCTGCCCTCGCGCGCCGAGCCGGGCCGCGATCTTGCCCAGATACCCGGCTCCACGCCCTCGCTGCTGAGGTTGCCGGAGGGCTGCTCGTTCCGGCCGCGCTGCGGTGAAAAAACCGACGTGTGCCTGCGCATGCCCGAGATCGAGCGCCATGGCGCGCGCGCCTTCCGCTGCCATCATCCGCTCGCGGCGGAAGTCCCATGACCTCGCTGGTCGAGGTTCACGACGTCTCCAAGAAATTCGCGCCGCGTCTTTCGCTCGGCGAGAAGATCGCGGCATCGCTCGGCAGTGCGATCGAGACGCGCATCGTGCACGCGCTCGATCGCGTCTCGCTCGCTATAGATCCGGGCGAGGTCGTCGGCCTCGTCGGCGAATCCGGGTGCGGAAAGTCGACGCTCGGCCGCGTGATCGCCGGCATCCTGACGCCGACATCTGGAACGGCCCGCATTGCCGGCGATCCGGTCATGACCGGCGGCCGCAAGCGCACGACGCGTGTGCAGATGGTGTTTCAGGACCCCTTTGCATCGCTCGATCCGCGCATGCGTGTCGGGCGGGCGATCGCCGAGGGGCCGCTGGCGCACGGAATCGTCGGCCGCAACGATGCAGGCTCCTACGTCAGCAAATGGCTAGAAGCGGTGGGCCTCGATCCCGACTTCGCCGACCGGTTTCCGCATCAGTTCTCGGGCGGTCAGCGCCAGCGCATCGCGATCGCACGCGCGCTTGCGATGCAGCCTGACGTGCTGGTGTGCGACGAACCGGTGGCCTCGCTCGACGTGTCGATCCAGGCACAGATCATCAACCTGTTCCTCAAGCTGCGCCGCGAACTCGGCCTCACCATGCTGTTCATCAGCCACGACTTGGGGGTTGTGCGCCACATCTCGGATCGCATCGCCATCATGTATCTCGGCCGCATCGTCGAGACCGGTGATGCGCAGCATGCCTACGTGCGCCCGCTCCACCCCTACACCCGTGCCCTCCTCGACAGTGTTCCAAAGCTCGTCCTGGAGGAAAATGAGATCGTCAGCTTCAAGGCGATTCGCGGGGAGTTGCCGTCTGCACTATCACCCCCGAGCGGCTGCCATTTCCACTTGCGTTGTCCGAGTGCCGTCGAGAGATGCCGTAGCCAGGTGCCGCCGTTGCGTGAGATCGAGGCTGCTCGCCAGGCAGCATGTCATCTCGCGCCGATTGGCTGATGGCTGTGAGGCGATCGCGTGCAGTCCCGACGATAAAGCAGGCGCGCGCTCGCTTTCAGCGCCCAAAACGACCGTTCGCCGCAATCGCAACATCCCGTGCGGATGGAGCGGGCTTGCCCACGCTGCCGATGATGCAGGCTTGCGAGTAGCCCTCCGATCGCAGCTGTGCGACGCAGGCCGCAGCCTCACCGGCGGGTATGCCCGCCAGAAGCGGACCGGAGGTCTGCGGGTCGAACAGGATTGCGCGGGCTGTGGCGTCCACCTCGCCGCGCAGGAGCGAGCCGAGTGCGAGATTCTCAGGCAACAGCGTCGAGGCGATGCCCGCACGTGCCAAAGCAAGCGCTCCTTCGTAAAGCGGGATCGCCGTCAGATCGAGTTCGGCCGACACGTTGCTCGCCGCCAGCATCTCACCGAGATGGCCAATCAGGCCGAAGCCTGTGACATCGGTCATTGCTGTCGTCTCATGTGCAAGCAGCACCGCTGCTGCGGCGCGATTGGAGCGACGCATCTCGGCGAGCGCCGCTTCGATCCAGCTTGCCTTGGCGCGTCCGCGCATCGCGGCGGCGAACAGGATGCCGGTGCCGAGCGGCCGCGTCAGGATCAGCGCATCGCCGGCTTTCAACCCGGCCTTGCGCAAAATGCGATCCGGCGCGACCTCGCCGGTGACCGAAAAGCCGATTGCCAGTTCGCCTTCGCTCGAATGGCCGCCGACCAGCGTCACGCCTTCGCGATCGAGACAGGCACGTGCACCCGCAAGCAACTGGAACAGCGTCTCCTCGACCTTTGCGGAAGGCCCGGGCGGCACGACGGCGGTCGCCAGCGCATGACGTGGCGTGCCGCCCATCGCGAACACATCATTGAGCGCGTGGTTCGCGGCGATCTCGCCGAACACATAAGGATCGTCGATAAAGGCGCGGAAGAAATCGACGGTCTGCACCAGATGCTTGCCGCTTGGCGCGATCACGGCGGCATCGTCCGGCGCGTCGAGCCCGATCACAACGCCGTCGGCGCGTACCGGTGCAAGCCGTGCCAGTGCGCGCGACAGCGGCCCCGGACCGACCTTGGCGGCGCAGCCGCCGCAGCGCATTTCGTCGATTGCACCGGCATTCGCCGAGACAGCCGGCTTTCGTGCTGCCATCCGCACGATCATGCGATCCGTGTCCTGGTACATGCGCATCCAGCGCCGGTCGATCCAATCCTTCAGTGCCCACACCCAGGCGCCTTCCGCCTTGAAGGCGCTGCGCGAAGCGACCGCATAGCGTTCGCCGGTGGAGATGAGCGCGAGATGGTGCCGCTGCGGCCGCCAGCGCCTGGGAGGTTCGCCGCGCGCGCGTCGTCGCAGGTTCTCTGCCAGTGGAGGTCCGGCCCGCACCGCGAACACACCGGCCTTGGCGCGCGGGCTTTCGGTGAGACCGGCGCAATCGCCCGCCGCGAAGACATCCGGATCGTTGAGCACCTGCAGCGTCGACCCGACCGCCAGGAAACCGCCGGCATCGAGCGCGAGGCCGGTCTCTGCGATCCAGGGTGGCGGCGCTGCATCCGTGGTGACCAGCACGGCATCCGCCACAATATCGGTGCCGTCCTCCAGTGCGATTCCCTGCGCTGTTAAAGCGCTGACTGCTTTGTGCTCGTGAAGCGCGACGCCACGCTCTTCAAGCACGCGGCGAAAGGCGTTCTTCACCCGGTCATTGTGACCATCGAGAATCTCACCTGCCGTCACGAGCGCGAACGAAAAGTCCTGCTTGCTCGCGCCGCCGACATCAGCGAGCAGGCGCGATCGCACCGACAAGAGCAGTTCGGTTCCGCCAGCGCCACCGCCAATCACCGCGATGCGGCGCGGCCCGTCAGCCCGGCGGCAGCGCGCCATTAAATCATTGAATTTGCTTAGAAACGACCCGATCGGCTTGACCGCGATTCCATGCTCGGCCGCGCCCGTGATCAATCCCAGCGCGGGTGTTATTCCGACATCGATCGACACGATGTCGTAGGCAATCGGCGGCCGTCCGGCGAGTTCGACACGCTTGCGCGCACGATCGAGGCCGACAGCTTCCGCATGGATCAGCCGCGCGCCGGCAGCAGTTGCGAGACGCACGAGATCGATGTGCGCCTGCTCGGGCATGTAGAGGCCCGCGATGACGCCGGGCAGCATTCCTGAGTAGGGCATCTCAAGGTCGCGCGTAATGAGCGTAAGCCGCACGTCCGGCTCGGGCCGCATGGCGAACGCGGTGAGCACATGCACATGCGCGTGTCCGCCGCCCACAAGGACAATGTCGATGCCAGCGTGCGCGTGCGGCGTCATCTAGGGTCAGAACTCATTAATTTTTCCGGGCAGACAATACGATACTGATTCGTATTGGGGGAAGGATTCATGAGCAGGAAATTGTTCTGGCTGAGCGACGTACAGTGGGCGCGGATCGAACCTCACT
>Ga0193717_1001365_pt1 | contig 14979 bp, 11 predicted proteins | sample U2c2metaG_FD_145900 | JGI IMG/M metagenome (GOLD analysis project Ga0193717, IMG submission 145900) | Soil microbial communities from a riparian zone of the East river system, Colorado, United States - U2c2 | ecosystem: Environmental > Terrestrial > Soil > Riparian zone | place: USA: East River... | reverse complement strand
GTAGTCGCGTCGCAGACAAGCGGCGTCGGCTTCGCTGATGAGACCTTCGATAACCAGCGGGTGCGCGGGACCGTAGTGCGCTCGTGCCAGTTGCATGCGCCGCTTCTGCACTGCCGCGTAATTTTGCTCGTCGTTGAGATTGTCGTAGATCGCCGAAGTCAGCCCCAGCAGCTCGATCTGCAGCTCGGGCTGCCCGGCGAATTCCTTCTCGATCCTGGCGGAGCCGATGTCCAACAGTTCCTTCGCCGTTATCTCGCCGCGCGGCTTGTCCGAAGCGATGCGCGGGTCGTTGGCGCGGAAGACGCTGAGCAGAAAGTCCTTGGTCGCCGTCGCGCGCGCGGCTTCGCGTTCGGCGCGGCGCGCCTGCCAGGCAGTTCCGGCCAGTCCGACGGCAAGCGTCAGGATCAGCGCGCACGCACCGCCCACGGCCCATCGGTAGCGGCGCAGCAGCCGCGAGAACACGTACAGTCGCACGCCCTCGCGCGCGAGCACCGGCTCGTTGCGCAAGTGGCTCTCGATATCGCGCTTCAGACCGTTGACCGTCTCGTATCGATGCGCCGCTTCCTTGCGCAGGCACTTCGACACGATCGCATCGAGGTCGCCGATCAGCAGCCGCGCCGGCACCGGCGCATCGGCGCGGGCCTGCGCGACCCGGCTCGCCAGCGGCGCATTGCGTTCCAGCAGCAGTTTCAGCGCATGGCTCGTCGGCAAACCGCTCATGCGCAGCGGACGTTCGCCGGTAAGCAATTCGAACAGCAGCACGCCCAGCGCGTAGACGTCGGTCGCCGTCGTCACCGGCTGGCCGCTGAGCTGCTCCGGCGCGGCATAGTCGGGAGTGAACGGCGCGATCGTCGCGTCGGCTTCGCGCAGCGAAGCGGCGACATCGAGCAGCTTGGCGATGCCGAAATCCAGCAGTTTCACCTTGCCATCGGCATCGACCAGGATGTTCGCGGGCTTCAGATCGCGATGGATCACCAGGTTGCGGTGTGCGAACGTGATCGCCTCGCAGACCTGCGCGAACAGCGCCAGCCGTTCGCGCAACGGCGAGCGTCGTCCGCTGCAATAGTCGGTCAGCGACTGTCCGTCGACGTACTCCATCACCGTGTAGGGACGTCCGTCCGGCGCCATGCCGCCATCGAGGAGCCGCGCGATGCCCGGATGTTCCAGCCGCGCCAGGATCCGGCGTTCGGCATGAAAGCGGCCCAATTCGCCGACTGCCTCGTAGCGCAGCAGCTTGAGCGCCACGCGTTGCTCGAACGCGCCGTCGGCGCGCATCGCCGCATACACCTCGCCCATGCCGCCGCGGCCGATCAACTCGCGGATGCGCCACGGCCCCAGGCAGGTACCTGCCGGCAGCGAGGGCTGGGCGGCTACGGGTTCCGGCGCAGGCGGCGCGCCGTCCAGCACGCCGGGCGCATCGTGCGAGCGCAGCAACTCTTCGATCTCGCTGCGCAGGCCGGCGTCGTCAGTGCAATTGCGCTCCAGGAACGCGCTGCGCGCGGCGTCCGGCAACGCAAGCGCTTCGGCGAAAAGCCGCTCCAGCCGCATCCATCGTTCGCGTAGCACAGACGCATCTCCGGATGCACACGGCAGGCAACGATTGTGCGCCCGATTGGCCCGCTTGCAAGCGCGTGCGCGCGGAGCGCGATCGTGCGGGCAGCGTCAACCGCCGCTGACGGGCGTCTTCATCCCGGCAGGCGATGCCGCAGCGACCGGCATATCGGCCTCCGTCCAGCCGCCGCCGAGCGCGCGGATCAGCTGCACGCTCGCGCGCAGCTGGCGCGTGTCGAGGTCGAGCGCTTCGAGCTGGACCTGCAGCATCGTCGTCTGCGAGGTGACCACCTCGAGGTAGTTCACCGCACCTTCGCGATAACGGCTCAGCGAGAAATCGAGCGAGCGCTGCGCCGCTTCGACCGCCGATTTGTCGGCGTCGGCGGCCAACCGGTAGTGATTGAGCAGGGCCAGGTTGTCCTCGACCTGCTGGAATGCGGCGAGCACGACGCCGCGGTATCTCGCACCGGTTTCGTCGAGCACGGCCTGCGCCTGCGCGACCTCGGCCTTGCGCTTGCCGGCGTCGAACAAGGTCATCAGCAACGAGGGTCCAATCGACCAGTACGAGTTCGGCGCCTTGATCCAGTTGCCCGCTTCGCTGCTCTGGAAACCAGCCGCAGCGCTCAGTGTGATTGACGGGAAGAACGCGGCGCGCGCGACGCCGATCTCCGCGTTGGCGGCTTCGATGCGCCGCTGCGCCGCGGCGATGTCGGGCCGGCGCTGCAGCAGCGTCGACGGCACGCCCGGCGGAACCTGCGCCAGCGTGATGTCGGCCAGCCGCGGCTCGATCGCGAACGATGAAGCGGATTCGCCGATCAGCGCCGCGATCGCGTGCTCGGTCAACGCGCGCGCGGCCAGCGTCTGCTCGACCTGCGCGCGCGCGCTGTCGAGCTGCGTCTGCGCACGTGCGACGTCGAGACCGGAGGCGATGCCGCCGGCACGCCGTTGCTGGGTCAGGTCCAGCGCCCGCTTGTACGCCTCGACAGTGTCCTTCAACAGCGTGACTTCGCGATCGAGACCGCGCAGCACGATATAGCTGTCCGCCAGCTGCGCCTGCAGGCTCAGCCGCGCCGATTCGAGATCGGCTTCAGCCGCCTGCGCCGAGGCGTCACCGGACGCGACTTCGTTGCGGATGCGGCCCCACAGATCCAGCTCGTAGTCGAGCTCGGCACCGACCGTGTACGAACCGTATTCGTTTGGCGAGCCCGGGCCGAGCACGCGCAGCGGCTTCTTTTCGGATTGCCGGTTGCGGTTCGCATCGAGCGCGCCGAACAGGGTCGGAAAGAGGCCCGAGCGCGCCTGGTCGGCGACCGCCTGCGCCTGCTGATAGCGTGCCAGCGCGGCAGCGAGGTCCGGGCTGTTCACGACCAGCTTCTTCTGCAGATCGTCGAGATCGGTATCGCCATACAGGGACCACCAGGCGTCGCGCGGCAGCGCGTCGGCCGGCTTGGCCTGCGTCCACGGCGCTTCCTCCTTGTAGCTCTGCGCGACGGGAACGTCCGGCACCTTCAGGGGAGGCGCCAGCGAGCATCCCGTCAGAAACAGCGCAGCGACTGCGGCGAGCGCGGCATCAACCCTTGCCATTGCCGCCGGCCTTCGCAGTAGCGACGTCCTGCTTCTTCGCCGCCGGCTGCGCGATGTGCACGGCATCGCCGTCGGCAATACCGTCCGGCGGGCTCTCGATCACGCGATCGTTCGCGGCGAGGCCCGAGCCGATCTCGATGACCTGGCCGAGATCGCGCGCGATCGTGACCTTCTTCAACACGACCGTGTTGTCCTGGCTCACTGTCGCCACGCGCAGTCCACTCGCATCGAACAGCAGCGCGCTGGCCGGCACGTTGAGCACGTTGGCGTTGGTCGGCAGGTCCAGGCTCACCTGGGCGAATCCGCCGGGCAGCAGCTCGCCGTTCGCGTTGTCGACGCCGAGCTGCATCAGCGTGCTGCCGGAACCGACCGCGACCGACTGCGACGACGATTCGACGGTCGCCGTGTATTTCTTGCCGGGATGCTCGGGCACGGTGATCGACGCCTTCGTGCCCGGCGGAATGCTCGGCACGTAGGTCTGCGGAACGCTGACGTAGACGCGCAGCTTTTTCGTATCCGACACGACGAACAGCTCCTGCCCGACCGCACCGCCGACATTGATCAGCGCGCCGACGTCGGTATTGCGCGCGGTCACGATGCCGTCGAACGGTGCGACGATGCGCGTGAAGCCCTCGAGCGCCTGTATGCGATCGACGTTCGCCTGCGCAGCCTTGACCATCGCCTGCTTGGCGCTGAAGTCGCCGGTTTTCTCGTCGACTTCCTGTTTCGACACCGAATCGGTACCCAGCATCGACTGCCAGCGCTTTGCCGTGGTCCCGGCGAGCGCGGCATTCGCCTGCGCGGTGGCGAGATCGGCCTTGGCCTGCAGGAGCTGCTGATCGAGATCCGGCGCCTCGATCTCGGCCAACAGCTGGCCGCCCTTGACCGGCGTGCCGATGTCGGCTTTCCAGCTCTTCAGGTAGCCGCTGACGCGCGCATACAACGGCGCGCGCGAATAGGCTTCCAGACGCCCGGGCAGATCGAGCGTGCCCGCGTCGCCCTGCGAGGCCGGCGCGATGACGGCAACGGTGGGCACCGCCTGCGTATCGGTCCACTCGCGCAGTCGTGCATTGCCGGACGCGCGCGTGACCAGGCCGTTGACGACGATGGCCAGCGCGAGGACGACGAAGACGATGCCGGCGATGCGCAGATTGCGCCGCGAGAAAGTCGAGTGTTCGGTATCAGGCGACATGGAGTTCTCCGACCGCGGGGCCCGGCGCGTGTTTCTCGCCATGCCTGCGGTGCACGATGCTGAAGACGACGGGGACGAAAATAAGGGTGGCAATGGTCGCGAAGACGAGGCCGCCGATGACCGCGCGTCCGAGCGGTGCGTTCTGCTCGCCGCCTTCGCCGAGGCCGAGCGCCATCGGCGTCATGCCGATGATCATCGCCAGCGCGGTCATCAGCACCGGGCGGAAGCGCACGAAACCCGCTTCGATCGCCGCGGCGGATGCGTCGCCGAGCTCATCGAGCTTCTCGCGCGCGAAGCTGATCACCAGCACGCTGTTCGCGGTGGCGACGCCCATGCACATGATCGCGCCGGTCAGCGCCGGCACCGACAGCGGCGTGTAGGTGGCGAACAGCATCCAGATGATGCCGGCGAGCGCGGCCGGCAGCGCGGTGATGATCACGAACGGATCGGCCCAGGACTGGAAGTTGACCACGATCAGCAGATAGATCAGCACGATCGCGCCGAGCAGGCCGAACAGCAGGCCGGAAAACGCGCTCTGCATCGTGCGTACCTGGCCGAGCAGTGCGACGGTGCTGCCGCGCGGAACCTGCTTCGCGCTCGCGTCGAGAACCTTGTGGATATCGGCGGCGACGGCGCCGAGATCGCGGCCTTGCGTCGTCGCGTTGATCTGCACCATCGACTGGATGTCGTACTGGCTGACGATGGCGTTGCCGCTGTCGCGCGTGAAGGCGGCGATGCCGCCAAGCACCTGCTGCGAGCGGCCATCGGCGCTGCCGATCGGCATGTTCGCCAGCGCGGCCAGCGAATCGAGGCGGTATTGCGGCGCCTGCATCACGATCGGATAGGAAACGCCGTTCTGCGGGTTGAGCCAGTAGGTCGGTGCAACCTGGCTCGAACCGGCGAGATTGACGACCATGCTGTTGGTCACGTCGCGCGTGGTTACGCCGACTTCCTGCGCGCGCGTGCGGTCGACGTCGACGTTGAAGATCGGGCTGCTGCGCGACTGCTGGATGCGCGCGTCGGCCACGCCGGGAATCGCGCGGATCTTCGGCAGGATGGTATTCGCGTAATCGAAATTCGCGTCGAGATTCGCGCCGCGGATCTGCAGGTCGATCGGCGCCGGCGAGCCGAAATTCAGGATCTGGCTGACGATGTCGGCCGGCGGGAACGAGAACACCACGCCAGGGAAACGGCGCGGCAGCTCTTCGCGCAGCCTGCGCACGTAGTCCGCGGTCGGCTTGTGCCCTTCCTTCAGCGCGATCTGGATGTCGCCGTCCTGCGAGCCGACCACGCCGGTGTTGTTGTAGGTCAGGTTGATGCTGCTGATCGAAAGGCCGATGTTGTCGACGATCACGTCGATTTCGTCGGACGGAATGATCTCGCGCACCGCTTTCTGCACGTCGGCGAACTGGTTGGCCGCTTCCTCGACGCGCGTGCCGATCTGCGTGCGCACGTGCATCAGGATCTGGCCGCCGTCGACGGACGGGAAGAAGTTGCGGCCGAGAAACGGGGTCAGCGAGAACGACAGCAGAACGAAGCTCATGAAGCCGATCACGAATACGCGCCGGTGCGCGACGGCGAGGCCGAGCAGCTCATGGTAGCCGCCGCGGATGCGCGAGAAACGAGCCTCGAACGCGCGCTGGAAACGTACCAGCGGGTTGCGCGACGGCGGCTTCTCGCCTTCGTCATGCGTATGCGGCTGCAACAGGTAGTTCGCCATCGTCGGCACCAGCGTGCGCGACAGGATGAACGAGCACACCATCGCGAACATCACCGCCTCGGCCATCGGCACGAACAGGAAGCGCGCCACGCCATCGAGGAAGAACATCGGCACGAACACGATGCAGATGCACAGCAGCGATACGAACGCCGGCGTGACGATCTGCGCTGCGCCATCGAGGATCGACGAGAATGCCGACCGCGAGCGCGAGGCCGCCGAGCGTCATGATGTTCAGCGTCTCGCCGAATGCGGCGAGCAACGCGATTGCGCCGAGTACCGACAGCGGGATCGATATGGCGATGATCACCGTGGAGCGCCAGCTGCCGAGGAACAGCAGGATCATGATGCTGGTCAGCGCCGCGGCGATGACGCCCTCGAAGGCGACGCCCTTGATCGCCGCGCGCACGAACAGCGACTGGTCGTTGATCGGCGAAACGGTCAGGTTGTCCGGCAGCGAGGGCTTGATCTCGGCGAGCTTGTCCTTGATGCCGGCGACGATGTCGAGCGTCGAGGTCGCGCCGTTCTTCAGCACCGACATCAGCACCGAGCGCGCGCCGTCGACGTGCACGATATTCGTCTGCGGCGCGCTGCCGTCGCGCACATGGGCGACGTCGCGCACGTAGACCGTGGCGCCGTTGACGACCTTGATCGGCAGGTCGCCGAGGTCGGCGATCACCGACGGCGCATTGTTGAGCTGCACCGTGTATTCGAATTCGCCGATCTTCTGCGTACCGACCGGCGTGATCAGGTTCTGCGCGGCGAGCGCATTGGCGACGTCCTGCCCGGACAGTCCGCGCGCCTGCAGGGCGGCCGAATCGAGGTCGATCTGCACCTGTCGCGACTTGCCGCCGAACGGATAGGGAATCGCCGCGCCGGGCACGGTGACCAGGCGCGTGCGGATCGTGTTGAGACCGAGATCGGCGAGATTCTGCTCGGACAGTCCCTCGCCCGACAGCGCAAGCTGCAGGATTGGCACGGTCGATGCGTTGTAGTTGAGGATCAGCGGCGGCGTCGTGCCCGCCGGCATCTGTTTCAGCACCGTTTGCGAGACGGCGGTCACCTGCGCATTGGCGGTGGCGACATTGACGCCGGGCTGGAAGAAGATCTTGACGATGCCGAAGCCCGCGTACGAGTTCGCTTCGATGTGCTCGATGTCGTTGACCGTGGTGGTCAGCACGCGCTCGTACAGCGTAGTGATGCGACCGGCCATCTGATCCGGCGGCAGGCCCGTGTACTGCCACGCCGCGGCGATGACCGGGATACGGATGTCCGGAAAGATGTCCGTCGGCGTGCGCAGCGCCGCCAGCGGACCGACGATGAGAATCAGCAGCGCCAGCACCACGAAGGTGTACGGGCGCTGCAGCGCGATGCGGACAATCCCATTCATGCGCAATTCCAGGAACGACTGGTGCAGCGCACCAAGGTATGTCCCGCGTGGTGACAAGCCAAGGGTGACTGCATGAAGAAAACTTTATGCCTGCGCACGCGACCGCAAGCGCGGCCTGCCGTGGCAAATCGTCGCAACTCAGCGTGTTGCGAAGCGAAACCTGCGCGATTCAGCGTGCTGCCAGCGGCACCTGCATCGGCTCGACCCAGCACTGCACGCTGACCCGCGCCCCACCCGTCTCGTTGTCGTCGATCTTGAGACGAAATCCGTGCAGCCGCACGATCGCCGACACGATGCTGAGGCCGAGGCCGTAGCCCTGCGTCGGCAGCTCGCGCCCGCGTTCGCTGCGATAGAACCGCGTCAGCACCGCATCGCGCTCGCCGCTCGGAATGCCGGGGCCGCTGTCGACGATGTCGACGCGCGGTCCCTGCGCATCCATCGATGCGCGCATGCTGACCTTGCCGCCGGCCGGCGTGAACTTGATCGCGTTGGCGACCAGATTGCTGAACGCCTCGAACAGCAGATTCGGATCGGCATGAATCGTCGCATGCGCCGGCGCCTCGAGACGGAATGCGACGCCGTTGTCTTCCGCGACCGGCGCGTAGAGCTCGTGCACCTGGCGCAAGGTTTCGCCGAGATCGACATTGCCGAAACCGGCGCGGCGGCGCAGGTCTTCGAGCTCGGAAATGCGCAGCAGCGCGCGGAAGCGGTCGAGCAATGCATCGACGTCAACAATGCAACCTTCCAGCGTCGGGCCGATGCCCTCCTCGCCGCCGCCGGTCTGCTGCAGGCGGTGCAACCGGGTGCGCAGGCGCGTCAACGGCGTGCGCAGGTCGTGCGCGATGTTGTCGCAGACGCCCTTGACCTCGCCGATCAGGCGCTCGATCTCGCCGAGCATGCGGTTGACGATCGCGGCAAGCAGATCGACTTCGTCGCCGCGCCGCGAAACCGGCAGGCGCCGGCCGAGATCGCCGCGCGCGATCGGCTGGATGGCGGCTTCGATCTCGCGCACGCGCCGCAACGGTCGGCGGCTCAGAAGCAGGCCGCCGATCAGGCCGGGAATCACCGTCAGCGACAGACCCCATAGCAACGCGTAGCGAAGGATCGAGGCGATCTGGTCGATGACGCTGGTATCGCGCGCGAGCACCAGCAGCTCGCCGGATTGCAGTCGCGTCGCGATGCCGCGCGCCGGTTGGCGCTGCTCGCCGCCGCGCCGCTCCAGGCCTTGCGGCAAGGCGTGGATCGCGCCGTCGACCGGCAGGTCGCCGGGGACATGTTCGATATTCCCTTCGAGGTAGGTTCCATCGGCGTCGAACAGGCCGAGCGACATGACGCCGCGAAGATCCAGCGCGCCGGTCGCCTCCATCGCTTCCGGCAAGCGCTCGCGATCGATCGTAGTCAGGTAACGCACGCGCTGCTCGACGATATCGTCGACGACCTGCGAAAGATAGGTGTTGGTTTCCCAGTAGACGACGCCGACCAGCACCACGCTCCAGATGACGAAGAACGCGCCGTAGATCAGGATCAGGCGGGTTGTTGCCGAACGCCAGTGGTCACTCAGTTTCAGCAAGACGATACCCCGATCCGCGCACCGTACGGATCAGCGATGGCAGGCTGGGCGGATCCACTTTCTTGCGCAGACGGCCGATGTGCACGTCGATGACGTTGGTGCCCGGATCGAAGTGATAACCCCAGACCGCCTCGAAGATCATCGTGCGCGTGAGCACCTGTCCGGAATTGCGCACGAGGAACTCGAGCAGGCGGAACTCGATCGGCAGCAGCTCGATGACCAGCGCCCCGCGCCGCACGCTGCGCGAGATCAGGTCCAGTTCGAGATCGGCGACGCGCAGCGTGGTTTCGCGCGCGGCGGCACGCTGCCGGCGCAGCAGCACCTCGATGCGCGCGACCATCTCGTCCGGAGCGAACGGCTTGGTCAGGTAGTCGTCGCCGCCGGCGCGCAAGCCGCGCACGCGCTCGTCGACGTCGCTGAGCGCGCTGACCATCAGCACCGGCGTCTGCACACCGGTCGTGCGCAGCGCGGTGACCACCGCGAGCCCGTCGAGGCCCGGCAGCATGCGGTCCAGCGTGATCACGTCGTAGTCGCCGTCCACTGCGCGCTGCAGGCCCTCGCGGCCGTTGTCGACCCAGTCGACGTGGTTGCCGCGGCTTTGCAGCTCGGCGACGATTTCGCGCGCGGTGACGGCGTCGTCTTCGATGGTCAGTACTCTTGCCATGCGCCTACGCTATGGATATTCGCGCAGGAATCAAGAGCGGAGTTGCAAATAATCAACTTTGGCGTGCGAGCGGACGCGCGTTGCGCTGCTGCCGTACGCGCTCCTGCGCGCGTGCGGGACGTGCGGGACGCTCTGTGCCCGGGCTCAGCCAGCCGATCGCGACCAGCAAGGCCGCCGCGAGGCCGAACACCGCACGCACATCGCGCTCGGCAGTCTCCTGGCGCTCCAGGCTCTTGTCGGTGGCGACATCGGCGACCCGGCGCACGGAATCCGCCGCCGCGTAGCCGAGACCCGCGGCGTTGCCAAGCTGCTTGAGATAATCCGCGCGCAACGCGGATTTATGCTCAACGACTTCGTCGAGCACGCCGGATTTTTCCAGATCCTCGCCGGGCTTCGCCTGCTCGATGGTTTCGACCAGGTTCGGATGAAAACCCTCGCGCACCGCATCGACCCTGGTCCAGTAGCCGATGATCCGGTTGTCGGCATCGAGCCGCGGCACCGGACGCGGTTCCGGCGAACCGACGCCGACCAGCCAGCCCTGCACCGGGCCGCGCAAGGCAAGCAGATCGGAAAGCCGCGGAACATCGACGTGCGGCGCTTCGCCGCCGTCGGTGATGAAGACCAGATCGAGATTGCGTTTGCCTGCTTCGCGCATCGCGTTGATGAGTGCCGCCTCGATGCGCGAATCGCCGTCCCAGGCCATGCGCCAATCGATGTTGCGCACCACCTGCTCGATCGCCGGGAAGTGGCGGCAGACTTCGAGCGGCTCGAACAAGGTCACCGTATCGGTGCCGGCGAACAAGGCCACGGCGGCGCGCGAGCCGCACGGCAGTTTCGCCAGCGCCACCAGCAGCGACGCCTTCGCGCGCTCCAGCCGCGATTCGTTCGGCGCATGCGCATCGACGTCGCGCACGTTCATGCTCTGGCTGACGTCGACGACGAACAGCCATGCATACGTGCCGCCCGGCAGCGTCAGGCGCGGTGCAAAAAAGACCGGCAGCAGGACAAGTGCTGCGAGCAGGAACGCCGTGAGCCGGCGCGCCACGATGAAGCGGAACAACGCGCCTACCCGGTTCACGGCAAGCCTCGCCTCTCGCTTTCCTGGATCGTCGTCCAGCCATTGTGGCGGTCGGACTGGATCGCTATCGGATCGGTGTTGCGCCGCCAGCCCTCGCCCGGCCGCCGCGGCGACAGGCGCTCGAGCAGTTCGAGGTTGTAGCGCGCGCCGTACAGCGCAGGATCGATGCGCAACGCGGCGCGGTAGGCATCGCGGGCGAGATCGAACTGCGTGTTCTCGACCACCGGGCCTTCCGTGGTCGAAGCCCTGCTCGCCTTGATGCCGGTCTGGAAATACGCGTTGCCGAGCGCGAACCATGCGTTCGCCGCCAGCACCGGATCGGTCGTCGCCTGCACGTCGGTGAACAGCCTGGCTGCCTCGTCGAGATGTTGCGCGCGTTCGAGAGTCCAGGCCGCCGCGTAGCGCACGCGCGGGTCTGCGGGCAACGGCTTGAGCTGCTCGATCGTGCGATCGCGGATCATGCCGTTGAGCCGTTGCGTGCTGCGCCATTGCGCGGCAAACCAGACGCACGCGGCCAGCGCTGCGATCAGCAGCAGCCAGACCAGCCGTGTCGTCCAGCGCGTCAGGCCTGCCATTCCCATACTTCCATCGAACGCGCGAAGAGGAGGACGCAGATGCCGGCGAGCGCCACTGCGAACAGCGCTCCGGCCAGATCCTTGCGCGGCAGGCGCTGCTCGTAGCGCGTCGGCAGGTTGGTCAGCCGTCCGACTTCGGTGACGGCGCGCTCCAGTCCCTGCGCGTTGGTGACTTCGAAGATTTCGTACGGGCTGCCCATGTCCGAAAAGAATTCGTGCAGCGTGCGGCTGTCCGAAACCATGTGCCTGCTCGGCGTAAGCACGCTCGGCTCCTCGGCGCCACGCGTGTAGATCCAGATCAGCGACGCGTGACGCTCGCTGAACAATGCGCGCAGCTTCACCCGGCTCCCTTCCTTGATCGTCGCGCCGCCGTCCGAAACGAGCAGCACCACGCGCGCCGCGGTCAACGGGCGGTCGCGGAAATAATCCAGCGCCAGCGCCAGCGCGCTCGCCGGTGCGGTGAAGCCCTCGCTGCGCGCCTCGGCGCTGACCAGACCCGCCTCGACCAGCTCGCGGTCCTCGCTCAACGGCGCGACGCCGATCGGCGAGGCGTTGAAGGTGGTCATGCCGAAGGTGTCGCCGGGGCGGCGGTGCATGAACGCGAGCAGCACGCGACGCGCCGCGACGATCTTGCTCTCGCTGCTCGGCGCGTCCTCGGTCGCGCCGGCCAGCGGCTCGGACATGCTGCCGCTGCGGTCGAGCACGATGACGATCTCGGCGCCGTGTCCGGAAAGCGTCTGCGTGCCGCCTTCGAGATACGGCGCCGCCGACGCGACGACGAGCGTGGCCAGGCTGAGCGCGCCGGTAAGGCGCAGCAGCACGCGCAACCAGGCGGATGCCGCGTCGGCAGGCCAGTCGGCGGTGTGCGGGTAGGCGAACGTGCGCGTGCCGTAATCGAGCAGCGGCAGCAAGGCGAGCGGCAACGCCCACAGCAGCCACGGATAGGTCCAGTGCAGATGCGTCAGCATGGCACGCCGCGCTCGCGGTCGGCCGCGCTGTGCAACATCGACAGCACGCGGGCGGTCGACGGTGCTGCGCAATCCGCTGAACCGTAGAACCGGTTCCACGAGTCGCCGAACAGACCTTCGATCTGCGCGCGCAGCGGCGTCAGATACGGTGCGCGCTCGAACAGGCGCTGCAAGGTCGACGGATACAGCGTTTCGCCGGCGCTGCGGTTCAGCGCGGCGTGCATGTCGCGCAGCAGAGCCGCGTGCTCTTCGTCGGACAAGCCACGCTTCTGCCTTCGCCGCCAGCGCCGCCAGGCACGCGCGAGAGGCCCTGGCGCACGTGGCAGGAACGGCAGCAGGTCGTAGCGCCAGAGCAGGAAGCCCGCGCATGCGAGCGCAAGCGCGACACTTGCCAGCGTGCCGGCGATCGCTTTCGTCGCCGGCAATTCCGCCGGCGCCGGCGAAGGCCGCAGCTCGCGGTCCTCGTCGTCAAGCGTCGACGGCAGCGCCGGTGAAAGCAGGAACGATTGCTCGGCCACACTGACCGTGCGCATGTCGGCGCCGTCGCGCAGGCGCAACTTGAATGCGGGCAACGGCACGCGCGTCGCCTGCTCGACTTCGGCGAAGATCTGATAGGTGACGACGAGCTCCTGCGTGCCGTCGGCGCGGCGTGCACCCAGCCTGCTCCGCCGCACTTCCATCCATGGCGTGACGCGGCCCGGCAGCGGCAATGCGTCCGCATCGATCTGCAGCGAGCCGGGAAGCCGCGCCTCGATGCGTTCATCGAGCAGATCGCCGAGCATGTAGCCGGTGTCGCGCAGCGTCACGTGGAATTGAACGTCCTCCGCCGCCGCCTGCGCCATCGCCGAGGCCGGCGCGATCGCGGCAATGCAGAGAAACGAGACGAAGCAACGCCTCACGCCGGCGTCTCCAGGAAATGGCGCGTGAGCAGCATCGGATCGAAACGATCGCGCACGAAGAACGGTGCGCAACCCGCGCTGCGGCAGATCTGGCGCAGATTCCGTTCGCGCTGCTGGCGTCGCGCGCGCAGCGCATCGACGAGACGCGGCCGCAGCCAGACGAAACGCCGTTCGCCGCTCTCGAGATCGCGCAGCACGGCGATACCGTGCCGATGGACCGCATCCGTTTCGGCCGGGTCCCACAACACGATCGGCACGACCGCATGATGAGCGAGACGGCGCAGGATCTCTGGCAAATCCGCCGGCGGCCAATGGAAATCCGAAACGAGAAACACCAGCGCGCGGCGATGCGGCAGTTGCGGAATCACGCGCAAGAGCCCGCGTGCGCTGCCGCCCGCGGGTGCGTAATCGGCCAGGCGGCGCTCGATCCATTCGCTCGCGCCACGATTGATCCGCGCGGGCAGTGTCAGCTGCGCCTGCGGCGTGTCGCCGGCCGCGTGGAAGCCGAACGCATCGCCGTTGCGCCACGCGGTTTGCGCCAGCGACACCGCGATCCGGCGCAGCTGCGCTAGCTTGTCGTGACGGCCGACATAGCCCATCGACGCCGACACGTCGGCGAGCACGAGCACCTTCAGCGCGGAATTCTGCTCGAATTCGCGCACCCACAATCCGCCGAACGGATCGCGCAGCGTGGCGCGCACGTCGAGCCGGCGCGGGTCGGAATGCTCGCGCAGCGGAACGCTGGTGCGGATGTGGTCGCCGCTGCCCGACTGCGTGCCGCGGAACGCGCCGGGACGCAAGCCGCCGGTCTTCCAGCGCACGCGATACTCGACGAATACGGAGGCTGCGTCGGTCACGTGGGCGGCTCCGCTACGGCGCCGGCACCGCTCGCAAGACAGCTGCGGTGAATTCGCGGCCGAGCCTGCCGCGCTGCAATTCGTAGATCGGCGTGAAGAACACGCGGTGTGCGATGACCTCGTGGAACACCGCGCGCAGGTCTTCCGGCGAGAGATCCGTGCGGCCGATCAGCCAGGCGGCGACCTTGGCCGCGCGCACCAGCATGCTCATGCCGCGCGGACTCGTACCGGCCGCTATGAGGTCGTCCATGTCGACGCCGTCCAGCGCGATGCCGTAATCGGTCGGACGATGCGTCGCGCGGCGCAGGTGTTCGACGAACTGCTCGACCGCAGCGCCGGTGCGCACCTCGGACTGGATCTTCGCGGCGATCGCAACCAGCGCTTCGTGGTCGAGCATGTTCTGCGGCAGCCCGGCGATCAACGCGTCGGTGTCGTGGAAGCGCGCATCGAAGGTGAGCTGGCGGTGGATCTCCGCGGTGTCCTCGGGCGCAATCTCGATCTCCATCAGGAAACGGTCGCGTGCCGCACCGGGCAGCTCGAACGTTTCCTCTTTCTCGACGCGGTTGCGATCGGCGAACACCTGCAGGTAAGGAAAGCGGAACTCGGTGCCGAATGCGGTCAGGCTGCGCTCGGCCATCACGCGCAGCAGCAGCGAATGCACCTGCGGGCGCGCGCGATTGATCTCGTTGAAGAAGAACACCGACAGCGCTTCGCCGTGCGTCAGCAGCGGACCGGGATCGACGCGCGGCTTGCCGTCGCGATCGATATGCGTGTGATAGACGAGGTCCTGCGGCATCAGGTCGATGGTGCCTTCGATGCGCTCGTACTCGCCGCCGAGCCCGCGCGCCGCCGCGCGCAGCAGCGTGGTCTTGCCGACGCCGACGTTGCCTTCGAGCAGCACGTGTCCGCGCGCAAAGATCGCGATCGTGAGGAG
>Ga0193717_1001364_pt1 | contig 14987 bp, 19 predicted proteins | sample U2c2metaG_FD_145900 | JGI IMG/M metagenome (GOLD analysis project Ga0193717, IMG submission 145900) | Soil microbial communities from a riparian zone of the East river system, Colorado, United States - U2c2 | ecosystem: Environmental > Terrestrial > Soil > Riparian zone | place: USA: East River... | reverse complement strand
TTTTTGGTATTCGAGTCCAAGTCCCGGCCGGGCTCGCCGACTAGGATTTCGGATAAAGTGACTAGTACTGAGGAGTTTCATGACCGAAATAGGCGAAGCGCGTTTCCGGTGGGCCCTCGGACATTTGCCGACCGGGGTCACCGTCATCACCTCGACAGGACCGCTCGGGCAACCGGTCGGCATGGCGTGCAATTCGTTCACTTCGGTTTCCCTCGACCCACCGCTGGTGCTCTTCTGTCCCGCCAAGAGTTCTTCCACGTGGCCGCTCATTCGCGACCGCGGGATGTTCTGCGTCAATATCCTCGGCAGCGGTCACGAATGGATGAGCAGGCAGTTCTCCGCACCGCGCGCTGACCGGTTCTCCGGGGTCCGCTGGAGCGGATCGGACTCCGGACCCGAACTCGGCGACGCGGCGGCCCGGATCTCCTGTGCGGTAACGGCCGAACACGATGCCGGCGACCACATCATCGTGGTCGCCCGCGTGGTCGGGTTGGCGGTCGCGCCAGGCGCCGCGCCACTGGTGTTCCACCGCGGGAGGTACGGGTCGTTCACCGAAATCCCGGAATCGGCCGAGGTGACCGGGTAGCGCGCCCGGCCCGCCGGTGCCCCGGAAGCGGGGACCGGCGGGCCGGGCGGCACTCAGCCGAAACTCGTCGGAACCTGCTCCAGCGCCGCCAGCGACTCCACGAAGAAGAAGACGCCCTGGAAGAACACCAGGATGTCCCCGTGCTCCAGCCGGAGCATCTTGTCGACCACCATCCGCTGGAGGTTCAGCTCCCCGGCGAAGAATCGACGCCACGTCTCGCGAGTTCCCTGGATGACGAAGTCTGCGGACACCTGTTCGTCAGGACCGACGATCGTGGCATCAGCACACCGCCCGTCCCGCCAGCCCAGCCGCAGATACGAAACACCACCACCGCCGGAAGCCGGCTCCCGGACCCCCAGTGCCCACGAGTAGGAGTACGCCTCGCGGGTGGCCGCGATCCACTCCCAGTAACTCTCCTGTTTGCCCGCCATCACCGTTTCACCCGGCCCGCGGTCCACTTGCGCACGAGCGGCCTCCGCCCACTCCGTGCTCAGGAACCGGAGCGTCTGTGCGCCGATCGCCGTACCCATTCCGTCAGCCTCCCGCGATCTCTGGCTGGATGTTGGCCACCATGTCCCGGATGTCCGGCGGGATGTCGATACCCACGTCGGACAGCTTGGAATCGACTTGGCGGATCATGAACTTCGTGACTTCGTCGGCCGACCAGCCGAGCGGCTCCAGCGGCGCGGGCTTGCTCACGCCACCGTTCATGGCCAGTTCCGTACGCAACGTCTCATGGACCTCGCGCAGAAGCCGCGGGTCCTCCTGGATGGCGTCCCGCAGGAAGCGCATCCCGAACTGCACGTGCCGGGCTTCGTCGCGGCAGGACGCGATGAAGCCGGTGTAATAGCCGGGCAAGTATCCCCGGTTCCGGCAGTAGGTGAGCGTGATCTTCATGATCGTCAGTGCGAGCACGCCCTCGGTCCACAGGAAGTACGCCGTCGCGTACCGCACGCGGCGAGCCGGGTCCTCCGGATCCCGCCGAAGGTCGTCGGCCAGGTAGGCGAGCAGCCCGAAAGCGCCCACGAAGGACTCCGGGACATACTCGAACGAGGCGGTGAGCAGATCCTGTACCGATTCGCCCGGCAGGCCGACGACCTCGCGGTAGAACCGGTCGAAGAAGAGCGTATGCCGTGCCTCGTCCTCGATCTGGGTGGCGAGGTAGAGCTTGGCGTCCTCGCTGCCCGCGAGCATGAAGACCGGCAGCTCGATCTCGACCTGGCGTTCGGCGTGGTGGAACGCGGCTGCGATCTCCTTGAAGGCCTCCCGCTCTTCTTCCGACATCTTGGTCCGCCAGTCGATGGCGTCCTGGGTGAAGTCGAGGTCGTAGGCGTTCCAGCGGTGCTTGAAATAGCGCTTGTAGAGATCGATGTACTCCGGCAGTTTCTTGAGATCCTTGTGGACGTAGTCGATCATGTCGTCGATGCCGATCTTCCCGAGTTCCTGCAGGGAGGACTGTTCGACCGACTTGATCAGTAGTGATGACATCTCCGCCATCGTCATAATCTCCAGTTCTTCCGGGATGTCCGAGGTATCGAGGACTCGCGAGCGGCGTCAGCGACGCCCGCAGGTCCCGCCGTGCAACAGCCTCGCTGCCTTCGGCGGTTCGAGATCGTGGTTGAGAATGGCCCGCTCCAGCTCCCGCAACTGCGGGCTGGGTTCGAGACCAAGCTGGTCGATGAGGGCCGACCGGGTCCTGCGGTAGAGGCTCAGCGCTTCGGCTTGGCGCCCACACTGGTAGAGCGCCCGCATCAGCTGGCCGCAAGCCTGTTCACGAAGCGGTTCCGCCTCGACCAGGAACTCCAGATCGCCGATGACGTCCCAATACCGTTGCAGGGCGAAGTCGGCGTCGATGCGGTCCTCCAGCGCGGCCATCCGGGCCTTGTGCAGCTCCTTGAGCTCCGACCACACGTATCCGTGCTCAACCAGGTCCGCCAGTGCCGGACCCCGCCACGCCGCGAGTGCGCCGCGCAACGTGCTGGAGGCCTGCTCCCAAAGTCCCGCCGACAGCTCGGCACGGCCACGGGCCGCCAGAGTCCGGAACACCGCCAAGTCCAACCGGTCTTCGCCGACGCGGAGGAGGTATCCCGGACCGTGCCGCAGCAGCTCGACCGGCTGTGCGCCACCGGCCTGTAGTTCCGAAAGGACGTTGCGCAGCCGGAAGATGGCGTTGTGCAGGATCTGCCGCCCTGTGGCCGGCACCGTTGACGGCCACACCGCGTCCATCAACCTGCTGACCGGCACCATTTCGTTGCTGTGCAGCAGGAGGAATCCCAGCGTCGCGCTCTGCCGCACACCACCCAGACGCACTGGCCGTTCGCCGTCACGGATCTGAAGCGGGCCCAATACTTGAAACCACATGACTCACCTCGATCGGGTTCCACTTGCTCCTTATCGAACAGACGAAAAATGCCGGCCGCCGACCTTCGCGCCAGCCGTCCGCAATCGCCGCACCGCGCCGTGCCGGCATTCCGGAGGCTTACCGCCCCATCCGGTGTCACGATTCCCCGCGACCCGCAACTCATTTTCCGAAATGGTGGACAAACGACGTACAGATTCAGGCATGCACTGACTCCCCAGTAGCAATATCCATTGTCCGGACATTTCTTATGCGCGTTTTGTCATCGCCGACAAGTATGTTGCATGGACAACGAGTGATCCAGGTTCACGTCCACTCATGAAGCTGCACTTCCGCTTGAGGAGCCCTTTACTAACCTTTTAAGATGGAATTTCACGCCGAGCTACTCCGATACATCTTCGACAGCATCGGCTGATCGGATGAACCTGCTGAGACAGAGGTGATTTTGACCACGAGACGAACATGGGAATTTCATCGAAAATATTTGGTGGCGGTACACAAAAAAGAGCTGTGGTGCGCTATCCTCGCACCACAGCCCGAACGCACTGACATTCAGAGGTCTTCGTCGAAAAATTTTTCCTTCTTGACCGCGTAGCCGAACTGAAATCTACTCGAAGCGCCGAACTTCTGCATGAGCTGGGCAATATGCTTGCGCGTCGTACGAACGGACAATCCCAGCCTGCGGGCGATCGTGTCGTCCTTGGCTCCCGCAATGAGCATCCTGACGATTTCGCTCTTGAGTTCCCCGCTTATGGCATCGACCTCGTACCGTCGCGTGTCAAATTCCTTCGCACTCGCCCACACGTGCTCGAAACAGGAGTAAAGAAAGGCCACCAACGTCGGATCCTGAATCACCGCGGCGGTGCCGTTGTCGTCACGCTCCGCCGGAATGAACGCCGTGGCCCGATCGAAGATGATCATCCGGCCAAAAAGGGCCTCGGCAGTCCGGATCTCCGCCCCGGAGCCAATCAGCAACTCGGCGTGCTCGCGGGTGGCGACGTCGAACCGCGCCGTGTGCTGGTACAACACACGCATCCGGACGCCCCGCGCGAGCATTTGCAGATCCCGCCCTCGCGCCTCCGCGAGTTCCTGGAGCGACCTGCCACCGCCGGGCTGCACCGAGACGACCTCGGACGTGCTGTTCGTCGCGACCTCTCGCAGCAGCGACCGGACCGTTTCGACGTCCACCACGATGTCGCTCGCCGCCGCACCCCTGCCGGCGGACCGGCTCGCGCGGAAAATCGCTGAAACGCGTTCCAGATCGCTGCGCAACTCGTTGACGTCCGATTGCCGGTCAAGTAGATCGAGCTCGACCTGGGCGAGCACTGTTGACGAAGCGATACTCGGGTCGGTAGGGACGAAACGCCCCTCCCGCCATCCGGACCGTCGCGCCAGCTGCAGAGCCAGCAGGTTAGTGACGATCTCCTGGCTCTTCACCAGCGAACAGCCGAGTTCACGGGCGACCTCGGCCACCGTGAAGCTTCTGCGCTCCAGGCTCCACTTGTAAACCTCGAGGCCGCCCGGCACCAGCCTCGGAAACTTCATCGCGGATTCCCTCCGGCCGGGAGAATCTTCGCGGCGTGCAGTGAAGCAAAAGAGGCCCCCGCCGACGCGGTCGCACCAGGCCTGCTCATGGTTGAATTCTGTTGCAGCGCCCGGAAACGTACCGCTCGCACGACTAGTATCGACTCCTGTGAGTGATTATCAAACCCCCGCCCTCGCAACGGTAGCATCGGCACACAGCGACGTGGATGATCCGAGCCGTTCGCACGAGCGATTCACCTGTACAGACGAGCCCCGGTTCAGCCACTGAGAAATGACCGGCACCAACCACGTCCGTCTTCAGTCGCGACCGGTATAGCCTCGGATGCGGCAGGTCAATCGCCTTGGCGACGACGAAGTCCTCGCAGAACCGGCATGTGCCTGACATCACAACAGTCCTCGTGAGCCCCGCCCACCACGTAGTCGCCCCGGTACCGCACACCGCGGCATGTTTCGCTTAGTGCGCAGGTTCCCCGGAGGAGGGGAAACCGGCATCGTGCTCGGCGAGGCCGAACGAAGGCGCCAACGGCGACGGCGCCGCCACCGAACCGTGGGACTGCCAGCGCGGCCCGAAGCAGGTCTGGGAACTCCAGATCATCGACCAGAGCCACACATCGTGGACTGTGCCGATAACCCCGGCTTCATCGAACTCAAGGGAGTTCAGTCCGGGCGCTGTCTCCAGATCTCCGGCCTCTGGGGCGTGCCGGGCCAGAGCGTCAAACAGCTCTGGGAACTCACCAGCCTGGGTGACAACAAGTACTCGCTGCAGAATCAGCACTCCGGCAAATGCCTCGACGTCGAGAACGACGGGACGGCCAACGGCAACCGGCTGGTCCAGTTCGACTGTCACCTCGGCGGCTCCGAACAGTGGGGTTTCATCCGCGGCGACAACAACAGCCTCGGACTGGTCAGCGTGCTCAGCGGCATGTTCGCCGACGGTTTTCCCTGTCCGCAGGCCATCACCGTCGTAGCGGTAAGAAGCGTTTGTCGGGCTGTCCTCAAGGAGTTCTACGCCGCTTGGGCCGCCCGCAAGGCGAAGTCCACAGTGGACCAGCCAATGAAGGACGCATTCGGCGGTCGGGATCCGCTGAAAGCGCCTTCATCAGGTTGACCCTCTAGCGGGCGAATTCGCGAGTCGTGTCGAATGCTAGTTGAGTACCCGTGTGGCTGCTGTACATCTCGCCCGCCGCGAGGAACTGGTAATGGCTGCTCAGGCCAGTAAACTTCGGCGTCCAGCACACCCGCTGGTTCGGCATCACCTTCCCGTTCCCGCCACTGCTGTCGCAGGTGACCGAGGTGGTGGAGCTGCCGTCACGCTGGCGGTAGAGTGTCGCCTGTGCCCACTGGCTCGCCGTAAGCTTTTCCCGGAACCCGACGTATCCCCAGTAGTTGTACGAGTCGTCACGGCAGACCGCGACTGTCCCGACCAAATCGCTGCCCGCGTACAGCGACATGCTCGTGACGATTCTTCCGGTTTCATTCACGAACTGGCATGTCTTTCCGGCGGCCGACAGCGTCGACGCCGATGCCGATGGCGCGAGAGCCAGCACGGCCGCGCACACGATTCCGAGCACGGTCGAGCCCTTGAAAAGTTTCTTCATTCCGTTATGCCCCTCTCGAATGTACTAACTCAGGTCACAGGCCTGAAGCGAACTGACGACATTGTCAAAGCCGTAGCGCGGCCCGAGCGGGCCCTGCCATTCGACCGAGATCCGCTACGGGTATCCCACGTAGTGCGCGTCCTTGAACAGGCACCACAGACGCGTCGTCCGGTTCCACACGTACGTGACCCGGTCGTTGAAAACGTGGCCGCTGATGGCTTTCGCCAAGTCGGGCGAGCCGATCTGGAACTTGGCGAAAGGCCCGGCCGCGTTGGCGTCCTCCCAGACGCAGAAATAGTCGTCAGGGCAATCATGCAGATCCGTCGAACTCGCGTACGCGACCGAAGGCACGGCCGAAGCGAGAATCGTGAGCACCACGGCGACGAACGGTCTCCTCATGCGAGACACAGTTCCCTTTCCCCAGCGGCTTCCCATCCGAAAAGCCGGGTTCCGGCCAGCCGACTCTGCGGCAATCTCATATTTCAGGATTCCATCGCTAGAATTCATCGCTCTTGCGACGCGAAGCGCCAGCCAAACCTGTACGGCACCTTCACGACGACGCGGAGAAGCATTGCAGACTAAGCCCTGCCACTAGACCGATGCCGCTATACTCTCCCCGAAGCCACGCCAGAAAAATACGACGGGCGCGGCGCCGACAATCACACGGGTTGAGACATGCCGAAGCAGAAGAACTACAGGACTGAAACAAACTCACGCAGTGGGCTGAGAAAGCCCAGTCGAGGTGATCGCAACCTGCAATTTCTTCGGCGGCACCACACGTTAACCACAGCCGTTTTCACTACAACCGCATTGAGCATCTCTATGCTGGCCGGAATTTCGAACGAAAGTGTTCCATTTGGCGCTTCACTTGCTGTCGTATCACTCCCATTTGCCATCTCGGTAAACATGGCACTCCAAGCCGACATCTCCAACCTCTCCATAGAAATCCGACACCAGGTTCGACTGCTCAACCTGAAGGCGCTCGGGTTCACAGCACTTGGTATTTTCGTCGCATTTCTTCAGGTCTTCTACAACGCTTCACAGTTTAAGTCATCCGAAGGCATCTACCTAGCCATCATCGCCCTTGCCGGCGTCGGCGCGTGGCCCCATGCCATCGAATGCCTCTACATAGTCAGACGGCACCTTCGACACGATAGGCGACGCGCGAGCGTTCCCCAACGACGTCTTCGCAGAACCAGTGCCGCAACCTTTTCACCGCACCGATCTCGCCCCCGAAGATTTCGTCAAACACTCTGAAGCGATTCTAGCCGCAACGTGGCAAAACCGATAAGCGAATCGATGCGGTACCGACTACCGCGATGGCCATGCCGGGGTGGCGGTTGCATGGTCAGAAGCTCAAGAAGTCCGGGAGCGTGGTTGTCATGCATTATCCGATGACGACGTCATTGTAAAGATCGTCTTCCGTCTTGATTAGAGGATCGATCCCAAGCTCTGCTCGCATGTGATGCGTCAGCATGATGGATTGCAGAATTAGCATACTCGATCGATCTGACCAGTCTTGGGAATACGGAACGTCGGACTGTAGGTGCTGCCGCCCAAGGGAGTCGTATCCACGCTGGATCTCACTGAACGATTTAGTAACCTCGTTTTCTCCAATCATGGTAAGCTTGGCGTTCACCACTATGGATCGCTCCCGCACCTCGTTCCATAGTTTCGCGCGTTCCCTTTGCGTCTCCTCATCTTGCATGACCGTGAAGTCCAGGGCATGGCGATTCCATTCTTGAAGAACTTCGGTCAGTTCCAGGTATACCTCGTACTGCTTATTGCGGTAATGAACAGAATTCTCGTGGTCGCGCTCTCGTTGCCATCGCAGGTCTTCCCTTGCGGCATCTCGCGCATCTTGTCGGTCGGCTCGGCGAGCAGCGATCAGCTGGCCGCCCCATGTAGCCGTCACGCCACCGATGAAACCTAGAACTCCAACCCAGATATTCATTGGGTGAAGGATACGGGGTATCCCATGCCCCTCGACATCCCCGACCTGGCTGCTGCGCATTGGATCACTCGGATCTCACGGCAGCACAACGCGCAAATCCCTGCTCTGGAGTTGCTAGATCCAAACCACGAGGGTGAGCAGTCGCTGTCGTGCATGCGCCCCGAGTTGTTGCGTCAGCTCGACACATGTCTGGAGTTTGTCTATGCCTGGTGTGGCTCTGATCGCCAACACCTTCAACGCCCCGAACTTCGTGGGCGAACTGTTCGCCTGGGCGGGAGGCGGATCTGCTGCTCGTGCTCGCCGAGCTGGGCGGCCTGCCGATCGAGAACCGGACCGAACTCGGCCACACCCTGATCAAATTCATGGAGTCGGCCGCCCAAAACACCAGGCCAGGGACGCTCGTGCACAGCCGCACGGGTCATCCCGAATCCTGGCGAGTTCGCGCCGCTGGCGTTCGTCGTGGCCTCGAAACTCTCCGAAGAGGCGCGGTATGCCCTGACGTTCCGGCTGCAGGTCCTGCATCACGACTACAGCGCGCTCTATCGACTGCACGCGCAGTTGAAGATCTGACCGGCTCACAGGCCGATCAGGAACAGGGCGCCCGCGGCGAGTAGTCCGATCTCGACGAGCAGGACGAAGATGCGGCCGACGATCTTCTTGCCGACCCAGGCGCCGAGCAGGGTGGCCGGGGTCAGCGCGGCGCCGTAGAGCAGCACCTGCCCGGTGAGCAGTTCCCCGGCGCCGTAGGTGGCGACCTTGGTCAGGTGCATAGTGAGGGCGCTGGCGGCTTCGGTGCCGATGTAGGCGGCGCGGGTCAGGCCGGCGGCGAGGAAGAACGGCGCGGTGAGCGGCCCGACCGAGCCCAGCAGCGCCGAACCGAGCCCGGACGCCGCACCCACGGTGATGAATGCCGGCTCGGTTGGCGTGCGCGGTTGACGCTGGACTCGCCGCCAGATCACTACACCGACCAGGAACACCCCGAGTAGTCGTTTCACCGGGGCGAGGGGCGCGTGCGTGAGCAGCAGCCCGCCGAATTGCCAGGCATCCGAGCCCGCCCGGAGGAACACAGCCAAATGGCTGACCGGGATCGCCACGCAGCTCGCCGCAGCGATCGAGCTGCTGACCAGCGAGACAGCGTCCGACCGCGATGACCCGGAGCCCGGAGGGCCTGCCGCGTCTGCTGGCAGGCCCTCCTCACATGCAGATTCGGTCAGCTTTCCTTGAGGGCAAGGCTGATGGCCTCGATGATGTTGGCGATTCCGAAGATGACCAACACCGCCGCCAGCCCCAGCCACCACGAGCCCCAGCCGACGATCTAGCAGGTCAGACGCCGTAAACCTTTTTCTGTGCCTGCACCCGCTGAAGGTTGTCCGAGTGCAGCTCACCGTCCAACGCAACCAGCTCGCGTGGATATTCATGCATGAAGATCATGAATTTCGGAAGGTGGTAGACAGCGGCGACTGCCTCGTTGATCCTCTTCGTCATCTTGCGTTTGGCCTCGAGATCGATGCCATGTGGGACATGCATCATGAGCACCGGGCGGGCAGGCTCGGAGCCAAGGAACCCATCCTGGCTCACGCTGTCCAGCGGCCATTCTCGGACGAAGATCCGGACGTCGTCCGGGAATGGATATGCCTCGTGGAGTGCCTCGTAGACGGCTTTCACGAGGGCTTTCTTCTCGCCTGTGGCGGCGCCTTCCGGAACGTCCAGGTAAGCGATCGGCATCTTGTGTTCTCCTATGACTGCACAGCGACAACGGTGCCGGCGGTTGCCGATGAGACGGCAACCGCCGTGCGATGGCTTGACGGAAGCTGCTTGTAGAGCCCGTGTTCTGGTGGTGTCGCTGCCCTATGGGTGCTGTCGGGCCGTGATTTGGCCGGCCTTGGCGGCGCCGTCGATGCGACCGAGCCATTCCTCGTCGTCCTTCGTTGCGCCGTATTCGTCGTGCCAGTTCCACCATTCGTAGGGCGGGGTTTGGGGGTAGCCCTGTGGCGAGTCCTCCCAGTTCTCTTGCCGCCCGAGCGCGGTGATGTCGAGGTAGCTCCAGGTGCTCCCCAGCGCTTCGTCGCCGCGGCTATTGATGAAGTAGGTGCGGAACACCCGTTCGCCGTCCCGGATGAACGCGTTCGTGCCGTGCCATTCGTCCACGCCGAAGTCGGTGTCGAAGTCGCCGCTGAAGGTGTACCACGGCATCTGCCAGCCCATTCGCGCCTTGACGCGCTCGATGTCGGGCTGCGATGCGCGCGAGACGAATGCGAGGGTGGTGTCGCGGACGTTCAGATGGGCGAGGTTGCCGACGTGGTCGGCGATCATCGAGCAGCCGGGGCAGGCATGATCGGGCCAGCCGTGGACGCCGTGCTCGAGGAAGGCGCGGTAGATGATCAACTGACGACGGCCCTCGAACAGGTCGAGCAGGTTCGCGCGGCCTCGGGGCCCGTCGAACTCGTAGTCCTTCTCCACAGCCAGCCACGGCATCCGCCGACGCTCGGCGGCCAGCGCGTCGCGGGCACGGGTCAGCTCCTTCTCCTTCACAAGCAGCCGTTGGCGCGCCTCTTCCCACTGCTGCAGCGACACGATCGGAGGTGTCTTCATTGCGGGTGCCCACTTTCTGGTTCAGGTCCAACCTGATGTGTTGATTCGGTCCTGGTCATACGTCGGGGTACCGCCTCACCCGGTCGCCGCGACACGGTCGCCCGACCGTCGGAGTCCGGATGAAAGCGCGGCGCAGAGCTGATCGACCGACACGACCTGGGCGAGCATCGACAGCGATTCGAGGGATGCTTCGTGCGCGGCTCGGGTCGTGGTGGAGCAGGCGTCGGCGACGACCAGGGTTCGGTAGCCCAGGTCGCCGCCGGCCCGGGCGGTGGACTCCACGGCCAGGTTGGTGGCCACTCCGGCCAGCACGATCGTGTCCACTCCGGCGCCGCGCAGGACCACGTCCAGCTCGGTACCGTGAAAACAGCTGACCCGGTGATGGGCCACCACCAGGTCGCTGTCGTGGGGTTTGACCGCGTCGATCACCGCGGCGCCGGGTGTGCCATCGACCAGGCACCCGTACTCGGCGGTGTGGGCCAGGATCGGGATGTTGCCCACCAGCTCCGGGTAGCCCCGCGAGAAGGTGGCCCGTGAGTAGACGATCTTGGCGCCGGTGGTGCGAGCGGCGCGCAGCAGCCGCACGGTGGCGGGGATCACTCCGACCCGTTCGACCTCAGCGTGGAACATGGCGGCGAACGCGCCGTCCGCGCCGATCACGTCGTGTTGAAAGTCCACCGCGACGATCGCGGTCTGGGCCGGATCGAGGGGCGCGATGGGTTGGGTGTTGGTCATGGTCAGCTCAACTCCCAGGTGCGGAAGCTCAACACGCCCGCGTCGTCGATCGCCAACTCGAACACCGCGAGTGCGCTGTTGAGTTCCGAGAGCGCGCCGACGGCGTTCTCGAACGTGATCGCGCCCCGATAGGTGCGGGAGTGTTTGGTGTTCTCGATGTACCGGCCGCCGGTGATCCCCCGGTACACAGCCGTGTCGTTGCCCTCGGAGCGCACCCCCGCCTTCAACTCTCCGAACAAGGTTCCGTCCGGGCGGATGTAGGACCACAGCGTGCCCAACGTCGTGTACGGAACCTCACCCAGCAACCCGGCGGTCTCGAATGTTGTCTCGACCTTCGCCGCGCCATCCTCGACCGAAAGCACCCGCCGGACCGTCAACCGGCCCTTCTCATCGGTGAGCAGCCGTCCAAGAGAAGTCATCACGCTCTCCTTTCTCCGTTTAGCCCTTTCACCGCAGGGCAACCGCAGAACCCGGGCCCCGCGATGCCTTGCGGATGTCTTGCTTATGCCTCGGCGGACGCTGCTTGCAGGAGCGCCGCGTTCTGGCGCTCGAGCGCCTTGACCGCACCGCTGCGCCAGCTCTCCGCCATCGCCGCCGACATGGGATCAGGGAAGATTTCATCCTCACCGACCTCCACTCCGTCGAAGATGGCTCGCGCGACGGACTCCGGAGAGGTCTTCGGTATGTCCCAGCCTCGGATCATGTCGGTGTCCACGGGACCGGGCAGGACGGCGTGTACGGTCACGCCCCGTCCGGCCAACAGAGCGCGCAGCGACTGGGACAGAGAGAACGCGGCCGCCTTGGAGATCGCGTAGGCCGGAGTGATCGGCACGGTGGCGAGGGCCGCGAGCGAGACGACGTTGACGATGGCTCCCCGAGAACGAGCGAGCAAAGGCACGAACGCCTGGGTCACCCGGTAGGTGCCGAAGAGGTTGACGGCGAGGTGCTGTTCGAGCACGGCCGGATCGCTGAGGTCGTCGGGGAGTGCCAGCCCGGCATTATTGATCAGGATGTCGAGCGACTGCACGCTCTCGACAGCCGCCCGAACCTGCGCCGCGTCGGTCACGTCCAGGAACACGGGCGTGACGCGCCCATCCGAATGGGCCAAGGGCTGGCGGGTACCGGCGTAGACCCGCTTCGCGCCTCTGCTCAAGGCTTCCTCGACCAGCGCCTGCCCGATGCCGCGATTGGCGCCGGTCACCAGAACCGCTCTGTCCGTGATTGTCATGCATTCTCCTCGTGAATACGGACCGTGACTGTGGATCGTCCGTTAGGTCGACCGCGTCTGCGGACCCGTCTATGAACGGGTACATCAGGGCAGACACGGCGCCCGCCCGGAACTGGGCGCACCGGCAGCGACCAGTTCCGGAGTCCGCCGGTGTCAGTACGGGAGAGAATCCTGATGGAGGTGGCAGATGTCAGCAGAACTGCTCGGGCAGGCGCGCACCGGCGACCGAGACGCGTTCGGCACCCTGATCGAGCCGCACCGCCGCGAACTGCACGTGCACTGCTACCGCATGCTCGGTTCGCTGCAGGCCGCCGAGGACGCCCTGCAAGAGACACTCCTGGCAGCCTGGCTCGGCCTCGACGGCTTCGAAGGACGCTCGTCGCTGCGCACCTGGCTGTACCGCATCGCCACCAACCGGTGCCTCAACCTGCTGCGCTCGTCCGCACGCCAGCCAGCGACCCCGACCACGCCCGCGGCCACCCCCGGACCGCTGCCGGAGCCGACCGGCCTGGGTGAGGTGCTGTGGCTGCAGCCGTATCCCGACACGCTGCTGCAGGAGCTCTCCGATCAAGCACCAGGCCCCGAGGCCCAGTACGAGTCCCGCGAGGCGATCTCGCTCGCGTTCATCACCGCCGTGCAGCTACTTCCGCCCAAGCAGCGCGCCGTGCTCCTGCTGCGCGATGTACTCGGCTACCGCGCTCGGGAGACCGCCGAGCTGCTCGGACTCACCGAGGACGCGGTCACCAGCGCCCTCAAGCGAGCCCGCGCGACGATGAGCGCGGCTCGCTCACCCCACCCACCGTCGCCCCCACCCGGCACGCCGGAGGAGCGCGCGCTGCTCGAGCGCTTCGTCGCGGCCTTCACCGAACTGGACGTCGACGCGCTCATCACGCTCATGACCGACGACGCGTGGGTGCGGATGCCGCCCCTCCCGTTCGAGTACCACGGCAGCGACGCCGCGCACCGCTTCTTCAGCGCGATCCGCGCCCACTTCAGGCGGATCGACCGGATGGTGCCCGTCCGGGCCAACGGCCAACCCGCGTGGGGCCAGTACATCCGCGACCAGATCACCGGCGACCTCCATATCACCGGCGTCGTCGTGGTCGGCCTCGCCGGCGACCAGATCCGCGAGTTCACCCACTTCGAGGCGGTAGTCGCGCCGTACTTCGGCCTGCCCCGCACACTCAACTGATACGAAGTGCCTCTTGTCACGGGGCAGGGTGAGGCGCCCACTCGGATCGTTCCGGGTGGGCGGCTCCCGCATCGACGCGAGCGCACGACGGGGCGACAGCTGTCGCCGGAGCAGGCCGCCGCGGCGGCGATGGTGGCCCAGGCGAAGGAGCGCGGGCTGGCGCTGACCGGCCCGGACGGGCTGCTGAAGCTGTTCACCAAGAATGTGCTGGAAACAGCACTGAACGAGGAAATGACTGAGCATCTCGGCCGCGAGAAGAACCAGGCCGATTCCGAGCGTGGTTCGACGAACGTGCGCAACGGAACGCGGCCGAAGACTGTGCTGTCCGACACCGCGGGTGAAGTTCGGATCGATGTTTCCCCGAGACCGTGACAGTTCGTTCGAGCCGCAGATTGTCAAGAAACGCCGTAGTGCTCGATGAACGACCCCTTCGTGATTCCGTGGATCTCGGAGTCACGCATCATGGACAGCCCGATGACCAGCACAAACGCGGCGTTACGCAGCGCGAGCCACTCCCGCGCCACCGCAGCGGAGTCCAGACCGGGATGCCACGGTCCGCTCGAGCCGTCCGGGACGTACCACCTCGACCAGGCGCTCAACGAAACCGGTGGTGGTCGGATGGCCTGCGGCGAGGGCGAGCTCCACGGCGTCGCGGCGGCCAGCGCCTCGTGGTCCGAATACATCGGTGCTGCGTGCGGAATCCACGCCGAGCAACAGGGTGAGCAGGCCCCAATGCGGATGCACCGTCGAGGTTGGCATCGATCCCTTGCCACGGACCCGGTCCTGGACCCAGCGGCCGTAGCCGCATGGAATTCCGCCAAATCACGTCGCCGTGGTGTGGTTCCGACTCGGAATCACGTCGTCGGGGCTGGAACTGACGAAGCAAGCAGTTGTTCGGTATCCGGGTAGTCACGGCCGAGAAGCACACAAACACGTGTTCACTGGCTGGGGCAACGCTGTCGCCGCGGCCTGCCGCCGCGTCACCTCGCCGATCTATCGGCCGCCGAGCGCACCGCTGCCGTGGAGCTCGGAGAGAAGCCTTTCCGTGCCAAGCAGTTGTCGAACCATTATTTCTCGAGGTTGACCGTCGATCCGGACGCGATGACCGACATTCCGGCCGACTCTCGGCAGCGTCTCGTCGACGAACTGATGCCGCCGCTGCTGACTGAGGTTAGGTCGATCGCCTGCGACGATGGCA
>Ga0193717_1001363_pt1 | contig 14990 bp, 18 predicted proteins | sample U2c2metaG_FD_145900 | JGI IMG/M metagenome (GOLD analysis project Ga0193717, IMG submission 145900) | Soil microbial communities from a riparian zone of the East river system, Colorado, United States - U2c2 | ecosystem: Environmental > Terrestrial > Soil > Riparian zone | place: USA: East River... | reverse complement strand
GGTGAAGATGTCGGTGAGGCGGAGGTTCCGAGGTCCAGGAGCGCTTTGAGTTCGAACGCGTGTTGCTGAGACCGGTTGTCTGGAAGCTCGCGCCGCCAAGTATTTGGACAGCAAGCGGGTCCGGCGACGGCGCGGGGGAGGCAGCTGCAGGGGTCCTCGTGTGAGAGGCACTTAACGGGCGCGGCATACCAAGTCGTGCTGGGAACGGTGAGGCTCCTAAAGGCCACGACAGACAAGGCGTACGCGAGCAACGCGATGATCAACTCGGCAACTACGGAATCGCGGCGGAGGAGGCCTCGTTCGATGGCTGCATCGAACCGGTTGAAGTCGGTTTGAGTGACGATGTTCGCGAGCAAAAAGCGCTCCGCTGTATCAGCGATTCGCGGCCCGAGGACTCGCTCGGCCATGAGCAGCAACGGGATGGCAGAAGAAATCGGCCGTAAGCACTAAAGTCGTGAAGAAAGGGAAGCTCCACGCCTTCTCCAGCGGCGGCTCCATTGAGAGCGGACAGGATGAGCAGGACGAGCCAGGTAAGACAGGCAGCCAAGACGGCGCTGCGGATGGTGCGCGGGGGGTTCTCGCGGATGAGGCCGACGCGACGTTCGATGCGATAGAAAGGGCCGCCTTCCATGATGAGAAAACGGCGGGTCTTTGGATAGGTGTGCGGGTATGTACTCGTTTCCACTGCTCCTCCCGAAGGGTTCTGTAGTGTGAGGTTATTTGCCCACCATCTCCTGCACTGCCCGGTCATTCTTGACGGCTTCGCGACCATTCGTCATGAGCCTCGCGTGGAAGCTTTTCACGAAGGGCCTTACCGGCGGCGCGACGCTCGGCGAGAGGGAGATCACCATGAAACGGCATAACAGATGCGCTCTGTGGGGGACTTGCGACCGTTTTTTGCTTCGGACGGGGGCGGAGTCTTCTTCTTCGACTTTGTCATGATCCCCTCAGTGAGCGATCAGAAATAAGTGCGCGCACCATCTTAGCCTAGTGGAAGGACCAACCGACGGTCGTTGAGCCGCCCAGGTTGTTGGTCAGGGCTCCGACGATGGCCTGCTTGTCGTAATTGTCGTAGAAGCTCATGGAGATGTAAAAGTCGACCAGTAGATATCCTTATTGAGAGTAAGCCGCACGCGTCCTCGAGAGATGAGGCTAGGATAGAGCCACACCGCAGTATCGAACCTTGCTGACCGTTGAACGCGACACTCCGAACAGCACTAATACCGCCCGCACCAAGGCTCTGGACTCCGCTTTTGCGGTTCAGTACTCCAAGACCACGCGCTTGGCGGAGCCCCTCCAAGGGTTGATCGGGTTTTGCAGACTATTTGGAGGCAGAATGGGAGCGAAGAGCTTTGCTGCAACTCTCACTCTCTTGCTGGCGGCAACGGCGCCGGCACAGAAGCCGTCCTCAAACGACGTAAATAAGGCAAATAAACCGCTTACTCCCGCGATTACGGTGAACTTTCAGGACCAGGGAGCGCCTCAGCTCTATGACCTGGACGAGGGGGCGAACTCATTTCTAATGCGCGACGTCCTGCCGCACAAGCTGGGCGGATTGCCGCAGATTATTCGATTCACATTGCCGGTAGTGACGACGCCGAATGGCAAAGGCGTTGAGGCCACGGGACTGGGTGACCTCAACCTCTTCGACCTTGCCATATTTCCACTGAAGAAAGCGCGCATGGCGCTGGGCTTCGGGCCCCAGTTCACCTTCCCGACAGCGACGGAAACGCTGACGGGCACAGGCAACTGGCAGGCTGGCCTCGCTGCGGTGGCGGTTCCGCCGCGAAAGTGGGGCATCGCAGGAGCGCTGCAGACGTGGCAGCATTCCTTTGCGGGGAGCAGCGACCGCAGCACGCAGAACAGCTTGATCTTCCAGCCGCTTGTGATCTATAACCTGCCCGATGGATCTTACCTTCGATCAACCGCGGGATGGAGCTTCGATCTCGAACAGAGCCACTACGCGATCCCTATTGGTGCTGGTGTGGGCAAGATCTGGCTGCTGCATCGTGGAACATCGGTGAATGTCTTTGCAGAACCGCAGTGGACGGCGGCTCATGAGGCGTAGGGCAGCCGAAGTTCCAGGTGTTTGGCGGAGTCAATCTGCAGTTTCCCATCAAGAGTAAATAAAAATCAGTTTCCCGAGGAGGAATCCAATGCACAAGCAACAGAACAAGCAGACGCCGCAACTCAGAGTGCCGCTAACGGCTATTCATTTGAACGCGGGTATCCTTCGGGCGACATCGCGCAGAAGGCATACGACGATGCCGATCTGAACCGCGCGGTTGAGGTATACCGCTTCTTCTATCCCACCGTCTCCGGTCATGCCATCTTCAAAGGCAACGAAAGGATCGGCATCGTCCCCAACAAGGTCTTCGGTACTCTCGATTCCAAGCCGATGCATGTCGGCTTCACGTACAACTCCGACACACCATATGCTCCGCTTCTGATGGACCTTTCCGATGGTCCAATGGTGATTGAACTGCCACCTGGTCCGCTCATCTGCATCGCAATGGATGTCAACCAGCTCTGGATCGCCGATCTCGGACTTCCCGGCCCCTCCGCGGGCAACGGGGATAAGGTTGTCTTCCTTCCTCCCGGCTATAAGGACAAGCCTCCCGCTGGCTACCGTGTTGCCTCCTCACCGTCGAATACGATGCTGGTCGGCATTCGCTCGCTTCCTGTAGGTGGTGACGGTTCTTGCTCTTCGTCCCGATTTGGCCCGGCTCGCTTGTCAACCTCATTGCCATCGCTACGAACTGCCTGTATGTCCCTTGGTAGCCGACATCCTGCAGCGTCCGCCAAAGTTCGTAGAGTTCACCGCCAGAACTGGATGTTGTTCTCCCAGGCGAGCGGGGTGGTGTCCTGCTGCAGAGGGTTGAGGTCGAGCCATTTGGTTTCGGGCCAGCCAGGCGTCGACTTGACCGAGTGAACCTTGACAGTCTTGATGCGTTCGAGGGCTCCGGGAACGTAAACTGCTGATTCTTTTGGAGCGGGAGACCGGGATCGAACCGGCGACATTCAGCTTGGGAAGCTGACGTTCTGCCACTGAACTACTCCCGCTTCATTCGTCATTATAGCCATAGCGGCCTCTTGCCCGCGATCTATCCGCAACCTCCCCGCGTCCGGCTTGATAGTATTGGGCGTTCGACTTGCACAGGTCCCCTTTGGAGCACATGGTTCTATGACGGCAAAGACATTCGACACGGTTCGCTATGGTAGATTCCTGATCCTCATCGCCGGTTTCGGCGGCCTTCTCTACGGCATCGACGTGGGTATTATCGCCGCGGCTTTGCTGTATCTCGGCAAGACGGTGAATCTGACCGTGGAACAGACATCCATCATCGTCGCTGCCGTGCTGGGCGGCGGCATGTGCTCGTCGCTGGTAGCGGGAGTGCTTGCCGACTGGTTTGGCCGCAAGAAGATGATGATCGTAAGCGGGCTGATGTTCGTGGTGAGCGTAGGCCTGATCGTCATCTCTCAGGGATTTGTGCCGCTTCTTCTCGGGCGTCTGTTGCAAGGGGCCAGCGGGGGGGTTATCGCGGTCGTGGTGCCGCTCTACCTCGCTGAGTGCCTCAGTGCAAAACATCGCGGCAAAGGGACGGTTGTCTTCCAGTTCATGCTGACCGTCGGTATCGTCATTGCCGCTCTGACCGGCTGGTTCTATACCACGCAGGCGGAGTCCGCGATCGTTGCAGCCGCAGGCAATCCCGTTCTAATCAAGGCGGCACAGAATCATGCCTGGCGCGGCATGTTTCTATCGGTAATCTATCCCGGACTGATCTTCTTCTTCGGCACATTTTTTTTGAGTGAGACGCCACGCTGGCTCTTCCGTCGAGGAAGAAAGCAGGAGGCGCTGACGGCACTACGGCGGTCCTCGCCGGAAGAAGAGGCAGTACGGCAGATGCAGGAGATGGAGACTCTTGCGGGGGAGAACCAGGAGAAGAAGGCGTCGGGCACCACAGGTTCCCTGCTGCAGCGAAAGTATGTCATCCCATTTGTGCTCGCCTGCATCGTTCTGGCCTGCAATCAGACAACAGGAATCAACTCCATCCTGGGTTTCCTCGTCATCATCCTCAAGCAGGCAGGTATGAGCGCGAGCCATGCAACTCAGGGCGATGTCGCCGTCAAGGTGATCAACTGCCTGATGACGCTCGTGGCCATCGCATTCGTCGATAAGAGGGGCCGCAAGTTTCTGCTCAAGATAGGGACCAGTGGCATTATTGTTGCGCTGCTCGCCGGGGCATTTCTCTTCTATCGTTTTGAGTCGAAGCGTATCGACGTGAAGCAGAGGCTGGAGACCGCGGTGGAAGGCAATGCCATTCACCTCCCTGTCAATGAAGCGGCCTTCGGCCCTTCCGTGGAAGGACGTCCCATGGCCCTCACCGTCCTGTTCTCCTACGGTGCCGGCGACAAGGTCGCTACCATCCTGAGCACGGACGAGAATGCGACCCTCAATATTGCACCCGACGAGACAGCTACCCCTGCGCCTCTGGTTATCAAGCGGGCCTTCTACGGCCCAGTACCGACGGAAACGACAGGCTGGCTCATCATGGCGTGCCTCGGCCTCTTCATTGCGTCCTTCTCGGTTGGGCCGGGTGTCGTTGTGTGGATCACTCTCTCGGAGCTGATGCCGACGCGCATCCGTTCGACTGGAATGGGTATCGCGCTGCTGCTGAATCAAGGGGTATCGACGCTGATCGCCGCTGTGTTCCTGCCCATTGTAGGAAACTATGGCTACTACGCGATGTTCACCTTCTGGGCAGTCTGCACGGTGTTTTATTTTGTGACGGCCGCATTCTTTTTACCCGAGACAAAGGGAAAGACGCTTGAGGAGATCGAGAAGTACTTTGAGGGGTCTGATAGGAAGCTTCCAGTTCAGCAGAGTTTCTAACTGCTGCACTGTAGTGCGATGGGAGTTGCTCTACTCATCCAGTTTGAAGATGCGGAGCTGCACCAGCTTTCTGATGGTGAGGTTATTGAAGCCCTTTGCCTGCATGCGTTGAATAAAGTCAGGCGTCACTTTGAAGATGCGCATCTGGATAAGTTCGTCGACGTTAGGCTGGTAACCCATGGCACGAACCTGCTTGATATCGGCAGTATCCACCCCATGAATGCTCATAGCGATGAGCTTCTCTGCCGGCAGGTTCGGATAACCTAGCGATGTTAGACGTTGCACGTAGTCGGCATCGACCTTGAAGATTCGCATCGCAATAAGATTGCTGGCGTCAATGCCCGTAACGCCAGCCCGCTGCAACGACTGAACCCACGATGCCTCGATGCGAAAGAGCGTGTAGGCCTCCAACTTTTCCGAGTTCAGTCCCGTAATCCCCAACGCCTTCATCTGCTCAACGAATGCCCGGTGGGGTTCAAATGTAAATTCGCCCGTGAGCTTGGAGTCGTGAATGGTGCCCGAGCAACTTAGCCTGCCTGCCTCGGCCGTCAACACGGCATCGATGTGCGCACCCCTCATGGCGCAGGTCTTCGATCGACAGACCCGCAAAGGCATTCTGTGGCTCTTGGATATTGTTCTCGTTGCAGTCTCTTTGATTGGCACAAATGCGATGTTACAGCCTCAGATCGAACCGGTTGGATTCTGTAGAAGCGGTGATACTGCAGGTGCCCTTCAGGCTGTTGAGGATCTCGTCCGCGTGCAGCGAGACGATACCCAGTGCGATCAATAGCGTTCCGAAGAATAGATTGCGGGAGTTCATCATTGCTTCTCCGATATTTGATTGTTGTCATCCAATAGGCCCGAGATGCGCAGCTTCACCAGCTTGTCGATCGTGAGAGGCTCAAAGCTATGGCTTTTGGCGGAGGCGATGAACACATCGTCGATGCGGAAGCGGTGGCAGAGTCCTTGTCCCATAGAGCGCGCAGAAGCTCGAGTTCGACCTCCGTGGGCTTCGGTAGATGGCGTTTCGTTTCCTTCATGCTGGGGAATGTATACGGATACATTCGTAGTATCAGCGAAAACTTTCGTAGGAAGTTAGTTTTCTTTTTGCGGTCCCAGTCTTTCAATGATTTCAGTAGGATGGACAAGCATCGCCTGACTCATATTCGGCAAAGTTTGCGATGAGGGGGTTCCATGAACCGCGATACCGCGACGCTGTATTCACGACGTTCGTTTCTGGCTGGTCTTGGCAGCTTGGCCGTGTGCAGTCCTGCGAGCATAGGCGCACAGCGGAATCAGACTGTGTCCCCTTCTACGCCCTCGAATCCCGATCCCTACGCCGGAAAGAAAAAAGTCCTCGCCATCGGCGATGTGCACACCGGTTATCAGCACGATTCCGTATCTCACGCACTGGCCACGATCGAACGGCTAGGCCGTGACAGCGGACTCTTCGTCACCTACATCCGCACGGACACTCAGCTCATCACGAAAGGCGAGATCTACGGCACAGGAAAGTACGCCGCGCCGCCCGCCGGTACGCGCCGAGTCAACGCTCGCAATCTGAACTTCTTCGATGCAATCTTCTTCCTTGGGCTGGGCGAAGAGGAGCTATCCACCCAGCAAAAGGCAGACCTGCTCTCCTTCGTGCACGACGATGGCAAAGGCTTCGTCGGAGCGCACTCCGCCATCGACGCCTTCTACAACTGGCCCGAGTACGGCGAGATGATGGGAGCGTACTTCGACAATCATCCGTGGGGTGTCATGGATGCCCCCATCCTCGTCGAGGAGCCAAGCTTTCCCGGAATGAGACAGCTTCCGAAAGAGTTCACCCTGCGCGACGAGATCTACGTTCCGAGCAATGCGCCTTACTCACGCAAAAACGTGGATGTTCTGGCGAGGCTCGATACAAACAAGATCGACCTTAAGGTCCGCGACCTCCACCGTACCGACAGAGATTTTCCCGTAGCATGGGTAAAGAATTATGGAAGAGGAAGGGTCTTCTACAGCTCGCTCGGACATCTGGACAATAGCTGGGACAACCCGCTGGTTCAACAAATGTACTTCGAAGCCATCAGGTGGTCCCTTGGACTAACGGATTACACACCCCGTCCGCATCCAATGCCCGTTTGACAGTCGGGCTACAAGGAGCGAAGTTAGTCGGACCGTGCTGGCTCTGCATCCCACTAGCTGGAGGCACCGCCCAGAAGATGAACATTATCGTTTGTCCCATATAGCACGACTTCAATACCCATCCACGAATGTGGTAATACGTCATTTGATCTATATCTATCTTGGTCTGGCGACCCATGACACCTGTCATCAATGGCATGAGAATTAAACCTCAACTTTCCCCAGGCTCTAAAGCTTGTATGATTTCCCCGACCCCGTGAAGAGTTTTGAGTTAGTGTGCGTTGTAGGTTCATTGAGGTAAAAATCTCGTAAAAGTAACGAAGGAGAACTTTTTATGGAGATCAACACTCGGCGCAGTTTCTTTGGCAAGATCGCGGCGATGGCGGCTGTTGTAACCGGCGCAACGAAACTCTTCGCTCAGCAGGCTCTCCCCGCTGGCACATCGACACCTGGAAACGCATCCATGGGCGGGCCTGGCAGTGATAGGCCACGTCGGGCCGGCGGCGGCAACCACACACACAATGGTATCTATTACTTCTCCGGCACTGGTTCCAATGACGGCTATCCCAAGGACGATCACGTTCTCATAACTGACCCCTTCGAGAAGCACGTCACCCGCACGATGGATGCACTCAAGAAGTCGGTCGAGCGTGCAGGCTCCACCATGGACAGCATCATCAATCTCCAGGTTTTTCTCTGTCTCCCTCTCGCCGACGGCGTTCCCATGCTGACCGGCAAGGCACGGTTCGATGCCCATAAAGCGCAGTACGACGCGTTGAACAAGATCTACGGAACCTACTTCAGCCCCGGTAAAGCTCCGTCCCGCGCCTGCATGGCTCTCGAATGGATTCCCGGGGATTCGCTGATTGAAATCGTCGGTAGCGCACTTGTCGTTACTCCGCCTACCCCACCCACACCGCCTGCTGGCGAGTAATTTTTCACGAAAGACCTTGAAAGGGAGCTACGCATGAATTGGAAGTCTGGTTGGAGTCGTCGTTCATTTCTATCCGCGCTTGGTGCCGTCAGCGGCAGCTTGTTCACCCCGACTGAGCTGAATGCTGCGGGGATGTTTGCCAAGAAACCCAAATCGTCAATGCCCTCTGTCGATGGCACCCCCATCGTTCCCATCACAACCGGACTTGGTTCGACCGGCGACATCTACGCCGAGCTTGGGGTAACCCCTGTGATCAACATCAATGGCACGGTAACCGTCATCGGTGGGTCGGTGATGAAGCCGGAGGTCATGGAGCTGATGCGCCGGGGCAACGAGCACTTTGTCCTGATCGACGATCTGGAGGTCGCGGCGGGCAAGTTTATCGCGAAGCTATGTAAGTCTCCCGCCGGCTACACCGGCCTTGTAACGGGCGGTGCAGCCGCTGCGATGGTAGTCGGCTACGCCGGCATGATGACCGAGGACCTTGAGCCCCGCATCGTAGCCTGTCCCGACGTGACCGGGTTCCCCAGGACCGAGGTCATCATCCAGAAGAGCCATCGCTATGCCTTTGACCATCAGATCCGCCAGACCGGCGCGAAGTTGGTCGAAGTTGAGACGCGCGAAGAGATGATTGCTGCCATCAATCCGAAGACATTGGCGATCCACTTCACCAATATCCTGTCCGACAGGGGCAAAGTCAGCGGCCCTGAGACCGTAGAGATCGCCAAGGCGCACAACATCTATACGTTCAACGATGCCTCTGCAGACGTACCACCGGTATCGCGGCTCTGGGAGTACCCGGCAGTCGGCTTCGACATGGTCACCTTCAGTGGCGGCAAGGACATCTGCGGACCACAGGCATCTGGCATCCTGATCGGCAAGGAAGAGCTGATCCACTACGCCTTGCTGAACATGAGCCCTCAGGAAGATCGCATCGGCCGTTGCTGCAAGGTTGGCAAGGAGACCATCTTCGCCCTGCTGAAGGCGCTCGAGATCTTCGTCAATCAGGACTACGACGCCACCGTGAGAATGTACGACGCTCGCGCACAGGTCATCACCGATGCAGTGAAGAAGTTCGGTGTGACGGCTCGCCCGCGGGAGTTCAACCCCCAGGCTCTCGGCAACGTGACACCACGTTATAGCTGGCAGATCGATCCCTCCAAGCTCAAGATCACCGGCTCAGAGGTCATGCAGAAGCTGGCTGATACCCGCCCAGTTGGAATCGGCAGCATGGGCGCTGGCGCGAGCGGCATGCGAGGACGCATGCCGCTCGCGCCTGCTGGGGGCAATCACAGTGGCCATAATGGCCGTCCCCCCCGCGACCCGAATAGCTTCGGCTTTGCTGTCTGGCAGATCAAGGACGGCGAGGACAAGATTATCGCCGACCGCTTGGTCGAGATCTTCAGCGAAGCCCCGAAGGCTTAGTCTCTCGAACTAAACATCAACGGTTTTGTAGCATCAACTTCGCGGCCCAGTCTCCCCCTTTCGCCGGTGGGAGACTGGGCCGCAATCGCAATATCGAACAGCTTATGACACCAACACGACATAAAAATGCCGAACAGTGAGGTGCCGGCTGGCAAACCATTGATTTTTTTGGTGGACCCAAACTTTCTAAGTTTGAACCAACTGAGCGAAACCTTTAACAAAGCCGAGGTTTTGGCCGCAGAGATTGCGATTATATCAATAACATAGCTAACAGAGAAGAAAAATCGCAGGGATTGGGCGACGCCAGCAGTGCGGCTGGCCGTCCCCGAACGACTTTCGATTTACAACTCCGAAATCGACCACTAGGGCGTGCAAGTCGCGTCGAAGTCCTTCGTGAACCGAAAGCGAACGGGCGGAGCGCTGCCCGTGAAGTTGAGAGGATTGCCGTTCAGCCCGGCACTCATCCTAATCGTTGCATTTCATCGCAAGAATTCGCCATTTCTTTGAGCGCTGCGAATGGCTCACACTCCGCCGACCTCGGGCCGTCGGTTGGCACCAAAGCCGAACTCGATCCTGGCACCGTAGGCAGAGTTAAGAAACCATTGCCGGTCTCACCCATCTTGTTGGCCCGGTACAATCGCGAAGAGCTTTATGAGAAGGTGTGGCGGATGCCTGTCCGGTTAGCCGCCAGAGAGTACGGCGTATCCGATGTTGCAATTGGCAAAGTTTGCAGAAAGCTCTACATTCCTGTCCCAGGCAGAGGCTACTGGGCAAAAAGGGCAGCCAACCGGCCTGTGGAACCTCGCCCGCCTTTACCCCACCTTCCTGTCCGAATTTAATGTGTATCAGCGTTCGACATCTTCTGGATCCAATGATGCCCTTTCATCGGTGATAAGGCGCAACGCATGGGTCTCACAGCTGGGCGATACTCTTGTCCGCTCGAGAGAACGTCCCATGCGATACGGGCGAGCTTGTTGGCCGCCGTCGTGATGACCACGTTGATCGGCGCCCGTAGCTCAAGCGCATCGAGCCATGCGCCGAACGGGGCTCGTTCTCGCTTGACCCCTGAGAACGGCGGATCGTGCGCCGTGCACAAGGATCTTGCGCAGGCAGCGGAATCACAATTTAGGCTTCTCACGTAAACTGCCCATCTGCATTATCGAAGAACTCGTTCCGTTGCTTCCAAATGATGCTGATGTTCAGCTCGGAAAGCCATCCAAACAAGGCGATATCTGGTTTTCTTGGCAGGAGTATAGCCATCTTTGGGCTGCCGAGGTCAGCTCTACCGAGGTAGGAATAATCCAGGAGTTGCCCTACTGCCATCCGAATATATTCGCGCTTCGTGGAGGATTTGGCCTCAACTAGATTCCGCCGAGCTTCTTCATATGCGTCGCACCTAAGTCCTCGATAACACGCTACATTCAGTTGGCGGTTCTTGCCGAGAAGCCACTTCTGATACTGACCAACGAGTTCTTCTTCGACTTTCTTCGCATTCCGGACCATCTCACGCGTCCTCACCTCAAATTCCAATTTGTTAGAAGACGAAAGGGGACCAAGTGAGGTGGAGGCGTTAGGCACGCGCGATTTGGATCGGTGGTTGCCGGTCGCGTAGCCGAGTTCGCTCAGCATCCATTCGCAAATAGTCTTGTGATCGTGATTTGTAGACGGCTTCAACTGACGTAGCGCAATTGTGTGGAAGAGAGCACGCATTATCGGTATATGAGGTCGTACAGCGTTAGTCGCTACGAAGGGTGAAAGTCTGCGGAGCGAGCCTTGCCAGTTGTTCTTGTCCGGTGCGGTAAATCCTCGCATTGTCTTTTGAAAGGTTCCCTTTACAACCCCGAACCCGACAAGCTCAGGTTCGTTCTGGCGCCGTCGTGCGATCAGAATGACATCGCCCTGTGAGACTGTGTGGGCGAACTTATGGCCGAGTCCCTTGTGCTTGCGCTCGTCCGGCCCGTATCCCATGAACGCCGCTCTTAGGTTGATGCTGGCCTGCTTCCAGTCCCCAACCGTCTTATTGCTGTTCATCACGTTCGGCGACACAACCCAGAACCGTGTGTTATCGACTGGCGGTGTGGCGGCCGGTTTCAGGTGCGACTTATCGCCTGTCTTAACGGTTTGATCGAAGCGTTGGTTCGACGCGGTAGTGGAATCACGATCTTTCTCGACGATAGTGAAATCTCTGCTTCTAAGGAAGGCGTTTGTCCCCTCCCCACCCCGGCAGCCGCGAAGCTGGGAAGACTCCGGACTGACAAAACTGTGGGCTAAAGACACCGTGTATTTGGGCGGGTATCTTTTACCTCTGTATAAGATGTCGTACCCAGTGGACTGTCGATGGGGTGGTGGGTCCCCATCCTTCCTTATCGCATCAAGTGCTTTCTTAATGTGCGCCTCCGTCGAATCCGAGGCGACGTCGATCCCGTCGATCCAAAGGCAGCAGCAGAGTTGCCGAGCAGCGGCCACTAAGAACGGCTGGATTGTTCTCGAGAACCACATCTACACCGACCTAGGCCGTTCTGGAAATACGCTCTCCGGCAGAGCCGAACTGGATGCTCTGCTCGAAGCCGCAAGGACTAATCCGCGCCCTTTTGATCACCTGCTCGTTGAGGAGGTTTCCAGGTTGGTTCGGGACTTATCCATCGTAGTCAAGATTTTGGCTGAACTGAACACCGTGGGTGTACAGGTGCACCTCGCCAGCACCGATCCAAAGTCCGGGGAGGCGACATTGAGGCTAAGTTTGTCGGCGCTTACCTCGTTCAAAGACCAGTTCATGCAGACGTTGAAGAGAGCTGTAACTTTCAAATGGAAGAGCCGGTAGAACCAAACAGTCGCAATTTCTTGGAGAAAAGAAGATGTACCACGCAGATGACCAAAACGGGGGTGTAGTTGTAGGGGAGGTGGCTGAGCGTGGCTCATGCATCGGTCACTCTCCATGCTATTCATACCCGGGCTCTGCGGAATCTCACTTTGCGGACAATTTCCCGACAGCGGCTGCAATCGATGGCATCACTCAAGGAAAGCTAGCTGATGCGGAAGACACATCTCGGGGTCTGTATAACGAGAATCTAAATTCAGTTTCAGCAGAGCAAGCAATTAATTTGAGCCTAGCGGCGTGCAGACACGCGCTGGGAATACGCAGTCGCTCACCCAGTTCGCAGGAGTCGGAGACGGTGAGCAACTCCAGTCGTGGGAGGAGATCCAGAAAGGCAGACTACTCCTGTTGGAGGAACTCGCGGATATTCTGGCCTGCATATTCGCTGAAGTGCCGCCGACGGGCACGTCTGGATGTTCCCGTTGAAAACAACAGTTCAGGTGCACAGGAAGAGAACAAAAAACAGGAGGTGTTATGAAGCAAGAACAGGAAATCAGGGTCTTACCAAGTTCAACCTACGAGAACAACATCGACGGGACTGCTGCGGGGCAGTTGGCTGCAAGTATTTACGGCGCATTCAACCAGTATCTTTCCGACTCGTACTCCGAAAAGCAGCGGGATAGGTCACGCTTGTATGCGCGTCGGGGCGGAGATTTAAGGACTTCGAATCGCCGCTAGAAAGCCCAGCACCCTTCTCGCCGTCCGAATGCGCGATGGACACTATCGCCCAAAAAACTATTTCGCTACCAGATTCCACAAAGGCAGATCGAGCTCTATAGGTTGCGTGTGAAGGGATGCGACATGGTGATAACAACAGAGAAGCCTGGGACCATCCGCGAAATAACGCGTCGCCAAAATTCAACAAAAGCAGGTCCAGCTTCGTAGGTTGTGGAAGAGGGATGCTCATAGTGATAGCGAAAGAGAAGTCTAGGACCATTCGCGAAATAACCGTCGCCAAATTCAACAAAAGCGGATCCAGCTTTGCAGGTTGTGGAAGAGGGATGCTCATAGTGATAGCGAAAGAGAAGCCTAGGACCATTCGCGAAATAACGCGTCGCCAAGTTCAACAAAAGCAGATCCAGCTTTGTAGGTTGTGGACGAGGGATGCTCATGGATAGAGACATCAGGGCAAAGACGTTTCAAACAATCGATGGAGAGAATATGAAAGAACCTTTTATCTATACGCCAGAATGTTCCCTAGGACAGCAAAGTAACTCGCTCAAAGTACGGGGCAGGCAGCTGTGCGAGGACTTCAAGCGAAGCCCCGCGCTAGGACTCCTTGCCTGCGAAGCAGTAAGGGTAAGTAGGGGGCTACGCACAGGTTCAGCGAAAGAAATGGCAGCGAGAGGCCTCTTCCCCGGTATTGCTCCGTTCGGCTACCTGAGTAATGCGGAGGGTGTGCTGGCAATCGATCCGGTTGAATCCCGGATTGTTTCTCGAATCTTTGATCTCTGTGTGTCTGGAAATCAAGGTCCATTGTCAATATCGACGTCAATTCGGGTTGAGTATGGTGTGCATTTAGGCAAGCGAAGCATCCGCTTGATCCTCGAAGACTGCTTTTACGTAGGAGTCTTTGCGTGGCGTAAACGCTGGTACTCGGGAGTCCATCCTGTCTTCATCCCTCACGGCTTGTTTTACCAGTCGCAAGCGATTCTGAAGGGTCTCGATAGTGGAATGTCCCAATAGGCGTCTTGGCATTTGTGTAGAGCTTGCCCTGGTGCTTGTTTAGGGCCACGAACATGAACGGCCTATCGGCGAACTGGAGTTAGGCGCAACCGTAAATGAATCGCAACTTCTCGAAAATTTCGCATATTGCAGATCTCGCGGATGCGTTCGCGGATACATCTCGAAGGGGAAAATAATGACCAAAGAACCTAACACTGACAACCCAGATAGCGCCCCGCGTTGCGCAATCTACACACGGTGCGCCTCCGTCGAAGACGGAGCGGAGTCGATCCCGTCGATCCAAAGGCAGCAGCAAAGTTGTCGGGCAGCAGCCACTCAGAACGGCTGGATTGTCCTTGATAACCACGTCTATACCGACCTAGGCACTTCTGGAAACACGCTCTCCGGCAGAGCCGAACTGGATGCTCTGCTCGAAGCCGCAAGGACTAATCCGCGCCCTTTTGATCACCTGCTCATTGAGGAAGGCTACAGGTTGGCTCGGGACTTATCGATCGTGGTCAAGACTCTGGCTGAACTGAACGGCTTTGGATGAGAATCCAGATTCAGAGCCAGCGACCACAAACATTCAATCTGAGCCGAGCGTGAGGCAAGCTCGCGTCAGTGGTATCCGTTCCCGCCATCTATCCGAAAGCGATGGACACCATGAGCAGCTTCAGTCGCAGTGGGCGGCGGAGAAGTGCACGCTGGCATTCAAGGAGGAACTCGCGGACATTTTGGCCTGCATCTTTGCTGAAGTGCAGACGACCGGTAGACTGGACATTCCGCTCGGAGACAATGGGCCGCCCTCAGAGGGCTGAAGAAAAGCAAACGTTCACAAACGTTCAGAGGACACTATGAAGCAGAAGGAGAGTAATAAGGCAGTCCTGTACATCCGGGTTTCGACGGACGAGCAAGCCGAGGATGCCCTTAATCTTGTCAACCAGGAGAAACGGTGCCGGAACTATTGCCACCAGAAGGGGCTCTCGGTCGTCACGATCTTCATTGATGCAGGTGAATCCGCCCGCACCAGTGACAGGCCGGAGTTCCAGCGGATGCTCGCATATTGT
>Ga0193717_1001362_pt1 | contig 14996 bp, 16 predicted proteins | sample U2c2metaG_FD_145900 | JGI IMG/M metagenome (GOLD analysis project Ga0193717, IMG submission 145900) | Soil microbial communities from a riparian zone of the East river system, Colorado, United States - U2c2 | ecosystem: Environmental > Terrestrial > Soil > Riparian zone | place: USA: East River... | reverse complement strand
AGGCCGAGAAGGTCCAACAGCAGGCCTTCATGTTCGGTCCGCCACCCCTCGGGCCGGGAGCGCCCCCGCTCGAGCGCCTGCTCGCCTACGGGCGCGAGCGGTTGTCCTTCGTGTGGAACCATCACGCCCTGCTGTCCGATGCAGGCCGCGATTCGCAGACCCGGTTCAACGCTCCGATGACCTTGCACCGCACCCATGTGCGGACGTTGTTGGAGGCCGCGGACACCACCGGCGACGTCGACGCGCAGGCCGATGCGCTGTTGGCGCTGCTCGACGGCGACTACGTGACGCATCAGCTGATAGACCTCGGTAAGAGCCTCGACGCGCAGGGTGATGCGTGGGAAAGCTTGGCGCACAAGCTCTGTGGGCGATGAGCGCTTGCGCGAAGAGCAGAAGGCACCAGTGAGCGCTTGCGCGAAGAGCAGAAGGCACAGCTAGCGGTGCAGTGGGTTCTGCACGTCGACCTCGACCAATTCCTTGCCTCGGTCGAACTTCAGCGCCACCCCGAGTTGAAGGGCCTGCCCGTCATCGTCGGCGGCAATGGCGACCCGGCCGAACCGCGCAAGGTCGTCACGTGCGCGTCCTACGAGGCCCGCGAATACGGCGTGCATGCGGGCATGCCACTACGGGTGGCAGCGCGCAAGTGCCCCGATGCCACGTTTCTGCCATCCGACCCCGCGGCATACGACGAAGCGTCCGATCGGGTGATGGGACTGCTGCGCGACCTGGGTCATCCCCTCGAAGTGTGGGGTTGGGACGAGGCCTACCTCGGGGCCGACGACCGCAACGACACCGTCGACCCCGTCGCCCTTGCGGAACGCATTCGCACGGTCATCGAGGCCGAGACGGGGTTGTCGTGCTCGGTGGGAATCAGCGACAACAAGCAACGCGCCAAGGTCGCCACCGGGCTGGCCAAGCCGGCAGGCATCTACCGACTCGACGAGGACAACTGGATGACCGTCATGGGCGACCGCGACGTCGACGCGCTGTGGGGCGTCGGCCCCAAGACGGCCAAACGACTGGCGGGCCTGGGCATCACGACCGTCGCCGACCTCGCCGCCACCGATGCCGCAATGCTGACGTCCACGTTCGGCCCGACCACGGGCCTCTGGATCCTGCTGCTCGCCAAGGGCGGCGGCGACACCAACGTCAGCGCCGAGCCGTGGGTACCCCGCTCCCGTAGCCACGTCGTGACGTTCCCCAAGGACCTGACCGACGTCGCCGAGATGGACTCCGCCGTCGTCGAACTCGCCAGGCAGACCCTCGCCGAGATCGTCGCGCAGCAGCGCATCGTGACCCGCGTGGCGGTGACGGTGCGGACCAAGACGTTCTTCACGCGCACCAAGATTCGCAAGCTGGCGGCCCCAGGCGTCGAGCTCGGGCCCATCGTCGCCACCGCGTTGGAACTGCTTCACCAGTTCGAACTGGACCGCCCCATCCGACTGCTGGGCGTCCGGCTCGAACTGGCGATGCCGGAATCGCCGGTTGTCACCGGCGCCCTCTAGCGTCGAGTCGTGCTGAACACCGTCGCAATCCGCGGCTACCGCTCGTTGCGGGAGGTCGTGGTGCCGCTGTCCGGACTCACCGTCGTCAGCGGCGCCAACGGCACGGGCAAGTCTTCGGTGTACCGGGCGTTGCGGCTGTTGTCCGATTGCGGCCGTGGCGAGGTGATCGGCGCGTTGGCCCGCGAGGGCGGGCTGGAGTCGGTGCTGTGGGCCGGCCCGGAGCAGCTCGGTGGAGCGCGTCGCACCGGGTCCGCGCAGGGCACCACCCGCACCAGGCCCGTCTCGCTTGAACTCGGATTCGCATCCTCCGACTTCGGCTACCTGATCGACCTCGGACTGCCGCAGAATGCGGGCCACAACTCGGCGTTCGCGCGCGATCCCCAGATCAAGCGCGAGGCGGTGTTCGCGGGCCCGCGACTGCGGCCCAGCGCGACGTTGGTGAGCCGGGGTCGCGACTACGCCGAGGTCGCGGCGGAGTCCGGCCGTGGGTTCGACGAGCTGACGCGCGCGCTGCCTCCGTATCGAAGCGTGCTCGCCGAGTACGCCCACCCCGGGTCGCTCCCCGAGCTCGCCGCAGTGCGGGATCGGTTGCGCGGCTGGCGGTTCTACGACGGCTTCCGGGTCGACGCGGCTGCACCCGCACGCCAGCCGAGGGTCGGCACCCGCACCCCGGTGCTCTCCGATGATGGTGGCGATCTGGCGGCCGCCGTCCAGACGATCATCGAAGCCGGGTTCGATGACCTGCCTCGCGCGGTCGCCGACGCCTTCGACGGCGCCACGATCTCCGTGGCCGTCAACGACGGCCTCTTCGAGCTTCAGCTGCGCCAGCGCGGAATGTTGCGCCCACTGCGGGCCGCCGAATTATCCGACGGCACACTGCGTTTCCTGCTGTGGGGCGCCGCACTCCTGACCCGCCAACCGCCCACTCTCATGGTGCTCAACGAGCCCGAGACCTCGCTTCATCCGGATCTCGTCGCTCCGCTGGCTGCGATGATCCGGTCGGCCGCCGCGGGCACCCAGGTCGTCGTGGTCACGCACTCTGCAGCCATGCGCGCGCACCTCGATACCGACGACACCAGTGAGCTCGAGCTCTACAAGGAGTGGGGCGAGACGCGCGTCGCGGGTCAAACCATGCTCACCGTGCCGCCGTGGGACTGGGGCAAGCGATGAGACCAGCGCTGTTCGCGTAGGCATAAGCAGCCGTTCACCAACGTCCCGTTCAATCTCACAGGCAGTTCACTGCAACGAGAAGATCCGAGGAGATTACGTGTCGGCTAGCAGGCAGCTCAAGTTGGCAGCGGTCATTGGCGCCGTGGCGGTGATCCCACTCGCGGCGTGCAGCGGCGACGGTGAAAAGGCCTCGAACGGCGGCCCGGTCACCCGCGCAGCCAATGGCGACCTGGCGGTCAACGGCGGTGCTCGCCGGATGAACGGCGATCAGAGCCAGGCCATCCGCGACGCCATCAACACCTCGGGTGCGAAGAACGTCATCATGCTGCTCGGCGACGGCATGGGCGACTCCGAGATCACCATCGCGCGCAACTACGAGAAGGGCGCGGGCGGCTTCTTCACCGGCCTCGACGCACTGCCGCTGACGGGGCAGTACACCACCTATGCGCTGCGCAAGGACGGCAAGCCCAACTACGTGACCGACTCGGCGGCCAGCGCCACGGCCTGGTCGACGGGTACGAAGACGTACAACGGCGCGCTTGGCATCGACATCAAGGGCGCACCGCAGAAGACAATCCTGGAGCTCGCGAAGGATCAGGGCTTCGCGACCGGCGACATCACCACCTCCGAGATTCAGGACGCCACGCCAGCGGCGCTGTTCTCGCACATCACCGAACGCGACTGCTATGGCCCGAAGGAAGTCGCCGAGGACTGCAAGTCGGAGGCGCTCGAGAATGGCGGCCTTGGCTCGGTGACCGAGCAACTGCTGGCCACCAAGCCCGACATCACGATGGGCGGTGGCGGCGAGACCTTCGCTCAGACCGCCAACGGCGGCGAGTACAAGGGCAAGACGCTGGAGGTCCAGGCCAAGGAGCGTGGCTTCCAGATCGTGCGCACCGCAAGCGAATTGAATGGCGTGACGGCGGCGGATCAGGACGCGCCGCTACTCGGGCTCTTCGCCGATGGCAACATGCCGGTCAGCTGGACGGGCCCCGCCGCCGTACGGCAGGGCTACCTTCAGCCCGCGGGCAAGTGCACGGACAACCCCGAGCGGGGCGCCGAAGTGCCGGAGTTGGCAGCGATGACGCAGAAGACCATCGACCTACTCTCCGAGCGCACGAAGGGCGCGAACAATCCCGCCAAGGGCTTCTTCCTGCAGGTGGAGAGCGCGTCGATCGACAAGCGCGACCACGCAGCCGACCCGTGCGGTCAGATCGGCGAGACCGTCGCGTTCGACGAGGCCGTGCAAAAGGCCCTCGAGTTCGCGCAGAAGGACGGCAACACCCTGGTGATCGCCACGGCCGACCATGGACACACGAGTCAGATCGGGGATATCTACAGCGAAGAGGACCTCAAGGGCATCGCCGAGGACAAGAAGCTGCCGATCGAAAGGGTCCGCGACGTCATGTACCCCGGCCTTTCGCGCCTGCTGACCACCAGGGACGGCGCCGACATGCTGATCAGTTACGGCACGTCGGGCGACGTGGAGGTCGAGGACGAGACGCACACCGGAACCCAGGTCCGAATCGCGGCGTTCGGTCCGCGCGCGGCCAACGTGGTCGCCCTGAACGATCAGAGCGACCTGTTCTTCACGATGACCGACGCGCTGGGGCTCAAGCGGTCTTAGTCGGCCGCAGGGCACGGGTGAAGATGAGGTTCACCCGTCGCATCGCGACGCTGTACGGCCACCATGCGAGCCGCTTGAACGCGTACAGCGCGCGGATGTCGTTCGATGTGTAGATCAGGTACCGATTTCGAGTCACACCACGAAGCATCTTGTCCGCCACCACTTCCGGTGATACCGCGTGTCCGCCGAAACGGTCGACCCACTTGCGCACCTGCGGATGGTCGCGGTCCACGCCCGCGATCTCGACGGTCTGCACCAGCGGCGTCTTGACCGCGCCGGGCACGACGACGGATACCCCGATCCGGTGGCGTGCGAGGTCGAAGCGCAGCACCTCGGACACGCCCCGCAGGCCGTACTTGCTTGCGCTGTACGCCGCGTGCCACGGCAAGGCCACCAGTCCCGCGGCGGAGGACACATTCACAAGGTGGCCACCGTTTCCGGCGAGCACCATTGGGGGAACGAAGGTTTCGATGACGTGGATGGGACCCATCAGGTTGATGGACACCATCGACTCCCAGTGCCGGTGCTCCAGTTGGCTGACGGTCCCCCACGCCGAAACGCCCGCGATGTTCATCACCAGGTCCATGCTGGGGTGAGCGCTATGGATGTCGGCGCCGAAGGCTGCCACCTGGTCGTAGTCGGCGATGTCGAGGGCCCGGTGAGCGGGCACCTCCGCGCCGAGCGCACGCACGTCCGCGACCGTCTGTGCCAGACCTTCGGCGTTGCGGTCGGTGAGGAACAGTTCGGCGCCCTCGGCAGCCAGCTTTAGTGCCGTTGCCCTGCCGATCCCACTGGCCGCCCCCGTCAGAAAGCACCGCTTGCCGGCAAATCCGCTGCGCTGCGCCATGGCGGAGACCTTACCTAGTCGCCGCGTAGGTCGGAGCCGCCCCACAGGCCGTAGAGCCATAGCCGTTCGACGATCTCGAATGCACGGGCGGGATCCTGACCCCGCCCGACGAACGCGCTGTCGTGCGTCAGCGTCATCGTCGTCGTGGCCGCCAACGTCCGCACCAAACTGGGTAGATCCGTTGAGATCGGCCGCGCGTCGGCGTCCTGCTCGACGAGGCGAACGATCTTGTCGATGATTCCGTCGGCGAAATCGTCCATCATTTCCCGGATCTGCGCATCGGTGTTCCGAGCCAGCGCACAGGCGTGCATGATCGGGTCATTGGTCGCGTACACCGCTGCAGCGGCGCCGACCATGCGCGTGGCGCACTCCGACGGCGTCTCACCCGGCTCGCGGCGCGCGAAGTCGTGCGTCAGCTGGTTGAGCTCCTCGCCTGCGTCGGCGAGGATCACCGCAAGCACGGCGTACTTGGAATCGAAGTAGAAGTAGAACCCGGACCGAGCGACGCCAGCGCGTTCACTGATGGTGCTGACCGACAGATCGGCGAAGGAACGCTCCTGGAGCAGTTCGCGCACCGCGGCGACGATCGCGTCGCGTTGCCGGTCACCACGACTCCGGCGGACCGGTATGGATTCGGCTGTCATGGCAGTAGACCATTGCATCCGCGGCACGCCAGAGCAAAACTTGACATGCGTCAAGTGTGCCCTACAGGATGGAATCTCACGTGACATCGACCACAGCCCGTTGAGCGTCAGGAGCGTTTCATGCCGACCATCAGCACCCCCGACTACTTGATCGACCAGGCCAAGCGCCGGTTCACCCCGTCGATCAACAACTTCCCCGGAATGGGGGCGGTCGAACGCAAGCTGCTGCGCACCGAGTTCAAGCAGACCGCGCTGTCCCACCCCCCAGCAGGTAGCGAGCTCAAGCCCGTGATGGGCGACAAGGGGCTGCCGATCCTCGGGCACATGGTCGAGATGTTCCGCGGCGGACCCGACTACCTCATGCACCTCTACAACACGAAGGGGCCGCTGTACTACGCCGACTCCCCCGTGTTGCCAGCGGTGACGGCGCTCGGCCCCGACGCGGCCCAGGCCATCTACAGCAACCGCAACAAGGACTTCTCGCAGGAGGGCTGGATCCCGGTCATCGGGCCGTTCTTCCACCGCGGCCTGATGCTGCTCGACTTCGAGGAGCACATGTTCCACCGGCGGATCATGCAGGAGGCCTTCGTCCGCACCCGCCTGGTCGGCTACACCGACCAGGTCGACACCGTCGTCTCGAAGGTCATCTCGAACGACTGGGTCGCCAACGACCCGAGGTTCCTGCTGTACCCGGCGATGAAGCAGATGACGCTCGACATCGCCTCGATGGTGTTCATGGGGCACGAGCCCGGCACCGACCACGAACTGGTGACCAAGGTGAACAACGCCTTCACCACGACGGTCCGCGCAGGCAACGCCATCATCCGCACGAGCGTCCCGCCGTTCACGTGGTGGCGCGGACTGCAGGCCCGCAAGCTGCTTGAGGACTACTTCGCGGCACGCGTCGCCGAGCGCCGCGGCAAGGACGGGTCCGACCTCCTGACGGTGCTGTGTCAGACCGAGGACGAGGACGGCAACAGGTTCTCCGACGACGACATCGTCAACCACATGATCTTCCTGATGATGGCGGCGCACGACACCTCGACCTCGACGGCCACCACCATGGCCTACTACCTGGCCGCCAACCCCGAGTGGCAGGACCGCTGCCGCGACGAGTCCGACCGGCTCGGCGATGGACCGGTCGACATCGAGTCGCTGGAGAAGCTCGAATCGCTCGACCTCGTCATGAACGAGTCGATCCGGTTGGTCACGCCAGTTCAGTGGGCGATGCGGCGCACGGTGCGCGATACCGAATTGCTCGGGTACTACCTACCCAAGGGCACCAACGTCATCGCCTACCCCGGCGTCAACCACCGACTTCCCGAATTGTGGACCGACCCGATGAAGTTCGACCCTGACCGGTTCGCCGAACCGCGCAACGAGCACAAGAAGCACCGCTACGCGTTCACGCCGTTCGGCGGCGGCTCGCACAAGTGCATCGGCATGATCTTCGGCCAACTCGAGGTGAAGGTCATCATGCATCGCCTGTTGCGCAAGTATCGGCTGGAGCTTGCGCATCCCGGTCGCGAGGCGACGTGGGACTACGGCGGCATGCCCGTCCCGATGGACGGCATGCCCATCGTGCTGCGTCCCCTGCGCTAGAGGTGGCGTCGGACGTGGCTCGACCGCTAGCCGGCTAACCGGTTCGCGCAGGCGATGACAGCCCGCAGCGCGGACAGCGTCGGATCGTCGGACAGTCCCATCGCCCATTCGTCACGGACACCGTCGGTGCCGCGAATGAACGTCGCGACGGAATCCCCAGCGGGCACCTGATGGAACTTCAGCATTTCCACGGCGATGCCGCGGTCGTACAGCATCGCGGTCAGCGCTGAGAGTGGCCCGCTGGCGGAAGCAGTCGACGTGCTGATCCGGTCGCCGATGGCGATGGTGGCCTGATAGTTGCGCGCCTGCGGACCCAGTCGGGTCGCCGAGCGGTTGGAGTCGGTGCACTCCCAGTGCCCGAGCCGCAACGGCCCGGACGCCGGCGCGTACGTGGTGTGGAAGACATCTGCTGACATCGTTTCCGCCTCCTCGCGCAGACCCCGTGGCAGTGGTGCGCTGAACTGCGCCACAAATAGGGGTGTCGCGCTAGTTGCGGATTGTGTCGGTGAGAACATCGATCGCCCTGCTCTTGCCAGAGGGAGTGACCGACGAGTAGCAGCTTCCGACCCACAGCGGGGGGTCGGTCTGAATCAGACCCCGCTGTGGGGAGCTACTACGAGAAGGTGACGCACGATCGACGACCCTAGTCCGCCACGCACGCCTCGTGCAAACGACTATTCCGAAATGGCGCCCAACAGCAGGTACAGAAATGGACGGTGACTGGCCCGTCCGTCGCGGCGGAACGGCATGCTGTCGGCGGCCGCCGCGTACCACCGCGCGCGCTGTACCCCGGAAAGGTCGAGGCTGCGGCCACAGCGCGCCGCGACGCCATGCAGCAGCAGTGCGCCCGTCCGACCGTTGCCCTCGCGGAACGGATGGAGCTGATTGAAGTCGGCGTAGAGCCTGGCGAGCTCGTAGGCCAGCCGTGCATCGTCGTAATCGGCACCGGCTGCCGCGACGGAACCCGCCACGTCGCGCACCCTCGTCATCTCCGATTCGATCGTCGAGACCCAGGCGAAACCCTGGTCGCCGCGCCGCAATTCGGTCGTACGGTACGCACCGGCCCACGCATAGACGTCGGCGAAGAGCTGCCGGTGCAGCACGCGAACGTCGAGTCCGTCCAGCTCGGTCTCGTCGACCGGACGACACAGCCATAGCGCCATTCGCCCCGCCGTCGCGACGAACTCCAGGTCGGCCAGCATCTCGGCGGATCCCGCGCCGAACTGATTGCGCAGCAACGTGGTTCCCGGGATCAAGTACGGTGCCGCGCGCCGCAGCCCCGGGCGGCGGCGGGGTCGCTGCGCCGGCGGGTGCCGGACGCGAAAGGTCGCGAAGTAGTCGGCGAACGAGACCTGCTCTCGAACCAGGGCGTTCAGTGCGGCGACGTGTTCGTCGGTGGGCTCCCAGCCCTCCAGCCGTTCGGCGGCCAGGGTCTGGGCGACGGCGTGCGCGAAGCGATCCAAGGTCATGGGTGGCGGCGAACCTCAGCGGAACGCGGACGTCGACGCCAGGTAGTTCAGCTTGCGACTGATGCCTGCCACTTCACGGGCGACGTTGCGCAGTACCGCCCGCTCGTGAGTGGCCAGCTCCGACAGTGACACCGTGTCGGACACTCGGCGCCCATCGAGGAACGCGGCCGCGCGCATCCGCCAGCGGAATCGCACCAGCCACCCGAAGCAGTCCCGCAGACTGGCCACGTCGTCGGGATCGAGCACCTTGGCGGCGGCCGCATCGTCGAGGCGCCCGTACGTCGACATCGCCTCCGATCCGGCCGAGACCGCCGCCCAGCGCGCGATCTTGACGACCGGATCAACTGCGGCCAGCTTGAGGTCCACGGTGTCGGATTGTGGCCTATCGCGTCGTGAAGGACCGCGACGGGGCCCCGGATCCGGCCGACGCCCTGGTCGGCAAGAAGAAGTAGCAGTAACTCCAACGACGGACCGCGGCCAGGGCGCGGCTTCGTCGTCGCATAGCCTCTTGTCCCAATGACCGTTTGGGAATGGGTACTGCTCTTCGCCGCAGGCATCGGAGGAGGGCTGGCAGGCAGCATCGCCGGGCTGGCGTCGGTGACCACCTACCCCGCCCTCTTGCTGGTGGGGCTCGGCCCGGTGGCCGCCAACATCACCAACACCATCGCCCTGGTATTCAACGGCATCGGCTCGGTCTGGGGTTCACTGCCCGAATTGAAGGGTCAGCGCGTCAGGCTCACGCGGCTGGTGCCAGTTGGCGTGGTCGGTGGCGCGGCGGGTGCCGCACTGCTGTTGTCGATACCCGCCGAAGGGTTCGAGAAGATCGTGCCGGTGTTGATCGCGGTGTCGGCGGTGCTGATCGCGCTACCCCAGCGCCAGCGCGCGATGGGCACCAGCCGAAGTACTGCACAGCGGATCGTCGAGGCCGTCGGTGTGCTCGCGATCTGCGTCTACGGCGGGTTCTTCGGTGCCGCGGCGGGCGTGCTGTTGCTCGCGCTCTTCCTGCGCACGGACAGCGAGTCGATGGCGGACGCCAACGCGACCAAGAACGTCGTGCTCGGGATCGCGAATGGCGTTGCCGCCATTGTCTTCATCGTGCTGACACCAATACATTGGCTCGCCGTGGTGCCGCTGGGCATCGGGTGTCTGATTGGCTCGAGACTCGGGCCAGTGATCGTCCGACGCGCCCCGACCACTCCCCTTCGCCTGGCGATCGCCGTGGGCGGGATGGCGCTGGCCATCAAGCTTGGACTCGACGCCTATCGCTGAACTGGAGCGGGAAACGCTAGCCGACCAGCCCGTCGTACACCCGCTTGTAATACGACGCCAGGAACCGGCGGCCGATCAGGCGCATCGTGGCCACCCCGAGCAACCCTTTGACGTTCTTCGAGGTCTGGTCCCATATCCCGTGCACCGAACTCCCGCCGTCGGCCGTCGGCGTCGCCGTCATCGTCATGTAGCTGCCCGCCGCGATAGCGTCGCCGTCCACCACAGTCAGCGTGACCGAGCCTGGCGTCGACCAGTCGTAGTGCCATGTGGCCTGCAACTTCGGGAAGTCCTGGCCCTCGCGGATGTCGGCGTCGGTGTCGCCGACGCGATAGACCTCGAACGTCTTCTCCGACAATGCGGGCCAATTGTTCGGCCTGTTCGGCGAGAAATCGATCATCAGCGCGATGACCTGGTCCGGCGTCGCATCGGTTTCGAAGTTGAACTCGAACTCGGTATGCACGGCCCGAAGGTATCAGCTCAGCCGAACGGGTTGTCGCCCTTAGTCACCCGGGTGCCCAGGTCGATCAACGAGGCCGCTGAGGCGTGAAGCCGTTGGCCGGCTTCCCAACTCGCCTGCCCGGCCAGGTATCGCGACCAGGTCCCCTCGATGACGATGCCGAGCTTGAAGCACGCCAGCGCCACGTACCAGTCCAGCGCGGGCGCGGCGCGACCACCCCCAGCCGTGTAGGCGTCGAGCAGTTCGGCCCGACTGGCCAGTCCACCCAATGCGGCCAGCTCCGACCCGGCGTCGATCGTGTTGGGTTCGGTCGGCCAGCACACCATCATCCAGCCGAGGTCGAGTAGCGGATCGCCGATCGTGCACATCTCCCAATCGATGAAGGCGGCGAGCTCGGCGCGGTCGCGGCGCAGCAGCACGTTGTTGAGATGCGCATCGCCGTGCATGATGCCCGGCTCGCCGTCGGGTGGCCGGTGGGTCTCCAACCACTCGGCCAACTCGGTGACCGCAGGCAGGGACTCGGGATCGTAGGAGTCGTGGCGATAGCTCTCGAGCAAGCCGAGAAACTGCGGAACCTGGCGCGCCAGAAAGGATCCGGGCCGCCGGATTGCCGCGAGTGGGCTGCCCTCCCATTCGACCTCACCCAGCCGGGCCAGGCTGGCGACGTACGCCAGTCCGACGTCGTGCCGCATTGTGGCGTCGTCGACGTACGCCTGCGCCAGCTCGTTTCCGGGGTTGAACCCGTCGACCTCCTCCATCAGGTAGAACACCACGCCGAGCACGTCGAGGTCCTCGCATCCTGCGATGAACCCCGGATGCGGCACCGACGTCCCCGCCAGCGTGCGCAATACCGCGATCTCGCGGAGCATCGTCTTGTCGCTGGTCGGCCTGGGATGCTGCGGCGGCCTGCGCAGCACCATCGGGCGATCGTCGATGTGCAACCGCACCACGATGTTCTGGCTGCCACCGGTGAGCGGCTCGACGTCGGTGACCATCGAACCCAGTCCCTCGGCACGCACCCAGCGCTGCAGCGCCGCCTGGTCGGGTTTGGTCAGGGTCGGCTGCACGGGTGCGTCATCGGCCATGGGTGTCATCGTCGCGCCCACGTGGCCCGGTCGTGACGAGATCGACGTAAGTCGTTGATCTTCAGGCGGTCTCAGTGCCCATCGCTGCGGCGCTGGCCGCCTTCATGAGGTTGACGAGTTCGTTGCGGCTCAGCGAGCCCATCCCCTGCATGGCCGCGCGCATATTCGCGCCGACGATCCACGTCGGCCCGTTGTCGAGGTTGTCGAAGGCCTTCGTGGCGGATCGGGCAGCGCCTGATCCGTGCGACCACCGCGCTGGGTTGAGTTCTATCGCTTGCGCGCGGTGAACAGCAGGTATTCCCATTCCATGGTCGACGCGCCGCTCACAACGCTGTCGCCGACCCGGGCGATGTCCGCGTCGAGGGCGGCCACGCGGTCCGGATCGCCCTCGATGTTGCGGTACACCGAGATCGTCGGCCCGTAGACCGCTTTGAAGTAGTCGCGGAACTCAGCTCCGTCGGCGAAGTGGTCAACAGTCAGCATCCGTCGCTCGGCAACGACGTCAGTGACGCTGTCGCCGAGCAACGCGCGGACGTGATCCTCTTGACCCCACAGCGGAGGTGGCTGCGCGCCGGGCGGTGGTGGCGGAGCGTACGGCTTCATCGCGGCCCACAGCTGCCCGATGTGACCCTCGGGCGTCCAGCTGATCAAACCGATCCTGCCGCCCGGTTTGCACACCCGAACCAGCTCGCCAGCGGCAAGCTGATGGAACGGCGCGAACATCACGCCGATACACGACATCACCACATCGAATTCGTGGTCGGCGAACGGCAATTCGTGGGCGTTGGCCTCGCGCCATTCGAGTTCGGCGCCGCGCTTGGCGGCCAGCGTGCGGCCGTCCTCCAGCAATTCCGGGCACAGGTCGCTGGCGACGACGCTCGCGCCGGTCAGCGCGGCGGGGATCGCCGCGTTTCCGGTGCCTGCGGCCACGTCCAGCACTCGATCGCCCCGCGCTATGCCGGTGGCCTGCACCAGCACGGGGCCAAGCGGCGAGACGAGTTCGGTGGCAAGTTTCGCGTAGTCACCGGATGCCCACATGGCGCGGTGCTTGGCGGCGACTGCCTGCTCCAACGTTGGGGTTTCACTAGTGCTCATGACGATCTCCTCGGATTCTTTCGGTGCAAATCATGCGCCTGACGGCGCGGGCTTCTCTAGTTCCGGATCTGTACTGGTCATTTGCCGCCGTGGGGGGTGTACTGGACTTTACTGTGCGTTAGCTGTGGAGGTGTGTTGATGTCCGGATACGGCCAATTCTGTCCCGTCGCCAAGTCGATGGAGGTGCTCGACGAACGGTGGACGTTGCTGGTCGTACGCGAGATGTTGGCGGGCAGCACGCATTTCAACGACCTGCGCCGCGGCGTGCCGAAGATGTCGCCGGCGTTGTTGTCCAAGCGGCTGAAGTCGCTCACCCGCGCCGGGGTCGTGGAGCGCACCGAGATCGACGGTCGCACCTCGTACTCGTTGACGCCGTGCGGGAAGGAGCTCGCCGACGTGGTCGAATCACTGGGTGCTTGGGGAGTGCGCTGGATCGGTGAGCTCGGCGAGGAGGACCTCGACCCGCACCTGTTGATGTGGGACATCCGCCGCACCATCCCCATCGAGAATTGGCCGCGCACACGTACTACGTTGGCGTTCCGGCTGGACGGTGTGGCGCCGAAGGCGTCGCGCTGGTGGATGGTGGTGTCGGAAGGTGACGCCGACGTATGCGACTTCGACCCGGGCTACGAGGTGGCGTGCACGATCGAGACGAGCCTGCTCACCCTCACCCGCATCTGGCGTGGCGACGTGGGGTGGTCTCAGGCGGTGCTCGACGGCAGCGTCACGCTATCCGGTCCGGTCGACGTCCGCCGCAGCATCCCGTCCTTGATCGGGCAATCGACGCTGTCCGCCGTGCCACGCCCTGCGTGAAGGTCGTCCTCGCCGGCGGAAGCGGCTCGCTCGGCCGACGGATCTCCGCAGATCTGAGCGCCCGCGGCCACCAGGTCGTGGTGTTGTCTCGTCAACCCGATGCGAGATCCGCTGTACGTCAAGTGCTCTGGGACGGCCGAACCGTCGGCGACTGGGCCGCGGAGCTGGAGGGGCCGGATACCGCCGTGATCAACCTGGCAGGCAGGCTCGTCGACTGCAGACCTACCCCGCCCAACGTCGCCGAACTGAGGCGTAGCCGGGTCGAGCCCACCAGAGCATTGGTGCAGGCCAGCGAGCACCTGAATCACCCCGTGCGGCACTGGATTCAGGCCAGCACCACCGCGATCTGGTCCGACGCGAGCGAGACTCGCTGCGACGAATCGACCCCGCTGACCGGACGTCACGCCACGTCAAGGGTGTTGCGCGAGTGTGGCTTCGACTTTCGGTTCGACACTCTGGACGCGGCGCTCGCCGATCTTCTCGGCTGAGGGCCGCTACGCCTTGTACTCCAGGCAGGGCTGCGCTCCGTTGATGACGCCCTCGCGGAATGCCCGAGTCCGGTCGAATCCTGCGCCCTGACGGTTGACGTCGCCGTCGCCGCGGAACAGCAACAGCGCCTTGATGCCCTCGTCCAGGTCACCTGGCGAGATGTGGTAGCTACTGGTCTTTTCGCGGTTGAACAGGATCACGCTGGCGGTGTACGCGCCGGCCAGGCAGTCCCCGCGCAGGGTGGATGTCTTGACGTCGCTCAGGTCGCCGCCGAGCCGACTCTGTGCCGCCAGCCCCCACTGCGTGGCCAGCAGCGTGGCGACCGCGTAGTCGCCGCCCTGGTCGTAGATCTCGGGCATCCGCTCGACGTTGTCCCAACCGACGTAATCCTCTGGTACGCAATAGAACAACGCGTATCCCTTGGCGGACTGATCTCCACACATCGGGGGATCGTTCGGATCGAACGGCTGCTCGCCCTTGAGCGGCTCCCACGCCTTCCCCTCGGTCAACTCGGGATAGACCTGGGTCCAGTAGTCCTCCAGGTCGTATGGCACCCCGTTGATGATCGAGTCGTACGGCGAGTTGCCGTCGTTGGCCGCGTCCTGCGCGTCGTTGAAGGGCAGTTCGAGCACGACCGGCTCGTCGTCCTTGTAGTCCCTGCACTTCTCCACGCCGTTGTCATAGCCGTCCTGAAATGCGCTGACCCGGTCGAATCCGCTGCCGTGCGCGGACGGGTCCTTGACATTGGTGCCAGGGGTGTCCCGTAGGTCGAGGATGCCCGCGAGCGAGCTGTCGAGGTCGGCGGCGTTCACGTCGAACACACCGTCGTCCTGGGCGTGCCTGGACCATCCGCCCGCGAAGCAGTCCGCCTGCAGTTCGGAACTGACGGTCAGCTTGTTCTGGTCGAAGTACCCGGAGCGCTGC
>Ga0193717_1001361_pt1:2500-15003 | contig 15003 bp, 11 predicted proteins | sample U2c2metaG_FD_145900 | JGI IMG/M metagenome (GOLD analysis project Ga0193717, IMG submission 145900) | Soil microbial communities from a riparian zone of the East river system, Colorado, United States - U2c2 | ecosystem: Environmental > Terrestrial > Soil > Riparian zone | place: USA... | reverse complement strand
ACCACAACACGGAGTTCTTGCCCGCCCCCGACGCACCAGCGATCAGCGCGTGAGCACCGGACCCCACCAGCGGGAGCCGCCAGTCCTGCCCGTACTCGGTACGCCCGGCCCACACGTGGCGCAGGTCCACCCCGGTGCCGTCGATCGAGGCGATATCGGGAACCGGCAGGCACGACACCACGGCCGCCAGGAGGTCACGGCGCTGGTAGTCGATCGACACCACATTCGGCGCCAACTCCCGGACCTGGCACCGGGACACCTTCCGAGCCGAGGCCAACGCGCGAGCAGCTTCGTCGAAGTCCTCCGGCTTCTGCCCGGCGACCAGCTGGACCCGGACCTCATCCCACGACGGACCCGACCGCACCCCCAGCAGTTTCGGGATCTCGACTCCCGAAGCGTCCCCGCCGGTGGAGCGGGTCACCGAGCGACGCCCGAACAGGTTCACCGTGACCGCGACCGGCAACGCTCCGTCAGCGACGCTCAGCCCGCAAGCGTGCAACCACTTCGGGAGCTTGCGCCCGTAGACCGCCCACCGAGCCCACGCCGACCGCAGGAACCGGCCGCACCAGTGATCGAAGGTGACTCGCGAGCGCCACCACCAGACGCCCAGGATCAGGCTCACCACGGCCGCCGTGACCGCCAGCGACACCCAGCCGAGCAGCGCAGACCACGCCAGTACGGCGACGACAGAAAGGCTTGTGCGCCAACGGGTCACGACCTGCCGCACCGCCCACGCGAAACCCTTGCAGACCCACCACACCGCGACGAACACCACCGCGAGCGCGGCCAACGCCTCCACGATCGACGCCAACGCCCGGCCGATCTTGTGCAGCACGTACACGCCGACCCCGAGTGCGCCCAGGGCGAGGAGGAGGAAACCCGGTGACAGGTTCATCACTGGCCACCCCGCTTTTTCGGGAGTACCAAAGGCAATCGGCCCGCGCAGGTCGCGCATTCCAGATCGCCCGGCGCGAGTGCGGCAAACCGCTTGCATGTCGTGCAGCGCGTTCGGGTGACCCCTACTGGCGCGCGACTGTTGTCATCGTCTAGCGTCTTCACTGTTCACTTCCCCTGGTTGTGGACAGCGCAGGAGCGGCGTGGTTGGTAGCCGATTTCCGCTTCTGCGCCTACGAATACAGATCGCCCCCATGAGGGCGTGTTTGATCGCCACACGTCGAAACGTGTGTTTTCCCTTCCTGTATTCAGTTGTCCATATGTCTACTGTGGATTGCTGGCGGCCTGCCCCTTCCTGATCTGTTCGGTCAATGCCTCAACCTGGTCGCGTTCGTACTGAACCCAGTACAAGATTTCGTGATGGTGTCCCCGGTCGATGTCCGCGATGCTCTCGTACAGACGCTTGTTGTCCTGGTGAAACTTGCGCTGTACCACCAGCGTCGAGTTCAGCGGCGGGCGACGCCTCAGCACGTCACTGTGGGCCTGCCCCAACGTCTGCGGGGGCACCACCGCCTTTGCTCTACTTGGCTTTGTCACGACAACCTCCCAGTAACCGGAACAGTGATTGAGAAGCGTGAGGACGGGCGGGTCGTCGAGTCCGGCACCCGCCCCCACGCCAGTCATTTAGGTGATGCCCCTTGGCCGGGGACGTCTGAGACCACGACGAAGTGCCGGTAGTACTCGGACTCCGCAAGCGGATCCAAGATGTCGGCCATGTTGTCCAGCGAGTCGCGCAAGTCGCGCAAAAACCCCAAGAACTGCGGCCACTCCGACCGATTGTGCGGCGGACCGATCTCCACCCGGTCAGGATCGAGGTAGATCACCACCGTCGGATGATGCTGAATGCTGCCGAGGAACTGCACGGCCGCGACCGCGCTCCTGCCTGGCACACAAGTTGCGTTGAATACCATTTCCTTGCCCCTCTTCGTTGTGCGAGCGCACTTCCCAGTAGTGGGCTTGCTCTTCAAAAGCCTCGGCCGCCGAAACCGCCGCTGCCATCACCCACCACGACAATTGGCCCGCCGACGCCAGATCACGCCATGCACACGCCACCGCCCACGACGCGCTAGCCATATACCGCGCGGTAGTCGCATCCAGCGTTTGAGCACGAGCGGACAAGTCCGACGCGGTGCCGTAGTCGCGGTAGGCCGCTTCCCAGGCGTGCACCAGGTCTCGGGGAGCTAGTGCGATAGTCCCCGGCCTTGGCAGCCCCGCAGTCATCACGCGGCCTTGGGTGCAGACTCGCCAGCGTTGGGGCCAGAACGCGTCGACTTGGACGCCCCGCCACTGGCCGCAGCCTTGAACCCGGTCGCCCGGAAGGCGTACGACTGGTACTTGAACTCTCCGTTACCCGCCACCTTCGGCTCCGCCGTGAGTCCGTCCAACTCGATCGGGCGCATACCCGGCAGTACCTCGGACGTCGTCGGAACCGGCTGCACGTCTGCGAGGAACGTCAAGTCGAACGACGCTCGCTTCGAGTTCGTCTCGCTCGGGTCAGTTACGGTGGCCTTCCACTGCCGCTTGCCGGTGATCTCGTCGATACGCTGGCGGACCTGCCGACCTGCTGCTTTGTCTTCCCGCGACTGGTACTCGTTGTTCGGCGACACCTCGCCGACCATCACCAACCCCTGCGGAAACGCGTCGTCGAAGTCGATTTCGAACCTGTGCCCCTTGATGATCGCCATCTGTCTAGTCCTCGTCGTCGTGTCGGGTGCCCCACCCCGGGGCCTTCGGTAGCCCCCTTGGAGCAACCTCGTATACGAAGTTAGACCTCGTATGTGAAGCTGTCAACATACGAGGTCTATGAGACGATGACCGAGACACCAGGAGGAGCAATGTCAGAGCTGATGTTCGGAGACGACCCGGACTTCCCGGACAACGACGAACCACGCTACAAGCAGATCGCCAAGGAGTACCGGAAGCGGATCATCGACGGCGAACTCAAGGACGGCGAGAAGCTGCCGAGCGAAGCCCAGCTCTGCGAGATCCACGACGTCTCGCCCATCACCGCCAGGTCAGCCATGCGCCTGCTCCGCGAGTGGGGCTTCGCGAACGGCATCCGAGGCAAGGGCGTATTCGTCCGCCGCCTGCACAAACTCACCCGCGCTACTTCCGAGGCCAGGAAGCCCGCACCTACGTCCGCGAGGCCGAAGCCGCAAACGTCGCCATGAAGGTCGAGCACAAGACGACCACGACGACCGCGCCAGCCAAAATCGCCGAACGACTCGGCATCAACGAGGGCGACCCCGTCACCTGTACGCGGTACTTCATCCGCATGGGCGACCCCCTCCAACCGGTCACCAGCAGCTACGCATGGGAACCACTCGCGATCACCGGCGGAACCGACATCGAGCTACCCCACGAAGGCCCCTATGCCGACAAGGGTGTCGTCGACCGCTTCCGCGAGATTAAACTCTTCATCAACCAGGTCGAAGAGGTTCTTGACATCCGAACCCCGACGATCGAAGAAGCCAAGCTTCTCGACATGCCCGCGAATCGGCCGGTCGTCCAGATCACCCAAACGTTCCGGGTCGCGGATCGCGTCGGAGCCGAGGACGACCTAGCGGTCGAGACCGCCGACATCCTGTTCCCCGCCGACCGCTACGAGCTTCGCTACGTCATGGACGTCCGATAACGCAACTACGACAGCAGAACGGCCACCATGAAGTCAGATCATTGGACCTGACCATGATGGCCGTTCTGATTTGTGTGGACTACTTCTGAGTTCCGTAAGGGCTCTGATTCGTCGGCTTGAGAGAGACATCCAAGTCGCTAGCCCTGCTACGAACCGCATCTTCACTACGTCCCAGGTGTAAAGCAATAACACGGGTGGGCGTGTTCCCAGCAGCTTCCTTACGTAGTTGCTGATCGTCCGCACCCGTCCAGGACTTGCCACTATTCGGCGGGGTCTTAGGCATTTTTAGTTACCTTTCCTAACGTTCTGAGAGCACTCGAACACCGACACGTCCACTGCCCGAATGACCGCCGTAGTCAACAGTCACATGCCAGTCACCAGCACTGGGGATGCGCAGCCGAACAGGCGATTGCTTAGCGTGACCACCGATACCTTTATAAGAGCGGTTGGCCTTGAACGACGCCAGATTGGCGGTGTCCAACAACTGAACATTGGCAGCATTGCCCGTAAGTGTAACTTCGACGACGTCTCCTGCAGATCGCCGCCCTAAGGGCTGGGTGTAGAAGTTCACAATCACACCATCACTATTTGATCTTGATCGCACTGATGTTCGATCGTTGAAATAATGAAAGCACGGAGATCGAGCAGGATCCGCCACGACACGCGGAAGTACATATTTCTGGTAGCCGTTTTACCCCAGCAGCCTCACATGTCACTACAGGCAGTTCAGTGCGGCCTCAAAGCGCTCATCTGCTGCCGAACTTGGCTCTATGGGATCAAGGCGCGCCGCCGCTGGCGGCACGCACGTCACCACCCGTACGGCGGGCCTGCCCAGGCGGCACGCCGGCCTCCCGCTCCGCTCCGGCAGGCGCACCACCGGGCAGGCCCGCCGAACCAGCGGCACCGTACGCGCACCGCCACCGACGCCGCCCAATCACCGGTAGCCCATCCTGTCGATCAGAAGTGCAGCGTCGACGAACGAGCCCGCGTCTGCTCGCCAATGGCTCCAGCAAGCCCAGACAAGTCTCACGCTTGCTATTGCACCTGGGGCCCGCCTGTCTTGGTAACACTGCTCCTGTGGTTACCAGAGGTCTCCTCGCTTCTGATCATCTAACGCCGAACCGCCCGCATCAAGGCGGGACAGATGCCTTGACACGGGCGGCTCAGCGCTAGAAGCGGCGGGGACGAGGACGACGGACCAGAGCAGGACACCTGCCGAGGGTCACCTTGAGTGGACACGCGCGGCCTCACCGCCAGGCCGTCACCAGGCCGTCAGACGTCGCCGAGCGTTACCCAACAACGACCAATGACCACCAAGGACCAGCAGGTCAGGAGGGGTACACGTCGGTGATCCACAGCTCAGCGTCACACCGTGACACAACTACGACGTGTGATGTTCGCCAGGTAGCGCACCAAAAGCACGCCGGCGGCGAGGAGTGGAAACCACCCTCGCCGTCGGCGTTTTTTTCGCATAGCGTTCTCGCCATGCACAAACTCGTAGTCCTGTATCCCGCGCCGGTCGATCCCGCGCACTTCCGCGAGTACTACGTGAGCACCCATCTCCCGCTGGCGGCGAAGATGCCCGGCATGCTGGATTGGCGCTACAGCTTCGACGTCGCTTCCGCGCCCGGTGAGTCGCCGTACTTCGCGATCTTCGAAGCCGACTTTCCCGACGTGAAAACGCTGGGTGCGGCGCTGTCGTCACCGGAGGGCGCGGCCGCGCTGGCCGATGTGCCGAATTACGCGACCGGCGGCAGCATCGCGCTGAACTACCCGGTGCACACCAGCGAGGGCTAGCTACTCGGCGGTCGACAGCAGCAAAGGGTCGACACCGGCGAGCGCGAAACGGCCACGGGGATCCTCGACGAGCTTCCGCTTGTCAAGGTCCATCAACCCGAGCGTGCAGGTGATCTCCGCGGAGAGCGTGCCGTCCAGTTTGTAGATGTTCGAGTTCATCTGGAACGTCTTGCCGCTGCCGAACTTCGTGTCACAGGTGATGTCGACGACGTCGCCCGCGCGCAGCTCACGCCGGAAGCTGATGTGCGATTCCAGCAGCACCGCGGCCAGTTTCTCCGCGCGCATACCTTCGATCCCACCCGCGAACTCCATCAGCTCCAGCCGCGAGATCTCGCCGTACGAGTGGTACACCGCGTGATTCAGGTGGCCCAGCGTGTCCAGTTCGTAGTGGCGCACCTTCACCTGGGTGCGGAAAACTTCGCGATCGGTCACCCGACCACTGTAAGCGGTCGCTTAGCCGTCGTAAAACAGGCGCTCCACCACAGCCCGCGCGCGGCGGGTGGTCCGCCGGTACAGGTCGAGGAACTCGCCGGGGTCGTCACTGGCCGAGTAGCCCATGATGCGCGCGACCGCTGCCAGGTACGGGCCCGAGCCGGGGAGTTCGTCAGCCGCTTTGCCCTTCACGAGCATCACGGCGTTGCGGACCTTGGTCGCGAGCAGCCAGGCCTCGATGAGCGCGTCGACGTCGGCCTGCTCGGCGAGACCGGGAGCGACGAGCGCCTGCAGCGCATCCAGGGTCGAAGTGGTCTGCAGCTCTGGCACGTCGTGGCCGTAACGCAGCTGCATGAGCTGCGCAGTCCATTCGACGTCGGAGAGCCCGCCGCGGCCGAGTTTCGTGTGCCGGGTGGGGTCGGCGCTCTTCGGCATCCGCTCGGTTTCGACGCGCGCCTTGATCCGGCGGACCTCGCGGACCTGCGTGGCGTCGAGCCCGCCCTCGGGGTACCGCAACGGATTGATCATTTCGATGAACCGGTCGCCGAGGTCGTCGTTGCCCGCGATGAACCGCGCCCGGAGCAGTGCTTGCGCTTCCCAGACCTCGCTCCAGCGCGCGTAGTAAGCCCGGTACGACTCCAAAGTGCGGACCAGCGGCCCGCTCCGGCCCTCTGGCCGGAGCTCGGCATCCACGATCAGCGCCGGATCGGGACTCGGCGCGCCGAGCATCTTGCGCACCATTTCCGCCACCGACGACGCGAACTGCGCGGCTTCGGCGTCGGTCGCGCCGTTGATCGGCTCGCAGACGAACAGCACATCAGCGTCGGAGCCGTACCCGAGCTCGGCTCCACCGAGCCGGCCCATCCCGATGACCGCCATGTTCGCCGGAGCGCTCTCCAGCTCAGCCTCGCGTCTGCGATAAGCGGCGGCCAGCGTCCCCTGCAACACCGCGACCCAGACGCTCGAAAGCGCTTCGCAGACAGCGGGCGGTTCCAACAGTCCCAGCAGATCCGCGCTCGCGACCCGCAGCATCTCGTGCCGGCGCAGCGATCGGGCCGTGGCGACGGCGGCGTTGAGCCCGGGTTGCCGTCGCATCGTGGCGCGCAGCGACGTGGCGACTTCGGCAGGCGTCTTCCCCGCTAGGCGAACCGGATCGCTGAACAGTTGCAGCACTTCGGGCGCGCGGACAAGCAGATCCGGAACCAGCTTCGACGCTCCGAGCAGGAACGCCAACCGCTCGACGACAGCGCCTTCGTCACGCAGAACCCTGAGATACCAAGGGGTTTCCTCGAGCGCCTCGGACACCTTGCGATACGACAGCAGGCCGCCGTCAGCGTCGGGAGTGTCGGCGAACAGGTTCAACAGCACCGGCAACAGCGCCTGCTGGATCGCGGCCCGCCGGGAAACACCGGAGGTCAGCGCCTTGATGTGCTGCAGCGCGCCATCCGGCGCCGCATACCCGAGCGCGGCCAACCGGCTGATGGCCTGTTTGGTCGTCAGCCGGAGTTCTTCGGTCGGCACATTCGCGACCGACTGCAGAAGCGGCCGGTAGAAGAGCTTCTCGTGCAGGCGCCGGATCCGCTGGAGATGCCGGCGGAATTCGGCGAGCAGGACATCGCCCTCACCGCGGCTGCGCTCCGGTTTGATGCCGATCGACCTGGCGAGCACCCTCAGCTCGAAACTGTCCGAGCTGTCGGGAAAGAGATGAGTCCGTCGCAACCGCCTGAGCTGCAGCCGATGCTCGACGGTCCGCAGGAATTCGTATGACGCACCGAGCTCCGCCGCGTCCGCCCGGCCGACATAACCGCCCTCGCCCAGCGCGGCCAAGGCGTCCATAGTGGACGGTGAGCGCAGTTCGGGATCCACCCGCCCGTGAACGAGTTGCAGCAGCTGGACGGCGAATTCGACGTCACGCAGTCCGCCACTGCCGAGCTTGAGCTCCCGCTCCGCGTGTTCGGACGGCACGTGCTCTTCGACCCGGCGACGCATCTTCTGCACGTCGGAGACGAAGTTCACCCGTTCCGCCGCCGACCACCAGCGGTGCGACCATCTCGCTGTACAACCGGCCGAGTTCGGCGCTGCCCGCCACCGGGCGGGCCTTGAGGAGCGCCTGGAATTCCCAGGTCCGGGCCCACTTCTTGTAGTAGGCGGTATGCCCGTCGAGTGTCCTGACCAGCGCACCGGCCTTGCCCTCGGGACGGAGCGCCGCGTCGACCTCGAAACACGCTTTCCCGACGACCCGCATCATCGCGGCGGCCAGCCGGGTCGCGGCCTGCAAATTGCCGTCGCCGACGAAGATCACGTCGACATCGCTGACGTAGTTGAGCTCCCGGCCACCGGTCTTGCCCATCGCGATCACCGCGAGTTCGGTGCCCTCGGGCGGATCGACTTCTTGGTGGGCGACGGCGAGCCCGGCCTTCAGCGCGGCCTCGGCCAAGGTGGTCAGCTGGCTGGCGGCTTCGGCGTACGGCGGCCGATACAGCCCGGGTTCGACGATATGACCGAGATCCACCGACGCGATTTCGAGCAGAAGCCCGCGATATCCGGCTCGCAACGCCTGCTCCGCCTGGACTCCGGTCAGCGTCTCCCCGTCCGGCGCGCCGGCTTGGACGTCCGCTAGGAGCGCGGCGTCGTAGTCGGCCGCGGTCGTGACGTTCTTGCCGGTGAGCCGTCGCCACTGCTGGGGACTGCTCGCCAGGAAATCCGCCAACGCGCTGGACGTACCCAGGACCCCTACGAGCCGCCCGCGGAAGGACCGGTTTGTCCGGAGGACTTCAGCCATTTCGGTCCAGCCGGGTTTGTCGGCCTCGCGAATACGGTCGAGCCCGCGCAGCGCGAGATCTGGGTCGGCACAGCGGGAAAGCGCATGCAGGATATCGAGGCCGCTGTCGACCGGGCCCGCTTCACTCCACCAACCGGCCGCCCGCAACTGCGCGTCGGCACGTTCGTCGGTGAAGCCATACCTCGCCGCGGACGCGGTCGGTCGAGCACGTTCAGCCATCGCCTCTAACCGTAGTGCGCTTTGGCGATTTACGCGGGTACGCGGTCTAGGCCATGGGCAGGGTGCGTCGCTTCTCGGCGACGGGCTCGATCTCGCCGGCGGTCAGCTGGACGAACCGCAACGCGAAGGGGCGCCAGGTATCCGCGATGTCGGCGTGTAGCTGGGTGAGCGCGTCGATCTCGAAGACACCCGGACGGGCAAGCTCGGCGAGTTCGGGTTCTTCCTTGGCCCACGCGAGGACGATGTCCGGGGTGGTTTCGATGTGGAACTGGACGCCGTAAACCCGTCGGTGCAGCCGAAACGCCTGGTTGGGGTACCGAGGAGCGGACGCGAGGAGCTCGGCGCCCGCCGGGAGCTGCTCGATGGCGTCGCTGTGGAACTGCACGACGTCCTGCACCATCGGGAGATCGGCGTAGAGCGGATCCTTCCACGCGAGGTCCTTCTTGGAAACGAGCGCGGGCCCGACCTCCGGACCGTCCTTGCCACGCTGGACCCGGCCGCCGGTGGCGACGATGAGCAGCTGCGCACCGAGGCAGACCGCCAGGGTCGGGAAGTCGTTCCCGGCGGCACTCGCCAGTAGCTTCCGCACCTGGCGCAGCCAGGGGTGAGCACCATCGTCCTGCGCGCCCATACCTCCGCCGAGGCAGACCAAGCCCTGGTAGCCGTCGAGGTTCTCGGGCAGCTCGTCTCGCGGTGGCATCCGGATGTCGAGCTCGGCGCCGCCTTCGCGGAGCCAATCGCCGAGAGGGCCGACCGGATCGGTGACGTCAGGCTGGATGACCAGCAGTCGTGGGGTACTCACCCGTCCAGAATACGGAAGGCGCGTCGGCGTCAGCAGGCGCAGCGGCTTGGATGCTCGGGATGTAGACGAGACCGTGGTCAAGGTGCGCGGTGTTCTCGGCAGTCAGGTCGCGGCCGTGTGAGCTCGGGTGCGCAGTCTGGACAGCGCCCGGTTCCGCGAGACGATCCTGCCGCTCACACAGGTGGTCGCCTTCCCCATCTCCCCACCCGTCCCCAGCTCGCACTCGAGTGTCCCCACCCTGCACTCAGGTGTCCCCACCCTGCACTCGGGCGTGCACAGACTGCACTCGGGCCGATCCGGGGTGAGTGCAGTCTGTGCACGGGTAAGTGCAGTGCAGGACCGCGTGTGTGCAGGTTGTGCACGCCCGAGTGCGATCCGCGGCGCGGACAGGAAAGGTGATGAACGCAGAAAAGCCCGAAACCCCGGGAGGATTCGAGATCCTCGACCGGGGTTCCGGGGTTTCTTCTTGTTAAATTGTGTCCGGCGGTGTCCTACTCTCCCACAGTCCTTCGACTGCAGTACCATCGGCGCTACCAGGCTTAGCTTCCGGGTTCGGAATGGGACCGGGCGTTTCCCTGGCGCTATAACCACCGTAACTCTACGAAACCATCCAACAACCAGTGAACACCAGACACACAACCCATCATCGGGTGTGGCGCCTGAATTTCACCGGGTGTGGTGTTTCAGAGCTGTAGAGTGGATGCGTAGCATTTTTGTGGCAAGTCCTCGGCCTATTAGTACCAGTCAACTCGATAACACCTCACGGTGCGTCCATTTCTGGCCTATCAACCCAATGGTCTCTTGGGGGCCTTAACCCACAAAGGGTGGGATACCTCATCTTGGAACAGGCTTCCCGCTTAGATGCCTTCAGCGGTTATCCCTTCCGAACGTAGCCAACCAGCCATGCCACTGGCGTGACAACTGGCACACCAGAGGTTCGTCCGTCCCGGTCCTCTCGTACTAGGGACAGCCTTCCTCAAGTATCCTACGCGCGCGGCGGATAGGGACCGAACTGTCTCACGACGTTCTAAACCCAGCTCGCGTGCCGCTTTAATGGGCGAACAGCCCAACCCTTGGGACCTACTCCGGCCCCAGGATGCGACGAGCCGACATCGAGGTGCCAAACCATGCCGTCGATATGGACTCTTGGGCAAGATCAGCCTGTTATCCCCGGGGTACCTTTTATCCGTTGAGCGACACCCCTTCCACCAGGTGGTGCCGGATCACTAGTCCCGACTTTCGTCCCTGCTCGACATGTCTGTCTCACAGTCAAGCTCCCTTGTGCACTTGCACTCAACACCTGATTGCCAACCAGGCTGAGGGAACCTTTGGGCGCCTCCGTTACTCTTTAGGAGGCAACCGCCCCAGTTAAACTACCCATCAGGCACTGTCCCTGAACCAGATCATGGTCCGAGGTTGAGATTCCCAATTCGACCAGAGTGGTATTTCAAGATTGACTCCACCATAACTAGCGTCACAGCTTCACAGTCTCCCACCTATCCTACACAAGCCGAACCGAAAACCAATACCAAACTATAGTAAAGGTCCCGGGGTCTTTCCGTCCTGCCGCGCGTAACGAGCATCTTTACTCGTAGTGCAATTTCGCCGGGCCTGTGGTTGAGACAGCCGGAAAGTCGTTACGCCATTCGTGCAGGTCGGAACTTACCCGACAAGGAATTTCGCTACCTTAGGATGGTTATAGTTACCACCGCCGTTTACTGGCGCTTAAATTCTCAGCTTCACCCCCGAAAGGATTAACCGGTCCTCTTAACGTTCCAGCACCGGGCAGGCGTCAGTCCATATACATCGTCTTGCGACTTCGCATGGACCTGTGTTTTTAGTAAACAGTCGCTTTCCGCTGGTCTCTGCGGCCGCCCCACCCTAGCCCGCAAGGAGCTTCAAGTGTTGCGGCCCCCCTTCTCCCGAAGTTACGGGGGCATTTTGCCGAGTTCCTTAACCACAGTTCACCCGATCGCCTTAGTATTCTCTACCTGACCACCTGTGTTGGTTTGGGGTACGGGCCGTATATACACTCGCTAGAGGCTTTTCTCGGCAGCATAGGATCACTCTACTTCACCTCAATCGGCTACGCATCACGTCTCAGCCTCACGGAACACGGATTTGCCTATGTTCCAGCCTACACGCTTACACCAGTACTACCATTCACTGGCGGAGCTACCTTCCTGCGTCACCCCATCGCTTGACTACTACGGAATCAGATCCCACGCTCCGCCTTAAATCTCAGTCCGAAGACCTCAACCCAAGGTTTTGGGTGGTTAGTATCAACCGGCTCATCATGGGCGTGCATACTCGGGTACGGGAATATCAACCCGTTATCCATCGACTACGCCTGTCGGCCTCGCCTTAGGTCCCGACTTACCCTGGGCGGATTAGCCTGGCCCAGGAACCCTTGGTCATTCGGCGGCAGAGTTTCTCACTCTGCATTCGCTACTCATGCCTGCATTCTCACTCCCACACCCTCCACCACTGGTTCACACCGTGGCTTCCCTGGATGCAGGACGCTCCCCTACCCATCAACACGACTACACCTCTACTCAAGGCAAAGGCGGATCTATATGTGTCAATGACACAGCTTCGGCGGTGTGCTTAAGCCCCGCTACATTGTCGGCGCAGGACCACTTGACCAGTGAGCTATTACGCACTCTTTCAAGGGTGGCTGCTTCTAAGCCAACCTCCTGGTTGTCTGGGCAATCCCACATCCTTTCCCACTGAGCACACACTTAGGGGCCTTAGCTGGTGTTCTGGGCTGTTTCCCTCTCGACGACGAAGCTTATCCCCCGCCGTCTCACTGCCACGCTCTCACACATCCGTATTCGGAGTTTGGTTGATTTCGGTAACCCGGTAAGGCCCCTAGACCATCC
>Ga0193717_1001360_pt1 | contig 15007 bp, 10 predicted proteins | sample U2c2metaG_FD_145900 | JGI IMG/M metagenome (GOLD analysis project Ga0193717, IMG submission 145900) | Soil microbial communities from a riparian zone of the East river system, Colorado, United States - U2c2 | ecosystem: Environmental > Terrestrial > Soil > Riparian zone | place: USA: East River... | reverse complement strand
ACCTGCGAAGTCTTCCTCGAGCCGCGCGACGATATCTCGGTGCTGTTCCACGGCACCTACGGTTTCCAGGAAGTCGGCCAGCAGACGATGGCGGGCGTCGGCCGCCGCGTCGCGCTGCTGGCGAAAGACCTGTGCAGTTATGCGTTCGTGCGCGACACTTATCTGCGCGAAGGCGGCCTGCCCGATGTTCCCTGGCTGGCCGAGCGCCTGAGCACGGAAAAACCGCCCGCGCTGCGCGCCGCCGGCGGCGCCTGAGATCCGAGCACGATGACAGCATCGCCCAGCGTCATCCTCGAACCCGTAGCCGAGCTCAAGTTCGGCCAGGTCGGTATCGCCAATCTACGACTGAAACGACTCGATCCCGACGAGCTGCAGCGCGAGCTCACGGACAAGGTGCAGTACGCGCCGAATCTTTTCGCGCGCGCGCCGGTGGTGCTCGATCTCAGCCACCTGCCCTCGCTGCCGGATATCGAAGCGATCCGCGATCTGCTCGCGCGCATCCGCCAAGCCGGCATGCTGCCGGTCGGCCTTTCGTACGGCACGACCGAGAACGAGCAGCTTGCGCGCTCGCTCGATCTGCCGCTGTTCGCGAAATTCCGCGCGGCGTACGAGAAGTCGGGCAAGGAGACCGCGGCTGTCGATCCGCCGCCGCGCGAACGCGAAATCGCCGTGCCGACGCCGCCGCAGGCGGCGCAGCCGCGCGCCGATGCAACGATCGGACAGATCTACGACAAGCCGGTGCGCTCGGGCCAGCAGGTCTACGCGCGCGGCCGCGACCTGATCCTGACCAAGCTCGTCGCCAACGGCGCCGAGGTCATCGCCGACGGTTCGATCCATGTTTACGGCGCCTTGCGCGGGCGCGCACTCGCCGGCGCGCAAGGTGATGTGTCGGCGCGCATCTATTGCCAGGAATTCAACGCCGAACTGGTGTCGATCGCCGGCCAGTACCGTGTATTCGAGGACATGCCGCAGGATCTGCGCGGTCAGCCCGTGCAGGCATGGCTCGACGGCGATCGCTTGATGTTGGCGAAATTGGGGTCGCGCTGAATTGGCGCGCGTCCGATCCAAACGGGAGGAATCGAATTGACTGAAATCATCGTGGTCACATCCGGCAAGGGCGGCGTGGGCAAGACCACGTCCAGCGCCTCGCTGGCGGTCGGACTCGCCAAGCGCGGCAAGAAGGTCGCGGTGATCGACTTCGACGTCGGCCTGCGCAATCTCGATCTCATCATGGGCTGCGAGCGCCGCGTGGTCTACGACTTCGTGAACGTGATCCACGAGGAATGCACGCTCAAGCAGGCGCTGATCAAGGACAAGCGTTTCGATACGCTGTACGTGCTCGCCGCGTCGCAGACGCGCGACAAGGAGGCCTTGAACAAGGAAGGCGTCGAGCGCGTGCTCAACGAGCTCACGGCAGAAGGTTTCGACTATGTCGTCTGCGATTCGCCGGCCGGTATCGAGAAAGGCGCCAGCCTGGCCATGTACTTCGCCGACCGCGCGGTGGTCGTGGTCAATCCGGAAGTGTCGAGCGTGCGCGATTCGGATCGCATCCTCGGCCTGCTTGCCAGCAAGACGCGCCGCGCCGAGCTCGGCAACGGTCCGGTCGAGCAGCACCTGCTGCTGACCCGCTACAACCCGGATCGCGTCGCCGGCGGCGACATGATGGGCATCGACGACGTCAAGGAGATCCTCGGCATCGAAGTGCTCGGCGTGATTCCGGAATCCTCGGGCGTGCTGACCGCATCCAATGCCGGCGTGCCGGTGATCCTCGACGACCTGTCCGAAGCCGGCCAGGCGTACGACGACGCGGTCGCGCGGCTCACCGGCGAAACGCGGCCGATGCGTTTCATCGACGCGCAAAAGAAGGGCTTCTTCGCCCGCATCTTCGGGAGCTGACCGATGGGACTATTCGATTTCCTGCGCTCGCGCCCCAAGAACACCGCGTCCGTCGCCAAGGAGCGGTTGCGCATCATCGTTGCGCAGGAGCGTGCGCAGTCGGGCCGGCCCGACTATCTGCCGCTGCTGCGCCGCGAGATCCTCGAAGTGATACGGAAATACGTCAACGTCGATCCGGATGCGATCGACATCCACGTCGAGCGCGAAGGCGACAGCGAAGTGCTCGAGCTCTCGGTCGCATTGCCGGAGCGCGACAACTCGGCCGGCGGCGGCGCGGCGACAGCGGCCAGTGAGGCCTGAAGCGGTCGCCGACGCTCGCCACGCGGCCTCTTCGCACGGCGACGAAACGCCCGCGGCGGCGAACCCGGCCTTCTCGACGAGGACCGAAGTGCCGTGCATGTCGGACATCGGCTGGACGGCCGCGAGTGATCTGCTCGCCCGCCATGGGCTCGCGCTGGTGCGCGTCGATGATCACGCACCGATTCCCGGCAGCTACTGGGGCGAACCCGAGGCCGGCGTGATCGGCCACAGCGTATACGCGCGCGGCGACACGCCGGTGCATTCGCTGCTGCACGAAGCTTGTCACCTGATCGTCGCGCCCGCTGGAAGGCGCGCGCAGATCCATACCGACGCGTCGGATTCGCAGGCCGAGGAAGATGCGACCTGCTATCTGCAGATCGTGCTTGCCGATCTGCTGCCAGGCGTCGGCGGCGAGCGCCTGTGCAGGAACATGGATGCGTGGGGCTACACGTTCCGCCTCGGCAGCGCACGCGCATGGTTCGAGCATGATGCGTCGGATGCGCGCGAGTGGCTGGTGCTGCGTGGCTTGCTGCCGGCTGCGATCCGATGAGTGATCGCTGACCGTCTTTCGCCGCGAGAACGTGCGTCATCGCAAGCGCCCGAGGTGCGACGCAACGTCTTCCCCACCCACCTTCCGTCATCCCGGCGAAAGGCGGGATGACGGGAAACAAGTGATCCCGCACGTCCGTGCACAATGCTTGAAAAGCATTGTCAGGGACGATACATCTCTCGATTGCGAGAATGCTGCACTGCCGCGCGACGCGTGGTTGTGAAATCCTTTGCTGATGAGTCTTGTCGAAGCCGGACAAACCGAAATCGATGTCCCGTTGCCGCCGCCGCCGCGTGCGGAGCCGGCGACGATTGCCCTCTTCCTCGATGTAGACGGGACGCTGGTCGACTTCGCCGCGCGTCCTGACAGCGTCGTCGTCGACGCAGCCCTGCGACCCGTGTTGCGCAAACTCGCTGTCCAGCTCGGCGGTGCGCTAGCGGCGATCAGCGGACGGCCGCTCCACGAGATCGATGCGCTGCTGGACCTGCCAACAGCCGCGGCGGCCGGTCTGCATGGCGCACAATTGCGTGCGGCAGATGGTCGCATCCTGGCCGCTCCGCACGATCATTCGCCGTTGCAGGTCGCCCGCCTGCGCGCCGCATTGCTGGCCGCCGCGCATCCCGGCGTGCTGGTCGAAGACAAGGGTTCGGCGATCGCGCTGCACTACCGCATGGCACCCATCGCCGAAACCGCCGTCCGGCGCGCCGCGGTCGAGATGCTGCAGGCGACCGGCCCGGGTTACGAACTGCTGCAGGGAAACCGCGTGGTCGAGCTCAAACCGGCGGAGACGAACAAGGGCACGGCGCTGTCCGCGCTGATGCAGACGCAACCATTCGCCGGCCGTACGCCGTGGGTGATCGGCGACGATCTCACCGACGAAGATGCATTCCAGCGCGCGAACGTGCTCGGCGGCGTCAGCGTCATCGTCGGCCCGCGCCGGCCCACGCTCGCGCACTACGCGCTGACGAATCCCGCCGCGGCGCGTGCATGGCTCGCATCGCTGCTCGAAAACGAGGTCACTGCATGAGCGCACGCGAGGCAACGCTCGAGCTCGGCATCGTCGGCAACGGCAGCATCAGCGTGCTGATCGACGATCGCGCGCGCATGGTGTGGTGTTGCCTGCCGTCGTTCGACGGCGATCCGGTGTTCTGCTCGCTGCTGTCGCCGACGGTTGGCGACCGCGGCTTTTTCGATGTGGTCCTCGACGGCGCCGCATCGAGCACGCAGCGCTATATCGAAAACACCGCGGTGCTGGTCACCAGCGTCGTCGCCGAAGACGGCAGTGCGATCGAGATCACCGATTTCGCGCCGCGCTTCAAGCAGCACGGCCGCATCTTCCATCCGATGAGCCTGGTGCGCACGATCCGCCCGCTGGCCGGCGCACCGCGCATCACGCTGCGCCTGCGCCCGCTGGTCGGCTATGGCGCGCGCGCGCCTGAGCGCACGTTCGGCTCGAACCACCTGCGCTTCGTGCTCGACGACGTCGTGCTGCGCGCGACGACGGACGCGCCGCTACCGATGCTGCGCGACGAGCTGCCGTTCCTGCTCGATCACGAAATCCATGTCGTGCTCGGTCCCGACGAGACGATGACCGAAGCGCCGGCGCACGTCGCGCGCGACACGCTCGACGCGACGCTGGACTACTGGCGCGAATGGGTGCGCTATCTGTCGATTCCGGCCGAATGGCAGGACGCGGTGATCCGCGCGGCGATCACGCTCAAGCTCTGCCAGTACGAAGGCACCGGCGCGATCGTCGCCGCGATGACGACGTCGATTCCGGAAGCGCCGCGCACGGCGCGCAATTGGGATTATCGCTACTGCTGGCTGCGCGATGCCGCTTTCGTCGTGCGCGCACTGAACCGGCTCGGCGCGACGCGCAGCATGGAGGAATACCTGCGCTACCTGTTCAACCTCGCCGTGTCGGCCGAAGGCGAACTGGCGCCCGTGTACGGCATCCACTTCGAGCGCGAACTTCTCGAGCGTGAAGCGGAGCATCTTGCGGGCTACCGTGGCATGGGTCCGGTGCGCGTCGGCAACGATGCCTGGCGCCAGCGCCAGAACGACGCCTACGGCAGCGTCGTGCTGGCGGCAATGCAGCTGTTCTTCGATCGGCGGCTGACCACGATCGGCGACGCCGCCGCGTTCACGCGGCTCGAGCGCGCCGGCGAAGCGGCCTGGCGTCTGCACAACAGCCCTGACGCCGGCCTCTGGGAGTATCGCGGCCGCGCCGCGGTGCATACTTATTCGAGCGTCATGTCGTGGGCTGCGTGCGATCGCCTCGCGCGCATCGCCGCGCATCTCGGGCTCGACGAGCGCATGCGCCTGTGGACCGAGCGCGCCGAGCACGTGCGTGCGCTCGTGCTCGAGCAGGCGGTGCATCCCGAGCACGGATATTTCGTCGATACCTTCGGCGGCACGCACCTCGATGCGAGCCTGCTGCTGCTCGCCGAACTCGGTTTCGTCGCCGCCAGCGATCCGCGCTACCGGGCCACGGTCGAGGCGATCGGCGCCACGCTGCGGCGCGGCGATCATATGTTTCGCTACATCGCGCCCGACGATTTCGGCACGCCGGAGACCAGCTTCACGATCTGCACCTACTGGTATGCCGATGCGCTGGCCGCGATCGGTCGCGTCGACGAAGCGCGCGCGCTGTTCGAGCAGCTGCTGACACGGCGCAATGCGCTCGGCCTGATGTCCGAGGACATCCATCCCGGCACCGGCGAGCTGTGGGGGAATTTCCCGCAGACCTACTCGCTGGTCGGCCTGATCAATACCGCGATGCGGCTTTCGCGCAGCTGGGAAAGCATGTTGTAACACCATGAGCCGCGTCGTCGTCGTTTCCAATCGCGTCGCGCTGCCGAAAGAGGCACGCGCGGGCGGCCTTGCCTCGGCGATGCGCGGCGCGCTGGCGCAGCACGGCGGCGTCTGGTTCGGATGGAGCGGGCGCATCGTCGAGAACGGTGCCGGCGAAAGCCCCGAGCGCCCGCTGCGCAACGAGCGCGACGGCAACATCGAGTACGCGCTGCTCGATCTGACGCGCGCCGAATACGAGCAATACTATCTCGGCTTCGCCAATCGCACGCTGTGGCCGCTGATGCATTTCCGGCCGTCACTGCTCGAATACAAGCGCACGAATTTCGAAGGCTATCGGCGCGTGAACCGGCTGTTCGCGCAACGCCTCGCCGGCCTGCTCCGCGACGACGACCTGGTCTGGATCCACGACTATCACCTGATTCCGCTGGCCGCGGAACTGCGCGCGCTCGGCGTCGCCGCCCGCATCGGCTTCTTCCTGCACATTCCGTTGCCGCCACCGGCGCTGCTGACGATGCTGCCGCACCACGAGGAGCTTTTCCCGACGTTCGCTGCCTACGATCTCATCGGCCTGCAGAACCGGCGCGATTGCGATGCGTTGCTGCAGTACTTCCGCGAGGAGATGGGTGCGCAGACGGATGCGGGCGGCGAGGTGCGCCTGCAGGGTGGGCACCGGTTGCGCGTGCGCGCGTTTCCGATCGGGATCGACACGACCACGGTCGCCAAGCAGGCAGCGCGCGCGGTCAAGAGCGCGGCAACGCGGCGACTGGTCAAGAGCCTGGAAAACCGCGCGCTCGCGATCGGCGTCGATCGTCTGGATTATTCGAAGGGCCTGCCGCAGCGGTTCGAGGCGTTCGCGCACTTTCTCTCGCAGCATCCCGAGCGACGCTCGAAGATTTCGTTTCTGCAGATCGCGCCGCCGACGCGCGAAGAAGTGCCCGAGTATCGCGAATTGCGCTCGCGGCTCGAAAGTCTGGCCGGTGCCACCAACGGACGCTATGCGGAGCCCGACTGGATGCCGATCCGTTACGTCAACCGCAGTTTCAGCCAGTCGACGCTGGCCGGCTTCTATCGGGTCGCCGATATCGCGGTGGTCACGCCGTTGCGCGACGGCATGAATCTGGTCGCCAAGGAATACATCGCCGCGCAAGCCGCTGAAGATCCTGGCGTGCTGATCCTGTCGAGCTTCGCCGGCGCCGCGGACGAGCTGACGCAGGCGATCATCATCAACCCATTCGACGCCGACGATATCGCCGACAGTCTGGAAATCGCGCTGACGATGCCGCTGGCGGAACGCCGCGAGCGTTGGCAGGCGATGTTCGATTATCTGATGCGCAATGATGTCGCGGCGTGGCGCGCGTCGTTCCTGCACGCGTTGACGACGGGCGGAGCATAGGGTGGGCCTTGGCCCACCGATGCGTTTCCGCTGCGACGATGGTGGGCTGAAGCCCACCCTACAAGAGCTGTGAGACCGGATACCGATCCAAAAAAAAAGCCGCGCAGCACAGCTGCGCGGCTTGAACGATTGCATCCGCAAGATCAGAACTTGACGGTGATACGACCCCAGTAGTAGCGGCCCATCAGATCGAAGTCGCTCGGATCGGTGTTCGCATTGAGCGTGTTGTTGCCATACAGCAGCGGCGGCTGCTTGTCGCCGACGTTGTTGATGCCGATGTCGATGCGCGTGTTCAGCGCTTCGATGTTGTAGCCGACCTGGATGTCGTTGTAGACCGTCGCGCCGTAGTCATAGTACAGACCATGGACCGTGCAGAAGTCGCCGTAGTAGCACGTACCCGCCGGGAACACGTCCTGCGACGCCGCCGGCGAGCCCATGCGGAAGCGGCCGACGTAACGTCCACGCCACGAGGCGTCGAGGTTACCCAGCTGCCAGCCGACCGAGGCCTGCGCACGCCAGCGCGGGAACAGGCACACGCCGCCGTTTGCGCCCGGACAGGCTGCCGCCTGCGACGAGCCGTACGACATGAAGTGGCCGGCATAGTGGTAGACCGTGTTGGCGTCGGTGCCCGGCGCCGTCGAGATGTCGTACTGCCGCAGGTACGTCGCGTTGAAGCCGAGGTTGAAGCGGCCGAACGAGAACTCGGGCAGGCGATAGTTCAACGCGAAGTCCACGCCGCTGGTGTCGACGCGGCCGAGGTTGCCGGTCGGCTCGATGATCGTCTGGATCTGGCCCTGGTTCGGACCGGACTGGTAACGGCTGATCAGCGGGCAGAACGCGGTCTGGCCGGCACTGCACAGATCGAGCACGCTCTGCGCGCCGATACCGGCCGTGATGTTGTTGTTGAGGTACAGACGCCACAGGTCGGCGCTGATCGACAGGCCATCGATGAAGTGCGGGTCATAGACCACGCCCCAATCGAACGACTTGCCCTGTTCCGGACCGAGCGGGAAGCCGGCGAACTGCGAGCCGGACAGAATCGCGTTGAGCTGCAGCTGCTGCGCCACGTTCTGGTTGCGGAAGCTGCCGTCGGTCGGCACGTTCGCGCAGGCCGGGTTGCCGCCGCCGGTATAGCCGTCGCACGGGTCGTGCGAGAGCTTCGGCGCATCGCTGGCCGCTGCGGCGAAGATGTCGGAGACGGTCGGCGCGCGGAACACCTCGGAGACCGTGCCGCGCAGCAGCAGGTCCTCGATCGGACGCCATTCCAACGCGATCTTCGAATTGTTGGTATTGCCGAAGTTGCTGTACTTGGAATAGCGGTCGCCGAGCGTCAGGTTCAAAGCGTGCACGAACGGCACATCCTTGAGGATCGGCACGAACAGTTCCGCGTACGCTTCCTTGACGTTGTAACCGCCTTGCAGCGACGAACCGCACTGGCTGCCGAGCACGCAGTTGCCGGTCGCCGGATTGATCTGCAGTGACGTATCGACGTTGGAGTGCGTGTACTCCTTGCGGTACGAACCACCGAGGGCGAGCTGCACCGTGCCGGCCGGCAGCTCGAACAGACCGCCGTTGAAGTCGGCACGCGTGACCTTTTCCTGCGTGTAGAAGTCGCTGACTGCCGGTGAGCCGGCCGCCTTCAGCACCGCGATCGTGTTCGGATCGTCGAGGTTGAAGATATTGATCGGCGTGCAGCCGTTGATGGGGGCGGCCGCCGTACCGCAATGCACGACGCCTACCGGATCGAGGAATGACGGACCGGTCGACTGGTTCACGATGTTCATGTTCGGCAGGCCGTACGTGATCGTGTTCAGACTCGTATGGCCGTAGTCGAAACCGACTTCCCAGTTCCATTGCTGGTCGTTCCACACCGAGAACGAACCCTTGAAGCCGGTCGAAATCTGGTCGGTGCTGGTGCCGAACGACGCGCTGCGATTGCCAAGCGTGGCCAGACGCGAGGTCAGCGTAAGACCTTCGTCACCGCCGAACTGCACGCCGAACGGGTTGTAGTAGCTGTCCGCCGCAACGACCGCACCATACGGCGAACCGTACACGGCCGGCGCCAGCTGGAACGCCGACGACGTCTTGTTGTGCATGACCGAGGCATACACCTCGACGTTGTCGGTGAGCTTGTAGTTGCCGTTCAAGAACAGACCCGTGCGTTCCTGCGGGGTCATGATCAGGTTGACGGTCGCGAAGTTGTACTTGTCGCTCGGATTGGTCGGCGTGCCGTTGTTGACGTAACAGTGGTAATCGCTGCCGATATTCTCACCGCTGGCGCCGGGATTGCGTGCGATGAAGCCGGTGTTGCATCCCGGGAACAAGCTGGCGAACTGATCGGGGATCGCGATGTGACCGAGCGGCGAAGACGACGAACCACCGATGGCCGGCGTAACCGGCTGCGGCGCCAACGGGCCGAGTCCGTTGGTGCCGTACAGTGACACCGCGTCCTTCGAGAACTTGCGATGACCGGCGAGCACGCCGTCGGTCTTGTTGTAGTTGATGCCGGCCATGATGCTGCCGCGGTCCGAGGTTTGACCGAAGGTGAACTGGTAGCCCTTGGTTTCGCCGTCGTCCTTGTCGGAGATGCCGTAGTTCGTCGAGAACTCCGCACCCTGGTAGTCGCTGCGCAGGATGAAGTTGACGACGCCCGCGACCGCGTCCGAGCCGTACACCGACGAGGCACCGTCGGTCAGCACTTCGATGCGCTCGACCATGTTGGCCGGAATCGCATTCGGATCGCCGGTGAGATAACGATGGCCGTTGATCAGGACCAGCGTGCGTGGCGAACCAAGACCGCGCAGGCCGATGGAGGACACGCCGGTGCCGCCGCCGTTGTTGGTCTGCGGGTTGACGTTCGGACCGGTGACCGCCGGCAGCTGCTGCACGAGGTCGCCGAGGGTCAGCTTGCCGGTCTTCTGGATCGCGGCGCGATCGATGGTGATGACCGGGTTCGATGTTTCGATGTCGACGCGACGGATGTTCGAACCCGTGACGGTGATGGTTTCAAGTTTCTGGTCGTTTTGATCCTGCGCATCCTGCGCAAAGGCCGGGCTTGCCAGCAGCCCCAGAGCTGCCAGCGCAGTGATCGAAACGGGACTCCCGGGCGCCCGGGCAAAGTCGACGGGAGCTGTCAGCACCCGACGGATCGCCTCTCGGAGCAGTGTGTGTCGCATGGATTTCTCCTGGTTCTTGGATAGTCGCCCGTGCTGGACGTCAAGCAAGCGGGTTGCTCGAACATTAGAAAAATGTGAACCGTCTGCCTTGGCCTGTCTTTGCAACAGCGGTTGCAAAAATTGATGAGCGCCAGATCCTGGGTGGACGAAATCCCCACGCGCACGGCCCGTCCGCTACCCTGCGGACGGCTCCAGCCGGCATTGCGCCGGCTGGCCAGGTGTTACCAGATCGTTTGCTAGGCTGCGGCGAGACTCGGCGCGCGCGCACATTCGCGCAGGTCGGTCGCGGTGATGCCGAAGCGCCGTTTGAACGAACGCGAGAACGCGCAGCGATTCTCGAAACCGCTGGCGCGAGCGATCTCGGTGATCGCCAGCGCGCTTTCGTTGATCAGCCGGTGCGCGCGGCCGAGGCGCTGCTCGACCAGCACCGCATGCGGCGTTTCGCCATAGACCGTGCTGAACGCACGGATGAAATGGCAGGGCGAATAACTCGCCATGCGCGCGAAGCCGGCGATGTCGAGATCCAGATGACAGCTCGACGCCATGTAGTTGCGCACGCGCTGCAGACGCAGGAACACGCTGCGGCGCTGCGCCAGCGTGCGGCCGGGACAGCGGTCGATCAGCGGATCGAATTCGGATTGAAGGTCGGCGATCATCGACGCGAATGCCGACGCGGCGGTCAGCGCGGAGAAATCGTCCTTGCGATCGGCGGCCGCGGCAGTGCGCGCAAGGCGCACGGCCGCGCGACGCGTCGCACGATCGGCCTCGTGCAACGTGGGCAGGAGCAGCGGATCGGGCGGCGTCTCGGCCATGTCGCCGGTCAGGTGATGCCAGACCTGGCCGGGCGCGAACACCGCGATCCACAGCGCGGTGCCGCGACCGATCACCTGCAGCCGCTGGCCTGCCTCGCAGATCAGCAGTTCACCGGACTGCAGCGTGCGCGCCTGCTCGCCGTCGGTCAGTTGCACGCGCCCGCGCAGGGGTATCAGAATCGTCGCCGGCAACGCATTGCCGTGGAGTACGCAGCCGCGGCCATAACCGACGAGGATGCGCAGAGCAGCCTCGGACCCGCGACGATTACCTTCCTCGGCGCTCCAATCCAGCCGCCCGCCGTTGACCAGCCGCTCGCAGTCGATGTGCATGATTCACCAGATATTTCGGGACGGCTTCATGCTTGCCGGCCGGGTGCGGGAAGTCAGGAAGATTGCGCGAAATATCGCCGAGGTCGGTCTTCGTGCCGACGAAGATGCTCCGAATAACGGACGAAGATGGCGCTTCGTCGCGTGTGGCGGGGATTGCCATTCAATTTGTCATTTCGGCGAAAGCCCCTCAATCTCGTCATCCCGGCGAAGGCCGGGATGACGAGGTCGGGGAGTTCGCCAGAATGACAAGGTGACGAAATACGAAGCCTACCGAGCGGCGCCCTCGCGCCGCACCGTCACCGCGCCGACATCGGTGTCCTGCTCGGCAGCGCGAACCACGACAATGTGCTGGCCGTCGTGCGACACGCTGAAGTTGAAGTCCGCGACCGAATCGGGAATCGTCGCGACGACGCGATCGGACCCGTTCGACGGGTCGAGCACATGCATGACGCTCGGGCCGACGGCTACCGGGGCGATGTAGTAGATCTGCCCTGCCAGCACGAGCCATCCGTCGAGGTGCGCCGGGTTGACCTCCTTGGTGACCACGGATTCCGCGCCCGTCTGCGGATCGAACTTGAACAGGCCCTCTTCGCCGATCTTGGTGAAATAGACGGTGGCGCTGGCCTTGTCGTAGTCGGTGCGGCCGACATCGTGCGCCAGCACGCGCCTCGACTCCTGCGGCGTGCCGGGATGGTCGAGTTCCACCGCTTCGCGCTTCGTCCCGCCGATAACCGCAATGAACGTATCCTGCTTTGGACCGTACACGCCGTAGCGCACGTCATCGCCCGGCGAAGTCAGCACATGGATCGCGCGCGTCGCCAGGTCGATCTCGATCAGCCCGCCGCCGGTTTCGGTGCGCGTGGTCATCAGGATCCGGGCGCCGTCGGGACGCCAGATCGGATAGCGCAGCGTGGGCTCCGTTACTTCGGTCAGCGGGAACGTCTCCGCGGTCGCCGGGTCGTAAAGCCACAGCTGCTGCGACCCGCTGCGGTCGGAAACGAACGCAAGGCGGCCGTCGACGGGAGAAAACGCCGGCGCGCTGTCGCTGCCGGTCGACGGAACCAGATCGCGGCGCGGTTCCTGGCCGCCGTCGAGCGCGATCATCGCCAGCTGCGTGCGCACGCGCGGGATTTCGTAGACGACGGTGTCTGTGGCGCGGGCGGCGCTGGGAAATTCCGCGGGCTGCACGCCGAGCGCATCGACGTGCCCGTCGTCGATCGACACCGTGTAGAGCGCTGGCGGCCCGGCATGTCCCGACGAGAATACCAATGCGCTGCCGTCGCGCGTCCAGTCGAAGCCGCGCATGCGACTGGCCAGATGAGTCAGCTGGCGCACTGCGCCGCCACCGGCGCCGACGACGAACAGGTCGCTGTAGGGGTTGCCCCCGCGCCGAAATGCGATCTGGCGGCCGTCCGGCGAATAGCGCGCATCGAGGTCGAGATCGATCGCCGAATGCTCGTAGGGAAACTTCTCGGCGCCGCCGCCCTCGGTGGACACCACCGTGACAGCCAGATCGTTGGCCTGCGGCGACGATGGAACCGTGGTCAGCAGATGCTTGCCGTCGGGCGCCCATGAAAAATAATTCATCGCCCGGTTGGCGCAGACATCGATCAGGCGTTCGGGTCCGCCCAGTGCCGGCGCAGAGACGATGCGGCATTGATCGCCGACGTAGCGCGTGAACGCGATCTCGGCGCCGTCCGGCGACCACACCGGATAGAACTCCTCGCCCGCCACCGGCTCGGCAAGTCGCATCACGCGCGATTGCTCGAGCGAGCGCTGCACGATATGCGTGTGGTGCAGGTCGGCATCGCCGATCGAATAGGCGACGCGCGTGCCGTCTGGCGAGATGTGCGGAAAACTCTCGGGACCGGGGTCGGCCGTGATCGATCGCTGCTCGCTGGCATGCCAGCGCGGCGCGGCATCGACGGCGCCACCGGTCTCCCTGCGCAGCGCGAGCGCGCCGGCGGCAAGCAGCGCGAGGACGCCAAGCGATGCGACCAGCGTCAACAGAGCCACGCGTCGCCGGGGCAGGACCCCGACAACCGTGCCGACGAGCGCATCGGCATGCGTGACGAGCTCGTCCGTTGCCGAGGGCGGATTGTCCGCGTCGAAGCGATCGACGAAACGCGCCGGCGCGACCAGTCGATAGCCAAGCCGCGGCAGCGTCTCCACATAGCGCGGCGCGTTCAGATCGTCGCCGAGCGCGCGGCGCAGATCCTTGACCGCCTGCGTCAGCACGTCGGGCGTCGGGCAGGTGCCCTTCCACACCTCGTTGAGCAGCTCGTCGCGGCTGAGCGTACGGCCCGCGGCGTGGACCAGCTGCAGCAGCACGGCTGCGGCCTTCGGCGTCAATCGGGTACCGTCGGTGCGGGTCAGCAGGCGCAACGTGTCGATGTCGAGCACATGCTCGCCCACCGCAAGAAAGCGACTCGCGTCCGTGCGGAGGCGAAGGGCTGCATTCATGCTTGCCGACTGGCTACCGACCAACATACGAAGCCGATCGTAATAAATGTGTCGGCTGTGAGCAAGTTCGGCAAATCCATGAGTCTATTTCTTATATCCGATCCGGCATCGCATGTGCCAGCAGAACGCAGCTGCCGCGAAGCTCTTTACGCAAGCCTTACAACGAAATAGGCGATGAAGAACCTATTTTGGCGACGCTGGAGCCTCCTGCGGTCATGCGCCAAACAGGTAGACCTGTGCGCCAGGGCGATACGCGCGCGCGACAGCGTGCGCGTGCAGCTGGGCCCGCGCCTGCGCAACAAGAACACTGTGACCGCGTTCCGTGTTCGCGCAACGCAGCTTGCGCGGCGCCGCGGCCGCCACTAGCCTCGCAGCTTCATCTCACCGGGGAGAGTTTCATGGGGGTTTTTCGTGTTTCGCTGGCGGTGCTCGCCATTCTGTCGGCACCGTTCGCTTTCGCCGCCGCACCGAAAAAAGCGGTAAAGCCGCCGAGCGCTGCCGACGCGCACCAGTTCGTCGAGCAGATGAATGTCGATTACAAATCCCGCTACATCGAACCGAACGCCGCCGAATGGGTCGCACAAACCTATATCACCGACGAAACGCAAGCATTGACCGCGCGCGCGAACGAGCGTTGGCTGCAATGGCTGTCGGATGAAATCGAAAAGTCGCGCCCTTATGAAAATGTAAAAGGACTTGACGCCAAGGACGCGCGTGCGCTGCACCTGCTCAAGCTGCAGACCGCGATGCCGGCGCCGAAGGATCCCGCGCATTTGACCGAGTTGACCACGCTCGGCGCCAAGCTCACGGCCGCGTACGGCTCGGGCAAGTACTGCAAGGACGCCAACGACAAGGCCAGCTGCAGGAATCTCGACGAGCTGTCCAAAGTGCTCGCCACCGACCGCGACTGGGACCGCGACCTCGAGGCCTGGGCCGGCTGGCATCAAGTCGGGCGCGGCATGCTCAAGGACTACCAGCGCTTCGTCGAACTGCTCAACGAAGGCGCGCGCGACCTCGGCTACGAGAACGTCGGCACGATGTGGCGCGCCGGCTACGACATGCCGCCGGCCGACTTCGAGAAGGAAACCGACCGCCTGTGGACCCAGGTGCAGCCGCTGTACGGCCAGCTGCAGTGCTACGCGCGCGCCAAGCTCGCGACGAAATACGGCGAGCGCATGCCGAAGGACGGCACGATCCCGGCGCACATCACCGGCAACATGTGGGCGCAGGACTGGGCCAACCTCTATCCGATGCTGGAGCCCTACCCCGGCGT
>Ga0193717_1001359_pt1 | contig 15009 bp, 13 predicted proteins | sample U2c2metaG_FD_145900 | JGI IMG/M metagenome (GOLD analysis project Ga0193717, IMG submission 145900) | Soil microbial communities from a riparian zone of the East river system, Colorado, United States - U2c2 | ecosystem: Environmental > Terrestrial > Soil > Riparian zone | place: USA: East River... | reverse complement strand
AACGGCAATGGCGTGGACGCTCCCTACGATAACAACCTCTCCGCCCCGATCAATCCGGCGTTCCTCTACAACCCAAGCTACATCGGCTACGGTGGCGTGCCAGGGATCATCAATTACGATGTCCTCGATGCCCTGCGCAACCAGTTCTACCTCGTTCCGCGAAATGGTGCTGGCGACTATTCGCGCAACTACACGATCGAGGAAAAGGTCCCCGTGGCCTACGCCCGTTTCAACATCGAAACGACGCTCGGCGATATTCCGTTGGGTGGCAACGTCGGCCTCCAGGCGGTTCGCACCGACCAGTCGTCCGATGCATTGCAGACCAACAATAGCGGTGGCCTCGTCGGCCAGATCAGCGGGGGCGCCAAGTACAACAAGTTCCTGCCCAGCCTGAATCTGAAGGCCACGATTGGCGAGCGGCAGTACCTGCGCTTTGGCTTTGCCAAGACCATGACGCGCGGGCGCATCGACGATGAAAAAGTCGCCAGTTCCGCTTATGTCTACCAGGTGCTGGACGGCCCACAAGCGGGGCAGGTGGCCTGGACGGGTAGCGGCGGCAATCCGCAATTAAGGCCCTACGTGGCCGTGGGTACGGATCTTTCGTGGGAGAAATACTTCGGCAAGGCGAGCTTCCTCGGTGCCGCGGTGTTCCACAAGAACCTCTTGAACTATATCTATAACAAGACTGTCCTCGACCACGATTTCTCCAACAACATCAACGACACCCCAACCCTGGTTCCGACGTCGAACATCGGCTCGTACACGCTGCCGGAAAACGGCACGGGCGGCAAGATCGATGGCGTGGAACTTTCTTGGAACCTCGAAGGCGCTCTCGCGGCGCGGGCGCTGGATGGCTTCGGCGTCCAGGGAAATTTCTCGCTGACCAACAGCTCCATCCCGGTCAGTGCGGTGTCGTCCATTCCGGGCGGACCCAAGACCCTGCCGGGGCTGTCGCGCAAGGTGGCCAACCTTGCCCTTTACTACGAGAAATACGGGTTCTCCGTCCGCGTGGCCGAGCGCTATCGCTCGGCATTCACGGGCGAGGCGGTGGCACTGTTCGACCAACTGGGCTACCAGCAGGTCCTGGCCGACAAGCAGACCGACGTGCAGTTGGGCTATGCGTTCGAGCAGGGCCGCTGGAGCGGCTTGTCGATCCTGCTGCAGGTGGTCAACGCCACCAATTCTCCTTACAAGACGGTGCAGATTTCCGGGCTTCCCAACGGTACGCAGGTGATGCGCCCACTGGACTTCAATTCCTGGGGCCGTACCGTGATGTTTGGGGTCAACTACAAGCTTTGATCGACGCCGCCAGCGTTACGAACTCGTAACGCTGGCGGGTGTTGAATGCGTGGACCTTTACACGGAGGCACGCTCATGAAGATGCGGATCGGTGTGATTGCCCGGATCTGTGCAGGCGCATCGTTATTGTTGGCTGGCAGCGCGGCAGCCCAGGATTTAAGCAAGCTCGGCGGCATGCTCGGCAGTGGTGGAACTTCTATGAAGTCCGGCAGCATGGGCAATGTCACAGGCCTCCTGCAGTACTGCGTGCAGAACAATTACCTGGGCGGGAATTCCGGCGCCGCGGGTATCAAGGACCAGTTGCTGGGCAAGATGGGCGGTGCGTCATCCACGCCCATGGCCGGCGGCGATACCTCTGCCAGCAAGGGCAACATGCTGTCCAAGCTTACCGGCGGCTCGAATGCGGCCAGCCAGGGCGGCGGCACCGCCACCAGCGATCCGTCTTACCTGAGCGGCGCAAAGGGCATCCTGCAAGGCGGCAACGGTAACTCGGTGGATTTGAACAGCCTCGGCGGCGGCAATAGCGACCTGAAGTCCAAGCTCACCACCAAGGTGTGCGACACCGTGCTCAAGCAAGGCAAATCGTTCCTGGGCAAGTAATGCCCTAGCGTGAGCGAACACCCATCGCCCGCGCAAATCGCGCGGCGATGTCGCGCAGTTCACCGGCAATCGGCGGATCGTCCAGGAGCTCCGCTTCCACGCCCGCCATGATCGCCAGGCTCGCCACCCCAAGGGTGGAATCCGCACCGGTGGTAAGGATGCACGTGTTCTTCGTTTCGGCCTCGAGTACGCCGCACCAGGCTGGAATACGCGCTGAGAGTTCAGTAAAAGAACCTTGCAGGCGCAGCCGGATGCGATGCTCGAATGGCGCGATGGCGATGGCCTGTTGTATGTAGGCTGCGGTCCCACCAGGCGGCTCGGACGGTTCGAAGGTGGATCCTGTTGCCTCGGGTGAACGGATCCGGTCGACGCGGAAACTGCGCCAGTCGGCACGCTCGACGTCCCATGCCACCAGATACCATCGGTAGCCGAGTCTTGCCAGGGAGCAGGGCTCCACCAGGCGGCCGGTAATGGCGCCTTCGTGGCTTGCGTACTCAAAGCGCAGGCGGCGGTGGTCACGGCAGGCGGCAGCGATAAGGGTAAGTGCCGCGGCGTCGGCTAGAGGCGCCATGTTGTGCAGGCTTACCGTCACCGCCTGTATGGCCGTGGCGCGATCGCGCAGGCGCGCCGGCAACATCTGGCCAAGCTTCTGCAGCAGCGATCGTGCTGCGGGTTCCAGATTGCCCACCATGCCACTGGCTGCGTGCAGCGCCACCGACAATGTCACTGCCTCGTCGTCGTCCAGCAGCACCGGCGGCATTGAGGGCCCGCTACCCAATGCATAGCCTCCGCCGTGCCCCGCGCTGGCATGCACGGCATAGCCAAGCGCACGCAACTTGTCCACATCACGCCTGAGCGTGCGCGGGTCTATCTCAAGCCGTTTGGCGAGGTCCGCACCGGGCCACGCTCGCCGCTGCTGAAGCAGGGAAAGCAGACGGAGCAGGCGGGCAGAGGTCGGCAGCATGGGGGAAGTGTATCTTCGCGGACCGTTTCTGTCCGCGAAGCGGTCTTATCTTGGGCAACACATTCCCTCGCACCGGAGCACCCCGATGGCCACCTCCACCCATACCGGCAGCTGCCACTGTGGTGTCGTCCGTTACCAGGCCGAACTCGACGTGGAATCGGGCAGCGGCAAATGCAATTGTTCGATCTGCAGCAAGGTTCGGCTGTGGGGCATGATCGTGAAACCCGAGCAGTTCAAGCTGCTCAGTGGCGAAGATGCGTTGTCCGACTACCAGTTCGGCACGCACAGCATGCACTGGCTGTTTTGCAAGCACTGCGGCGTGCATGCCTTCGGCAAGGGAAACATTGCCGAGCTTGGCGGCGAGTTCATCTCGGTGAATCTGGCGAGCCTTGATGACATGTCCCCCGAGGCGCTGGCGGCCATTCCCGTCAGGGTTGCCGACGGCCGTCACGACAACTGGTTGGAGTCGCCCGCCGTCACGAGCTATCTCTGACCGTCGGTATCATATTGCCTCGATCTAAATGGCGAACGTTGCTACGATCCGGCACTGATGGCGGCTCGGAGATTCAACATGCGCTTTGGAAAGGTTTTCATGGGCGTGGTGCTCGCTGCGGCGACCGCCACGCCCACATGGGCGGCTACGCCGCCGGCGGGATACTCGGGCAATCCCGTGTTCCCCGGCTGGTACGCCGACCCGGAAGCCGCCATCTTCGACCACCAGTACTGGATTTATCCCACCACATCGCTCAAATACAGCGCGCAGTTGGGTTTCGATGCATTTTCCTCGCCTGATCTGGTGCACTGGACCAAACACGCCGATGTCCTGGACATCAAGGACATCGCGTGGGCGAAGAAGGCCCTGTGGGCACCGGCGATGATCGAAAAGGGTGGCAAGTACTATTTCTTCTTCGGTGCCAACGATATCCAGAGCGACAAGGAACTCGGTGGCATCGGCGTGGCAGTTAGCGACAAGCCCGAGGGGCCTTTCAAGGACCTGCTTGGCAAGCCGTTGATCGGCGCCTTCCACAACGGTGCCCAGCCGATCGACCAGTTCGTGTTCAAGGACGATGACGGCACGTACTACATGATCTACGGCGGCTGGAAGCACGCCAACATCGTCAGGCTGAAGCCAGACTTCACCGGCGTGGAACCGATGGCCGACGGCACCGTGTTCCGTGAAATTACCCCGGGGCCGGAATACGTCGAAGGCCCGATGATGTTCAAGCGCAACGGCAAGTACTACCTGATGTGGTCCGAGGGCGGCTGGACCGGCCCGGACTATTCCGTGGCCTACGCCATTGCCGACAAGGTCACCGGCCCGTTCAAGCGCATCGGCAAGATCCTTCAGCAAGATCCGAAGGTCGCCACGGGGGCAGGGCACAACTCCCTGTTCCATGTGGCCAGGGACGACAGCTGGTACATCGTCTATCACCGGCATCCATTGGGCGATACCGTCGGCAACGACCGCGTAACCTGCATCGACCGCATGTACTTCGACAAGGATGGCCAGATCCTTCCGGTGAAGATCACCAACGAGGGCGTGAAGGCCAACCCGCTTCAGTGACCGCGCTTGTACCCTGCGGCAACCGCGGGCACGGGTGCCTGCGGCGTGGCATAGCTGTCGCAAAGGTAGTTCACGAACGCCGATACCTTCGGGCTTACCAGCCTGCGTGAGGCATGCAGCACCCAGGCTTCCGCCTGGCCCTCGCGCGCTTCGCCCCACATCACCAGGCGCCCACTTGCCAGGTCATCCTCAACGATCGAGCGTGCCAGCATGGCGACGCCTGCGCCCTCACGCACCGCTTCGCGCATCAGCAGCGGCGTTGAAAACCACATGACGCCGCGCGGCCGGTAGGTCATCTCGCGCTTGCCGTCGACGACTGTCCACGACGACGGATCGTTACCCACGCGCAGCACCGCCGGCACCGATGGCGCGGGTTTGCCACGCGCGGCTTGCCTGGGCCGCGGTAACGAGGGAGAGGCCACCAGGACGATGCCCGCGCGCAGGAAGCAGCGACCCACCAGTGTTTCGTCCGGCGCGGGATTCACCCGCACCACCACGTCGTAACCATCTTCGGCGAGGTCCACGAAGCGGTCATCAGCAGTCACGTCCAGTTGGACGTCCGGATAGGTCCTGGCGAAACCCGCCGCGATGCGGCCCAGTGCCGAGTGGGCAAAGAAGAGCGGCACGTTCACCCGCAGCCGGCCGCGCACCCGGCCCATGCCCGCAGCTACATCGTTGCCGGCCTCGGCGATTTCACCCAGCAGGCCCTCGGTGCGCGCATGCAGCATCGCACCCTCGTCGGTGAGCCGCAGTGTCTGCGATCCGCGCTCGATCAGGCGCACGCCCAGGCTCTCCTCCAGTTCACGGACCCGGCGTGACAGTGTCGCCTTGGGTTGTCCCGTGGCGCGGCTGGCGCGTCCGAAACCGCCGTGAAGGGCTACCAGGTTGAAGAACGACAGCGCCGAGAGGTCCATGGTGGTGTTCCAAATTCGGGACAAGGTATCTCAATATTAGGTCTTATGCACCACCTACGGAACACCTATCTTGGGGTCACCCCAAGCCAAAGGAGTCATTCCCATGAGCATCCTCGTCACCGGTAGCACCGGCAAGATCGGCTCGCAAGTCGTTTCCAAACTCGTTGCCAAGGGCGCCCAGGTACGCGCCCTGACCCGATCCCCCGAAAAGGCGACATTCCCTGCGGGTGTCGAAGCGGTCAAAGGCGACCTGCTCGATACCACCGGCGTGCGCACAGCCCTTCAGGGTGTAAGCACGCTGTTCCTTCTGGTGCCGAACTCTCCCGATGAAATCACCCAGGCCATGAACACCGTGGGCCTGGCGCACGATGCCGGCGTGCGCGGCATCGTGTACCTGTCGGTGACGCGCAGCGACGTATTCGCCGACGTACCGCACTTCGCCTCCAAGCACGCCGTGGAGCGGATGATGAAGAAGGTCGGCCTGGAAGCCACCGTGCTGCGGCCTTCGTACTTTTTCCAGAACGACATCGGCCAGAAGGAGCCGATGCTTGGCGGCGGCGTGTACGTCTCGCCCATCGGCGAGAAGGGCGTGTCGATGGTAGACATCGACGACATCGCTGAAGCCGCCGCGCGCGAACTGCTCCGTCGCGAAAAGTCCGCCACGCCTTTGCCCACCGAAGTGTATGAGCTGGTCGGGCCTGATGCTCTCACAGGCGATGCCGTGGCCCGCATCTGGACCGAGGCGCTCGGTCGCGAGGTGAAGTATGGTGGGAACGACCTGGATGCCTTCGAGAACAAGATCGCGCAGTTCGCGCCGGGCTGGATGGCGTACGACATGCGCTTGATGATGCATCGCTATCAGAAGGATGGCGCAGCGGCCTCGAAGGGCGATGTAGAGCGCCTTACGGCACTCCTGGGACGGGCGCCACGCAGCTACCGCGACTTCGCGCAAGCCACGGCAAAGGACTGGACGGCCTGACCAGGCATAGGCCCGGCGCGCACGGCGCCGGGCCCATCGGTGCACGGATGCTCAGTCCAGCTTGTAGTTGAGGTTCAGGAAGATCTCGCGGCCGTTGTACGTCGCTCCCTGCAGGTTCGAGATGTATTCGAAGCCGCCTGCGTCGTATGGGATCTCGCCAACCTTGTTGAAAATGTTGTTGACCTGCAAACCAACGCGCACTTTCGGGGTGAAGCGGTAACCCACCGAGCCGTTCCAGACGATCCAGGGCCCCAGGTCGTTGAGGTAGACCGAGCAGTCCGGGTCGCCGAAGGAGGGCTGGATGCCGTTGGCCAGGCGGCGGCAACTGTTATAGCCCGGCGCGCGGACCGAGCCGTTGCGCTCGCCGTAAAGCGAAGCGTCCCAGGGCCCGTCGTTCCACGTCAAGGTGCCGGTGACCTTGCTCGCCACGTGCTGGTAGCGCGTGTTGAGCAATGGATCGGTCGGCAGTGTGCGCTCCTTGTACGACAGGTTGTTGGTGTACTCCAGGTCGAGGGAGAATTTCCCATAGTCGTGGGTTTCGAAGTTGTAGCGCACCGAGGCGTCGACGCCGCTGACGTAAAGCGAGCGCTCGTTGATCGGGCCAACGAAGATGTCGGTGATGTTACCGGCGCTGTCGCGATGCACGTTGGCGATGGCCAGGGTGCAGTACTCCGACCCTAGCGCATGATCGGTATATGCCGCGCCGGTGATCGTCAAGCCGGTACGGCAGCCAGCCTCATCGGTCAGCAGGGTTTGCTGGTCGATGTAGTTGATGGCGTTCTTGATACCCATGTGCCAGTAATCGGCGGCCACGGACAGGCCCTCGACGCCGGGAATATCCCAGACGAAGCCGTAGGTCCAGGAGTGGCCGGTCTCGGGCAACAGATTGCGGCTGCCGCCGGAATGCTGGGTAAAGTATGTGGAGTGCTGGCTGGGCTGGCAGGAAGCATCGTGGGTCTGGGTGATACACAGGTAGGGATCGCCATAGATGCCCACCGGCACCTCCGAGTCCGTCTGGTAGATCGCCTGCATGTCCGGTGCATGGAAGTTGGTGCCATAGCTTCCGCGCAGCAGCAGGCCTTCATAAGGGCGGAACTCAATGCCGCTACCCCAGGTGCGGGCGATGTCGGCGATCGATGCATCCTTGTACTGGTCGATACGGCCAGAAATGGTCCATGTCAGCATCGACGAAAGCGGTACCCGGAATTCCGATCCCACCGAATGGCGGTTACGCGTACCGCCGCCGGTGTTGTAATCCTGGAACGGGTCGCCGAAGGTGGTGGTGCTGCCACGCGGATCCGGCGAAAGCTTGTAGCCCTGGTAGTTCTCTTCCAGCACCGCCGCCCAGCCTACCGGGCCTGCCCAGGTATTGAAGAGGTCGCCATTGATGTTGAAGGTGGCCTGGTCCATCCAGGTTGCCGAACTGTTCTGGCCATTCACGCCGAAGGTCGAATACTCAGCCGGGGTGATCGGACTATAGAAGCGTTGCTGGTTCAGCGCATAGGTCGGGTAGGCCGTGCCGCCGATCGTCGTCGTGCCCAGTTGCGGGCCGAAGAAGTAATCGAACATGCCCTGTTCGTTCAGGCCTGTGTAGTTCTCGTGCACGATGTAGCGCGCCGAGCCAAGGTCAAGGTTCCAGTTGAACTTCCCGTCGAACATCGTGCCCTGGACGCCGGTATGGAAGTCCCAGTTGAGCTCGCGGTCATGCGTGTTGCCATAGGTGCCCATCTCGTTGGGCGTGAGCTGGCGCAGGTAGTTGCTGATCACCTGGCCGGTGGTGCGGTCGTAGAAATTGTTCGGCAGGCCGCCCATCGGGTACAGGAAGGGCAGCTGGGTATTGGATGTGCCGATGGTCTGCCAGATGCCCAGCGAGGCGTAGGCCTGCAGGCCGTTGCTGAAATCCTTCTCGCCGTAAATGTAGCCATCGTTGCTCTGCAGGCCCGGTGTCAGCACCCAGTTGCGGAACAAGGCATTCTGCTGGCAGAACGATCCGCCATCGGTCACTTGCCCCGGCAACACGGTGTGGCCGTCGGTGGCCACGGTACGCTTGTTGTAGAGGCTGAAGTTGTTGCCAAACTGATTGCAGGCGCCTGCCGGCGGCGTAATGAAGTTCCCGTCACTGTTGCCCAGCATCAGACCTGGGTAATTCTGGAAACCGAACAAGCGCTTGTTCTCGTCCCAGCTGCCGTAGCCGGCATCATCTTCCGAATCGGTATAGGGACGGTCGCGGCCCCACAGCGGGCTGCGATTGGTGTGCTGAAGGTTATAGACCACGTGCCAGTCGTCGCCGCTGCGGCCTCCGACCAGGTTGATGTCGCCATACTTACGCCCACCGCGCGTGGCGCCGCCGCCTGTCACCGTCAGATCGTCGCCCTGGTAGTTCTTCTTCAGGATGATGTTGACCACGCCGGCGATGGCGTCCGATCCATAGATCGACGACGCACCCGAGGCCAGGATTTCCACCCGGTCGATCATACCGCTGGGAATATTGTTGTAGTTCTGGAAGGTGCTCTTGCCGTCGGCCGGCTGCGGATAGTCGGCCACGCGATGGCCGTTCACCAACAACAGGCTGTGGTCGGAACCAAGGTTTCGCAGGTTCAGCTGGCGGGCATTCACCGACGAAGCACCCCAGCTGGGCGCGGTCTCGGACATGCCGGCCTGCGGGATGGACTGCGCGAAGTCGTTGAAGGTCTGGAAGCCCTGCGCCTTGATCTTCTGGTCGGTAACGATAAGCACCGGCGCCGGGCCTTCGATCTCCGAACGGGGAATTCTTGAACCGGTAACCACCACCTTGTCCAGGTCCACCGCCTTCTGTTTCGACGCGTCGGGCGAAGGCTGGGTGGCGGGTGCCGGCGCGGACTGCTGTGCCAGCTGTGGCGCGTCGTCGGGCGGCGCGGCAGCCGCCTGTGCGAACGCGTGAGGCGCGAGCAGCGCCATGGCCAGCGAACTGGCCAGTGCGCTCCGGCGCACGAAAATGTTGCTCATCGATTTAAACCCCTCAATTTGATACCCGGCAGGTAAGTGCCCCCCGGTGGCGAAGATATGAGATTTTTAAATCGTGGCAAGTCGCATTGCAGCATTATTACGAGCCGCAATACTGCTGTCCTCGGCAGTGAAATCGCAGGAACTTGCGGCAGTGCAAAAATTAGAAGGAATCCCTGGCAGTGACGCTGCCCTTCGTTCAGTGATCGATGCCATGGGCGCGCAACACGTCGGCGATGTCGAAACGCCAGAGGTTGCGCGATCCGTTCATGGGACCGGACAAGCGCGCCTGCAGCGATGCGGCCGTATCCTGCTTCTTCGGGAAGGCCACCTCGGTGCCACGGTCGCTGGAGAGGTAGAGCTCACCAAAGTCGTGTCCCAGCGAAGGTGCGTTCTCCAGTGCCTTGCTGTTGATATCGCCGCCCAGGTGCTCGGGCTTGCCCCAGCTTCCATCGACCTGGTGGAAGGCGATATAGAGGTCCGCGCGGCCGAGCGAATCACCTTCGTTGCCGGCGAATACGATGAATCGCTCTGCAGGATCGACGGCCGGATCCATGCGGTTGTTGGCCACGTCGCCCAACGGCACGAGTTCCGGCGTGGCATAACCGTCGCCTGCGCGACGCGCCACATAGACCTGGTAGGCCTTGCCCGAGTCCGGGCGATGGGCCGAGAAATAGATATTCCCGTTGGCGGCTATGGATGGGTTGTAGATCATCGCGCCATCGTTCAGGGCGCCATCCACATGCACCGGCGCTCCCCAGCCGCCACTGGCGTTGGCCTGGACGTACCACAGGTTCGTTCCGGGGAAATCGTGGCCGGCCATGCTGGCAGTGACCGCGGCGGCGCCTGGATGAGCTGGCCGATTGGAGACGAAATACAGCCGCTTGCCATCGGGTGAAAGCGTGGGTTCGGAGTCGTGCCACTGCCCGGAGAACGGAGCAACCTCGGGCGTGCCCCATGTCGTGCCTCGCCTGTGCGAAACCATGATCGTGTAGTCGCTCTCGCCCATATCCGAACGCATGAAGAACAATGTATTACCGTCGGAGGTCATCGCCACCGACGTCTCCTGCAAGCCGGTGGAGATCACGCCGGGACCCACCAGTTCTCCCGCCAGGAGAGGCGATGCGCTCGCGCCGGATGCGATCAAGGTGGCGAGGGCGAGTTTCTTCAGGATCATGTCTTGCTCCTTGGGGTTAGCGGCAGGCGTGATTGGGGGCGTCGAGCCAGGGCGCCAGCGCGACTTGCCAGATATGGTCGTCGCCGTTGTCCCAATCGGCGCCGGCATGGGCATCCGATGGCGGCAGCTTACGGTCGCTATAGAAAAAGAGGGTGCGATGATCTGCACCCAACTGGGCGCCCATGCTGTGCTTTCCGCCGTTCACCGTGTCGCCCAAATCGCAAGGGGTGCTCCAGCCGTCGTCGGTTCGCCACGACAGGGCCAGGCGATACGGCTCCTTGGGCGAGTGCTTGATGCTGTAGACCATGAAGGATTGATCCGGCGCGATCGCCGGATCGCGGATAACCGCCTGTGCATCGCCAATGTCGAGCGTTTGAGCAGGGGCGAAACTTCCGCCCTTCGGTGTCGAATGCATCGGCTTGAAGTCGCCGCTGCCGGTGCAACCGATGTAGTACACGGTGCCATCGGCGGCGACGCTTGGCGCGAAGGTCATCGAGCAGCTATTGACGGCATCGGGTAGCCGGGCAGGCGTGCCCCAGTCCGTGCCGTGGCGGTCGACGCGCCAGATCGCCATGCCAAGGCCTATGCGTGTGGTCCCGTTATGCACCGCGTCGATCGGATTGCCGCCAGGTGCCGTTGGCCGGTTGGACACGAACAACAGGTACGAACCATCCGGCGCCATGGCGGGGTCAAGATCGCGCCATTGGCCGGAGAATGCCGCCACTTGCGGCTTGGACCAATGGCCATGCCCACGATGCGATTCCATCAGCGTAAAGCTGTCGGTGCCGCGCATGAACACCACGGTATTCCCGTCCGGCGTAAATGTCGCGGCGCCATCGTCGATGGCTGCGGTGATCTCGCCGGGCGCGAACACCGACGCTGCCGGCAGCACCTTGTCACCGTTACCCCACGACATGAGCGGAAGGGCCACCAGGCCCAGCAACAGCACGGAACCTCTCGGACGCAGCATGCAGCCCCCTTCGTTCGGCTTGGCCCGCGCGGCGCGACTTCCGTCGCCACCGACCCGGGAACGGAACGAAGACTGCACGACAACATGCGGGCGCGTCTGCAGCCATGTGACGAGCGGCTCGCCGTGCGTGACCAACGGGATGGAAGGCCGGGCGGAGCGGCCGCGGGCCGCTAGGCGCGCTGGGCCAGTACCAGCACGATCGGGGTTCGTTCGCCGGAGACTTTCCAGCCCAACGGCGTTTTCGTGGCACGCCCCTGGCGCACGGCAACGCGGTAATCGAATGCCTGCCACCGATAAGTGGCCGACCCCAGGGTGACGTCCTTGAGCGCAGCCTTTGCCGGATCCCACTGGAAGGAAATCTCAAGGCTGGTCCCATCGCGCGGGTCAAGTTCGCAGGTGATCATCCGTTCGTCAAAGCGCAAGGTAAGCACGCGGCCGTTACCCACCGCCATGGTCACCACCAGGCTTTGTCCAGCCTCGGTGATGCTGGGCATAAGGGATCCACCAACTGTACCTGGGCCTGCGCGGGCGTCTGCTTGAACGCCTGCTTGAAGCGCCGGCCGGAGCCTTCCATCGTTTCCACATGCACCTCGCCTTCGTCCCGCAGCTTCGCAAGTTTTGCCATCTGCATGGGATAGGCCTGGGCTTGCTGGTCCCAGGGGAAGGTGTTTTCCTGGCCCAGTTGCGCGTGGGCGAAGTTGAGCATCGGGAAGCGGGATTCAACCAGGCGGATGAAATTCACCACGTTGATGCAACGAAGCGTACCTGCGGTGCTGGTGTTAGGGGTCAGAGTATTTACTCTGACCCCGCTTGCGAAGGCCGTGGCGAGCGGGGCGCCGCGAAGGGTCAGGGCGGCCACGGAGGCAGCCTTGATGAAATGACGTCTCGATACCATCGGCAAAATGTACTACAAACTTAATTCCCTCCAGGCCGAAAAACGGAATCCCCGCATGCCCCTGCCAGCCATCCGAACGCGCGCGTTGTCCTTGTTGCTGATGCTGGCATTGCCCGCGATAGCCGTGGCGGACGGCCAGAACTTCGCCACCACCTTGCCTTCGCCGCAGCAGGTGGCCTGGCAGGACCTGCAGTTCGGCGTGATCGTTCACTTCGGCACCAATACTTTTCTGGATCGGGAATGGGGTGATGGCACGGCGCCGGCGTCGGTGTTTAATCCCGACCATGTTGACCCGGGCCAGTGGGCCCGGGCGGTGCGAGCCGCGGGCGCGCGCTACATGGTGCTGGTTGCCAAGCACCACGATGGTTTCAGCTTGTGGCCCACCGAACAAAGCGATTACTCGGTGAAGTCCAGCCCGTGGCTGCACGGCAAGGGCGACCTGGTGAAGCTGACATCGGAAGCGGCGCGCAAGGCAGGCTTAAGTTTCGGCGTGTACCTGTCACCGTGGGACCGCCATGAACCGAAATACGCAGACAAAGCGGCCTACGATAAGTACTACGCCGCGCAACTGGACGAGCTGGCCACGGGCTATGGCCCGCTGGTGGAATGGTGGCTCGATGGCGCCGGTAGCGCCGGACACGTCTACGATTTCGACCATTACATCGAGGAATTGCGCACCTACCAGCCCAACACCATGGTGTTCGCCGATGTCGCGCTTTTCAGTTACGGCGATATTCGCTGGGCCGGGAACGAACACGGTGCCACGGAAGGTGAGACCTGGAATGTGATCGACCGCCACGGCGAGCTCCGCTGGCGGCCGGTGGAAGTGGATACGCCACTGCACAAGGATCATTGGTTTTTCAGCTCAAAGCCCGATTTCGCCGCCAGCCTTAAAACCGTGGACGAGCTCGTGAGCACGTGGGAAATGAGCGTGGGGCGGGGTGGACAGTTGATGCTTGGCATCGCACCCAATACGCACGGGCTATTGCCCGAGGCGGACGTTACGCGGCTGGCAGAACTCGGCGCGACGCTGGAACACCGGTATGGCAATTCGGCGAACCTGATCGCGGGCGAAAATGCGGACAATGCCGAAGCCAGGCGTGCGCTGGATAATGACCCTGCGACCTTCTGGTCGGCACCTGAAGGCAGCTCGCACGCGGAACTCAACGTCAATTTCCCCAAGCCCGTCACCTTCGACAGCGCCATCGCCATGGAGCGTCTTGACGCGGGCCAGCATGTCCGCCGTTATGCGATCGAAGTGATGCGCGGGAACACCTGGGTGACCATCGCCGAAGGGCAGGCCATTGGCCATCTCAAGCTCGACAGGTTTCCAGCCGTCACGGCAGCGAGAATCCGCCTGAATATCCAGTCCAGCGTCGGCACCGCCGAAATTCGCGAGTTCAAGCTGTTCAACACAGGCACACCCGCAACGGAGTAGAACGCATGCATCTGAAGATCCTGGTTGCCACTCTTCTTTTCCTGCCGCTTGCCGCCGCCGCGCAGGATGCACAGTTCATCAATCCCCCCGGCCTTTCCCGGCCGATGGGTTACACGCACGTCGTGGTAGTGCCCCCGGGCCATACCATTTACCTTTCGGGGCAGGTGGCACTGGACAAGGACGGCAAGCTGGTCGGCAAGGACGACTTCGCGGCGCAAGCCGAACAGGTGTTCGCCAACATCGATACCGCCCTGAAGGCAGCGCACGCCTCGTTCGCGAACGTGGTGAAACTCACCTTCTATGTCACCGACGCCACCAAGGTGCCAGCGCTTCGCGCCGTCCGCGACAAGTACGTCGACACGGCGCATCCGCCGGCCAGTACCCTGGTGGAGGTGAAGCGGCTGGTTCGCGACGACCTACTTCTCGAGGTCGACGCGACGGCGGTTACCCGTTAGGCATCACCGATCTTGCTCTTTGGCGGCATCGATGGCCGTCTGGTTGGCTTTCCTCACGCGCTCGACGGGCATCTTCATCACTTCACGGTCGTAGGTAAGGAAGCCGTTGAGTTCGGTTTCCACGTCGGTGACCTGGGTGTAGATCGCGGCGGACAAGCCGAGGGGTACGCGTTTGGCGACCTCCGCCAGAAGGCCTTCGTAGCGCGTGGCCATGGCCTGCGCATCGGCTTGCTGCTCGTAGTCGAATTTCTTCTTCGCCGGCCACAGGTGCCCCTTTACCACCAGGCCCAGGCCGCCGAATTCTCCCAGTGAAGCGGCACGCGTGGCGGTGGGTACGGTCTCGCCCGGGCCCACATAGATGTGGTCGTCCTTGAAGTCGCCGTTGCCGCCGTCGAAGCCGCAGCAGTTGGAGCCTGAGTTGTTGCTTACCAGGCGGGTGGGATCCTGCTTCTTCACCTCGTCCGCCAGGCGGTCAGGGTCGTATTCGCCCCATCCTTCGTTCATCGGTACCCAGGTGACGATCGAGGTGGTGTTGCGCAGCTGGTCGATAATGGTGTGCAGTTCGTGTTCGAATTGCTTCTTGCCAGCACTATCGGGCACGTGGTGGTCACGCGTGGCGGGCATATCCTGCCACACCAGGATGCCCAGGTGATCGGCCCAGTAATACCAGCGCTGCGGCTCGATCTTGATGTGCTTGCGCAGCAGGTTCAGGCCCATGGCCTTGGCCTTGTCGATGTCCGATCGGAGGGCTTCGTCCGTGGGCGCGGTATAG
>Ga0193717_1001358_pt1 | contig 15033 bp, 16 predicted proteins | sample U2c2metaG_FD_145900 | JGI IMG/M metagenome (GOLD analysis project Ga0193717, IMG submission 145900) | Soil microbial communities from a riparian zone of the East river system, Colorado, United States - U2c2 | ecosystem: Environmental > Terrestrial > Soil > Riparian zone | place: USA: East River... | reverse complement strand
CTCCAGCTCCTTCGGCACCGCCTTGAAGTAGCCCATCATCAGCCAGGTGCAGAACGGAATGAGGAAGGTCGGATAGGTCAGGATCAGCGACCACGGCGTATCGCCCAGCCGATAGTTGCGGATGATCTCGGCCAGCGGAATGAACAGCAGCGTCTGCGGCACCAGATAGGTGATGAAGATGCCTGTGCCGAGACTGCCGGCAAACGGAAAGTTCAGCCGCGACAGCGCATACCCGGCGAACACGCCGCACACGAGCGAGATGGCGGTGGACACGAGCGCGATGAACATCGTGTTCCACAGCCACGCGGCGAACAGCGTCTCCTCGAACAGATACCGGAAATGATCCAGCGTCGGTTTCCAGGTCCAGAACGGATTGTAGTTGATCGCATTCCACGGCCGGTAGAGTTCGCCGTCCGGGCGCACGGACGTGATCACCATCCAATAGAACGGGAACAGCAGAAACAGCAGAAACAACGCCATGGGGATGTAGAAGAACACCCACTTTCGCCAAATCGCACCTTCGATCATGGCTCAACGCACCTCGACGCGGCGGATATAGAGAAGCTGGATGATGACGACGAGAAGCAGGATCGGGAACATGGCGAGCGAAATGGCGGCGCCCTCGCTCAACAGGCCGGTGCCGATGCCGATCTGGTAGGCGTAAGTGGCGAACAAGTGGGTCGCGTTGGCGGGGCCGCCACCGGTCATCACATAGACGATCTGGAAGTCCGCGAACGTCTGGATCACCGAGAACAGCACCACCACCATGGTCACCGGCAGCAGCAGCGGCCAGGTGATGTACCAGAACCGCTGCAGCGGTTTTGCCCCGTCGATTGCCGCGGCCTCATTGAGCTCGGGACTGATGGTCTGAAGCCCTGCGAGCAGGCTGATCGCAAAGAACGGCACGCCACGCCAGATGTTGATCACCATGATTGAGATCATCGCAAGGTCGGGATCGCCCAGCCAGTTGATCCGGCCGGTGATCAGACCGAGATGATAGAGCAGCCAGTTGAGCACGCTGAACGTCGGATCGAACATCCACTTCCACGCGAAGGTGGAGAGCACCGTCGGAATGATGAACGGCAGCAGGATGAAGGCGCGGGTGAATGCCTTGCCGCGGAAATGGCGGTTGAGCAGCATCGCGAGCCACAGCCCGAGCGCCAATTTGAAGACCGTGGTCACGCCCGTATACAGGAACGTGTTGTAGACCGACGTGCGGAAGATCGAGTCGTTGAAGATCTTGTAGAAGTTGGCGAGGCCGACGAAATCGCCCGGCACGCCGACGCGCGAATTGGTCACCGACAACAGGATGCCGCGCACGAACGGATAGGCGATGAACATGCCGAGCAGCACGATGGTCGGCACAATCAGGATGAAGGCGAGCCAGCGCTCGTCCTCGAGCAGCCTCAGCCTGGGCCGCGGCCCTCGCGGCGGCATGTAAACCTGGGTTTCAGCGATCGCCATGGGCTTTAAGCTTCACCTCGATCGGAGCGCCAGCGAGACGCGAAGATTCAGCATGGGATCACGCGAGCGGCGGAGCGGGACCCCCGATCGCGCCGCCTCCCGGCGAAGGCGGCGCGACCACTCAAACCCGATGTATCCGGTCCGCACGGCGAGCCGTGCGGACCGCTGCACACGTCAGACGTAGATCTTCTTCAGTTCGCCTTCAGCCCACTTGACGGCATCCTCCGCCGTACCACCCTGCACGGCTTTCGCATACATGTCGGTGACGATGTACTTGGAGAGCGCCTCGGCCGCCTTCGCGTCCGCCGGGCCGGCATAGCCCGGAGTGCGCGCGAGCCGTGCCGCGACCTTGTAGGGCTCCATGACCGGGTCCTCGCCCCACACCTTGTGCTTCTCCCATTCGGGTGTGCACGGCGTGGCGAAGCCCTTCTGCGAGACGAACCACTTCTCGTAGATGGCCTTGGTGTGCATGTACTTCAGGAAGTCCTTGGCGGCCTTCTGGTTCTTGGAGTACGTCGGCAGCACATGCGAGTGGTAGGTGTGCATCGAGAACTGGCCGGCCGGCCCCTTGGGCAGCGCCGCGTGCAGGATGTCGGTTTTTAGCTGCGCTCCCTTCTCGGAGATGTACTTGTCGGGATTACGCAGCGACTCGATATAGATCGACGCGCCGTTGAGCGTCGCCGAAATGGTTTGCGACAGGAATGCGCGGTTGTTGTTGGTGTCGTCCCAGGCGAGCCCGCCCTCGTCGTGCGCGTCCTTCCAGAAGCCGACCATGAACTTGACCGACTCGACGGTCTCCTTGCTGTTGATGATCACCTTGCCGCTTTCGTCGACTTCCTTGCCGCCCCATGACCACAGGTACGGATAGGAGAATGTCGGCGCATCGCCGAAGGTGTGGCCGAGCGTCTGGCCGATCGGGCGGCCCTTGGCTTTGAGCTTCTTGCCGACCTCGCGGTATTTCTCCCAGGTGTCGGGGAACGTGTCTGCGCCGACTTCGGCGAACCAGGATTTCCGGTAGGCGATCATGCCGCCGATGACGGCCCACGGCATCGAGAGCCACTTCTTGCCGTCGTTCGAGTTCGCCTTCACGAGCGCATAGTGCGCGCCCTCTGCCTTGGCGAGCGGCTCCACCACATCCGTCATGTCCACGCAACTCGCCGCATAGAGCTGCGGGTGATTGTTGTTGAGCATGAACAGGTCGGGGCCGGCGCCGGACTGGATCGCGGAGGTGATGCGCGGCTGCAGGTCGTTGGCGTTCACGGTCTCGAAGTTGATCTTGACGCCAAGGGCCTTCTCGGCCTCGGGCAGCATTTCGCGGCGCAGCAGTGTATCCGAGGCCGGAACGAAGTCGTTCCAGCGGATCCAATGCACCGTCGTGCCCTGCGCAAACGCGGGCGCGCGGCCGGTGGCCAGAATGCCGGCCATGCCGCCGACAAGCGCGGTACCGCTCTTGAGCACCGTGCGTCTCGTAATCTTCTTCATGCGTTATTCCTCCCTTGTGAACGTCTGATGATTTCCCTTGTGCCGGTTCTTGTGCCGGCTTGTTCATTCCATTCCCCGCGCCGTAGTCTTAACGGCGCGCGGCAGTTCGCGTTACGCGTTCAATCGCACGCCCGTCGCCTCGTCGAACAGATGAACGAGCATCGGATCGGGTTTGAGCCGGACTTTTTCGCCCGGGTTGAACTGATGGCGTTCGCGGAACACCGCGACGATCTCCTCGCCGCCGAGCTTGGCGAACACTTGCGTCTCGGAGCCGGTCGGCTCCACCACCACGATCTCGGCTTCGGCGCCGTCGTCCGCGATGGTGAAGTGCTCGGGGCGAATGCCGTAGACCGCGGGCCGGCCGTCGGAGGCGGCGGGGGCTGCGCCAAGCGGCAGCTTCACGCCGTTGGGTCCCTCGAAGGCGGCCGTACCGTTCACGCGGATGTTGCCTTTGAGAAAATTCATCGCCGGCGAGCCGATGAAGCCCGCGACGAACTGGTTGTCCGGCCTGTCGTAAAGATCGAGCGGCGTGCCGATCTGCTCCACGATGCCGTCATGCATCACCACGATCTTGTCGGCCATCGTCATGGCCTCGATCTGGTCATGGGTTACGTAAACGGTCGTGGTCTTGAGCCGCTGGTGCAATTCCTTGATCTCGGTGCGCATCGCGACGCGCAGCTTGGCATCGAGGTTCGACAGCGGCTCGTCGAACAGAAACACCTGCGGGTCGCGCACGATGGCGCGGCCCATCGCGACGCGCTGGCGCTGGCCGCCGGAGAGCTGACGCGGGAAGCGATCGAGATAGGGGATCAGCCCGAGGATGTCCGCCGCGCGATTGACGCGCGTGTCGATCTCGCTCTTCGCTGCCCCGCGCAATCTGAGCGAAAAGCCCATATTGGCGCCGACCGTCATGTGCGGATAGAGCGCGTAGTTCTGGAACACCATCGCGATGTCGCGCTCTTTCGGCGGCACATTGTTCACAACGCGCTCGCCGATGCGGATCTCGCCGCCTGTGATGTTTTCCAGTCCCGCGATCATGCGCAGCAGCGTGGACTTGCCGCAGCCGGAAGGCCCGACCAGCACGACGAATTCGCCGTCGCCGATGGAAATGTCGACGCCGTGGATCACCTGCGTCGAACCGAACGCTTTCTTGACGTCGCGGATTCCGACCGACGCCATTCGTTCTCCCTCCCAAGACGCCCCGTAGCATGTTAGTTTTATGGGACGCGCAAGTCATCGACCGTGGGCCGACGTAAGTCAATGCTACCGCAAGTCCGGCAGCCGGGGAAATCATCTTCCGGTCGGGACGCAAAGATCAAGCCGAAACCGTTCCGCCGGCTGGGCGTGCGCGGAATTTTCGCGCTTGACGGGTCACCGGCAGACAGGGAGTCTGCCGCCCGTTATCGCGGCGCGCATTGCGGCGCACGGATTGAGACCCAATCCCATTCATCGAGGAGAAGCCTTATGCCCGGCGACAAAGCCGACGTCGTGATGTTCGGCGCCAAGCCGATCATCGAGGAAGCCCTGACCAAGGCAGGCCTGCAATTGCACAAAGCCTGGGCAGCGCCGGATCAGGACGCCTTTATCGCCTCCATCGCGCCGCACGTGCGGGCAATTGCCGCGGTTGCCGGGCACGGCCCGGTCGACGGCGCCCTGATGGCGCGTTTCCCCAAGCTCGAAATCGTGTCGAGCTTCGGCGTCGGCTACGACCATATCGACGCCAAATGGGCGGGCCAGCATGGCGTGATCGTCACCAACACGCCGGACGTGCTCAACGAGGAGGTCGCCGACACCGCGCTCGGCCTTCTGCTCGCGACCGTGCGGCATTTGCCGCAGGCCGAAAAATACCTGCGCGCCGGACACTGGCCGAAGCACGGCGACTATCAGCTCACGCCGTCGCTGCGCGACCGCACCGTCGGGATCGTCGGCATGGGGCGTATCGGCAAGGCGATCGCCCGCCGGCTCGATGCCATGAACGTGCCGGTGGTCTATCACTCGCGCCGGCCGGCCGACGTTGCCTACAAGCACTATCCAAATATCCTCGAGATGGCGCGCGACGTAACTGTGATGGTCGTGATCACACCCGGCGGGGCCGCGACGAAGAATCTGGTGAACGCCGACGTGCTCAAGGCGCTCGGCCCCGACGGCATCTTGATCAACGTGGCGCGAGGCTCCGTGGTCGACGAGGCTGCACTGATCAAAGCACTCAAAGACAAGACCATCCTCTCCGCCGGGCTTGATGTGTTCGCCAACGAGCCGAGCGTGCCGCAGGAACTGATCGAGATGGAGCATGTGGTGCTGCTGCCGCATGTCGGCTCGGCCTCCATCGCGACGCGCCGCGCCATGGATCAGCTTGTCGCCGACAACATCATCTCGTGGTTTGCCGGCAAGGGCGCGTTGACGCCGGTTCCCGAAACGCCGGTGAAGAAAACATGATTCGCTTCTGTGTCCCCGGTGCTGCGCAGCGCGAAGCGGTGCGCTGCTAATCCGGGACACATGGTAGATTTGGTCATGCTCAAATCCCTCGTCATCTTCAGCCTCCTCGCAACGAGTAGTGCCCTCGCCCAAACCTCCGCGCCGCAACCGAGCGACGCGGCGCGCGCGCTGGTCGGCGTGTGGGAACTCTCCAATCCCGACCGCGACCGCAAGTGTCAGCTCACCTTCAAGCTCGACACCGCGGGGCCGGGCCGTGGCGTTTCGCTGAGCACCGGATGCGCCGCCGCGTTCCCCGACCTGCGCCAGATCGCCGCCTGGACGATGGGCAGCGACGACGCGCTGAAACTGGTCGACCCCAAGGGCGTGGTGCTGCTCGAGCTCAACGAAGTCGAAGCCGGCATGTACGAGACCACGCCAAGCTTCACGCATTATTTCCTGCAGACGCTCGCCGCGACCAACAAGGAACGCATCACCGACGACCTGTTCGGCGAGTGGCAGTTCTCGCGCGGCGGCAAGGCGATCTGCCAGCTCACGCTCGGCAACACCGCCTACGACACGGATAGTTTCGCGTTGACACTCAAACCGGGCTGCGACCCGCTGATTACCCGTTTTGCGCCGGTGTCGTGGCGGCTCGACCGCGGCCAGTTCGTGATGCTCGCCGCCAACCGCCAAAGCTGGCGCTTCGAGGAGAACGAGGAAAACATCTGGAGCCGCATCCCCGCGATGCGTCCGCCGATGCTGATGGTGCGGCCGTAAAGCACCTCTGCCGGGTCATCAGATCAGCGGCTCCTCGGATCGCGATTTCTTCTTGCCGCGCGTCCAGAGCACGCCCGGATAACCCTTGAGCGGAACGAGCGGCTCCTGCGCGTAAGCCCACTCCGGCCTTTCTTCAAACCCGATGTGATAGAGCGGCTGGCGCCCGGTGCGGCTCTCGAACAGTGCGCGCGGGATATTGATCATCTTCTTGCCTGCGCGCTCGTAGATCAGCGGGGTCCCGCATTGCCGGCAGAAGCTTCGCGCAGGGCCGGTTTGTTGATCCCCATAGCGCGTAATCTCGCCCTCGCCCGCGGTCACGCGAAAGCGCTTGCGCCAGGTTCCCACATAGGTCGCATAAGCGGCGCCGTGCGCGACCCGGCTCGCGCGGCTGTGATCGTGCCAGGCCCAGAATGCCGGATAGTCGATCTCGAAGCGCACGGCCCCGCACAAGCATTGGCCCGCGGCGGTCGATGCATTGGAGAGTATTCGTCGCGTCATGACAGGCCCGCGCTGGATTGATTTCAGCACGAACACTAGTGCCTGCAATACTTTGTCATCAACATCATGAGTCCTTCCAAGCTGTCCCGGACATTGCTAGGCCGTGTACTCATAAACGCATGGAGCAACTCGTACTCTGATGTCCGCTTTCCCCCAACAGCGGCGTGAGAGCGGACATCGCCGGAGGTCGGAAAAGGGGCCAATAGCTGCCTCGCCGCCGGGTCATTTAACGTCTTGAATAGCGACAGCGGCGGCGTTGCATCGCAACCGTTTGCCGCTTTTGTTACCCAATTCGCTCGTACGCAGCAAAACGTTTCAGCGCAGCCCTCGTACGGGCTCATCGACTTGCGCACCATTGCGGCATATACCATGCCACAACGGGAGCCCGCATGTTGGATGCACAAGCCTGCAACGTTCTGATGGTCTATCCTCGCTTCGAGGCGGAGACATTCTGGAGTTTCAAGCGCACCACCGAGGTTGTGGGCGCAAAACATACGGCGCCGCCGCTCGGCCTGATCACCGTCGCGGCGCTGCTGCCGCGTTCCTGGTCGGTCCGGCTGGTCGACCGCAACACCGGGGAATTGACCGACGACGACCTTGACTGGGCCGATCTGGTCTTCACCGGAGGCATGCTGCCGCAGGGGGGCGACGCGCTTGACGTCGTCGACCTTTGCCGCGCGCGAGGAAAGCCCGTCGCTGTTGGCGGGCCGAGCATCACATCGTCTCCCCACACCTGTCCGGCGGCTAATTTCCGCATCCTCGGTGAAGCCGAAGGGGTGATCGACCAGTTCGTCGAAGCCTGGGAGGCGGGTGCTCGCGAAGGGGTGTTCGAGGCCGAGAAATTTCAGGTCGACGTGACCAAGACGCCGATTCCCCGCTTCGATCTCTTGAAATTCGATGACTACCTTCAGATCGGCGTGCAGTTCTCTCGCGGCTGCCCGTTTACCTGCGAGTTCTGCGACATCATCGAACTCTACGGGCGTGTGCCGCGCGCCAAGACCAATGCCCAGATGCTGGCGGAACTCGACGAGCTCTACCGTCTGGGTTATCGCGGCCACATCGATTTCGTGGACGATAACCTCATCGGCAACAAGAAGGCCGTGAAAGCCTTCCTTCCCGAGCTCGCGACGTGGCTGGAAGCGCACGACTATCCGTTCGAGTTCACGACGGAAGCCTCGCTCAATCTCGCCGACGATCACGAACTCCTGATGCTGCTGAACCGCGCCAACTTCGTCGGGGTGTTTGTCGGCATCGAGAGCCCAGACACCGCGACCCTCATTGCGATGCGCAAGAAGCAGAACACGCGGCGCAATATTGCGGAGAGCGTCCACAAGATCTACGCGGCCGGTCTTGTTGTGCACGCGGGCTTCATCATCGGTTTCGACAGTGAAACGCAGTCGGCGGCGGATGCGATGGTCGAGTTGATTGAGGAAGCGGCTATCCCGGTCTGCATGGTCGGCCTTCTTTACGCGTTGCCGAACACCCAGCTCACGCGTCGGCTCGCAAAGGAAGGACGCCTTCACCCTCCCCATGAGCGCAAAGATCGCGATGATATAAAAGGCGCGGACCAGTGCACACTAGGGCTCAACTTCGAGACATTGCGGCCGCGCGAGGAAATCCTCGCCGACTACGTGCGAATTCTCAAGCGCATCTATGATCCGGTCGCCTATGCGGGCCGTCTCGAACGGCTGGCGAAAATGCTGGCGAATTGCAGCCGCAGGCAGCCTTCGCGGCGCAACGTAGGCAAACGCGAAATATTGCAGCGGATCATGTCGAACATGCCCGAGCCGCGCGAGCTCTTCAGCCGCACGCTGACCCAGTGTGCTGCGGGCAATCCGGCTGCGGCCCGCCGGATCCTGATATTGATGATGCTCTACCTGGACGTCGGCCCGTTCTCGCGCGAGGTGATCGCAAGCATCGAGAACATGATCGCCGAACTCGATGCGGCCGCGCCTCCGGTACCAGTCATCGAGCACGAGGCCGCCCGGCCCGCGATGGTGAATTGACGGCCGCGGACAGGCGGAACCCGCCTTCGCTAGATCAGCCGCAGCCCCTTCAGGCTCGCGTGGCCTTCCTTGCCGACGATGATGTGGTCGTAGAGCGTGACGCCGAGCGGCTTTGCGACAGTCGCGACCTGCTTGGTCATGTCGATGTCGGCCTGCGAGGGCGTCGGGTCCCCCGAGGGGTGGTTGTGCACCAGGATGATGGCAGTCGCGGAAAGTTCGAGCGCGCGCTTGACCACCTCGCGCGGATAGACCGGCGTGTGGTCGACCGTGCCCTGCTGCTGCACCTCGTCGGCGATCAGCTGATTGCGCTTGTCGAGAAACAGGATGCGGAACTGCTCCTTCTCGGCGAAAGCCTGCGCGGCGCGCACGTAGTCGAGCACCGAGGACCATGAAGACAGCACCGGCCGCTTCTTGACCGCCCCTTTGGCGAGGCGATGCGCGGCCGCCTGCACGATCTTGAATTCCGTCACCGCGGCCTCGCCAAGTCCGTCGACCTCCTTCAACCGTTCCGTCGGCGCCGAGATGACTTCCGCATACGAGCCGAACTTTTGCAGCAATGCCTTGGCCAGCGGCTTCACGTCCCGCTGCGGGATGGCGCGGAACAGGACCAGCTCCAGCATTTCGTAGTCGGCCAGCGCCTCGGCGCCTGCCTCGCGAAAGCGCGCGCGCAGCCGCTCGCGGTGGCCGTGAAAATGCGGCGGGGCTTCGGCAAGGCCATTCGGCGGGACACGCTTCGGCGGCATGCCGGCCAGCATGCCCGGAATGCCGGGATTTGCAATCGGCACGCGAGGCGGGCGGCCGCCCGGACGCATTCTCGTCAGTCTCATCAATAAGTCTGAGATCGGCCGTTTCGCTAGATTGCAATTTCCGTTCGTAGTACCAACCGTGCAGGAATTGCGAAAACGGCCAGTGATCCCATGGTGCCCGACTTCGTTGCGCTCTATGCCGTCGTTATTGTTCTGTTTTCGCTGATTTATTTCTCGTTTGCCTCCATCCCCTTCCTGTTCGTTCGGCTCGACGTTCCGGAGGTCTCGCGATTGTTTCGCGGCCTGTTCAATTCCTATTTCTGGATCGTTGGCGTCACCGCTCTTTTGGCAACGGCAGTCTTTGCCGCAAGCGGCCGCATGGCGTTCACGGCTGCGATGCTGCTGCTCGCCGCCACCGCAATCGCGGTGCGGAGACACGTGCTCGCGCGCATCGACACGCAGCAAACCGCCTGGCAATCGGGCGACACCGCGGCGATGCGGCGGCTGCGTCTGATCCATTGGGGCGGCATGCTGGGCAATATTGTTATCCTTGCTGCGGTTGCGAGCGGCGTGTCGCTCATTCTTTGACACGCATGGTGCTGATCGCACGCTACAATGGAGAATGCGGATGAGCAGGTTCGCTTGGCGCTGGTGGCCACGGAACAAGAAAAAATCCCCGGACGACGCGGCGCTGTCTTCCAGACGGCTTGAAGGCGGCGATCGGCGTCACCTGCTCCAGGCGCTTTCGGCGATCGCCGCCGGCGGCGCGCTGGCTGCGACGTCACAACCCGCCGACGCGAAAGATTCAAGCGACCTGCCACCGCCCAAGCGGGCGCTGACCGGCCGCGATGAAGCCGGCAAGTCGGTGTTCAAGTCCTTCGACGTGACGTCCAAGATGGTTGAGATCGACGCCAATCCGGGACTGACGTTCTATGAGCTCTACATGACGGAGGGCGTGCCGCGGCTCACCGGCCTGGAGCCGGACCCGATGCTCAAGGGAACGATAGCGTTCCCCGGTCCCGGCGGCACGATGTTTCGCCTGATCTCGTACCCGCCCCGGCGCCCGGAGGGCTATCGGCCGCCGCCCGGCGTCACCTTCGAGACTGGGCTGAAGGAATTGAACGACAAGGTTCCCGGCATGGGCGACGTCATGGAGCGCAGCGCTCCGGGCATGCACACGTCGGACACTATCGATTACGGGGTCGTGGTTCGTGGCGAGATGACGCTGGAGCTGGACGACGGACAGAGGGTCCATTTGCGCCAGGGCGATTGCATCGTGCAAAACGGAACCGCCATCGCTGGCGCAACCCGTTGCCGGAGCCGTGTCTCATGGCCTTCGTCTCGGTCGGCGGGAAGCGGGGCTAAGACCCGGCCGTCTTCCCGGCGTCCGGGTTGCGCCGCAAGCAGGCAAGAGCAGCGTCACGCGTAAGGCGGCTTGTGGCGGCCCGCGGGCGAGATGGTGAACACCTCGACGCCGTCCTGCGTCACCCCGACGGTGTGCTCGAACTGCGCCGAGAGCGAGCGGTCGCGCGTGACCGCGGTCCAGCCGTCGGACAGCACCTTCACGTGCGGGCGGCCGAGATTGATCATCGGCTCGATGGTGAACAGCATGCCGGGTTTGAGCACGATGCCCTCGCCGGCGCGGCCGATGTGTACGATGTTCGGCTCGTCGTGGAACAGCCGCCCGAGCCCATGGCCGCAGAAGTCGCGCACCACGCTCATGTGCTGCGGCTCGACGAAGCTCTGGATTGCGGCGCCGATGTCGCCGGTGGTGCGGCCGGGCTTCACTGCCGCGATGCCGCGCATCATCGCCTCATAGGTGATCTCGATCAGCCGCTCGGCTTTGCGCGGGATTTCGCCGACCGGATACATGCGGCTCGAGTCGCCATGCCAGCCGTCGAGGATCAGGGTCACGTCGATATTGACGATGTCGCCTTCCTTGAGCGGCTTGTCGTTCGGGATGCCGTGGCAGACCACGTGGTTGATCGACGTGCAGGTCGACCTGTTGTAGCCGCGGTACATCAGGGTCGCAGGGCGCGCGCCGTGAGCCAGCGCAAAATCGAACACGAACGTGTCGATGTGCTCGGTCGGGACGCCCGGCTTCACCTCGTCGGCGAGCGCATCCAGGCACTCGGCCACGAGCTTTCCGGCCTTGCGCATGCCCGCGAAGGCCTCCGGGCCGTAAAGCTTGATCTGCCCGGTCTTGCGTAGCGGCGCGAACGCCGCATCGACGTAGTTCATGAGGGGTCGGTCCGATTCAGGGGCAATTTAAGCATCGAACCGAGGGACGCAAGCGGCAGGCTGGGTACAGCCTCTCCCTTCGGGAGAGGTTCTCGAACGCAATTCACCGAGAGCTCAAGCACCGCGCGCGGCGACGACTCAGAACGCCTTGACGCACTTGCTCCATTGAATGCAGCCGCTACCGCACTTGTTCAACTTCACGCAGAAGGAATTGCAATTCGGCTTCTTGGCGATAAGGCAGTGGATCGGCTCTTGGGCAACCTTCTTCTGAGCGGTGGCCGCGATGGATGGCGCGGTTCCAAAACACAGAGCGAGACAACAAGCGCCAGCAATCAAGTACGGGACTCTCATGGGGACCTCCTGTTTGCCGTTCCACCCTAACCTGCGGCTGCAATGATCCCCATTTTTAACCCCGGCGCAAGCTGGAAGGCCGCTACGCCGCGACCTTGCCCCCCAGTTCGTCGTCGACATGCGCGCGGATGATCTCGTCGAAGGTCTCCTCGACCGAAAATCCGAGCGAGCGCGCGCGCTTGGCATCGAACCGCGTCGGCCAGCCCGACACGATCTTGATGATCGCCGCATCCGGCTCGCGGCGGATGCGCGCGACGACAGTCTCGCCCGCGACCCGCCGCAGCGCCGCGATCTGTTCGCCGACCGTGCAGGCGACGCCCGGCATCGTGAGATTGACGCGCGGGCCCAATTCCTCGCGCGTCAGCGAGGCCGCATGCGTGAGGAAGCCGACCGCCGAGCGCGGGCTCGCGTGCCAGTGCATCACGGCCTCGGTCACCGGCAGCACCGCCTCGTGGCCCGCCAGCGGCTCGCGGATGATGTTGGAGAAGAAGCCGGAGGCCGCCTTGTTCGGCGTGCCGGGCCGCACGCAGATGGTGGGCAGCCGGATGCCGACGCCGTCGAGGAAGCCCTTGCGCGTATAGTCGGCGAGCAGCAGCTCGCAAATGCCCTTCTGCGCGCCGTACGACGTCAGCGGCGTGTGATGGAAGTCGTCCGGAATCTCGCTCGGGAACGGCGCGCCGAACACCGCGATCGATGACGTGAACACCAGCTTCGGACGATAGCCCCCGCCCGCACAGCGGATCGCTTCGAGCAAATAGTGGAAGGGCACGAGATTGATGCGGTAGCCCTTCTCGAAATCGGCCTCGGCTTCGCCCGAGACGACCGCCGCGAGATGGAAAATCACGTCCGGCCGGTCCTTGACCAGCTTCTTCCCCGCATCCTCGCGCGAAACATCGAGCGCATAGGCGTCGACCTTGCCGGAGAATCCGGCCGGCACATTCGGCTTCACGACGTCAATGAGCGTGAACCTGTCGATCGCCTTGCCGTTGAGGCCGCCGTCGGCGACCAGCCGCTCGGTCAGCTTGCGTCCGACCATGCCGGCCGCGCCGGTGATGAGAATGTGCATGAATTTCTCTCCGCGTACTCGGTGCAACCCCCTCCCCTCAAGGGGAGAGGGAAGAAAGCAAGCTCACATCGCAAACCCGCCATCGGCGAGATGAATCTGCCCCGTCGTATAGCTCGACTCGTCCGACGCCAGATACACCGCCAGCGCCGCGATCTCCTCGGGCGTGCCGAGCCGGCCCATCGGCTGGCGGTCGATGAACTGCTGGCGCACCGCCTTCTCCGATTGCCCGGTCTTTTTCGCCAGCGTTGCGATGCGGTCGTCGAGCGACGGCGACACGATCGTGCCCGGACAGATCGCGTTCGAGCGGATGCCCTTGCGGATGTAATCCGCCGCGACCGACTTGGTGAGCCCGATCACCGCCGCCTTGGTGGTTCCATAGACGTAGCGGTTCGGGATGCCGCGCACCGAGGAGGCGCCGGACGCGATGTTGATGATCGAGCCCCTGCCCTTCTTCAGCATGCCGGGAAGCGCCGCCTTGATGGTCCGATCCATCGAGCGGACGTTCAGGTCGAAGGCGAAATCCCATTCGTCGTCGGTCGCATCCAGCACCGTGCCGTGGTGCACATAGCCGGCGGCATTCACCAGCACGTCGATCGGGCCGAGCTTCTTCGCCATCTCCTTTACGAGCGCGTTCACGTCGGCGGTCGAACGCGCGTCGAGCTTTGCGAGCGTCGCCTTCTTCAAACCCTTGAGCTTCTTCACGTCGACATCGGTCGCGATCACCTTGGCGCCCTCCGCGACGAAAGCCTTGGCGATCGCGCGTCCGATCCCCTGCCCCGCCGCCGTCACCAGCGCGACCTTGCCTTTGAGTCTTCCCGCCAAACCGGCCTCCCGTTGTTTTTCAAAGCTGCTTTATCAGATTGACGCGCACGCGGTCACCCATGTCCTCGGTGCTCTCGTGCCCGTAGCCGTGGCGCGTGTACCACGCGATGTTTCCCGTGAGCGGCTGTCCGGTATAGAGGCGGATACAGGTGAGCCCCAGTTCACGCGCGCGCGACTCCGCGAAGGCGAGCATGAGATTGCCGACGCCGCGGCCTTGCGCCTCGGGTGCCGTTGCGACGCTCCAGATCAGGAGATCGTCGGCGCGCGGCTCCAGGATCAGCACGCCATCGAGCGCGCCGTCGCGCTCGGCCAGATAGACCTCGTAATCGGAAAAGACCTGTCCGTAGTCCGCGAGCAGCGGCAGCGGCTCGACCCCGAGGATCGCGCGGTTCTTCGCGTAAGCCGCGCGCTGCAACGTCGTCACGGCCGGAAGATCGTCACGTGTTGCCCGCCGCAGCGCGGTCACGCGGCGTTTCCGTTCAGCGATGACAGGCTGACCTTCTGGCGGCCCTGTGCGTCGAAGTTCTCGGAGCTGAGCCAGCGCGTGAACGCGGCTTTCCGCGCCGGCCATTCCGAGTCGAGGATCGAATACCACGCGGTATCGCGGTTCTGCCCCTTCACCACCTGATGCTGGCGGAACAGGCCCTCGTACTTGAAGCCGTAGCGCAGCGCGGCGCGCTTGGATGGTTCGTTGAGGTTGTTGCACTTCCATTCGAAGCGGCGGTAGCCGAGGCCGAAGCCGCAATCGCCGCACAGATAGATCGCCTCGGTGGCGGCGCGCGTGCGCTGGAGCGACGGCGAATAGGTGATGAAGCCGACCTCGAACACGCCATGCGCCGGGCGGATTTCCATCAGCCAGAGATGGCCCTTGGCCTTCCCGTCCGCCTTGTCGATGACCGCATAAGGCACGATGTCGGTGCGCTCGACCATCGCGGCGAGGAACTTCTCGTAAGTGGCGCGATCCTTCGGCTCCTCGACCGGCAGATACGCCCACACGTCGCGCGCGCCCACGAATGCCGCACCGATTTGCGCGCCGTGTTTCGCCACATCAAGCGGCTCCAGCCGGCAGTACGCGCCTTCCAGAATCTTGCGTGGCGGAAACGGCGGCGGCGTCCAGTTCGACAGGTCGGTCATGACTCGCGTGCCGCCTTGTCCTTGGTGAAAC
>Ga0193717_1001357_pt1 | contig 15038 bp, 13 predicted proteins | sample U2c2metaG_FD_145900 | JGI IMG/M metagenome (GOLD analysis project Ga0193717, IMG submission 145900) | Soil microbial communities from a riparian zone of the East river system, Colorado, United States - U2c2 | ecosystem: Environmental > Terrestrial > Soil > Riparian zone | place: USA: East River... | reverse complement strand
GCGCTCTCGTGCAGCGTCGGGCGCTCGGCGTTGGGATCAAGCTCGGTCGAACGCACCAGGCCGAGGAAGAACGTCGTGTCGTCGTCCCAGGCCTCGCCGATTTCGTCGAGCAGCGAAGCCGGGGCGCCGCCGAGCAGCGTCAGGTCGAGCGACTGCGCGCCCGCTCCGGCCGAGCGCAGCAGCTTGACCGGCGGCCGCGCAGCGCAGCAGTGGACGATCACGGGCTGGCCGGTCATCCGCTCGGCGGCCTCGATGACGGTGGCGAGCAGGTCTCGGGCTTCGGGCTCCGGAATCGACCGCACGGTCCCGTAACCGGACGGCGTCGACAGCGAACCTTCCAGCAACGCCGGCAGCGTCGGCTCGTCGAACTGGACGACGATCGGCGATCCCGTGCGGGACTTCAGGTCGGCCACATGCGCTTCGAGCCCGGCGAGCATCGACGAGGTGAAGTCGCGCAACGCACCGCGGTCGGTGAGCACACGATGTCCGCGCGCGAGTTCGATGCCCGCGGCCAGCGTCCACGGCCCGGCGAACTGCGTCTTCACCGCTTGGGCCTTGGCACCGGCGTTTTCCCTGGCCTCCTCGAACGCGTCGAGGTCCCAGCGCAGCAGGTCGACCGCGCGGCGGTGGATATGGCCGGGACGCCCGGCGATCCGGTACCCGCTGGGCACCAGGTCGACGGCCAGGTCGACGAGCAGCGCCGCCGTCCGGCCGAGGATGTCGGCGCCGACACCGCGTTCGGGGAGTTCGGGGAGGTGAGGGAATTCGGGCAGCTCGCCGAAGACGATCGCCGACGCTTCGCCGGGGTCCGTACCGGGCATCGAGCCGATGCCGGTGGCCACACCGGGAGACCAAGGAGGTTTTGCCACGTTTACCACAGGCGAAGTGTGCCCGCCCCGATCCACGCCCGGCGACCCGGTCACCACCAACTCGGACATTCGGCGTATATCCCCTTTTCAACGCCGCGACCAGGGCGGCGCCAGTACGCTCACCCGCCATGACGAGACCCTCGACGCCGCCCGGCTGGTACCCCGACCAGCAGAGCCCCCGGCTGCAACGCTGGTGGGACGGGCAGGCCTGGACGGCGAACACCCGTCCCTCCCATGACGCGGAAGCGATCGAACTGGACATCGAGCGGGCGCACGACCCCGCCCGCATCCAGCAGCAGGTCGCGAAGGGCACCAAGGGCCGCGCGACCGGCGCGAGCGGCGGCGGCACGCTGTTCACCGAGCCGATCCTGGTGGTGAACCAGCGCGCCAAGCTGATCGAGATGTCGAACGAGTTCGGTGTCTTCGACCAGAACGGGCAGCGCCTCGGCGGCGTGGTCCAGGTCGGGCAGAGCGTCTTCCGGAAGGTGCTGCGGCTGCTGACGAAGTACGACCAGTTCCTCACCCATCGCTTCGAAGTCCGCGACGCGAACCACAGCACTGTGCTGAAGGTGACGCGACCGGCGAAGGTCTTCAAATCACGCTTCCTGGTGACCAGGGCCGACGATTCGCCGATCGGGGAAATCGTCCAGGAGAACGTCTTCGGCAAGATCCGGCTGGGTTTCACGGTCAACGGCCAGAAGATCGGCGGGATCCAGGCGGAGAACTGGCGCGCCTGGAACTTCTCGATCTCCGACCACAGCGGCACCGAGGTCGCCAAGATCACCAAGACCTGGGGCGGATTCCTGAAGGCCTCGTTCACCACGGCCGACAACTACGTGGTGGAGATCCACCGCCCGCTGCAGGATCCACTGGCGAGCATGGTCGTCGCGTCGGCGCTGACCATCGACACCGCGTTGAAGCAGGACAGCCAGTGACGTGAGTCTCAGCTCCCCGGCTGGACAACCGTCTCTTTCGCGCCGCAAGGTGATCGAGGAGACAAGGAGGTCCCTGTGGAGCCGCTGACCGAGGACGAAACCCGTGACTGGACCGAGCCGGGGATCTACACCGTCGCGCCCGGCGTCTACCGGATCCCGTTGCCGCTGCCCAACGACGCGCTCCGCGCGGTCAACATCTACGCCATCACCGACGGCACCGAACTGGTGCTGATCGATTCGGGCTGGGCCCTCGACGCCGCCCGCGAACAGCTGGCGACGTCGTTGAAGGGCATCGGCGCGGGTCTCGGTGACGTGAGCCAGTTCCTGATCACCCATGTGCACCGCGACCACTACACGCAAGCCGTGGCGCTGCGCCGCGAGTTCGGCGGCAAGATCGCGCTCGGGGCGCTCGAAGAACCGTCGCTCAAGGTCGCCGCGGACCCCGAACGCAGCCCGATGAACGCGCAGATCGAGCTGCTCCGACGCTGCGGTGCCGACGCCGTCATCACCGCGCTGGCGGAGATGTTCCGGGGCCACATCCGCGCGACCGACTCGGATATCTGGGAAAACCCCGACGAGTGGCTCACCCCCGGACGCCGCACGATCATGCCGGGCCGTGACCTCGACATCGTGCACACCCCGGGCCACACCAACGGCCACGTGGTCTTCGTCGACGGCGAGGCCGGGCTGCTGTTCTCCGGCGACCACGTCCTGCCGCACATCACGCCGTCGATCGGCTTCCAGCCCTCACCCGCGGATTTGCCGTTGAACGACTACCTCGACTCGCTGAACCTGGTGCGCGCCATGCCGGACCAGCGCATGCTGCCCGCGCACGGGAAGGTGTCGCCCAGCGTGCACGCGCGTGTCGACGAGCTGCTGGAACACCACCGGCAGCGGCTGGAAACCATGGGCGCGAAGGTGCTGGAAGGCAAGAGCACCGCGTACGAGACGGCGTCGAGCTTGGGCTGGACACGGAAGCTGCGGAAGCTGCCGGAGATGGACGCGTTCAACCAGATGCTCGCCGTCGCCGAGACCGGCGCACACCTGGACCTTCTTGTTTCCCAAGGAAAACTCGCCGCCACCGAGGTCGACGGAATCCGCCACTACACCGCCCCATGACGCCCCCGCCCGTCGCCACCTGTCGACAGATGGCGATCTCTTAGTTCTTAAGAGATCACGACATGTCGACATCTTGTGGCTGGTTCAGCGAGCGTAGGTAGCGGGCGGTGATGGCGGTTTGGACGAGGCGCGCGGCAGGGGCGCCCAGCCGGGAGTACCAGCGCGCGGGGCGGGAAAAGGCGCGGATCGTGAACCAGACGTCGTCGGCGGCATCGCAGTCGACGACGAAGGACTCCTCGCCGCTTTCCGGGTGCCCCTTGAGCGTCCCGTAGGCGAAGCCCACGCGGCGCTCTTCGGCGACTGTCCAGACCACGCGGCAAGGTGCGTGGACACGGAGCGGCCCGAAGCCGACGGCGAGCAGCACCTCGGTCCCGGTCTCGCACACGGCGTCCTCGGGCTGGACCCGCACGCCCGCACGCCGCTGTACCTGCCACCGCAACAGATCCCCGCTCGCCGCGTGAAAACGTGCCAGCCCGTGCCCGACGGAAACCCGGTGCGAGATGGCCCGGTATCCGGCGGGCAGGACGTCGAGACGAGTGCCGCCGACTTCCGGGTAGGTCAGGTCGGCGGTCATGAGAACCGTTCTCGCAGTTCGCGTTTGAGGATCTTGCCGGACGCGTTGCGCGGCAGTTCGTCGACGAAGTGCACGGCCTTCGGGAGCTTGAACGACGACAGCTTGCCGCGCACGTGGGCCATCAGCTCGTCGGCGCCGACGTCCTCTTTGGACACCACGACCGCGGTGACGGCCTCGATCCACTTCTCGTCCGGCAGCCCGATCACGGCGACCTCGCCGACCGCGGCATGGGTGTACAGCGCGTCTTCGACCTCGCGTGAGGCGACCAGCACGCCACCGGTGTTGATCACGTCCTTGATCCGGTCGACGACGAAGAGGTAGCCCTCCTCGTCCTGGCGCACCAGGTCACCGGAGTGGAACCAGCCTTCGCGGAAGGCTTCCTCGGTGTCCTCCGGCTTGTCCCAGTAGCCGAGGCACAGCTGCGGCGAGCGGTAGACGACCTCGCCCGGCTCGTTCGGCGCGACGTCGTCGCCCTGCTCGTCCACCACCCGCGCCTCGACGAACAGCACCGGGCGACCGGCCGAATCCGGGCGGTCCGCGTGGTCGGCCGGGCTGAGCACGGTAGCCAGCGGGCCGATCTCCGACTGGCCGAAACAGTTGTAGAACCCCAGTTCCGGCATCTTCGCGGCCAGGCGCTCGACGATCGGGCCGGGCATGATCGACGCACCGTAGTACGCCTTGCGCAGGCTGCCGAGGTCGCGTGTGGCGAAGTCGGGATGGTTCGTCAGCGCGACCCAAAGCGTTGGGGCGGCGAAGAAAGCTGCATGCGCGTTCTTCGCCAGCCGGCGCAGGATCTCCCCCGGCTCGGGGACTTCCATGAGGTCGTTGGTCGCGCCGATGGCGAGCCACGGCAACAGGAAAACGTGCATCTGCGCGCTGTGGTACAGCGGCATGACGTGCAGCGGGTCGTCGTTTTCGTGCAGGTCAAGGGCTTGCAGACAGGACAGGTACTCGTGGACGAGCGCGCGGTGGGTCATCATCGCGCCCTTGGGCTTCGAAGTGGTCCCGGACGTGTAGAGCAGCTGCACGAGATCGGTGTCGGCGACATCGACGTCGAGCTCGGGCACTTCGCCCTCGGAAGCCGCTGCCAGCAACGAGTTCTCGCCGTCGCGCAGCAGGACAACCCGCTCGACGCCGGACACGTTGTCCTTCAGCGCCGGGTCGACCAGCGCGACCGAGCTGCCGGACTGCGTCACGAGGTACGCGAGCTCTTCCCCGATGAGGTTGTAGTTGATCGGCACATGCACGAGTCCGGCCCTGGCGCACGCGAGGAAACCGAGCAGATAGGCGTCGGAGTTCTTGCCGTACGCGGCGACCCGGTCGCCCTTCGTCAGGCCGAGCCCGATGAGGAACGCCGCCGCCCTGGTGACAGCGTCGTCGAGCTCACGGTAGGTCCACTCGCGACCATCGAACCGCAGGGCGACCCGGCCGGGCACGCGGCCCGCGGTGCGCCGGAGGACATCAGCGACGTTGCTGGACCTCAAAGCTGTCATCTGGGGACTCTCCTAGACTCGGCCGGGTGGAGATCCAGATTAGACGCGCCAAGCGTGAAGATGTCGAGTCGATCGTGCGGCTGCTCGTCGACGACCAGCTGGGTGCCGGCCGGGATTCGACCGACGACCTCGAGCCGTACCTGAAGGCGTTCGAGGACATCGACGCCGACTCAAGCCAGCACCTGATGGTGGCCGACCTCGGCGGCGAGGTCGTCGGCACGCTGCAGCTGACGATCATTCCCGGACTGGCACGCAAAGGCGCGCTGCGAGGGCAGGTCGAGGCCGTCCGCGTGCGCAGCGACCAGCGTGGCGGCGGCCTCGGCGGGAAGCTGATGGACTGGGCCATCGAGGAATCCCGCCGACGCGGCTGCGCGCTGGTGCAGCTGACGTCAGACCAGTCCCGCGTCGACGCGCACCGCTTCTACCTGCGACTCGGCTTCGCGGCCAGCCACCAGGGGTTCAAGCTCACGCTCTAGGTCGTGTCTGGTGAATCTGTTCGATGGGCTTCGTGATCCAGGTGGTTCCTGGCGGTGCGGGGGATTTGCCCTCGTACCGGGTCGTACTCGGGTGAATCCCCCGTGCCGTCAGGGGCCGCCTGGGCGCGGAGACCGCGAACTTGATTTACCAGACACGGCCTAGCTGGTGGAGGCGATCTTCGCGCTGCCGAGCACGAGGTCACCGGCGGCGTCGGGGCGGTACAGCACCACGACCTGACCGGGAGCGACACCGCGCAGCGGCTCACGCAGCTGAATGGTCACCTGGTCACCGGCGGCCTCGGCCACGGCGTCGACAGTGCCACCGTGCGCGCGCACCTGGATGACACACTCGGTCGGCCCGTCCAGCGCGCGCTCGCTCGGCCAGATCGGGCGATCCGCGTTGATGACACCGACCCCGAGCTCCGCCACCGGCCCGACCTTCACCGTGCCGGAAACCGGCTCCAGCGAAAGCACGTACCGCGGGCGGCCGTCCGGCGCGGGGGCCTCGATGCCGAGGCCCTTGCGCTGGCCGACGGTGAAGCCGTGCACTCCCGTGTGCTGCCCGAGGACAGCGCCGGTCTCGGCGTCGACGAGGTCACCCGGCCGCTGGCCGAGCTTCTTCTCGAGGAACTTCTTGGTGTCGCCGTCCGGGATGAAGCAGATGTCGTAGCTGTCCGGCTTGTTCGCCACGGACAGGCCACGCTGCTCGGCCTCCGCGCGGACCTCGGTCTTCCACGAGTCGCCGAGCGGGAACATCGCGTGGCGCAGCTGATCCGGCGTCAGCGAAGCCAGCACGTACGACTGGTCCTTGCCGATGTCGGCGCTGCGGCGCAGCTCGGGCGCGCCGTCGACCTGGGCGAGCCGGGCGTAGTGGCCGGTGGCGACGGCGTCGAAACCGAGCGCCATCGCCTTGTCCAGCAGCGCCTCGAACTTGATCTTCTCGTTGCAGGTGACACACGGGTTCGGGGTGCGGCCCACGGCGTACTCACCGACGAAGGTCTCGATGACCTCTTCGGTGAAGCGCTCGGCGAAATCCCAGACATAGAAGGGAATTCCCATGATGTCCGCGGCCCGGCGGGCGTCGTGGGAGTCCTCGATCGTGCAGCAGCCGCGCGATCCCGTGCGCAGCGTGCCGGGCTTGGCGGACAGCGCGAGGTGCACGCCGACCACCTCGTGTCCGGCGTCGACGGCCCGGGCGGCGGCCACCGCCGAGTCCACTCCCCCGCTCATCGCGGCCAGTACTCGCATCCTCTACACCTCCTGCTCAGTCGTTTTACCCAGTGTCGTCTTGCGCATTCCGGAAAGGCCGGCTTGCCTTGCCCTGGCGACAACGCCACCGATTTCCCGCGCCACCGCCTCGACGTCTTCGTGCGTCGAGGTGTGTCCCAGCGAGAACCGCAGCGAGCCGCGCGCGGCGGCCGGGTCGGCGCCCATCGCGAGCAGCACATGGCTTGGCTGGGCGACGCCCGCGGTGCAGGCGGACCCTGTCGAGCATTCGATGCCCTTGGCGTCCAGCAGCATCAGCAGGCTGTCGCCCGCGCAGCCGGGGAACGTGAAGTGCGCGTTGCCGGGCAGGCGGTTCTTCACGCAGCCGTTCAACACCGCGTCAGGCACCTCGCGGAGCACGGCGTCAATGAGGTCGTCCCGCAGCGCGGCCAGCGTCTCGGCGCGCTCGACCTGCTCGCCGACGGTCACCGAAACCGCGGCGGCGAAAGCGTGGATGGCCGGGACGTCGAGCGTGCCGGAACGCACATCGCGCTCCTGGCCGCCACCGTGCAGCAACGGCACGCACGGGGTGTCCCTGGCGAGCAGCAGCGCGCCGACGCCGTACGGCCCGCCGACCTTGTGCCCGGTCAGCGTCATCGCGCTCGCGCCGCTCGCCGAGAAGTCGATCGGCACCGCGCCGACGGCCTGGACGGCGTCGGTGTGCAGCGGGATTTCGTACTCGGCGCAGATGGCCGCGAGCTCGGCCATCGGGTTGACCGTGCCGACTTCGTTGTTGGCCCACATGACCGTGACCAAGGCCACGTTCTCGGCGTCGAGCTCGATCGCGTCACGCAGCGTCTCCGGGGCGACCCGGCCGCATTCGTCGACGTCGAGCCAGGTGATCTCGGCGTCGGCGTGGTCGCCGAGCCACTGCACGGCGTCCATGACGGCGTGGTGCTCGACGGAGCTGGCCAGGATCCGGCGCTGCGGGCGTGCCCAGAAGATGCCCTTGACCGCGAGATTGTCGCTTTCCGTGCCACCGGCGGTGAAAATCACCTCGGAGGGACGGGCGCCGAGCGCTCCGGCGATCGCCTCGCGGGCCTCCTCGACCACGCGTCTCGCGCGGCGTCCAGAGGAATGCAGTGAAGAAGCGTTGCCCACGGTGGACAGCGCCTCGCTCATCGCAGCTATGGCTTCGGGCAACATCGGGGTCGTTGCCGCGTGGTCTAGATAGGTCATCGCGTCCCCCAGGATAGTCCCACCTGATCGGCTACTCGACCGGCCACCGACGGGTGACGAATACCCCGGCCGTGGCCACCGCGACCATGAGCACCGCGAGGACCGTGATGGCGGGCGCCGGAGCCTCCGCCGACGCCAGCGCGACGAGCAGGACACCGCCGAGCCCGACCGTCAGCGCGGACCCCACCCAGTCGCCGAGCTGCATGGCCGAGGTGTTGAACCCACGCTCACTTTCGGGCGAGAACCGCAGCAACAGCACGGAAATCGCGGGCATCGCGATCCCCATTCCGGCGCCGCCGATCGCGCATCCGGCGAAGGCCGCCCACCCCGGGAACCACGGCTGCGACACGAACGCGAAAATCACCAGGCCACAGGCGACCAGCACGAACCCCAGCCGAAGCGACACCTCACGAGACCAATCGAGGAAGCGCCCCTGGACAGCCGACGCCGCCGACCAGCCCAGCGCCGTGATCGTCAGTGGCAAACCGGCCAGCGCGGGGCTGTACCCGTGGACCGCGCTCATGGTCAACGGCAGATACGCCTCCATGCCCGCGAACGCCCCGCTGATCAGCGCCCGAGAGGCGACGACCGTCGGCAGCCCGGGCCTGGCGCTGAGAGTCCCCGCCGGAAGCAAGTTGCGCAGCGCCAGCCCCAACGCGAGCAGCCCGCTGACGCCGTAGACGCCCGCCGGCACCGACGGGTGCTGCGCAGCCCAGGTGAGCGCCGCGATCCCCAGCGCGGCCGCCACAGCCGCCAGCACACTGGCCCGGCGCCCCTGTTCGCCCGGAACGTGAGCCGGAAGCTTGCGCACGACCACCACCAGCAGCGCGACCCCGACGAACACGAGCGGAATCAACCCAAGAAACACCCACCGCCACCCGACGCTCACCGTGATCACCCCGGCCACGAACGGCCCGATCACCGCCGGAAGAACCCACGCCGCCGCGTTGGCGGCGTAAATCACCGGACGCTCACGATCGGTATAGGTGACCGCGATCAAGATCGAAAAGGCCACCAGCAACAGCCCCGTACCGAACCCTTGAAGCACTCGCCCCAAGAGCAGCGTCGCCATGCCCGTCGCGGTACCCGCCACGACCAGGCCGGCCAGGAAGAGCGCTGGCCCCACCAGGAGCGCGAAGGCAGGCCCGCGACGGTCACTGATGCGACCGGAGACAACCGTGGCCACAACGCTCGGGACCAGGAAAGCGGTGAAGGGCCAGGAATAGAGAGCTTGGCCGTGAAGCTCGGCGACCATCGTGGGCATCGCCGTGGCGACCCCCATGCCTTCAAAAGCGACCAGCGTGACGATCATGAGCAAGCCGGTCGTGGTCACGCGATGCTCAGGCGTCCACAGCACGCCGCGCGATTTCGGAGTGGCGGCGATCGTGTCGGTCATGATCGCCAGCTTGCTACCTCCAGCCCGCTGGAGGTCAACCCAAGCTGGAACGAGATGTCGACATGTCGTGAAGTCTTGCGCGCGAGAGATCGCCACCTGTCGACAGATGGCGGTGCCAGTGAATGCTATGAACGGACCGTTCCTTGCACGTTTCGCAAGGAACGGTCCATAGCGGCTACTGCGGTACCTCGAGACTTACCTCGTGGGAAACACGGACACGACGCCGGGCCTGCGCCGGGATGTTGACCGTCCCCAGCGCCGAGTGCACGGCCGACTCCGCGAGGGACGCGAGTTCCCGACGCGTTCGCAAGCCGGGTGCGATTTCCGGGCAGATATAGACCTCCAGCACCAGACCCCGGAGCGAAGCGACTCGCCGCAGCGAAGCGATGAGGGATTCCGGCCCGATGAACGCGGGCTGGCTGGTCTCCCGGCCGTCCGCGAGGCGGTACCGCAGCGCGATGGGACGCACCGGGACACCACCGTCGATCGCCGCCTGGAAGGTGGCGGTGGTGAAGTGGCCCGAGGCCAGGCCACACCAAGTGGTGCCTTCGGGCGTGACGCTGACCAAAGAGCCCGCGCGCAAGGAATCCGCGAGCTCGGCCATGGTGCCCGGCAAGGTCGAAAGGCGTTCCCGGTCCAGGAAAATACTGCCGCCCCGGGAGACGAGCGTGCCGAGGATCGGCCAGCTCGCGATTTCCTTTTTGGCCAGCGCGCGCATCGGGCGGACAGCGTTGACGGCGATGATGTCCAGCCACGAGATGTGGTTGTTGACCACCAGCGCGCCTCGGCCGGAGGCCTGGAAGTCACGGGATCCGTGCACGACCAGTTTGACGCCGAAGGCTCGCAGGACCGCGGCGAAGATCGAACGCAGGAAGTGTTCCTTCGCCTTGCCACGCAAGGCGAAGAGCGCGGGCGCGAGGACCAGCGCGAGCAAGACCACCACTGCGGCCAAAGTGATGCGCAGGGCCCGCCGGGGCGCGGAAACCGTCGGCGCGCCGGTGGTCAGGCAGCCGTCGCCGCAGGGCGAGGTCGGCATCCAGGCGTGGCTCACGACCGCGCTCACGACTGGACTCCGAGGAAGAACTTCAGGTACCGCTCGTCGATCTTCTGCAGGTCCAGCAACACGAAGAAGTCCGCGACACCGAAGTCCGGGTCGTGCGCGGGCGGGCCGCAGACCTGGGCGCCGAGCCGCACGTAGCCCTTGATGAGCGGCGGCAGTGCCGAGCGCGAAGGGCGTTCGACGCCGTCGGTCACCCAGGGGTGCAGCGGCGTGACGCGCTCGGAGTCGGGTGCGTAGTGCTTGGCACGCAACACATCCCACACGCCCGCGGCGAAGCTGCCGCCGTCGGCGAGCGGCACGGAGGCGCACCCGGCGAGGTACCGGTGACCGGAAAGCAGCATGTACCGCGCGATCCCGGCCCACACCAGGCTGACGACGGCGCCGCTGCGGTGGTCGGGGTGCACGCACGAGCGGCCGGTCTCGACGAGCGAGCCGCGCAAGCCCGCGATGGCGCTCAGATCGAACTCGCTGTCCGAATACAGCCGTCCCGAATGAACGGCCCGGTCGGGCGGCAGCATCCGGTAGGTGCCGACGATTTCACCGCTGTTGTCGTCGCGGACCACGAGATGATCACAGAACTGGTCGAAGTAGTCGACGTCCAGGCCCGGCTGGTCCGAATACAGGGTCGCGCCCATTTCCTCGGCGAAAACCTGGTATCGAAGCCGTTGTGCGGCAAGGACTTCTGCGTTGTCGTTGGCTACGAGCAGGGAGTACCGGGGCGCGCCCGAAGGGAGCGCGACACCGGCCTGATCGGTGCTGACGAGGACCTGTGACGACGTCATGCCATAGGTGTACTCGCCGAAAAGAAACCGAGGAGAGTGCGATCCGATGACCGATTAGTGCACGTTCAGTTAATTGCGGGTTCTCAGGGTCTTCTCAGGTTCACCTTGCCGCGAAACCACCATGGCCACCTTGGTTGCGTTGAACGCGACCAAGGTGGCCATGGTGGCACTACAGGGAGAGTTACAGCGGAGCTCAGCCCTTGCGCTTGGCGACGGCTTCGGTCAGCTGCGGGGCGACGTTGAACAGGTCGCCGACGACACCGAAGTCGGCGATCTCGAAGATCGGCGCCTCCGCGTCCTTGTTGATGGCGATGATCGTCTTCGACGTCTGCATGCCGGCGCGGTGCTGGATCGCACCGGAGATGCCGAGCGCGATGTACAGCTGCGGCGAGACCGTCTTACCGGTCTGGCCGACCTGGAACTGCGCCGGGTAGTAACCGGAGTCGACGGCCGCGCGCGACGCGCCGACAGCGGCACCGAGCGAGTCGGCCAGCTTCTCGATGACGTCGAACTTCTCCGCCGAACCGACACCACGGCCACCGGAGACGACGATCGACGCCTCGGTGAGCTCGGGGCGGTCGCCACCGACGATCGGCTCGACGCCGGTGATCTTCGCGGACTTCGCCGGGTCGATCGCGGGCAGTTCGATGGCCTCTTCGGCAGCGGCGCCCTCGGACGCCTCCGCCTCGACGCCGCCGGGACGCACCGAAATGATCGGCGTTCCCTTGGCGGACTTGGCCTTGACCGAGAACGCGCCACCGAAGATGGACTGCTCGACCGTGCCGTCGGAGTTCACGCCGACGACGTCGATCAGCAGGCCGGAGTCGAGCCTGGCGGCGAGCCTGCCGGACACCTCCTTGCCCTCGGCGGTCGCGGACACCAGCACCGCGGCCGGGGACGCCGACGCCACGAGGGCGGCGAGCGCGTCGACCTTCGGGGTCACGAGGTATGCGGCGGCGTCATCGGACTCCGCGACGTAGACCTTCGCGGCGCCGTAAGCCGCCAGCGATTCCTTCAGCTTGCCCGCGGTGCCGGGCGTGCCGACGACGACCGCGGACGGCTCGCCGAGCGCACGGGCGGCCGTGAGCAGTTCCAGGGTGACCTTCTTGACCGCACCGTCGACGTGGTCGACGAGAACGAGTACTTCAGACATTCGCGTCTCCTACTCTCAGATGAGCTTCTGGCCAACGAGGTACTCGGCGACCTTTTCGCCACCGTCTCCCTCGTCTTCGACCCGCAGGCCCGCGGTGCGCGGGGGCTTCGGGGCGGCTTCGACAACGGTCGACCAGGCGTTGGCGAGGCCGACTTCACCGGCGTCGATACCGAGATCGGCGACCGAAAACGTCGAGACCGGCTTCTTCTTCGCGGCCATGATGCCCTTGAAGGACGGGTAGCGCGGCTCGTTGATCTTCTCGGTGACGCTGATGAGCGCCGGGAGGCTCGCTTCGAGGTGCGTGAGGCCCTCGTCGGCGGTCTCGCGGTCGACCTTCACCGTCGTGCCCTCGACGGTCACCTGACGGGCGTGGGTCAGCTGCGGGAAGCCCAGCAGCTCCGCCACGATCGCGGGGACGGCGCCACCGCGGCCGTCGGAGGCCTCGTTACCGGCGATGACCAGGTCGACGCCCTCGATCTTGCCGATCGCGGCGGCGATGACCTTGGCCGTGGCCAGCAGGTCGGAGCCGTGCAGCGCGTCATCGGTGACGTGGATGGCCTTGTCGGCCCCCATCGACAGCGCCTTGCGGATCGCGTCGGTCGCCCGCGACGGGCCGACGGCGAGCACGGTCACTTCGCCTTCGCCGGCTTCCTTGATCTTGAGCGCCTCCTCCACGGCGCGCTCGTTGATCTCGTCGAGCACCGCGTCAGCGGACTCACGGTCCAGTGTGTGGTCGGATCCGGAGAGCTTTCGCTCCGAATAGGTGTCGGGCACCTGCTTGACCAGGACAACAATATTCGTCATGGGTCTTCTTCGACCTCCCGCTGTTGGCGCGTCCGTCCGCAGCCGGACAGGGCTCTACTCGTCGGTAGATTAGGGCCAAATCCCGGCCTGGGCGCGCTGAGGTGACGGCATTCACCTGGATGAGGCTTTTACCGGGACGATGGTCCTAAAAGTTTTCTCCTCGGCCGATCCTAGGCCGAACGGCCCTGAACTGGGCTTAGGCCGGTCGGTCTAATGCCGGTCTGTTCCGGCACGTCATTAGGGGTTAACGTCTGCGACCATGCCGGACCGTGTCGCCGTCGTTACAGACTCAACAGCGGGCCTTCCGCCCGAACTCGCCGCCCGCTGGGGCATCCGGGTCATCCAGATCCAGCTGCAGGTGGGCGGGCAGATCGATGACGAAAACAGATATGACCGCACCGAACTGATCGAGTCGCTCAAGTCCGGTGAGGTGGTGTCCACCACGCCCCCTGAGGTCGGCGCGTTCTTCTGGACCTACCAGGACGCCGTCGCCGCCGGGGCGACCGCGATCGTGAGTCTCCATCTCTCCGGCAAGATGTCGGCCACCGTCGAGGCCGCGCGCGAAGCGTCCCAGCAGATCAGGATCCCGGTCTACGTCATGGACACCGGGACGGCCAACATGAGCGTGGGTTTCGCCGCGCTCTCCGCCGCCAGAACAGCCGGCGCGGGCGCCCCGGCGGCCAGGGTGGTCGCCGCCGCCGAATACCGGTACGCCACCAGCCACGAGCTGATCTACGTCGACACCCTCGAGTACCTGCGGCGCGGCGGCCGGATCGGCGGCGCACAGGCGTTGCTCGGCACCGCGTTCTCGATCAAGCCACTGCTGACCTTGGCCAACGGCGAAGTGAGCCCGCTGGCCAAGGTCGCCGGGACCAGACGCGCGGTGGCCAAGATGGTCGACCTCGCCGTCAAACAGGCCCGCGGGCGGACCGTCGACCTCGCCGTCTCGCAGTTCGGCGAAGACGAGCACGTCGTCTGGATCGCGAACCAGCTGCGCAAACGCTTGCCGCAGGCGTCCGAGCCGTTGCTCGTCGAAGCGAGCATGGTCCTCGGCGCGCATCTCGGCCCCGGCAGTCTCGGCATCACGGTGTCGCCGGTCGCCTGAGCGGGCCGGGATAGGGTCGCGCGATGACCACGCCTGCCCGCGCCGAAGCGCTGCACCTGACCGGCGAACGGACCGTGCCGGGCATCGCCGAAGAGAACTACTGGTTCCGCCGCCACGAAGCCGCGTACGTCGAACTGCTGCCGTACTGCGCCGGAGCGACGGTACTGGAAGCGGGATGTGGCGAAGGTTACGGCGCCGGACTCATCGCGCCGGTCGCCGGAAGGGTGCTCGCGCTCGACTACGACGAGCCCGCGACGGCCCACGTCGCCCGCCGCTATCCCGAAGTCGCCGTCGCGCGGACGAACCTGGCGTATCTTCCGGTGCGATCGTCCACTGTGGACGTCGTGGCGAACTTCCAGGTGATCGAGCATCTCTGGGACCAGGCCGGGTTTCTCGCCGAGTGCCACCGGGTTCTCAAGCCGGGCGGGAGGCTCCTCGTCACCACGCCGAACCGGATCACCTTCACCCCGGACAGCGACACCCCGCTGAATCCTTACCACACCAGGGAACTCTCCCCGGCCGAGCTGGACGAACTGCTGCGGGAGGCCGGGTTCACCGTCGAGCGGCTCCACGGCCTGCACCACGCCCCCAGTCTCAAAGAACTCGACAACCGTTACGGGGGCTCGATCATCGACGCACAGCTCGACGTGGTCATGGGTGAACTGCCAGGGCAGGCGGTCTGGCCCGAGGCACTGCTCGCCGACGTCGAAGCCATCCGGGCGGCGGATTTCGCCGTCCACGGTGAAGACCTCGACGCGAGCCTGGACCTGATCGCGGTGGCGGTGCGCGCGTGAACCCCGAGAGCGAAGGCACGTTCTGCCTGGTCC
>Ga0193717_1001355_pt1 | contig 15040 bp, 8 predicted proteins | sample U2c2metaG_FD_145900 | JGI IMG/M metagenome (GOLD analysis project Ga0193717, IMG submission 145900) | Soil microbial communities from a riparian zone of the East river system, Colorado, United States - U2c2 | ecosystem: Environmental > Terrestrial > Soil > Riparian zone | place: USA: East River... | reverse complement strand
CGTGCCAGCGGATGTGGACGCGTTCCACGTTCATCGGCGTGGCTTCGTGGTTGACGAAGGCCGCAGTCGACCGTGTCGTGACGTTCCGGGCTCACCGGGGTACTCGTGTCTGTCGTTACGTGACCGCGGTCGTACGCCACGATTCAGTCGAGGACACCGACTCCTGTGAGATCCTTGACCATTTTGTCGATCCCGCCGAAGATGGAAAGGTGGTCTTCGATTCCCTGGTCGGTGCGGTGAGGGGGTGGATTAGTGAAAGGGAGATATCTCTGACGTATTCCGTGCTGGGGCGAGGTCTGCGCTCGGACCTGCTTTCCCAGCAGTTGGCCGATCGTGGATGGCGGCAGAAAACGACTCGCTGGTCCACCGGACCTTTGTGACTTATCTGATTCTATTCGGTAAGTACCTGACTATCTGTTTGTTCGTTCCACTCCGTCAATGATCTCGACAAGACGTTCGTACATCCTTCTCGCGATCACCGCAGCTGCTTCGTCCGATAGAACGGTTTCGTCGATCCGGACGCTGATCTCGAAGCCCGGGTCGGTCGAACTCCTGGCAACCTCCACCGAGATCGGTATCTCGTTGCGGTCGCAGGACCACCAGTCGACAAGGTCGACTTTCTCGAGGCCGGCCAGCTTGTCGAGTACGTGGAAGTCCGCGAAGTTGAACCGTGCATGGAACAAGGGAGCCGCGTGCCGGCGTTGGATCTCGGCCAAGGGGAACCTGCGGAACTCGAGGTCTTCCCGTTCGATCGCGGCCACGGTCCTGATCAGCTCCGCATCCGACAAACTCGCCGGACGTACGCGGACCGGCAGGCTGTTCAGGAACAGCCCTAAAGTCTCGTCCGCTCCCAGCGATTCCGGGCGTCCGTGGACCACGACACCCGTAGCGACCTCATCGACGTCCAGGATGTGCTGGATCGCGCCGAGGTAGGCGGCAAAGTAGACACATTTCGTCGGAGTGCCCAGCATCCGCGCGGTATTTTTGGCGCGTTCGGCGACACTCGCCGGTACCGTGATGACGGCGTCCGGATCCAGTCGTGGCGCCGCCGGGGCGAGCGTGGATGACTGTGGGGACAGCGGTTGTGCGGGATCGCTCCTGCTGATCCAGTGGTTCCGTGCTTCCGGTGAGTCGATCTCGGCGAGTTCTCGCTGGATGAATTCGTGGTAGCGGACCTTCGGCCGCCCGACAGGTATGGCGTCCCCTTGTTCGTAGCGGAGGAGGAGTTCGGTCATGAGTGATGCGAAACTCCACCCGTCGAGGATCGAGTGGTGAGCGGTGAGGGACAGCTGGAACGTGCCGTCGTCGTACAGGAGGACGTGACATCTCCACAGCGGGGCGGTCTCGAGGTCGAAACCGTGCGACCATTCCTCCCGCCACCAGCGCCGCACGGCTTCCCGTGGCTCTACATCCGAGACAGGTGCGACCCGCAGCGGGACCTCGACAGCTCGGTGTACGAGTTGCAGCGGGCGTGAGAACGTCCCGAGGTCGAACGACGTACGAAGGATCTCGTGACGTGCGGCCAAAGTGGAGAGTGCGTGTCGTAGTGCCTCGGCGTCGAACGTTCCGCGGATACGTACGGACACGAGATCGTGGTACAGCGTCGGATCATCGTCCATCTCACAATGGAAGATGATCCCCATCTGAAGTGCGGCGACCGGATACGCGTCCTCGATCTCCTCGGTCAGCGCGGCGCGATCTTCTGGTGAGAGCAGGTCTTTCTGCGCGCCCAGAACTTCCTGCTTCCCGGGACCGATGACCTTCGCGAGGGCGGTGATCGTCGGCGTTTGGAACAACTGGGCGACGGTGATGGAGATTCCGCGCGATCGAGCCGTACCGATCACCTTCAGCGCGCTCATGGAATCACCTCCTAAGGCGAAGAAGTCGTCCTCCGGGCCGACGGTGGAAATCTGCAGGGCCTCGGCCCAGACATCCGCCAGGATTCTCTCCGCGTCGGAATGCTCAGCGGGCTGACGCTCCGAAGTGACGACTCTGACCGGCTCGGATCGCTGCACGGGTCGCCGAGAAGGCTCGCCGAGCGAGCGAAGCTGAGCTCCGGGGTCTACCACCGCCGTGCGCAGGGCTCGTAGATAACCGTCGAGCATCGCGTTAGCCGCACTCTCGTTGAACAGCGCGGCGTCGTACTCGGCAGTGAAGGTTGTTCCCTCCGGCGTCTCCGAAACGTCGAGTAGGAAGTCGAAGCGCGAGGTACCCGGATCGATAGCCATTGTCCGGGTGCGCAGACCGTTCAGCTGCGGCTCGAACCGATGGGAGCCCTGGTAGGCGAAGACCACTTGGATCAAGGGCTGGCGAGATAGATCCTGGCCCGGGCCGACGATGCCGGCGACAATCTGTTCGAATGGGGCGTACTGATGGTCGACTGCGTCCAGAGCAGTGCGATGCGCGGCTCGTACGGCCTCCCGGAAGGTGCTTTCCGGATGAGGACGAAGGCGAAGAGGCAAGATGTTCGCGAAGAATCCGACGACGTCGTCGAAATCCGCGTCCGGCCGGCCTGCGGCCGGCGAACCGATGATCACGTCCGGGTAGCCCCCGGCGAGTCTAGCCATCTCCGCTCCGTACGCGGCGAGGAGTACAGCGTATGGCGTGCTCTGCTCGGAACGGGCGACCGCGGCGACAGCCTGCCGTAGCTCGGCTGGGACGAACCGGGAGATTCGATGTCCACGGAAGGCCGCGATGGAAGGCCGGGGTTCGCTGACCGGCAACCTGAGCACGGTTGGCACTCCGTCGAGATTCGACTTCCAGTACGCGAGCGAACGTGAGGCGTCCGTGCCCCGCTGCCAGGCGACGAAGTTCGGGAAAGTCTGCGTCGGCTCGGCCTCGCGCCCGAGGTCCTCGTAGAACTCGCCGAGCTCGCGTGACAACAAATCCATGGACAGCCCATCCGAAACCAGATGGCTGACAACCACGGCTAGCACGTGATCGTCGTCAGACATCGCGATCAGTTCAGCGCGGATCAGCGGTGGCCGCTTGGTGTCGAAGGGCTCCGCGGCGATTTCGGCTGCGCGTTTCGCGGCGTCCCGTTCGTTGGTCCTCGTGGTCAGGCGCAAGATTCCAGGTTGGGTTGCGACGATCGATACGGTGTGGCCGTGCCGATCCAGGCTGAACCCGGTGCGCAACGCCTCATGTCGATCGACCAGGGCGTCGAAGGCCAACGCCAGGCGGCTTCGGTCAAGTCCTCCTCGGATACGGACGACCGCCGGAATGTTGTAGGCGGCGCTGGCGCCCTGCGATAGTTCGGTGAGGAACAGCAGTCTTGCCTGGTTCGCGGAGGGCGAACGATGAGCGGCTGTTCGAACAGGCTTCGCTGGCGTGGCGCGCTTGACCGTACTCAGGAGCGTGGCGAGGGCCACCGGTGTGCGCGCGTCGAAGAAGTCACCGAGCGTTGGACAGGTCCCGTATACGGATCTCAACCGACCTAGTACGCGGACAGCCTGAAGCGAATCGCCGCCGAGATCGACGAACGAATCATGCCTGCCGATCGGACGTACCCCGAGCACGTCGGACCAGACTTCGGCGACAACTTGCTCGGTTTCACCCACCGGCGGACTGAACGGCAGTTCGGTGGGTCGTTTCCGGACGTCGATGGTGCTCAATGCCGTCCGGTCGACCTTGCCGTTCCCGGTCATCGGCAACGCCGCGACAGTGACGAACACTTGGGGAACAAGATGGACGGGTAGCTTGGCCACCATCGCAGTGCGTAGTTCGGTCGCGGTGAGGCCGTCGCCACTGACGAACGCCACCAGTTCGGCATGGTCGCCGGATTCGCGAAGAACAACCGCGGCCTGCCCGACGCCGGGAACGCCGGTCAGGGCGTGCTCGATCTCGCCCAACTCCACCCGGAAGCCGCGCAGCTGTACTTGGGCGTCGATACGACCGTGGTACAGCAGTTCGCCGTTTTCGTCATAGCTGGCGAGGTCGCCACTGCGGTAGATCCGCTCGCCTTCACCGCCGAATGGATCGGGCACGAACTTCGCCTCGGTCAGCTCGGGGCGGCCCAAGTACCCCAGCGTGACACCCGGACCACCGACACAGATTTCCCCCTTTTCACCTGTGGCGACCGTTCTGAGCTCAGGATCCAGCAGATGCACGCGAAGGTCTCCCAGCGGCCTTCCGATAGGGCTGCCCTTGTGCGTGAGATCGGCCGCGCTCATGGTGCGTGAGGTGACATGGACCGTGGTTTCGGTGATGCCGTACATGTTGACCAGCCGAGGCGACCGATCACCGTGATGTGCGAACCACGCCGCGAGGGTGGCGGGATCCAGCCGTTCCCCGCCGAAGATCACCAGGCGCAGAGTGTGGCCGGCGAAGCTGTCCGTCGACGCGGCTTCGGACAGCTGCCGAAAAGCTGACGGCGTTTGGTTCAGGACGGTGACGCGCTCTTCTCGCAGCAATCGCCAGAAGTCCTCCGGCGACCGGCTAGTCAGGTAGGGCACGACGACCAGACGGCCACCGAACAGAAGGGCGCCCCAGATCTCCCAGACGGAGAAGTCGAAGGCGAACGAGTGGAACAGCGTCCACACATCGTCGGGACTGAACGCGAAATCTTCCATCGTCGTTTCGAACAGCCGGAGAACGTTGCGCTGTGAGACCAGCACGCCCTTCGGCTGCCCCGACGAGCCAGAGGTGTAGATGACATACGCGGGGTCGTCGGGACCTGCCGACTGTCGCGCGGCCACGGTTCCACCTGCAAGGGGATCGGTGACGAAGCGGATGTCGGTTCCGGCGAACAACTCGCCAAAGGCAGGTTGACCGACGACAATCCCACACCCCGAGTCGGCCACGACGAACTCGAGCCGCGCCCGGGGATAGTGAGGATCCAACGGCACGTAGGCTGCTCCGGCCCTGAGTATCCCGACCAGCAGCACGACGAGTTCGAGTGAGCGTTCGGCGCAGAGGCCCACGAGGACACCAGGCCCGGCACCGAACGTGCGCAGGGTCGCCGCCCATCGTTCGGATTCCCGATCGAGTTCGCCATAGGTCATAGTTCGGTCGCCGTCGCTGATGGCGACCCGGTCCGGAGTTTCCGCGCAGCGGGCGGCGAAGTGATCGGCGATGTTTCCGCCCATGGTGCCGAGCCTTCCTCGTCTAGGACGGGCAGCCGGCCTGGACCGACAGCGTCCGCTTGATCAAGTTCAGCAACTCGATCCGGTGCTCATCGAGAAAAAAGTGACCACCGGTGAACCGGTACCAGTCACAACTCGCTTCGGTATGGAGTTGCCAGCTCGTCAAGTGCTCCGGTTCGAGCGCGTCGTCGTCTTCCCCCGAAGACACGATGATGGGGACGACCAGACGAGCGCCTTGTGGAGGGCGATATCGCGAGGTCGCAAGCAGGTCGGCTCGGACGCTGGGCATGACAAGTTCGCGCATTTCGTCATCAGCCAGCGCAGAGGTATCAGCTCCGTCTGAGCGCAGCAGGTCGATCAATGAGTCGTCCGACAGGTGATCAGGGATCGGTTGACGGGCTATGTGCGGAGCCGCGCATCCGGCGGCGAACAAGGCCTCGGGTGTGCGCCGCCGTAGCTCGGCGAGTCTGCGACAGGTTTCGAAAGCGATGAGTGCGCCCATGCTGTGTCCGAAAAGGACAAAGGGAAGCGGGTTCAGCTCGGAAACGGCCTCGGCGAGATCGGCGGCAAGATCGCGAAGCGACTGCGGTGGATCTTCCGCGAGGCGCTCTGCCCGGCCTGGGTATCGGACAGCCAGTACTTCGAGACTGTTGCCGGCGGTCAGCCATTCACGAAACGTCGCCGCACTTCCGCCCGCGTGCGGTAGGAGGACAAGCCTGGCGCTCGCTTCGGGTATCGTCTTGCCCAGAAACCACCGGGAGGATGTCACCGTGATTTCGCCTTGTCTGCAACAGTTTCCACGACTTTCGCGAAGCTTGACAAGGTGGGTTCGGTTATCAACGCCCGGAGCGGGATCCGTACTCCTAGAGTCGCGCGAAGGCGAGCGATCACCCGGGTGGCGGCCAACGAGTGCCCGCCCAGATCAAAGAAGTTGTCCTCTGGGAAAATATCCTTGACACCAAGGGTTTCCGCCCAGACTGTCGCGATGGCGCTCTCGGCCTCGGTGAGCATCGATTCGTCGACCTGGAACCCAGGCGAGGATGCTGGCAAGGCTTGTCTGTCCACTTTTCCGTTGGCCGTCAACGGTATCCGGTCTAGTAGAATGATCTTCGACGGAACCGCATACGCTGGAAGTTCGAGTGCCAGCGCGCTCCGGATCGCTGCGGAAGTCACGTCCTCGCCCGCCGGTACTACGTAGCCAATGAGTTCGGTGGTAGCGCCGTCCTTGTGCGCGTGAGCTACAGCTTTGGTCACCGACGGTAGCGCCGCCAGCGCCTTGTCGACCTCGCCGAGTTCCACCCGAAAGCCACGGACCTTGACTTGGTGATCGGCTCTGCCGAGAAAATCCATCGTTCCGTCCGGCCGCAGGCGAACCCGATCGCCGGTTTGGTACATCCGGGTGCCAGGTTTGCCGAAGGGATCGGCGACGAATTTTGTCGCGGTTTGCCCAGCTGCCCTGAAATAGCCCCAGGCAAGGCATGCGCCGGCGATGTAGAGGTCGCCCGGGATTCCGGGCGGTACTGGGCGGAGCGCGGAGTCGAGCACGTATCGGCTGACATTGTGGATGGGGCTTCCGTAAGGGATGCTCGTCCAGCTCGGATCCACGTGGTCGAAGCGGAAGTAGTTGCTCCAGACAGTCGTTTCGGTGGGGCCGCCGAGAGCGACGACTTCTGCTCCGGGAAGGACAGTGTGGACCGCACTGGGAAGTCCGACCGGGATCCAGTCGCCACTCAGCAGTACCAGCCGTAACGCCGCTCGATCAAGTGTGCTTTCGGGTAGGAACGGCTCCAGCTGTGACAGAGCTGCGGGAGCCGAGTTCCAGAGCGTGACCGGCTCGGCTTCGAGGATATTCAGGAGTCTGGCGGGCTCAGCAGCTTCTGCCTCGTTCGGTATCCGCACGCTCGCTCCCGCGAACAGTGGGCCGAAAACGCTGTAAACGGACAGGTCAAAAGCCAAGGGCGTTACGAGCAAAGTCTGGTCGGAAGGACTCACGAGGAAGGTGTCGTTCACCCAGTCGACGAGGTTCACGACTGCGCCGTGAGGGACTTGTACTCCCTTGGGTGCACCGGTCGAGCCCGAAGTGAACAGCACGTAGGCCAGATCCTCAGGGGCGGTTGGCAGCGCCATCCGCGGCCTGACGGAGATTCCTTCATCGGTGAGTAAACGGATCCCTGCTCGCGAAGCTGCTTCGTTAAGCGCCGAAGTCGGCATGGTTCCGTCGTCGGATAGCCACAGGACTCCCGATAATGCAGGTGGGTCTTCTGCAGCGAACATCCGTTCCGCGCGGCGCGGCGTCGCGACGGCGATTTCGGCGGAGAGCGTGGCCAGAAGGCTCGAAGTCCTTCCTTGGGGCCACGAACGCTCGATTGGTACGTAGGCCGCACCGATCTTCAGGATTCCGAGGATCGCGACCACGGCGAGGGGATCGCTGTCGACAAGCAGCGGGACGAGGTTTCCGTGGCGGACGCCGGCATCGTAGAGGCGGGTGGCAACCAGATCCGACGCTTTGACGAGTTCGGCGTAAGTGAGCCGTTTTCCGTCGCCGACAACGGCCACCGCGTCAGGGCAATGCCTCGCCCGTTCGTCGATTCGCGCGTGCACACTGATCGGGGGCCGCGTGCTCTCCGTCTCGAGCTCGTCGCGCAGAGCGAGCGCGCGTTCCGCCGAGCTGAGTCCGCTCAGCCTGCCGACCGGCATGCCGGGATCAGCTGCGACGAGTCTGCTGAGTAGTCGCAGAAAGTGCGCGACCACCCGATTCACTTCGGTGTCGGATAATGAATCCGGGTCAAATCGGACACGGATGTCCGCAGTGTCATGCTCGGACGGGACGAGAAGCTGCAAGCGCAATCCGCCGAACGGGTGCGTCCATTCATCGCCGATCGAGATCATGGTTCCGACTGGTGGCGTATCCACGGGCTGGCTGGATGCGCATTCTGTCCGGTGTAGGTATTCCGCTATCGGTGCAGCCGTGCAGAAGGGTACGACAAGGCCGCCTTTCGGCGTATGGAAACGGATCTTCGATTCCGAAGACATCGTGCCGTACTCGGACAGCGACAGTGACCAAGCTGCGAAGATCAGCGTCTCCCGAGTTACGTCAGACATGCTTCCCGTTGTCTTGCAAGGGGATGTGATCTCCAGCACTGCCGGCGCAGTCCGGTTTGCGGCGTCGCTCGATGGTCTTTCGAATCCGATCCGGGTTGGTTCCCAGATCTCCACCCCAGGCCCCCAGTTGCTAACTGCTTGTGGCTTCATCCGATTCCACAATTACACAATCTGAACCGGTAAGGTAATGTGACGTGAATCACATGATGATTATCTTCTGTTGACTCCCTCGTGTCTGCAATGTTCGCCATGATGGGAGTCGGGGGTAGTGGATTTCACCTGGGGGGTGCCACGGACGTGACTGCGGGGTCAATTGGCGTGTCCGCAAGCGGGCGAGCGGTAGACAGTGAGCCAATCTCGTTGGCGCAGCGGGAAAGATTGATGCTGTGGCAACATGGCGAGAGTTGTCTAGACCAACCGACGTACGCCTGGGTGTTCGCCGTCGAGGTCGGCCAGGAAGTCGTGCGGGATGCTTGGACGACTGTCCTGTCACGCTTCGCGAACCTACGGACGAGTTTTTTCGTGGATTCGGACGAGACGCTCACACGGCGACACCTCGATACGCCGGCGGTAGTTGATCAAGCATTTGTCAGTACTGACAGTGACTTGTTTTTCACAGAACTTTGCCGCCCATTGTCGGTCCTGGGGGGTGTTCTCACCCGAATGGTCCATGCGGTCGACAGCGGCGAAACGATGATCGGCATCTGCTTTGATCATCTCGTCATCGACGGACACACCGTCGGGATGATCCTGACGGAATTCTGGGGACTGCTTTGTGGCGAGATGCCACGGACGCCACCACCAACGTCGGACGCTCCGTTTGTGGCACGCGAACTCGCCGCCGCCGCTTCACCGCAGGTGGAACGCGACCTGGACCACTGGCGTGAGAAGGCGGGTGGTTTGACGTACCCGCCGCCTTTCATGGGAGTCAGCAGGAACTCTGCCAAGTCCGCCATGCCGGAGACCGCGTTCTGCGAGGTGGACCTCTCCGGTCTGGCGGCGCGCGGACGAGCGCGGATGTCGCGGGCGAGCGCTCTGTTGTCAACGTTGACGGTGTCGCTGGTCAGGACGCTAGGCTCCGACGAGCGCCATTTCACGACCTTGACTCAGGGCACGCGACGCACGAACCGCAGTGAACTCAAGATGGCGGGCTTTCTCTCGACCTGGCTTCTGGCGCGCGTCCCCGTCGACACCTCGGCGGCGAGGGGCATGGACCAGTCCGCCTCCGCGCTGATGGACGCCATGACGGCGTACAGCGTCCACCATGCCGAGGTCGTCCGGCGACTCGAGCCGCACCTCTACGGCGCACGATACCGCGCGACCGAGAACCTGCCGCCTTACTCACTGTTCAACTATCAAGTCGAGCCGGTTCTTCCCAGGCTGTCGTCTGTCGAAGGCCGAAAGCTGGTTGTCCCGCCGGTCGCGGGCAACATCTTGCACGGTGGATTGCGCGTCTACGGCAACGAACACCCTGACGCCGAGACCGTGACAGTGCGAGTTGTCGCGGACGCCTCGGTCTTCGGACCAGGCTTTGCCGATGCGGTCGCCGCAGATCTTCCCGTCGCGGCGCTGTCGTGACCGGTGGCTCTCACCGGGAACCGATGCCGAAGGGTTTCTGGTACCTCTGGTCGGGCATTCTGGTCAACCAGCTGGGTTCCTTCGTCATCTTGTTCTTGGCGGTCTATCTGACTCAGGTGCGCGGATTTTCCGTCGTCACAGCCGGGATCGTGGTCAGTGTCGCCTACGGCGGCGGCGGCTTTGTCGGTGCTTTCACCGGCGGGGCGCTGGCCGATCGATGGGGACGCCGTACAACCCTGCTGTTCGCGTATCTGTGTACCGCCATCGCTACCTTCGCGATGGGTTTTCTCGCCGACCCTCTACTTCTCACCGGTTGCGCGTTGGTCGTCGGCACGGCGAGCAACATGGTCAGACCTGTGGCTAGCGCGATGATCGTGGACATGACGGCGGGATCCCGTTCGGAGCGCGCCTTCGCACTGCAGTTCTGGGCGATCAACGTCGGCTTCGCCTTCGCCGCTGTCATCGGCGGTGTGCTGGTGGAAACCAGCTACCGCATGTTGTTCGTGCTCGACGCGGCAACCACCGTGCTCACAGCGGTGATCATTTTCGTGAAGGTCGCCGAAACACGGCCTCCTGGATCGAAGGCGACTCGGGAGGAGGATCCCGTCAGACTTGGAACAGTGTTGAGGGATGGCCCGTTCCTCGCGCTGGTTGGTCTGACGGTGCTCTTCGGAATCGTATTCATGCAGCACATCAGCACCTTGCCGCTCGCCGTGAGTCAGGACGGCCTTGGCACACCCGTGTATGGCTGGTTGATTGCCTTGAACGCGGCCATGATCATCACCGGGCAGTTGCTGGTTCCCCGGCTCACGACCGGACGGGACCCGGCACGGGTACTGGCATTGGCAGCACTGCTGATGGGCGCGGGCTTTTCGGTGCTGGCTGTCTTCCACAACGTCTGGGGTTACGTCCTGTCCGTCGTCATCTGGACAGTCGGTGAAATGCTCCAGGCCTCGCTCATCCCGAGCCTGGTGGCCGCTTTGTCCCCGGAGAGCGCACGAGGGCGTTATCAGGGCCTGTTCGCGCTGGCCTTTCCCGCAGCGGCACTGATCGGCCCCATGCTCGGCGGGGTGGTGCTCCAACACAGCGGCAGCGGAGCGCTGTGGTCGAGCTGCCTAGTGCTGGGCCTGGCGTGTGCCCTGGGACATCTGGCTGCCGGCCCGGCCCGGCGGCGCCGGTTGGCTCTTTCGCCCACCGCAGTTACCACGACGAAATGAGAGACCTGTGAACCGCGAAAAGTTCTACCTCGACATGACCGAGTACCTCGAGACCCTCGACGAGGAGGCGGGGGAGTTGGAGATCGCCCCGGACGACAACCTCTTCGACGAAGGCATTGTGACGTCCTACTCCGTGGTCAAGATGATCGCTCACCTGGAGAAGCTGGTTGGGCGTCCCATCGACGTCTCCCAATACGGCGTCGAGCGGTTCTACACCCTTAGTGGCCTCTATGACGTGGTGATCGACGCGGAGGCTCAGTATGCCGGTGCGTGACGCTGCGCTGGGTGGTCTCGACTTCGCCGACCCCGGGTTTCAGAGCGATCCATGGCCGCTCTACGACTGGTATCGCGAGCATGCGCCCGTCTGCTGGTCTGAAGAGATGAAGTGTTTCTTCGTCTTCGGATATCAGCACGTCCGGCACGTGCTCACTGCGCCGGAATTCACCGCCTACCACCCGTTTCGCCGTAGTCGGGTGGCCTTTGGCCCGTCTGCTTTGGACAGTGAAGGTCTCGACCACGCGCGCCTGCGCAAGGCACTCGCCGGTCCGTTTCGGCCAGGTGCGGTGACCGGTTACGGCGGCGCCATTGTGGAGCCGGTCGTCGGAAACCTGCTCGGCACGATGCTGAACAGCGACCGGGACGACTGGGTGGATGAGTTCGCCTGGCGGCTGCCGACCAGGGTGGCGTGCCGGGTACTCGGGATCGCCGAAACCGAGGACGCCACGCTCTACGAGCTGATGCGGCCCTTGATCCTCTTCGTGGATCACGCTCCGGTGACGTTCGCGACGGCCGTCGACTATCGCGACAGGTTGCGTGCGTACCTTCGCGGCACAATGGCGAACGGCATGGATCGGCACGCGATGCTCGCCATGCTGGCGGCGAACGACAACCTCACCGAGGTCGAAGCGGTCGACAACGCGATCCTGCTTCTGGCGGCCGCGACGGAGACCACGTGTTCGGCCACGATCAACCTCATCGCGCGGGTGGCCGGTCAGCCCGGCCTGTTCGACCTGGTGCGCGCTGATCCTGACAGCATCCCCGCCGTGGTCACAGAAACCCTTCGACATGAGCCTCCGCTGCACGTGACACTGCGATACGCCGCCGAAGACATCCAGCTGGCGGGAGTGGACATTCCGAAGGGCGCGTCCGTCCAGGTGTGTATCGCCAGTGCTAACCGCGATCCGGAGATGTACCCAGAGCCGGGAGTCTGGGATCCCCAGCGGGATCGGCGGACTTTCCTCACCTTCGGGCTCGGCCGGCACCACTGCCTCGGCATGGGACTGGCCCAGCTCGAGCTCGAGACAGTGTTGCGGGAATTGACCCAGCGTGTCGACGGTTTGTGGACAACCGCTCCGGAGGATCCGACGCCGCGTGGTCGCACGTTCCGCAGTGTGCCGGGGCTACGCTTGGGGCACAGTCTGCGAGCCGTGGGATGAGATCTCTGGTTTCTGTCTTCGCGGGGAGCGTGGCGGCGGCGCCTAACGCCGTCGCCGTCGCAGTCGGCGGGATCGAAGTCAGCTACGCCGAACTCGACCGGTGGTCGGACAGCGTTTGTTCGGTCCTGCTGCGCGCTGGCGTTAGACCTGGCGGATTGATCGGGCTGAGTATGCGTCAGGACGCCGGCTTGATCGCGGCGATCCTCGGCATCCTGAAGACGGGCTGCGGATACGTGCCGCTCGATCCCGGCTACCCGGTGGCGCGGCTGGAGTACATGGCCGCGGACGCGGGACTGGACGTTGTGCTGGTGGACGGCACGGCTCCCGCGGTGCTGGGGGAGGGGAGACGGCTGGTCGAGATGCCTGGGGCGGATGTGGACGTCGCGGTGAGCGCGGTTCCACAGGTGCCGGTCACCGCGACCGCCTATGTCATCTACACCTCTGGATCCACCGGGCATCCCAAGGGCGTGCCGATCCGGCACTCGGAAGTGCTGGCGTTGTTGGACTCGACCGTGCCGCTGTTCGACTTCGGTCCGTCGGACAGATGGTCGCTATTCCATTCGTACAGTTTTGATTTCTCGGTGTGGGAGATCTGGGGGCCGTTGCTGTCGGGCGGCCGGATAGTGCCGGTACCGGAGGTCGCCCGCGTTCATCCGCGTTCGTTCACCGACCTCCTCAGGGAGGAAGGGATCACCGTGCTGAGCATGGTGCCGTCGGCCTTCCGGCATCTGGTCGCTGGTGCTGCGAACGATTTGCCGACGGTGAAGCATCTCGTGTTCGGCGGCGAGCCACTGGATCCGGGCACGGCCGAGACCTGGATGGACGGGACCGGGGAGATACCCGCGCCGGCCATCAGCAACATGTACGGCATCACCGAGACCACCGTGCACGTCACTCATCGCTGGGTAACGGTCGAGGATTTGCGGCGCACGGAACCCGGCACCGTCGTCGGGCACCCACTTGCCCATCTCAGTGTTCTATTACTGGACGAAACCGGACGGCCGGTGCCTCCGGGTGTGGACGGGGAGATACACATCGCCGGGGCTGGGCTCTCGCCGGGGTACCTCGGGCGCGACGACCTCAACCGCGAGCGTTTTCCCGAACTCGTCGCGCCCGACGGAGGCAAACGAAGATACTTCCGATCCGGTGACTCCGCGGCTTGGTCCGCGGACGGGCATGGCCTGGTTTTCCGCGGCAGGCTCGATGATCAAGTGCAGTTCCGCGGCTTTCGCATCGAACTCGGCGAGATCGAATCGGTGCTGCGCGCGCGATCCGACATCGTCGACGTCGTGGTCGTGGTCGACGACGTCGCGGATACGCAGGCGGAGTTGGTGGCGTACGTCGTCGCGTGTGGGCCGCTGGCAGTCCGTGATGTGCGCAAGGAATTGCTGCGCTGGTTGCCGCGGCATATGGTTCCCGCGCGGATTGTGGTACTGGATGAGCTTCCTCGTACGGCATCGGGAAAGCTTGATCGTCTCGAAGTCAAACGGTCGAATCGGACTAAACATACCGTGAACTCGTAGCGCGTAAAGCGGGCATTTGCAGGTCTGCGGTAATGGGTGGTGAATCGCCGGCGCCGCGATCGGCCTTGTCTAAGATTGGCGCTTCCTCTACATTGGAAAGCCGGTGCGCTCACCGTATGACGGTGACGGACCGTAAGTATTGGGGGTAGGGGGTAAAGATGAGTACTTTGCGCGCCATTCGTTCCTGCCTGCCGAAAGTATCGCATTCGACAGTTCCCGATCAGTGGGTCTTGACAACGCTGAAAGTCGGGTTCTCGATCATCTGAGGAGGTTTGGTGACGGTTGAACAGCGGCCAATGACGGGAATCAGGTCCGTCACACCGGCAGAAGTCGAGCACTACCAAAAACACGGCTGGGTCAAACTCGACCAACTCTACGAACCCTGGATCATCGACGGCCTCCTCACCCGCGCCCAAGCCAAAATGGGCGCCGCACCCCTCACCGTCAGCCGCGACACCCCCAACGAACTCGAACCCAACGAATACAACTGGTACGCCCGCTGGGACGGCGCCTCCCACGACGACGACTGGATCCGCTCCATCTCCCACTCCACCGCACTGGCCACCGTCGCGGCCACCCTCATGAACGACACCGTCAAGTTCTACTTCGACCACTTCTTCGTCAAAGTCCCCGCTACCGACCACGGCAGCGAAACCCCCTGGCACCAAGACCTCCCCCACCACCCCCTCGACCGCCAAGGCGCCCTCACCATCTGGGCACCCCTCGTCGACTGCCCACCCGAAAAAGGATCACTCCGCTTCCTCAGCGGCTCCCACCGAGCCGGACTCCTCGGCCGCTTCCTCAACCGCCGAGACGACATCCAACTCACCCACGAATACCCCTGGATCCTCGACAAATACGACATCTCCCCACCCCTGCACATGCACCCCGGAGACGTCACCGTCCACAACCTCGCCATCACCCACTACGCCCCCCCAAACTCCACCCCCGACCCCCGCTGGGTCTACTCCACCCAATGGCTACCCCACCGCACCCGCTACACCGGCGCCCCCAACCACCGCACCGACAACCACAACCTCACCATCGACCAACCCCTCAACCACCCCCGCTTCCCCACCATCCCCACCCCACCACCCCCA
>Ga0193717_1001354_pt1 | contig 15044 bp, 8 predicted proteins | sample U2c2metaG_FD_145900 | JGI IMG/M metagenome (GOLD analysis project Ga0193717, IMG submission 145900) | Soil microbial communities from a riparian zone of the East river system, Colorado, United States - U2c2 | ecosystem: Environmental > Terrestrial > Soil > Riparian zone | place: USA: East River... | reverse complement strand
CGGCCAGCTCATCGATGATGATCACGATGTAGGGCAGCGGCTTCCACGGCTCACCCTTATCGTCATACTCTTTGATCAGATTGCGCCGCATTATCTCCGTATTGTATCCATCGATGTTTCGCACACCCCAGCCCGCCAGATCTTTGTAGCGCTTTTCCATCTCCGAGACGGCCCATTTAAGTGAGCGCGCCGCCAATTTCGGGTCTGTAATAATCGGCGTCGCTAGGTGAGGAATATCTTCGTAGAGTCCCAGCTCCAGGCGTTTCGGATCGATCAGAATGAACTTAACTTCATCGGGAATAACCCGGTAAAGAATGGAGACGATGAGAGCGTTGACGCCCACGGATTTGCCCGCGCCGGTTGTGCCGGCAATTAGGAGGTGGGGCATCTTTGCCAGATCGGCGACGTAATTCAAACCGTCTATCGTCTTGCCTAGCGCAATGGCGAGTTTAGAGCCCGACTCGCGAAATGCGCGGGATTCGATCACCTCACGCAGGTAGATGGTCTCGCGACGAGGATTGGGAACCTCGATGCCGACGTGAGGTTTGCCGGGCATCCGATCTATCCGAATAGACTCCGCTTTCAGCGCCAAACACAGATCGTCGACGAGGGAAACGACGCGGGAATATTTCACTCCGGGGTCGGGCTTGAACTCATACGTAGTGACGACCGGACCGGGACAGATGTGTTTGATCTGTCCGGTCACGTTAAACTCTTTGCACTTTTCCGCCAGACGTGTGGCCAGACCCAGCAACTCGGCGTCCGCCTGCTCACTCGGCGGGGGAGCTTCATTCAGGAATTCGAGCGGCGGCAATCCGTAGTCTGTATAGCTAACGCGGCGGGCACGATCGGCGTCGAACGGAAGCTTTCCGGCGGCCGGAGCTTCGGCTTTGAGGCGCACGACCGACACGCCCTTAACCATCTCTTCAAGCTCCACCTCCTCATCCACGACGGCATTGCGGCCTCCGGTCGGGAAAATCGAGCGCCTACCAGACCGACTCTCCACAACCGTGGCGCCCGGAAGCCCGGCAGCCATAGCGGCAGCTCTTGCGGGTTCGCTGGCGGCCGCAGCGGAGCCTTGCGAGGCCACTTCCGTCCCGGCTCTGATTACCGAAGCAGAATTTGTAACACTCGACCCGGTCGGTTGCTTCATAAACTCGGCAATGCGATCGGCTGGACTCAAATCCCGGCCAGCTTTGAGGACGTTCCGCGCGGCTTTCTGTTCTGCACGCAAGGCTCGTTTCTTTTCCTTGCGCAAGCGCGCCTCTTCGCGTCGAGTCTGGCGCCAGGCTTTGAATCGGGCAGGGCCCGTACGCAGGAAGGCGAAGCGATTACTAAGCGCTGCCACGAGTGCTTCGTACGACCCAACAAAAGAGAAATTAGTAGCTAGCAATAACCCGGTGGCAGCAATAGCGACCAGGATCACAGTGGCTCCCACGGTGTTAAGACCGCTAGCCAACGTTCGGGCGATGACCGTTCCGATCAGACCGCCAGGCTGCACACTGGCGTCAAAGAGTGGGCTCAGGTGTGATATGGAAAGCAGTGCGGACGCAGCGAGCACTAAAATCAACAGACCGAGCAGCGGGTAGAAGGGCGCTCTGATTTTTTGTGTGCGAAAACGTCGCCACGCTCCGGCAAATAGCAATAGCGGCACCAGGAAGGAAGCGATACCAATTGCCTGGAACAAGGCCGCAGCGACGTTAGCGCCAATCGCGCCGGCCCAGTTGCGAGTTTCAGATCCGCCGGCGGAGTTCCACGAAGGGTCGTTGGGGAAAAATGCCGCTGATATAAGGCACAAGGAAAGAAGCAGGCCCAATGCAAGAAGCAAGATTGCAATGATTTCGTTTTGCCTACTGTTTCGCAGGGTTATTATCCGGGGCTTTTCTTCCAAGTGTGTAGTTGACATGAAAACTCCAGAGTGTCGCAGGAGATTCAGAAACTAGGTTGCGATTCGTACATATCAGAAACGAAACGAAAACTCTGATCTGAATCAATCACGCCGCTTTCCTTGCCAGCAAGTACGCTTTGATAAAGTCGTCTAAATCGCCTCCCAGCACGGCATCAACATTCCCTTTCTCCAACTTCGTCCGAGTGTCCTTTACCAATTGATAGGGGGCGAGCACGTAGCTCCTGATTTGCGACCCAAATGAAATCTCAGCCTTGTTTGATTCCAACTCAGCATGGTCGGCTCGACGTTTCTCGAGTTCGAGTTCGTAAAGCCGGGATCTCAAGACCTGCATCGCGACCGCACGATTCTGATGTTGGGAACGCTGGTTTTGGCATTGAACAACTATGCCTGAAGGTATGTGCGTTATGCGGACGGCTGAATCTGTGGTGTTAATGTGCTGGCCACCGGCACCGGTGGCGCGATAAGTGTCCACTCGAAGGTCCTTGTCCTGGACTTCTACTTCGATGTTCTCGTCGATTTCAGGATATACAAAAAGGGAAGCAAAGGAAGTGTGTCGACGGGCAGCCTGGTCGAAAGGAGAAATGCGAACCAGCCTGTGCACCCCGGCTTCGGCCGCGAGCAAGCCGTAGGCATATTCGCCTTCAACTCGGAAGGTGACATTTTTCAGACCCGCTTCTTCTCCGGGTTGGTAATCAATGATCTCTGTTTTGAATCCCCGCTGTTCGGCCCACTTCAGATACATACGAAGTAACATTTCTGCCCAATCCTGCGACTCCGTACCGCCGGCGCCGGGATGAATCGTGCAGATGGCTGGGAGATGATCGCTCTCTCCTGCCAGCAACATCTCTGTTTCTGCCTGGCTTAACTCATGTTCCAGACGCTCGACCAGCGAGCGCAGTTCCTTCAATGATTCTTCGTCCTCCTCGGCAAATTCAAAAAGCACTCCGGCATCCGCAATCTGCGATTCAAAGTGTTCCTGACGCTGGACCTTCTTCTCCAGCAGGCTGCGCTTTTGCAGCAACTTCTGCGCGGCCTCCTGATCGTTCCAGAAGTCCGGCGAAGAGGCCTGATCCTCGATTCGCTTTAACTCTTCGCGGCTCGCAGCAACATCAAAGAAACCTCCCGAGCTGCTCAACGCGCATGCGAAGATCATCATAAGACGTTTTCAAATCCTGTATTGATAAAGTTTCGATCATCCTTAACCTCGACTCCTTAATTTGGGCCACCAAAAAGTGGCGGCGAATACCAGTACGCTGAGGGCGGCATTGAACGCGACAAACAAGTCGCCACGTCGGGAGTAGAAAGTACTTGCGTTTTCATTCCGGCCGATTCTCCAGATGCGAACCGCAGTCTGGAAACCTTCGGTTGCGTCTTTCACTTCGCCCCTGGAAGTGATGTACGCGGTTATCCCCGTATTCGTCACCCGCAAGATCGGACGTCCATTCTCGACTGCGCGAAAGATCACGTTGGCCAAGTGTTGCCGCATCACTGCCGTGGGTCCGAGATACCCGTCGTTTGAAATATTGATCAGCACATCTGCCCCGTCGCGCGTGAAGCTTCTGGCAATGTCAGGGTAAGCCGATTCAATGCAAATAAAAGTTCCCGTGCGGACATCACCCACTTTCATCAGAGTGTATTTCGTGCCCGGCGTGAAATCGCCAACGATTGCTCCCACCACACTCGCTCCCGGCACCCAGCGGGGAAGCGGTACGTACTCGCCAAATGGCATCAGGCGAATCTTATCATACTGAGCGATCAGACCTCCCTGGTTATTAACCATTACTGCAGAGTTGTAAATACCATGATTCGGCGCCGCTTCCTGTGAGTTGAAAAGCACGGCAGTCTGGTTAGTGGTTGCAAACCGGACCAGAAGATCTCGCAACTGCGAATCGTTTCCGTAGGCGAAGTTCATGGGCGACTCCGGCCAGATTACCAGCCGCGGCGTTCCATCGTTTGCAAGCTGCTTCAAAGCCGTTTGGCTCATTGATACATGCCGGTCAATCAAGACCTTCATCTCCTCACTTGATTTGACGATGTCCATCGGCACATTTGGCTGCAAAGCTACCACCACAGCCTGTGGCGCTTGGGAATTTGAGACTGGCGGTGAACCTTGTGATGCCACCATCACCAGTGCGACGATCAGAACAGCCAGCCCTGTCACCACCACAGATTTCGCAGTGCGTTTTAGAATCAGGAATGCGACTGCGGCGTTTATAAAGACAACGATGAACCCGACGGCATATACACCTCCCCAACGCGCTGGCTGAATCAACATTGGTTGAAACGCCTGTGAGTAACCGATCGCATTCCAAAGCTGGCCTGTGAGGGCAAGTCTCCCCAATTCGAGGGATGACCAGACGAAGGGAGCAAGGAACAGTGCCTTGGCTCCCCACGAGCGAATGGCGCGCGCGAGCACGAGGGCAAAGACTCCGGGAAACAGCCCCACGAAGATCGGCGCCGGAGCCAGCAGAAGATAAGCAGCCCACCGAGGTATTCCTCCGTAATGGATCATTGAGAACGTCAGCCAATAACAGGAGCCGTAAAAGAAGACGGCCCCGGTTAGCCAGCCTAGTAAGAATGACCGTCGCGGAGTAGGCCTGAGTCCGACCACGACAAGAAGCGGGACCAATGCGAACCATGCGAGTGGCCAGTAACCAGAATTTGGAAATGAAAGTACGAGTAGAACGGATGAGGCGATGGCCGCGACCCAATCATTGATTGCGGATGCTCTCAACCAGGCATACGTTGCGGAAGAGGAACCGTCATCTGCATTCGCTCGGGCTTCGCTCGAGTGCGTAGTTTTAGAAACCGCGTCCTGCATTGCCAGCGAGTTTATCAAAGGCGGCAGTAACAGGCTAAGGAGTTCTCGCCGAAGAGCAGTAGGTCTTCTTTCCAAAAATATTTCTTGAAGCTTCGGTTTGGGTCACAGATACAACTCAAAACGGAGAGTTCAAGAGCGAAAACGACAGAAAACGTCACCGTCGAAGTGACAAATTCCGTCGCGACGTAAAAGTTTGGATCGAGTAGGTGCGAGCTTGACCCTGAGGGTCACGGATCGGTGTGGCCGTTGGGAACGAAGAGAGTAGCCAAATGCCGGGGACAATCAGGCCATAAATGCGGGAGAACCCGGCCATTTCTGGTCGGGTTCATATTAAGGGAGGTTTATCTGAAGGGTTGCTCGGGGGGTAGCTGGCGCAGCGGCTGGCGGCGCTCAGAGGGAGTGGCGGCGGGGGCACGTTGTAACTTTACTTTGGTCTCCCGTGCTTGCCGAGGTTCCTTAGAGCACCTTCTGTGCCAGAGAAGTGTGTTTCCTGGAAATGACGCGACATTCAGCGTTACTCGCCTGGAATTGCAAACGTTTGCGTTTCTAAAGGACAACTCTTACTCAGTAAAGATTGCTTGCAGGATAATCCGAGTCTAAAGCAGGAAACCCAGTCATTGCTGACTGGGTCCAATTTCGGTTGGAGTTTATCTGAAGGATTGCTCGGCGGGTGGCTGGCGCAGCGGCTGGCGGCGCTCAGAGGGTAGATGGCGGCGGGGGCACGTTGTAACTTTACTTTGGTCTCCCGTGCTTGCCGAGGTTCCTTAGAGCACCTTCTGTGCCAAAGAAAAAGATTTTGTGGAAATCTGCAACGATTGATTGTTAAGGGTGGACTGAGTGTAACGACATAGGAAGTATCTGCCGTTATCGAGGCAGAGCTATTGCGGACTCTGTGAGTCAAATAGGGCCCCAAATCAGTTTTGGGGTGTGGCGGCATGCAACCGCTGCAGCTTCGCTGCCTCCAGTGAGGTCAGGCTCGGCCTTACGGTAAGTATCAAAATGGAATAGAGGCTGTGCCTCGGTAAGTTCGAGGGAGGCACAGCCTCGGGGAATTATCTACTGCACTCGGCAAGGCAGAGCCTTACCGCACTGGGTCGCGGCAAAGCCAAGCAATAGCGAGTCACCGGAACTCGACCATGTAAGAAAGCGAGGCAAGGAGTAGCGAAGCCGGGCGTGTACGAAAGGTTGGGCCTAACGCTGGACGAGGAGGAGGTGCCCGCTCAATCCTACAACTTGAACAATCGTGTGGGACGCGATGTTGATGCCGTCAGCAGAGCGAGCACGCCACAGTTCGCCATGAACCAACACAGTGCCTTCAGGAGCCAACGGCGAGTCGACCTGAGCACTGGAACCGATCAACTGTATCTCGCTGGTTGCGGATTTCTTGTGCCTGGACATGGCGGCCAAGATGAGGAGTACCGCCAGGGAGGCGCCGACGATGAAGATGATCAGAACCCAGCTCATAGGCGACTGCCTAGTTCTTGCCCATGGTCACTTGCCTTTGCAGAGCAATTGCCTCCTGATTGTTCGCATCGATCGTCATCGCGCTCGAAGCATATTTCGTCGCTTCGCCCCGATCACCGCGCTCCAGGAAGATCCTGCCCAGCAGGATATGAGCGTCGATGAGTTTGGGATCCCAGAAGATGGCAGTTTTCAGGGCGGCAATTGCAGCCTCTTGATCGCCGCGGCGTTGATTGATCCGGCCGCTCAGGAGATACGCCTCGGCATTAGTCGGTTCAATCATAACCACCCGATGGAGCTCCGGCAGCGCCTCATCGTCACGTCCAGCCTGGTAGAGGTCACGGGCCTTAATGAGAAGGTCCTGCGTCCCTGATCCCGCGTCCACATTAGCGGCGACGGCCTTTTTGCGCATCAAGTCAGACACATCGTCCCGACTCAAGACATCCCGCATCCGCAGCGTCACATTGCTGGTGGTTTGACTCTTCTGCCATTCCGTCTGCCACTTAGCATAGGTCTGAAGATATCGTCGGGCTTGATCGTCGGCGGCAGTGGCGGCTTCAGCCTTTCCAGTCTTCTCGAGGGCCTTTGCGAAAAGGAAATAGGCTTGGCCGTCTCTGGGGTTAGCAGTAATCACAGGACGCAGCTGCTCCGCGACTTCTGCATACTTTCCGGCTAGAAACAAAGAGTAGGCGTAGTTGAAGTGCACCATTTGGTCTTCAGGTGCTGACTTGGCTGCACGATCCAGGAAGGATGTGCCTTGCTCGAGCAGTCGTGCGCGTTCCGCCTCTTTCTTCTCCTCACGTGAAGCCTGCACGGCGACTGCCCCAGCGTTATTGTAGATTCCGATCAGAGGCATGTCCGCCGAGAGCGGCACCAGGGACGCGAGGGCACGTCCCAACTCTCCGAGTTTCGCGAAACCGAGTCCCGCGTAGAATGCAGCTTCAGTGTAGTGCGGGTCTTTCTTCTGGAGCTTGGTGAAGTATTCCGTGGCTTCTTTCCACTTGCCGTCAACCATATAGAACCGACCCAACTCAAAGGCCGCTTGCGGATATACCGCACCACTATTGGCGTCACCGTAAAAACGGAGTGCATTTTTCAGATAGTTTGCGCGCTTGGGGTCGCGCTCGCTCAACTGCACGCCCTTGACGTAGGATTCGAACGCGCGCTGGGGAATTTTCGTGGCTTCCTGCACCAGTTGGTTCTGCGAGAACGGCAAGGCCTTATCGCGTTGGTAAAGAATTTGGTAGGCAATTCGACCCTGAATATTCTGGAGTGTCGTAAGCAAGCCCCCAAAATCAAACTGCCGGGTAGCCCAATTCCCGTCCAGGACCTCGCCCATGGTTCGTCCTTCGTTAACCTTGATCACACGCGCGGTTACTTGTACGTAAGCTTCGGTCGGCGACTTTTCAGTATCCGCTTTGGCGTCACCCGCCGGGGTGACTTCTGGCGCCGGCGTTACGGAATAAGTGCCAATGACGATCATTGTGGCTTTCGCCTCACGGGCCAGCTTGATCGCCGTCGCGCGCGAAGGAATCACGGTGGGAGGCAAACGCAAGCGCTGATATGCGAGTTCACGTTCATCGTTAGAGACAACGATGAGTCCGGGTTTGTTTAGCAATTCAGCCACGGAGTTCGCAAAACTTTCGCCGACCCAATTATATTCCGGTCGATTAGAGGTATTTTCGAAAGAGAGCACCATCACGACGTCAGCCGCTGCCGGGGTCTGCCCGAAAGCCGGGAGCGCCGACAAGGTTACAAATAACGGAAGGATCAACTGAAGTAAGTTTCTATAAGAAGTAGTTCGCATGAAAAAGTCACAATCCCTAACGAATCCGAAGCTAATGAGCCCGCGGGTTATGATGCCGCCGCCGAAGACTGCGGTTGGTCAGCCAGGCGCTATATAGCCAAGTTCAGCCCACTGCGTAAGTTAACGGGCGCCAGCTTCTGTCGAGAGGCGTCCCAGAGTGTAGTGCTCGCACTGGATTGAGGAACTTTAACAGAAAGTGGGCCGCAGCTGAAAGAACACCATCCGGACCGTAACCTTCCACCAACTCGGTCTTACCTTCGAACTGGCCTAACGGACCCTTCAGAGTGGACTGAAATTGGAGCATTAGAGTCTTGTGGCCGCTGAATGGCGTGCAAGAGGAGAGAATTCTCGACATGGAGAACTTAAATGTAGTAAATTGAATTGCTTGGCCCTGACCCCTACCGGGGCCCAAGTCCTCTAAAATCCTGCTCGCATCTCAATTCCAGAGCGCTGCGAGTTAATCCCTACAAAAGAGTACTAACTAGACAGTGCAGGTTACACTCAAACCCAATTTGAACGATATTGCGGCTCCGCCCACCCAACATGGCGGTCAGGCCGGACTGATCCCGGTGACCCCACCGCGCAAGCAGCCGACGCTTGAGTCTCAGATTGATTTGATACTTGGCAACACTGAGTACCTTCCCATTCTCCAGGCAGTCCGCAGGATTTTCAACGATCTCGTTCGTTTGGGGGATTCTCTCCGGCTGATGGAGCCATACCTTCACCAGGTCGGGGAAACTCTCGCCCTCCTGGAGCTCGTTCAGGCAGAGACGCTCTCGTTGCTCGACTTCACTGAAAAACAAGCGTTGAAAACCGAGGGGATCAGCGACCTGCTCTACGCGGTGCTTGACGGCATGTCCTTCGCTCTCAGGCATGAAGTGCGACGAGTCTTCGAAGACGATCTTCGTGATCTCTCGAGCGAAGATACTCACGAAATAACTCAGGCCAAGATCGCGGATGCCCACAGAATACTTACTAACTGCCTGCAGCAGTCGATTATCACACTTGCACAGGTATTCGATCCCCGACTTGACGGCCGGCAGCTCTTTGATAACTCGCAAGCCAGACTGAAACAGTCGCTCCTTTTGTGTAAGGACCTCTGGACGATGCTCAATCTGGTGCGACGAGCTAAACGCAACTTTGACGCAGACTTGATCAATCAGGTCGTGGACTGCGTTAAGGCATTTCGAAACGGCAGCATGCACTATTTGATGTACCGTGATTGGGGACACTTTGAGCGGATAGTGGAACAACTCGAGTGTTCTCTCCGCGGCGAGATAGAAAGCGGGCCAGTGTTGCACCAGTTCTTGACTTACCTCGAGACGTTGCTTGGTCAGGTAAAACTACGCGCCGTGCTTGGTGGCGTAATGACGGACTTTTTTTGCAATCAGATTGGCAATGAGGAAACTGAACTGGAGTGGACGACTGACGAGTTGCGACTCGCTTACGAGCTTTATATGGCTGGGTAAGCCATATCTCACATCTTCGCGTTTATTCATCCCGTCAAATTAATCAGTCAGTGCCTTCAATCTGCCCGAATGGTGACCACCCCTAGAATCGTCATTGGTCAAACCATTAGCCTTTCGCGGTTCATCCAACTGCTCCGCGTCTGGCATGTATCGTGCAGAAAGGGGCTCGGGCCAGGCGATCGGTTGATTACCGCAAAGGTCAACTCAAGACCTTGAGGATCAACCCAGGTGAGCGCTAAGCTTGTCCGACTCCTCCTTACTCACCGCCTTCAGGGAGATTTAACCCGTGAGTACATTCCTTCAATTGAACACTAAGTTCACCGAAACAGTCACCGAAAGCATTGAGCGCAAGGCGAGGCCGGGCCTTGCCCGTGACTGGGCCTCTGGTTCTGAGAGCCCAAACCTTCAATCACAGGTGAGCGTCCTCACCAACTCGATCAGTGACGAAGCAGTGCGTTTGGCTGTAGGTAAAATCCTCGCCGATCTGGTTTTCCTTCTGGATTATTTGAGTCTGGTCGCCGGCTCGCGAAAGGCCGGTGGAATTAAGGAAGTGGTCTCAATCCTCCACACCGTACGCAGCGAAGCTTACACGCTTGCGATTTTTATCGAAAACAATGCGCTGAAGTTGGAGGGACTCAGTGATCGTTTGAGCGAAACCCTCGACAGTTCTGCTTATGCTATCAACCACGAGGTCCGCCGTATCTTCAATAGTGATCTTGCCAACGTGAGCCTCGATCGGGACGATCAAGAGACACGTGGGGCCCTCCAACACGCGCAAGGCGTGCTCACCAACTGCTTCCAGCAGTGCATGATTGATCTCGCCCGTGTGTTTGACGCCAGTCTAACCGATGCATCTCTATTCCAGGATTGGCAAACCAGACGGGAAAGCTCCCTGGTGCTGTATCAGGATCTCTCGGAATTGATCGCCCTGGTTCAAGCGTGCGCGAAGGATTCGCACACGTATTTTCCGGCCCAGTCCCTGGAGCATCTGGAAGCAGGGTTAGCTTCATTTCGGGAAGGCAGTATGCATTTCCTGATGTACCGGGATTGGCATCAGTTTGAGGCACTCTCGGAAGGGATTATTGCTTCGGTCAGACGTGGCGAAAGGCCAGCAGACCTCTTGCATCGCATGGGCTGCTATCTGGAGACTCTATTCGCGCACGTGAAGGCCAGGTCTGTCCTGTCAGATTTAGCGTTGGAAGCCTCTGTATATTCATAAGACAGTTCCAGTTGAGCTCGTATAGGCCTGCAGCCGGGTTCAGCTCTCCTTAAGCATGCCTATATAGAAACGCTTCATCCGCTCTGTGGTCGCAAGATCGTCACCTTGCCACGACGCGCTCCGCTCCGGCATACATGAATCCGCGCGTCAGACCCTACCAGCCCTTAGCCTTTGATCTCTTTTCCCAGACGGACTGCGCTTCAACACTCGCCGGAACATGTCACGCCGATTGCTATCGGACAGGACAATGATTTCAGTGTTTGGTGATGGGTGCCTAGTTTGACATGACTCTGCTGAGGACATAGCATGCTCAGGCGAAATGAAAGCGACACTCCCCGCTGATTTTCCCCAGCTCCTGAGTCTAATTCTTAACTTTTCCTTTCACCAGCTAACCAAGGAGAATCCCTCATCGTGCTGCCTGGTACCTCCAGTCTTGTGCTCAGTATTGTTCTGGGCACGATCTTTCTGACCAGTATTGCGCCGCCCAGTAGTCTTTCAACTAAACCGGAAAGTACGGCAGCGTCTGAAGCTATGCGGAGACCCTCAGCATGGGCTTCGCGGGCCGCGGCCCCTCAAGCCGAAACCCACAGCGTCCGACAACTTCCCATTGTCACGAAAGATGTGGTGTTCGACCAAATCACTGGGAAGTTCTACGCAAGCGTGCCGAGTAGGGCGGGAGCTATGGGCAACAGCATCGCAAGGATTAACCCGGTTACAGGCGTAGTCGAAGGGTATGTCTTCATTGGCAGCGAGCCCGGAAAGCTGGCGCTCTCGGACGACGGGCACACGCTCTACGTCAGCCTCGATGGTGCTGCAGCGGTCCGCCGCTACGACATCACCACCCAGACGGCTGGGGCACAGTTCACGCTCGGTGAAGGCGTGTTCAATGGCCCTTTTTTCGTCAAGGACCTGGCTGTCGCTCCAGGTAACCCTGATCTCATCGCAGTCTCCCGGAAGAATCTTACCGGCTCGCCGGACTTTGAAGGCGTGGCCGTCTACGACGGTGGCGTGCAACGGCCCGTTACAACACCGCGCCATACCGGTAGTGACTTCATTGACTTCTCAGCCTCAGCGTCGACCTTATATGGTTTCGGCGATGGCGGATCTGGACTGCAAAGGATGAGACTTCAAGTTCGAGGGCGGATTCTTATACATGCCCTTCGGACAGGTCTTTGACACAGCGACTGAATTGCTAGCCGGCACTTTTACCTTGCCCGTCGCCGGAGGCTTCGGAATCACTTCTGAGGTTGAGCCGGATTCGTCGGAGTCGGTCGGTCGGGTGTACTTTCTGACGGGCTCGGGCGCGTTCGGCGACTTCGACACCAGGACGTTGACGATTCGGGCCTTCAACCTGAACACATTCGTTCCGGTCGGTACGTTGGAAATACCGAACGTCGCGGGCAGAGTGACGAGTCTGGTCCGCTGGGGCGCTAATGGCCTCGCTTTCGGTACCACCGGGGGCCGGTTCTACCTCATCCAGACTACACTCGTGCCATCTACTGAACCGGTGCCGACCCCGACACCCACTCCCTCGCCCACACCGACCCCTTCGCCCACGCCGACGCCGACACCTGCGCCCGGCGAGCTGAGAGAAGTCGTGGTTTCAGCGAACGACATTGTCATCGACCCGTTTACCGAGACAGTCTACGCCAGCGTGCCTTCTAGCGCGGGCACCGGTGGCAACAGCATCGTCCCGATCAACCCGGTCACAGGCCTGGCGGGCCAGCCGGTCATCGTCGGCAGTGAGCCGAATAAGCTGGCTATCTCGGACAATGGGCAGTTCATCTATGTGGGACTCAACGGAGCTAAGACCGTAAGACGGTTCAACGTGGCCTCGAGCACTCTGGAGGCACCGTTCACGCTCGACCCGCAAGGAGAGTTCCTCGCTGTGGACATCGAGGTTGCGCCCGGTCAGCCTCAGACCATCGCAATCGTCAGGGGTGAACACCAGAACAACTCCAGCGGCGGCGTTGCCCTTTACGACGACGGCGTTCAACGGCCGATCGCGACGGGCGGTAATGGTCATACTATCAACGTGATTGAGTATTCGGCTTCGCCTCTTGTTCTTTACGGCCACAACAATTTTAGTAGCGAATTGGGTTTCCGCAAGATGGCCGCCGCATCGTGCGGTGTCTCGATACTCAGCGCCAAAGCGTCGCTTCTCCAAGGTTCTGATTTCACCATAGAGAATGGCCTTGCGTACTCGACCTTTGGACGCGTTGCCGACCCTGAAACGGGAACGCTTGTCGGCAGGTTCCCTTTGTCAGATGTAAGTTCCACCTTTCTCCCGTCGGCCGTTTTGGCGGACTCGAAGGCAGGCCGGATCTACTTCTTCATGCGCCCGAGCGACTTTTTCGACCCGATCAACCAGACGATGCTTGTTCGGGTGTACGACCTGCACACGTTCCTGCGTGTGGGTAGTCTCGCCGTCCCGAACATCACCGGGAAGCCCACCACCGTCGTTCGCTGGGGCACGGATGGCTTCGCGTTCCGCACCACAGCCAATAAGGTTTATCTCTTGCAGACTTCGCTCATCCCGACGCAACCGCCGCCCGCACCCGCCCCTGTACCCACGCCGCCTACTTACACTTTGCGTGGGCAGGTGGGAGGGTCCGGTGGTCCGCCAGTTCCCGTTACGCTCAGACTGAGTGGCGGACAGACCGGCACGACCACAACTAATCCAGACGGCAGTTTCGCGTTCACGGGCCTGCCGTTCTGCACTGACTTCACTGTAACTCCTGAACCATTTGAGAATCACACGTTTGACCCTAGCAGTCGCACGATCACCCCTGCTGATCATAACAACCCAAACCAGGCGACGGCCTTTTTCAACGTCATCCCCAATTTAATTGGATTTTCGCAGCCGAATCTCAACATTAGTGAAGGCGCCGGCACTGCGATCATTTCCGTGATGCGCTTCGGTGACGTCTCGGCGGCGGCCACCGTCAATTACCAGACCGGAGGTGGCACAGCTTCCGAGCGTTCGGACTACCTTACAGCGGTTGGTACGCTCCGCTTCGCGCCCAACGAAACCAACAAGCAGATCGCTGTGTTCCTGACCGATGACGTGCGAGACGAGCCTGACGAGACTTTGACGGTTACTCTCAGTGGCCCGACCGGTGGCTTGCTCCCCACTCCACCGACCTTTGTGGTTACGATCATAGACAACGATGCGACGAGCGGCGTGCCCAATCCCGTGGACGATCCACAGTTCTTCGTCCGCCAGCACTACCTGGACTTCCTGAACCGCGACCCTGACCCAATCGGATTCATTTTCTGGGTGGACCAGATCACCTCGTGCGGCTCAGATACAGCTTGCCGTGAGGTCAGACGCATCAACGTCAGCGCTGCGTTCTTTCTCTCAATAGAGTTCCAGCAAACGGGCTACCTGGTTTATAAGGCAAACCAGGCGGCGTTCAATTCTGGTGAGCACCTCGAACTCAGAGAGTTCCTGTCGGATACCCAGGAGATTGGACGCGGCGTCATAGTTAACGCGCCGGGAGCCGAGCAACTGCTGGAGACGAACAAACAGAATTTCTTCCTCGACTTCGTACAGCGCCCGGCCTTCCTCGTACCCAGCGCATACCCGCTAACCCTAACGGCGACGGAGTTCGTGGATAAGCTGAATGGGAATACCTTTGACCCGCTCACTCCCGGATCAGGTCCTGCTCTTACGCCGGGTCAGCGCCAGGCTTTCATTGATCAGTTGACGGTGAACGCGACGTCGCCGGCACTTCGCGCGCAGGTGCTGCGATCGGTTTCAGAGAATGGAGTCTTTACTCAACGGCAATCCAACAAGGCATTTGTGTTGATGCAGTACTTCGGCTACATGCGGCGTAACCCTAACGCTACGCCGAACACAGACTTCACTGGCTACAATTTCTGGTTGGGCAAGCTAAATGAGTTCAGCGGCAACTTCGTTAACGCCGAGATGGTCAAGGCCTTCATCATTTCAGGTGAGTACAGACTGAGATTCGGGCCATAAAGTCAGTCCCCGCAGAAAGGCCCACCCTCTACATGAACCCGACACGCAACCTCTCTGGCTTTGCGTTGTCATGGTGACTGGTGTGGTCGTCCGCTTAGAGATCGGTCTTCCTGATCTCGAAATGCACGATGCCAGGCTGTTTAGCTTTCAGTAGGTAGAGGAGTGGGCGGTTCACTCGAGCTCTACAACAAACTCGACGCATGTTGCGCGTCTATCAAAGCCTAAAACTTTTCCGGCGCCGTTTCACTTTGGCAGCGATGCCTGCCAACCCGGTCCCAAGTAATATCAGTGTAGCTGGTTCAGGGACTGGAGCGCCCTGGGCTTGACCGGACGTGAAGTTATCCATGAGCGGGATTCCCCGGATGGGACCCGG
>Ga0193717_1001353_pt1 | contig 15047 bp, 10 predicted proteins | sample U2c2metaG_FD_145900 | JGI IMG/M metagenome (GOLD analysis project Ga0193717, IMG submission 145900) | Soil microbial communities from a riparian zone of the East river system, Colorado, United States - U2c2 | ecosystem: Environmental > Terrestrial > Soil > Riparian zone | place: USA: East River... | reverse complement strand
AGGCGCAACAGATGTTGTATTGAATCAAGCGCGAGCCCACTGCTGTCACTATGGAGCACTTCGTAGCTACCGCGAGTTTCCAGTGCAAAATAACTCCGTCGAGCGCGCGTGTCGTTCGGTGAAAACGAAAGACCTCGTTTTGCCCACTCTTCAAACTGTTCGATTGCCACCGTCCTCAGCACACCTGGACTGGCACGAAAACAAGCGAGCGCAGCCTCTCCGTCCAGACGCGCAATCTCCTCGGTCAACGATACGACTCGCTTCGAGAGCTCCACCGCGCGATTGCGGTCCATCCCACCCAGGAAGCCACGGACAAATCGCGGAGTACTCCGCACAAATGCCACCAGACTCGCATTCCCGTGTTGAGCAACCGCCCAGAGCAGCTCAATCCAATCTTCGAACAATTCTGGCAGGATACGCAGAACCTCTCCGCCGGAAAGCATCAGGTGCAAGGCGCCGCCGCCGCCGCGCTCGAGGAAATCTCCGGTTCGGGCGAGCAATTGCAGAGCTGACTCAGATTTTAGATTTGCCAAAGCAGTCGGCATGGCGGCCCAGGCGTCGGCGGCGATTCCTCCAGCCCGATAGGCAAACGCGGATGCCAGCGCCAGCGCGCTCTGCTTAACGGCTCGGTCGTCAAACTTATTGAGGCACTCAATTACCACCGGCGTGGCCGTGAGAAAATCCGCGCTGTGCTTCGCAGAGCGGCGCGAAATCTCTGCCGCTGTTTCCAGTGTGGAAACGAGCGTCTCCGAATCGTTTACAGCTTCTGATAACCCGGCAACCTTCCGGAGCGTTACGGTGGCAACGGGAGCCGAGAGCGTCATCTGCCTTGAACACAATAAGAAAACAATTGCGCGGGCGTTAGGAGGAACTTCCTTCAAATCGCCGACCCCGGCCAGGAAGAAGCTGATGGCGGTCTCGACATCCCCGATCGCCAGGCGCCGGCCCATCTCGCCCCACAGTCGCAGCTCGCCGGCGGTTAGAATCTCAGCTGCTTCCGGCGCTGCCCGCAAGAATTCGACGCTTGCACGCAGCGAAATGCCGGCGATCGTGGCGCTGCTCTCGAGGGTCGCAGCTGCCTGATCTAACGAGAGGCGCGCCAGCTCGCGGGTTAATTCCAGAATCGACTGCCGTTCTGTAGCATTCTTAACCTCTGAAAGTTGTTTCTGAATTTCCTGTTCAATTGATGCCGAGGAAGGCTCAGGGGACAAGGACTGATCTGACTTCGGTTTTAGGTCGGAATCCATGCCAGGAGTTGCGCCAGGACTAGATAACGGTGGTCACGATCTCGCGAATGCTGCGCTGCAATTCGCGGTCGTCGGTGATTGGTGAGCACATGGCAACGTCGGCGGCAGTGGTGGGTGGAATACCGAGAGCAATCATTTGGGCCGCGTAGATTAGCAATCGAGTAGAGACACCTTCTTCCAGTCCGTGTCCCCGCAGGTTGCGGATCTTCTGGCCAATCAGCACCAGATCGCGTGCTACACCTTCGTCAACTCCGCCTTCGCGCGCCACGATTTCAGCCTCAAGCTCAGGCGGTGGGTAGTCGAAGTCAATCGCCACAAAACGCTGGCGCGTCGACTGCTTCAGGTCCTTGAGAATTGACTGGTAACCGGGATTATAAGAAACGACCAGCATGAAATCGGACGGGGCGTCGAGAATCGTTCCGCGCTTTTCAATCGGGAGACGCCGGCGATGGTCCGTCAAAGGATGGATAATGACGACTGTGTCTTTGCGTGCTTCGACAACCTCGTCGAGATAGCAAATCGCGCCATTACGCACAGCCGCAGTAAGTGGTCCATCGTGCCAGACCGTCTCCTCGCCCTCCAGCAAAAAGCGCCCGACCAGATCCGTTGCGGAAAGATCTTCGTGGCAGGCGACCGTGATCAGCGGTCGCTCTAGCCGCCAGGCCATGTGTTCGACAAAACGTGTCTTGCCGCACCCGGTCGGACCTTTGAGAATGACTGGCAAACGGGCTGAGTGGGCGGCGGCGAAGAGATCAACTTCGCCACCAACAGCCAGGTAATAAGGCTCCTGACCAATCCTAAATTCTTCCATTGCTTGTTCGGGCATGTGAATCGTTTCGAGTTCCGAGTTCAGTGTTTCGAGTTATTACGCCGAAGGTACAACGCCGATGGGTACCAAGTATCAGCTCGACTTGGGACGATGGACTCCTGACTGTTATCCTAGTCATTCGGCATCTTAGCATTCGGTTTGAAAGGGCGGCAAACGAGCGGTAATCGAGGGGGTGCGGACTCTCATTCACACACCGGGGCTTTAGCCAGGGTGGTGAGAGCAACGCACCAGTAACGAAACCGTTTAAACGGTTTCGATGTTTTCGGACCAAGGGTGCGCACCGGGCTGAAGCCACGATGTGACTAGAAAGAGGCCAAACGACTGCCGATTTGAGTGCCAATCAAAAATCAGCAATCGGAAATCAAAATGAAGATAGCGGTAGCAATGAGCGGCGGCGTGGATTCTTCCGCGGCGGCGGCAATTTTGAAGGAGCAGGGGCACGAACTGGTCGGCTTCTCGATGCAACTGTGGAATCAACGCCGTGGTATCAGTGTCGACGAGAATGGCGATCCGCTTCCTTCCCGTTGCTGTTCTCTCGATGACGTCTATGACGCGCGACGCGTGGCAGAAGAACTGGGGTTTCCGTTCTATGTATTGAACCTCGAGCGCGAATTTGAGCGTGACGTCGTGCAGCCCTTCGTGACAAGTTATCTCAATGGAGAGACGCCCATTCCCTGCGTCTCATGCAATAGTCGTTTGAAGTTCGCTTCGCTCGACGCCCTCGCTGCGAGTCTTGGTTGTGAGAAAGTAGCCACGGGACACTACGCGCGCGTCGAATTCGATCAATCGACCGGGCGGTTCAGGCTGTTTCGGGGACGCAATCTTCAAAAAGACCAGTCTTACTTTCTCTGGGAACTAACTCAGGATCAACTGGCACGCTCGATGTTTCCCCTCGGCGAAATGTCCAAGCCGGAAGTTCGCGAAGTCGCGCGCGAGCATCAGTTGGCGGTGGCTGAGAAAGCGGAGTCTCAGGAGATCTGTTTCGTTCCTGATGGAAACTATGCTGGCTTCATCGATCGCTATCTTGAAGCCGAAGACGCGCAAGACCGATTGCCCGGACAGGGCCAGATCGTGGACACACGCGGTGACATCGTCGGTCAACACACCGGCATCCACCGCTATACCATTGGTCAGCGACGCGGAATCGGGATTGCGAATGAGCGACCTCTTTATGTCCTCTCAATCGATGCGAAAAAGAATCGGGTTGTGGTGGGCGGGCAGGAGGAATTATTGAGCCGGGAGTTTACCGCGGCCGGTGTGAACTGGGTCGCTTCGGACATTCCGGCAACTCCCGTGCGCGCCCGGGTGCGTGTCCGCTATCGCCACGCTGAAGCTCCAGCCACCATCACCCCAATTGAGAATTCACGAGCATCTATCGTCTTTGACGAGCCTCAACGCGCCATCACGCCAGGTCAGGCTACGGTCTTCTACCGCGAAGACGAGGTCCTGGGCGGCGGATGGATAGTAAAGAAAGGAGAAATGGGTAAAGGAGGAAAAGGGTAACTGCGTGAGAAAAAGGAAATCAAGTGACAGGATTTACAGAATTTCCAAGATTAAGGCCATACCTGTAAATCTTGTTCATCCTGTCTAAGTTTTGGAGCTCTAGTAGATCTCCGCCCCCGCGGCGAGGAATTCCCCAGCCCTTTCTTTCATTGCATGGAGGCTAAAGATCTTAGGGCGAGGATTGCTACCTCTGTAACCTTTAGTCCTTTCGCCTTTTTACCCATTACCCATTTAACCCTTTCCCCTTTTTACGCCCCCTTCTTCTAAACCTTTTCGCCGTCCCTCACGTACTCACTAGGCAGGAAAAACGCCACTATTCCCGAACTAAATTACGGAAAGTACCAATAAGAGGAAGCAGATAACTATGGCAATGTCACGGACGCGAAAGACAGTTCTCATTATCACCAGCATTCTGGTGGCTCTGGTTTTGGTGGCTATCCTGGGGATCGCCGTGTTGCTAGCCGCTTTTGGGCAGAGGGCTCCCAATATTCGAGAAAATAGCGTGCTAGTTCTTCGGGTGGCCGGGCCCTTGCCCGACTATGTGGCGGATGATCCTCTGCGTAAGTTCTTCGGTGGTCCGGAAGAATCACTCACCAACCTGGTCCTCCAATTTAGGAAGGCCAAGATCGATAAGCGCATTAAAGTGGTCGTCCTTGACATCAACATGTCAGGAGCCGGTTGGGCCAAGGCGGAAGAGATTCGCGATGCTATTGCCGATTTTCGTTCCTCAGGCAAGGAGGTTTATGCCTACATGGAACTCGGCATGAACAAAGAGTATTACATCGCCAGTGCCTGCAATCATATTTATCTTAGCCCCCCGGGAGAGTTGTTCATCAATGGACTCGCTGCGGACGTGATGTTTTTCCGCGGCACACTGGACAAGTTAGGTGTCTATCCAGACATCTACCAGATTGGGAAGTACAAGAGTGTCGGCGATATGTTCACGCGCAAGGACATGTCGGACGCCCATCGCGAGTACATCAACTCACTGGTGGATGACCTGTTCAATCGATACGTTGAAGCAATTGCCAAGGCACGCGGTAAAACCATCATCGACAACTCTCCTTACGGCTCCGTTAAAGCCAAAGAGGCTGGACTAATCGACAGCGCCTCCTATCGTGATGAACTCGACAAGGAGATCAAGTCGAAGCTTGGCTACAAAGAGACTGACGAACTGCCGGTTGTGAGAGGTTCTGCGTATCGTGAGGTGCCGCCAGAATCTTTAGGTCTCGATAAAGGTGAGCGGATCGCCGTGATCTATGCCACCGGAGACATTGGTTCCGGGAAATCCGAAAACAGTCCGACTGGCGATCAGTCGATTGGCTCTGACACTCTATCGAAAGCGCTCAACGACGCGCGCGATGACAAGACAATTAAGGCCATCGTTCTGCGGGTAGACAGTCCGGGCGGTTCCGGACTCGCGTCGGACATTATTTGGCATGCCGTCGAATCTGCGAAACAGAAAAAGCCAGTGGTTGTTTCCATGTCCGACGTAGCAGCCTCAGGTGGCTACTATATTTCGGCCAGCGCCAGCAAGATCATTGCCCAACCTTCCACAATTACCGGATCGATTGGCGTTGTTGCCGGCAAGCCTGTGCTGAAGGGCTTCTACGATTGGATTGGGCTCACAAACGAATATGTGCTGCGCGGGAAAAACGCCGGCATGTTTCGTGAAACGGAGAAGTTTACGCCGGATGAGAGAGCGAAGTTTGAGGAGTGGATCAAGACAACTTATTACAACGACTTTGTGCCGAAGGTTGCCAAGGGTCGTGGCAAAGATCCGGCATATATCGACTCGGTTGGACAAGGACGCGTCTGGACCGGTTCGCAGGGCAAAGATAATGGCTTGGTGGATGAGTTTGGCGGGCTCGACCGTGCGGTTGCAATAGCCAAACAGTTGGCAAACATCCCCGCGGACAAAGAGGTGAATCGCGTGATTCTTCCGTACCCGCAAACATTTTTGCAGCAACTGCTCAACACGGCTGATAGCACGTCGACCGAGCAACAGCAGCAGCGTGCCGTCTTTGCCGCTCTTCCTGAAGACGCGCGGCGGGCGCTACGGTACATGAAACTATTGGATCAGATGAAAAGCGGTCAATCGATGCTCGTGATGCCATTTGAGATAACCATCAGATAATCCCGAAGCAGACGGCAGGAGTGATGATGGGTCACTGCCCCTTGCGTTACCGACTGTGTGGAAACTCATCGAATTACGCTGAAAGCGTCCGCAAATTGGAGCCCAGGGTTGCTTCAACCCTGGGACCATGACAGCCCTTGGAATAGTAAACGCCGGAGGTGTTGTTAGAGCCCGCACAACGTCGACTCGGCGAACTCTTTCAGAGTTTGGGTGTTATCAAGAACGGCAGAGTCCCAGGGTTGATGCAACCCTGGGCTCCAATTTGTGAACGCTTTCAGCGTAATGCGGATGGGTCTCCACAAAGCCGCTACCTAGAGGTGGTGCTGACCTTATCCCGGCTCGTCCTCATGCTATTGACTCTTTATCATTTCCATTCCACCCATGTATGGGCGGAGTATCTCGGGGATAATTATTGAGCCGTCCTCCTGCTGAAAATTCTCCAGAATAGCAATCCAGGTTCTTCCAATTGCCAGCCCGGACCCATTTAAGGTGTGGACAAACTCGGGCTTTGCGCCTCCACCTCGACGGAGGCGAATCTGGGCACGACGGGCCTGAAAGTCAGTGCAGTTTGAGCACGATGAGATTTCTTTGAACTCGCCGTAAGAGGGCAGCCACACCTCGACGTCGTAGGACTTTGCAGCCGAGGGTCCGAGATCGCCTGTGACGTGTTCGACTACACGATAGTGCAGCCCCAGCTTCTGCAAAATCACTTCGGCATCGTTCGTCAAAGATTCCAACTCGTTGAAAGACTCTTCCGGCAGGGTCAGTTTCACCAACTCCACTTTTTCAAATTGATGCTGGCGAAAGATACCTCGTGTGTCGCGACCGTAACTGCCGGCTTCTGATCGGAAGCACGGTGAGTAGGCGACAAACTTCATCGGCAGCTCGGACGCATCAAGTATCTCCTCGCGATGATAGTTGGTGACAGGCACTTCTCCCGTGGGAATCAGGTACAAACCACGTTCGTCCGTTAACTTGAAAAGATCCTCTTCGAACTTGGGCAACTGACCGGTCCCAAAGAGCGAGGCCGCATTTACAATAAAGGGCGGCAGCGTCTCCTGGTAACCATGCTCGCGTGACTGCACGTCAAGCATGAAGTTAACGAGGGCGCGGCTGAGTCGGGCTCCCGCACCATTCAGTATCGAGAAGCGCGCACCGGACACTTTGGCCGCCCGCTCGAGATCCAAAATGCCCAGGCTGGTTCCCAGATCCACGTGGTCCTTGGGTTCGAAGTCGAACTCCGGTTGAGTGCCCCAGCGACGCACCTCAACGTTCTCTGAGTCGTCTTTGCCAACTGGAACGGTATCGTCAGGAACATTGGGAAGCGCCCCCATCATGTCCCTAATCCGCGTTTCGGCGGCGTCCCGCAATGCATCGAGATCGGCAATTCGCGCCTTCAGCACATTGACTTCGTTTCGTCGTCCCTCAGCCAACTCGCGTTTGCCCTCCTTCATCAACAACCCGATCTCGTGGCTGGCAGCGTTGCGCTGGGCATTCAGCTGATCCGATTCGGCGATTAACCGGCGGCGCTCTGCGTCTGCCTGCGCAAAGTCCTCAAGCGCAGCGCTGGGCACGCCACGGCTCTGAAGTTTGGTGCGTACCTGATCGAGATTTTCGCGGACGTAGTTGAGATCGAGCATTTGTTCTATTCCAGCAAAGTATGGTAAGAGAGTCGCTTCTATTGTGGACCAGGAAAAAACGTCACGCTAACTGACCTGAATACATGTGTCAAGAACATGTTGTTTGAGGTTGGGTTCAGCTGGCTTGAATTAGAGAACCGGGAACGGTAGCGACCGCGCTCAACTAACGCCATTCCGGTTAACCACGAGAAGAGAACCGAGAATAGACGAGACTTTTGAGATCATGGCGGTTGTTCAATTCCCCTGGGACGCGTGCACGAATTGAGTGCGGTCGCTATCGCTCGGGTTCCGTAATCAACCGCATCACGTTTGTTTCATCAACCAATGCCTCAAAAAGTTCGCAAAGCTGTTTTTCCCGCCGCCGGTTTGGGTACCCGGTTCCTGCCCGCAACAAAAGCCTCTCCCAAAGAAATGTTGCCTTTGGTTGATAAGCCGCTGATTCAGTACGTGGTCGAGGAGGCTGTCGCTTCGGGGATTGAGTCGGTGATCATCGTCACCGGCCGTGCCAAAGCCCCGATGGAAGACCATTTTGATATCTCCTTTGAATTGGAAAAGCTGCTTGAGGGCAGGGGCAAGCTGGATCTAATGAGGGAGATGCGCGCGATTTCCGAGATGGCCCGCGTCAGTTACGTGCGGCAGGGCGAGGCGCTCGGCCTGGGCCACGCAGTGCTGCAAGCTCGTGACCTGGTGGGAGACGAACCATTCGCAGTAATGCTTAGCGACGACATCATCGATGCAGAAACTCCCGGGTTGAAACAGCTGCTCGACGTCTATGAAAAATATGATGCGCCGGTTCTGGGTACGATGCAGGTCGCTGGGGAGGCAATCTCTCGCTTTGGCGCGATAGATGTTGAAGAAGTGGAAGACGGCATTTACAGGGTCAAGGACATGGTTGAGAAGCCGAAGTTTTCCGAAGCACCTTCTGACCTGGCCATAATCGGTCGATACGTTTTGACGCCTGATATATTTGATGAGATCGAGAAGACCACACCGGGAGCTATCGGCGAGATACAAATCACCGATGCCATGTGTTCACTTCTGAAGAAGCGACCTTTTTATGCAGTGCGATTCAAGGGCACCAGGCACGATGCCGGCGACAAGCTGGGGTTCTTAATGGCCACGGTGGAGTTTGCTTTAAAGCGGAAAGATCTGGCGCCTGAATTTCGTGCCTATTTAAAGTCGCTGAAGCTTTAGAAACGATCCACGAAACGGCCCGAATATTCTTTCGTGTTTGTTCGTGGGGTTAGTGGATCGCGTTTTCGTTCCGCCGCGTATCAACAGACCATGCGACACTATCTCCCAAAGTTGCCCATACAGCTGAGTTACTAATGTCGAATCAGAAACCATTCGCCGGACGCGCTGCAATCGTCACCGGGGCTACCCGTGGAATCGGGCGGGCTATCGCGCTCGAACTTGCTCGTCACGGTGCTGATGTTGCGTTCAACTATGCGAAGAGCACCGAGGCTGCGGAATCGCTCACCAAAGAACTAGAAGGCCTTGGAGTGCGTGCCCTCGCCAGTCAGGGCGACGTGGCCAACACTGAGGCAACCGCGGAGATGGTTAAGCAGGTGAAAGGGGCCTTTGGAAGAATCGACTTCCTGGTAAACAATGCGGGCGTCACCCGCGACAATTTGATCCTGCGCATGAAGGAAAACGATTGGGATGAAGTGATGGATACGAATCTCAAAGGCGCGTGGAATTTTGCCAAAGCAGCATTGCGAGTGATGCTGAGGCAGGATACCGGCGGCTCCATTCTCAACATTTCGTCGATAAGTGGCAGTGTGGGAATGCCGGGGCAGTCCAATTATTCTGCATCAAAGGCAGGAATGATTGGTTTGACTAAAGCGCTGGCGAAGGAAGTGGCGAGTCGAAGAGTAACCGTCAACGCTTTGGCGCTGGGCATGGTCTCTACGGACATGGCCGGGAAACTGGATGAAACTTACCGCACGAAAATTCTCGAACAGATTCCACTGGGCCGTTTTGCCGAAGCCGATGAGGTCGCGCGTATTGCCTGCTTCCTCCTTTCCGATGATGCTCGCTACATCACCGGTCAGGTGATTCAGGTTGACGGTGGATTGGCGATATGAAAGAGGCCTATGGACCGCGAGCGGCAGGACCGGATCATTTTCCATTTTCCATTTTCCATTTCTCATTTCTCATTTCTCATTTTGTCATCGTCATTTGGGGGCTGCTCACTTATTGTTCGTATGATTTCGCGCGTCGTCCATTTTCTCCCTGCCAAGCAAACGCAAGAAGTAACACGAACCACGAAATACGAACCACGAAATGAGACTCTGAGAAATGGCCAAATGAGAAATGGAAAATGATCCGGTCGCTACCGCTCGCGGTTCTGTAGTGAGTGAGGACGTGTCATGAAAGCCATTCAAGTATCCAAAGTCGGTGGTCCCGAGGTTCTGGAGTTCGTCGATATTCCCGTACCCGAGCCCAAAGCAAATGAAGCGGTGGTCCAGATCAAAGCCGCAGGCGTAAATTTTATCGACGTCTACTACCGTGAGGGGCGATATCCGGCCTCCTTACCTTTCGTCGCCGGGCAGGAAGGTGCGGGCGTGGTAACCACGATCGGTTCGGAAGTCTCCAGTGTGAAGCCAGGCGATCGCGTGGCGTATACAGGTGTTCAGGGAAGCTATGCGGAGTTCGCCGCAGTGCCCGCTGATCGTCTTGTTCTAATACCTGAACAACTGAATTTCAACCAGGCCGCGGCAGCCATGCTTCAGGGTATGACGGCGCACTACTTGAGCCACAGCACCTTTCCGATAAAGGCGGGTCAAACGGTGCTCATTCATGCTGCCGCGGGCGGCGTGGGTCTATTGCTGGTCCAGATGGCGAAGAAGTTGGGCGCGAGGGTGATTGGCACCGCAGGTTCTGACGAGAAGGCGAAACTGGCGCGCGACGCCGGGGCCGATGAGTTGATCGTCTACACGAAGCAAGACTTTGAAACAGAGACTCTGCGCCTCACAGGAGATAAGGGTGTCGATGTGGTTTACGACGGTGTGGGTAAGACCACCTTCGACAAGGATCTCAAGGTGCTGCGTCCGCGCGGCTATTTGGTTGTCTTCGGTGGCGCGAGTGGAGCAGTGCCACCCTTCGATCTCCTGCTACTGACCAAACACGGTTCATTATTTGTTACTCGGCCCAGCCTGCATAACTACATCGCCACGCGCGAGGAACTTGAGCAGCACTCCAGCGAAGTGTTGCAGATGATCGTCTCAGGAGATCTGAAAATGCGAATACACAAGACCTACCCGCTATCTCAAGTTCAAGAAGCACACCGTGATCTCGAAGCAAGAAAGACAAGCGGGAAGCTGCTATTGATTCCGTAGTCCGTTGGAGTGCGCCTTTGCAGGCGTCGACTCAGCTAGCGCCGGAGGCGCGGCAGAGGGTAGCCAGAGGCAAGCGGCTTTGCGCGCCGCCCCTGGATCAAGTCCGACCACCAACTAGGCCCTGAAGGGGCGCGGCAAGCTTCAACAAACATCGCTGGTTGTATTGGTTCGAGCTTCAGCTCTGCCCGTCTCAAGAGGTTCAGAGTTGGCGCCCTTCTTTACGCCCTTTCAGGGCGGGGTAATTTGTGGACTTGATCCAGGGGCGGCGCACAAAGCCGCTTGCCCCTGGCTATCTTCTGCCGCACCTTCGGCGCTAGTTGATTGGCTATTGCCCAACTCGGCAAGAACCCATTTACGATTGGCGATTTTCGATTTACGATACGCCCATGATTAATCTCAAAGTTAACGGCAAGCAGCTCAACGTCGACGTCGATCCGAACACGCCTCTCCTCTGGGTGCTTCGGGAAACGTTGGCGCTGACCGGAACTAAATATGGCTGCGGCATGGCACTCTGCGGCGCGTGCACGGTACATCTCAACGGTGAAGCCATTCGCTCGTGCGTAAAACGGGTCGCTGACGCTGCCGGCAAAGAGATTACGACGATTGAGGGACTCTCAGCCGACCTGAGTCATCCGCTGCAAAAGGCCTGGATTGAAATTGACGTTCCCCAGTGTGGCTATTGTCAGTCAGGTCAGATCATGAGCGCGGCAGTTCTGCTCGCCGAGAACTCGGCCCCGACTGACAACGACATCGACGAAGCCATGACGGGCAACATCTGCCGATGCGGCACCTATTCGCGCATTCGCCAAGCCATTCATCGCGCCGCGGAAATGAAGAGGAGCACAACATGAGTGCAACGGAAATGAAGCGCCGCGATTTCTTGAAGACCGGAGCGGCCCTCGGCGGCGGTTTGCTACTCAGTCTCTATGTGCCGGAATGGGCTGTCGCCGAGAACGTGCACGAAGCCACGCCATTAACTCCTGGTATTGCTCCATTCAAACCAAACGCTTTCATTCGCATTGGCACTGATAACCTCGTGACCGTCATCGTTAATAAGTCAGAGATGGGCCAAGGTGTCTACACCTCCTTGCCGATGCTGGTCGCAGAGGAACTCGAGGCTGACTGGAGCAAGATCCGGTATGAGCCGGCGCCAGTAGACCCAGCCTACAATCACACTGTCTTCGGAATGCAAATGACTGGCGGCAGCACCAGCACGGCGTCTGAATGGGAACGGTTCCGTAAGGCAGGAGCGACAGCGCGCATCATGCTTATTGGTGCGGCCGCGAAAAACTGGAGTGTCGATCCGGCGAGTCTGCGAGCCGAGAACGGTTTCGTGATAAATCCGGCAACCAGCGCTCGTGCTTCTTTTGGTTCGCTGGCTGACGTGGCAGCCACGATGACACCGCCCAAAGACGTACCTCTGAAAGATCCGAAGGACTTCAAACTTATCGGGAAGCCAACTCGCAGGCTGGACACGCCTGACAAGATCAACGGTGCCGCGCAATTCGGTCTCGACATTGCTCTCCCGGGGATGATGACCGTGCTGATCGCCCGAGCCCCGGTATTCGGTGGCAAGGTCTTGAGCTTCAATGCGGATAAAACGAAAGCCGTTCCGGGTGTGAAAGACGTGGTGCAGATTCCCTCCGGTGTAGCGGTCATCGCCAACGGATTTTGGCCGGCAAAGCAAGGTCGCGACAAGCTGGAAATCAGTTGGGATGACGGACCCAACGCGGCGCTTTCCACCACTAGCATGAGGGAACAGTACTCAGCCCTCGCGAAAACTCCGGGACTAGTTGCTCGCAAAGTGGGCGATCCAACCAAAGCGCTGGCTGCTGCCGCCAAGACCATCACTGCAGAATACGAGATGCCTTACTTAGCCCATGCCGCAATGGAGCCGTTAAATTGCGTCGTCGATCTTCGCAGTGACCGGTGCGAAATCTGGACTGGAACACAATTTCAAACCGGAGACCGCGCTGCCGCCGCCGCCACCGCCGGACTGAAACCCGAACAGGTCATGGTTCATACACCTTACCTGGGCGGCGGTTTTGGCCGTCGCGCAAATCCGGCGTCCGATTTTGTTATTGAAGCCGTGCAAGTCGCCAAAGCTGCCAAGGCTCCGGTGAAAGTTGTTTGGACACGCGAAGACGACACACGCGGGGGCTGGTATCGACCAATGTGGTACGACCACTTTGCCGGCGGTGTAGACGCAAAGGGCATCCCCGTAGTGTGGACTCATACAATTGTGGGTCAGTCCATAATGGCGGGGACGCCCTTTGAGTCGTTCGGCATCAAGGATGGAATTGATGGTGCCTCGGTTGAAGGGGCTGCCGACCTTCTTTACGGTATCCCTAACCTGCAGGTCGATCTCCATACGCCGAAGATTGGTGTGCCTGTGTTGTGGTGGCGCTCAGTCGGCCACTCACATAACGGATTCGCGGTGGAAGCCTTCTTTGATGAGTTGGCCCACCTGGGCGGCAAGGATCCTTATGAATTGCGGCGGATGTTGCTCGCCGATCAACCGCGCATGCGTGCCGTGCTCGATCTCGTAGCGCAGAAAGGCGATTGGGGAAAGCCATTACCCGCCGGCCGCGCTCGGGGCATCGCCACGCATTTTTCTTTCGACAGTTATGTTGGTCAGGTAGCTGAAGTCTCAGTTGACAAGCAGGGAGTAGTGACGGTGCATCGGGTGGTGTGTGCTGTCGACTGTGGCCGCGTGGTCAATCCTGATACCGTCAAATCACAAATGGAGGGTGGTATCAATTTCGGACTTACGGCTGCGCTTAAGTGTGAAATTACTCTTGATCGCGGACGCGTTCAGCAACGCAACTTTCACGATTACCAGATGCTGCGCATGAACGAGGCGCCCCAGATCGAAGTCTACATTGTGCCCAGTACGGAGAAGCCTACCGGAGTGGGTGAGCCGAGCGTGCCACCGGTTGCGCCCGCAGTCGCGAATGCGATTTTCGCCGCAACTGGTAAACGGGTCCGGAAGCTGCCGATTCTAAAAGTCGACCTGGGCTGATCCGATTGCCGAGGGTGAGTTGGCTTGAGAGCCTCACAAGCTACCAAGCTGTCACTGAGTTTGGAGCACCTCGAGGTCGGGAAGTACGCTACGCCGCTGACGTTGAATGGAATTGAGTGTGAGGGAATCGAACAATGCCGCGCAAACGAATATTTAACCTGCTAATAGTAGCCTTATTCATTATCGCGCTGGGCGTGGTTGCCCGACCAAGAACCGTGTGTGTCTTCGTCTTGCATGCCGCTGGTGTTGAACCCGCCCTTCAAAAAGACGACGCACGCGCGCGCGAGGCCTTCCTGGCAGTGATTCCAGTTCTGAAACACCCACGCTGTTTGAATTGTCATGCGACGGGTGACTTTCCTCGCCAGGGAGATGACAGCCGCGTGCATGTGCAGAATGTGCGTCGGGGAATCGATGGGAAAGGCAAGTACGGCCAGAAGTGCAGTGCTTGTCATCAGGAACAGAACGTTGCCGGACTAAACATGCCTCCAGGAGCCCCTAATTGGCATCTGCCGCCTGCAGCCATGCCGATGATCTGGGAAGGTCGAACGCCGGAGCAGATTTGTCGTCAGATTAAGGATCCGAAACAGAATAATGGAAAGACCGTTGCCCAGATCGTTGAACATGTTACCGCGGACAAACTGGTGTTATGGGGTTGGAATCCGGGTGACGGTCGTACTCTGCCACCGCTGAGTCATGCTGAGTTCGCTCAAAAGTTTCAAGACTGGGCTCGCTTTGGCGCTGCCTGCCAGAACTAGTGAGACAGACTTTAGTCTGTGAATGTGCGTGAGTGGCACAGACTTAGTCAGAATGCGTAAGTGGAGCAGCGTCATCGTGAATCTGCCGGGAAGCACTCCACAGACTAAAATCTATGTTACCTACGGCGCGACGCTGAAACCCTTGCGGCGAATGTTTTTCACACACGAAGTGTCAAGTCCCTTCACGGTTCCCTTGTCGACAAACTCGGTGTTCAACCGTCCAATGCAGTCGATGCCTTCCAGGCCACCAAATCCGTGTGCTCCGTGAGGAACTACGATATGCAGACTGTTGGGAAGGTTGCGAGCCGCTGCATCACCATTTGAGGGAGGCGTTACCGGATCCCACTGGCCAGTCAGAATCAAGACTGGGGCGGAAGCACGCACGGGCTCGCTGTAGTCGCCAGGTATGGTTGCGCGGGGCCAGAGAGCGCACGCCTCTCGCTGCTGACGTAAACGATAGTCACCCAGGAAAGTATTGGCGGCGAGGCGCTCTCCCTCGCCTGCCTTGATCCATGGCAGGTCCTCGGCACAGGTGATCGAAAGATACAAACCGTTGCTGCCCGATCCCACCAA
>Ga0193717_1001352_pt1 | contig 15051 bp, 15 predicted proteins | sample U2c2metaG_FD_145900 | JGI IMG/M metagenome (GOLD analysis project Ga0193717, IMG submission 145900) | Soil microbial communities from a riparian zone of the East river system, Colorado, United States - U2c2 | ecosystem: Environmental > Terrestrial > Soil > Riparian zone | place: USA: East River... | reverse complement strand
CTGCTTGCGGGAGGTGCTGTGAACGGCGGCCGGGTGATTTCGGACTGGCCGGGACTGAAAGTCGCGGATCTCTATGAGAACCGCGACCTGAAACCCACCGCCGATTTGCGCGGCGTCATCAAGGGCGTGCTGCGGGATCACCTCGGCCTCGGCGACCGCGTGCTGGCGGACGCGGTGTTTCCGGACAGCGGTGCCGTGAAAGCCGTGCAGGGGCTGGTTGTGTAATCAGTCCTTCGTAATCCCGTCGATCTGCGCCATCTCGTCCGCCGTCAGCTTCCAGTCGATCGCCTTGGCATTCTGCTCGATCTGCTCGACGCGCGTGGCGCCGGCGATGACGCTCGACACCTGCGGCCGCGCCGCCAGCCACGAGAACGCCAGTTCGAGCATGGTCTTGCCGTGCGCGCTCGCGAATTCCTGAAGCTTCTGCACGATGTCCATATTTTTGTCGGTCATGTAGCGATTGAGCAGGGCGGGCGCCTTGGCAAAGCGCGTATCGGCAGGCGCGGCTTCGCCGCGTTTGTACTTGCCGGTGAGCAGGCCGCTGGCCAGCGGAAAGAACGGCAGCAAGCCGAGGTTGTAGGTCTGCGCCGCCGGCAGCAGATCCTTTTCGATATCGCGCACGATCAGGCTGTATTCGTCCTGGCATGACACGAAGGCATGGGTGTTGATGCCACGCGCGGTGAACTGCGCTTCGGCGATGCGCCATGCCGGAAAATTCGAACAGCCGATATAGCGCACTTTGCCCTGGCGGATCAGGTCTTCCAGCGCGCGCAGCGTTTCCTCGATCGGCGTCAGCGGATCGAAGTCGTGCTGCTGGTAGAGATCGATGTAATCGGTCTTCAGGCGGCGCAGGCTGTCTTCCACCGCGTTCATGATGTAGCGCCGCGACGCGCCTTGCTTGGTGCCGTCGTCGCTCATCGCCTTGGAGTATTTCGTCGCCAGCACGATGTCCTTGCGGCGGTCGCCGAGCACCTGTCCGAGCACGGTTTCCGAGCCGCCGCGTCCGGCATAGATGTCGGCGGTGTCGAACAGCGTGATGCCGAGATCGATCGCCCTGTGGATCACCTTGCGCGAGGTTTCGAGATCGGTGCGCTGGCCGAAGTTGTTGCAGCCGAGGCCGACGGCGGACACGCGCAGGCCGGAGCCGCCCAGATTTCTGATTTCCATGATCTTTCCTGTCAGGTTTGTTCGAATGCCGGAACGGCGGTTGGCGCCGCCCCTTCCGTACCTGACGGCTGAACTCCTGGCGAGCGCAAAGCGCGCGCCGTCATTCGCCGCACGGCGGCTTCCGCATCGCGCGCAATCTGCTTGCGATCCGCGTTCATGCCATAGCCGACGGCGTCGCCCCAACTCACAGTCACGTCAACCGCACCGGCGGACAGCAGGTTCATCAGATGCGGCACCAATTCGGTTTCGCCGTACCACGCCACCTTGTCGCGCAAGGCGCGGCCGACCGGGACGCCGCCGTAGCGCACATAGGCGATCGACACCGGCTGCACGGTGACGCGATCGTGATGTGTCTGATCGCCAATGGTGTGGTGCACCGCCCCGATCAGCGCAGAGCGGAAGGGGAGGATGCGAATGCCGTCGCTCGACGTGCCCTCTGGAAACAGCACGACAACATCGCCGCCAAGCAGGCGGTCGCCCATTGCGCGCGCGGCATCGCCGGCTTTGTGGCGGCGCTCACGCTCGACGAAGATCGTGCGCTGGAGTTTCGCCAGCCAGCCGAACACCGGCCAGTTCGCGACCTCGGATTTCGCAACGAACACCACCGGCGCCACCGCGCCGAGCACGCAGATGTCGAGCCATGAGGCATGGTTCGACAGGAGCAGGATCGGACTCTCGCGAGTGCGTTCTCCGACCTGCGTGATCCGGACGCCGATCAACGCGCAGGCGGTGCGATGAAACAGGGTCGGCACGATGCGTTGCAGCCGGTTGTTGAGCAGGATGCCGGCCAGTTGAAACGGCAACAACAGCAAGGCGACAACAACAAGAAGGAAGATGACGGGGATGGCGCGGGTCATGCAGCGTGTGTCGATAAAGAGTGTGTGAATGTCAAAGTGGCTCGCCTCGTCTGGCGCAGTGAACGCGCGTTATACCGGACGCAATGCAGTTTGCGAAAGCGGAACACGCAAGCACCGAAGGCCGTTTCCTGAGCGGAAAAAAGGTGCGGCCCCGGTCGGATACGGCGCAGAGGGGATTTACGCGACCGGGGACCGCTGGAACGCGCGACCTGTGACGGGGGACAGCTCGTGCGCAGCCGAAAGCTAGGCGGCCACCGTTACAGGGCTGTGACAGGCGGGTTATCCACAGGGGGGCGGATCAAGCCGAACCGGTGCGGCAGCGGCCAAAAATGCTGGATTATCCGTAAAATTCTAGTCATCCCCTGCGCAAGCAGGGACCAATAACTGCAGGATGTTGTTGAGAGTTGTACCTCGGTAAATCCCGCATTCGCCCGTTGTTTCGAAAGGACCTCCATGCCCACGACGATGTCGCCGTTTCTCCTGCCGATCCTGATGCTGCTCGCCTCCAACATCTTCATGACCTTCGCCTGGTACGGCCACCTGAAGTTCAAGACGTACTCGCTGCCGCTGGTCATCATGGTGAGCTGGGGCATCGCGTTCTTCGAATACTGGCTCGCCGTGCCGGCCAATCGCTGGGGCAGTGCGGTCTATTCGGCGGCGCAGCTCAAGACGATGCAGGAAGTCATTACACTGGTGGTGTTCGCCGGATTCTCGGTGCTGTATCTGAAAGAGCCGCTCGGCTGGAATCACGCCATCGGTTTTGCCTTCATCGCCGCAGGCGCATTTTTCATTTTCCACAAATGGTCGTGAGTGCCGTCATCATAAAAGTTATGGCCGCGCGCCTGCGTCGCGATCAGAAATCCTGCGACGAGGATGATCGCGAGCGTCAGCGATGCCGAAACGATGACGACAGATGTTTTCATCCGTGCATCTCCACCCGTTCGCACGCCATCGTGCGGCTACGGGACATGACAGGTGCGCAGGGGGAACGGGTCGGCCCTTAGCCAGCAACCGGCATGGCGGCCACGACCTTGATCGACAATACCGTGAGGGTGACGATCACGCACAGCGACAGCGCCGCCACGGCCAGCGAGGCGGCGACGGCATTCGTCAATCTGGACGACGCAACGCGCACAGACTTCAATTGGAAACCGATTCCTGAAACGTGCGACCGGATCATGGTCGTGAGTCCTCGTAAGGCGGCGAATCACCGCGTCCGCAAATTCTCAGGAATCGCTGTCAAGATTGCGGCGCGGGCGCTTCAAAACGTGGCGGAAGCGGGGCAACGCGAGGAAAATCAGGGTGTTATCCCCGATATCCCCGCAATCCATCCACAGATATTGAGTGTTAGGCCTCGGCGGTGAGGCCGGTTTCGGTTCCCGGAACGGTGCCGGGAGCTGCGATTTCGGCGGGCTTCCACGCCATCGAGACGAAGCGCGGCTCCTGTTCGACCCGCTTCAGCCATGCCTTCACCGACGGATAACCCGACAGGTCGAAATCGCACTGGTTGGCGACATGGGTGTAGCCGTACATCGCGATGTCCGCGACGGTGAGGTGTCCGGCTGCGAAGTAGTCATTCGTCTTGAGGTGATTTTCCATCACCCGCAGCGCGGCGTAGCCCCGCTCCATCCAGTCTTCAAGCGAATGGGTTTGCAGGTCGCGGCCGCCGCGCACCAGCACCAGCCAGAAATAGGCTGCGCCGACGCTCGGCTCCAATGCATGCTGTTCAAAGAACATCCATTGCAGCGCCTGCGCGCGGTCGATGCGGTCTTCCGGAGCCAGCGAGGTGCCGACGGCGACATACCAGAGGATCGCGTTGGATTCGGCGAGATAACGATCCTGCGCAACCTCGAGCAGCGGCACCTGTCCGCTGGGATTGCGCGCGAGAAATTCCGGGGTGCGGCTTTCGCCGCGCAGAATATCGACCTCGATGGCCTTGTAGGGCGCGTTCAGCAGCGACAGCGCAAGGCGGACCTTATAGCTGTTGCCGGAGCGCTGCATCGAGTAGAGCTTGTACATGCGACCTTTCGAAAGAACCCCTGACGGAAAATGCTGCACAAGCGTTCTCCCGCCTGACCCCAAGCCGATGTAACAATGAGGTCCCGGGCCGTGTGCTGCAAGGCCTTGGCGTTAGAAAAAGTCAAATCGATCACAGCTTAGCGAGCATGGGCGATTTTATTCCGGGAAGCACGCTCTGGCGCGTCAATTCCGTGCACGCGGGCGTGAAAGAAACGCCGCAAATGCTCGTGAATTGTGGCCGTCAGGATTTGTTCGCAACTGCGTCAAGATCGAGATAGCGCATGCGTTTCGCTTCGCGCCGGCCCTGCGCGATGGCCTCGAGCACAAGGCCGATGGCGAAGGAGAGAAAGCCGAGCTGCGCGATGGCGGCGGCGAGGATCGCGGTCGGAAAACGCGGCACCAGCCCGGTTTCCAGATAGGTCACGATCAGCGGCGCACCGAGACCGAGGCAGATCAGCAGCAGCATGATGCCGATGGCGCTGAAGAAGCGCAGCGGCCGCGTTTCCTTGTAGAGCTTGATCAGCGTCAGCAGAATGCGGGTGCCGTCGCGATAGGTCCGCAGCTTGCTCGCCGATCCTTCAGGCCGCGTCGCGTAAGGCAGCGGCATTTCGCCGGTGGCGATCTTGAGATCGAGCGCATGGACGGACAGTTCAGCTTCGATCTCGAAACCGCTCGACGTCACCGGAAAAGATTTCGCGAACCGGCGTGACAGCACGCGGTAGCCGGACAGGATATCGGTGAAGCCGACGCCGAACATGTTCGTCACGGCGCGATTGAAGAAAAGATTGCCGAAACGATGCCCGCGCGGAAACGCGCCGTCGCCGCCATTGCGGGTGCCCACCATCATGTCGAGATTGCGCGTCACCAGCGCGTCAATCAGCGTGCCTGCCGCGGTCGGATCGTAGGTCGCGTCGCCGTCGGCGAGGACGTAGATGTCCGCATCGATGTCGGCCAGCATGCGGCGGACCACGTTGCCCTTGCCTTGGAGCGTTTCGCGCCGGACGATCGCGCCGGCCGCGACGGCGGCATCATAGGTGCCGTCGGTGGAATTGTTGTCGTAGACGTAAATGCGCGCGCCGGGCAGGGCGCGGCGGAATCCGTCGATCACGCCGGCGATGGCGGTTTCCTCGTTGTAGCAAGGCAGCAGCACCGCGATCGAACGATTGCGGACCAGCGTGCTCTGCGGAAACAGGTCGTCGATTTCGTCGCGAACGCGATCAAGCTTTGACAAGGCGGCTGCTCCCGATGGAATTGAGGCCGAGGTCTGTCGATGCACGCCGCAGCGTCATGACGTAAAGCGCGAGCATGACGATGAGGCCGAGCGGAATGCCGCTTAGTCCCGCAATGCTGCGGGTCAGGAATGGTGCGGCCCAGGCCAGCGCCAGCAGCGATATTTCGTAAGCGTGGAAGCCGCGCGTCAGGCCGTGGCGAACAAAAAATGCAATCGCGACGGCGAGAACGACCAGATCGTAATCCAGCACATACGGCGTTGCGAGCAGACTCGCCACCGCAAGCGCGGAAGCCTTGAGTTCAAACGCTGCATTGGAGCGCCACAACCAGACGATGCTGGCCGCAAGGCTCAGCGCGAGCGCGCCCTGCGCGGCATAGGCTACATCGATGCCGCCGCCCCACATCCGCACCGCGGAGAATAGCGACTGGATTTTCTCCCAGCCGGTGCCGCCGGCTTCCAGCACCACGGTGCGCGTGAAGGTCGCCGACTCGGCGAACGCTTGCCAGACGTCCATGCCGAACAGCAGCGTCGACGTGACGATCAGCACGATAACGGTCGCGACGGCGCTGAAGATCGTTGTCCAGCGCCCGGTCACGAGCAGCACGAGCGGAATCAGGATTCCGAATTGTGGTTTATACGACAAGAGCCCGAGCAGCACACCGGCCAATGCGGGACGCCGATCCAGCAGCGTGAGGAAGCCGCCGAGCAGGGCTGCGGTGAAGAACCCATTCTGGCCGTGGCCGATATTGACGAACACCGCCGGAAACGCGGCCGTCGCCAGCAGCGTCTCGCGGCGTGGAACGATGGCATGGACCGCCGCCATGAAGGCCGGCAGCGACACTGCGAGCCAGCACAGCAGCGCCAGGCCGTAAGGCATCAGTGCCAGCAGTGCTGCGGCCATCAGGAAGAACGGCGGATAGTGCCAGCCGAAGAACGGCACATCGCGGCCTTCGAACACGGCTTTCTCGGCCGCATGCTGAAGCGCCGGATCGTAGGCGTCAGGCGCACGGCCGGACAGCGTCAGCACCCCGGCGGCGTAGACATTGGAAAAATCGGTTCCGATCGGCTTGCCGTTGCGGTCGATCATGTGATCCGACATCGCGACCAGGCCGATCAGGCCGGCCAGCGAGATGGCCAGCACCATCAAGGCATAGTTTCGCATGCGGTTTGGCGTGAGCCAGGCCCCGCTCCGCAGCTCAGAACTGAAGGCCAGCCAAAAATGAGCCATTTACGTGCCAGGATTTCCGAATGTTGCGGCGACGGTAGGGGCGGCGCTTTAAGGTTTCCTTAGTCCCGCGCGCAATTTCCTGTGTTTTCGGCAAAGTTTCTTGCGATGCAGCGTTGCCCGTTTTAGGGTGCGCCGCCCGACGAAATGCCGCGAATCCGGGCCTTCGCGACCAAGAACCCCTCAGGAGAACATGATGCCGTTTCTGTCCGCTGCGCTTGACCGTGTGAAACCGTCCGCGACCATCGCGGTCACGGATAAAGCACGTCAGCTCAAAGCCGCGGGCCGCAACGTCATCGGCCTCGGCGCCGGCGAGCCGGATTTCGATACCCCGGCGAACATCAAGCTGGCGGCGATCCACGCCATCGAGGCCGGCAAGACCAAGTACACCGCGGTAGACGGCATTCCCGAGCTGAAAGAGGCGATCATCGCCAAGTTTCAGCGCGAGAACGGCCTGACCTACAAGCCGAACCAGATCACGGTCGGCACCGGCGGCAAGCAGGTGCTGTACAACGCGCTGATGGCGACGCTCAATCCGGGCGACGAGGTCATCATCCCAGCACCATACTGGGTGAGCTACCCGGAAATGGTGGCGTTGGCCGGCGGCGAATCCGTGCCCGTCGTCTGCACCGCGGAGTTCGGTTTCAAGCTGCAGCCCGCCGCGCTGGAAGCTGCGATCACGCCGAAGACCAAGTGGATCATCCTTAACTCGCCGTCGAACCCGACGGGGTCTGCGTATACGCGTGCCGAACTCAAGGCGCTGACCGATGTGCTGGTGAAGCATCCGCAGGTCTGGGTCATGACCGACGACATGTACGAACACCTCGTCTACGACGACTTCGAATTCACCACGCCCGCTCAGGTCGAGCCCAAACTGTTCGACCGCACGCTGACGGTGAACGGCGTTTCGAAGGCGTACTGCATGACCGGCTGGCGCATCGGCTATGCGGGCGGCCCGCAGCAACTCATCTCGGCGATGGCGACCATCCAGTCGCAATCGACGTCGAACCCGTCGTCCATCTCGCAGTGGGCGGCGGTCGAGGCGTTGACGGGTCCGCAGGAGTTCATTCCCGCGAACAACAAGGTATTCAAGGAACGGCGCGACCTTGTGGTCGCCATGCTCAACCAGGCCAACGGCATCGATTGTCCGCGGCCGGAGGGCGCGTTCTATGTCTATCCGTCCTGCGCAGGCACCATCGGCAAGACCGCGCCGTCGGGGAAAAAGCTCGAGACCGATGAAGATTTCGTGACCGAGCTTCTGGAGACGGAAGGCGTCGCGGTGGTGCAGGGATCGGCATTCGGGCTCGGCCCGGCATTCCGCATCTCTTACGCCACGAAAACCTCGGATCTCGAGGAAGCCTGCAAGCGCATCCAGCGTTTCTGCGGAAACCTTCGCTAACAAAACGTCATCGCGTGATGACGACATTTTGAGAGCAATTTAGGGAAGCGCCATGTTTTTGACACGGCACTTCCCTTTTGTCCGGCCGCCAATCAAAACAAGCAAGCCGGAGTTCAATTCCATGCGTCTTTACTCACTTCTCGGTGTCGCCGTCGCGGCACTCGTCGCCTCCTTCGCCACGGCCAATGCGCAGCAAAGCGTTCAGGTCGGCGTGTTGGAATGCCGCGGCGGCCAGAACGTCGGCATGGTCATTACGTCCGCGACCACGCTTGAATGTGTTTTCAACGGTCAGGGCCGCCGGCCTGAGCCTTATCTTGCCCATGTGACCCGCATCGGTGTCGATCTCGGCGTGACCGAGAACACCAGCTTCGCATGGGCGGTGCATGCGCCGACCCAGCGCGTCGGCCGCGGCGACCTCGCCGGCAACTACGGCGGCGTCGGCGGCAACATCTCCTTCGGCCTGGGCGGCGGCGGCAATCTGATGTGGGGCGGCTCGCAGAATTCCTACGCGCTTCAGCCTTTGAGCCTGCAGGGTCAGACCGGCCTCAACGTGGCTGGCGGCGTCGTCGGTCTCGATCTTGAGCCGGTGAAGTTCACCCCGCGCCGTAACGGCCGGCATCACCGCCATCATCGCCGTCACGGTTGAGTTAATAAAACGGAATGAAAAAGGCCCGCTTACGCGGGCCTTTTTTGTATTTGCTTATGCTCGTTCCTGCGGTGGCGATTGAACATTTCAGTACGGTATGACTAGATGCGCGAGCCTTTCGTGTTCTTTTCCAATCTTTCGTTCAATTCGCGTCCTTCAGCCGGAGACATCCTCATGCGCCGCCTCCCAACTTTGCTGTCCATTGCCTCGGCAGCAGTCGTTGCAACCTTTTCCCTTGCTTATGCGCAGCAGTCGGGGAGCACCCAGGTCGGCGTGCTTGAATGCCGTGGCGGCACGAATGTCGGCATGATTGTCGGTTCGGTCACCAATCTCGGCTGCGTCTTCCGTTCGCAGGGCCGTCCGGATGATCTCTATACCGCGCGCATCACCAAGGTCGGCATCGATCTCGGCATCACCACAGAGACGGCGCTGTCCTGGGCCGTGTTTGCCCCGACCGTGCAGTTTGGCCCCGGCGACCTGTCGGGCAACTATGCCGGTGTCGGCGCCAGCGCCGCGGTTGTTGCCGGCGTCGGCGGCAATGCCCTGATCGGCGGTTCGCAGAATTCCTTCGCGCTTCAGCCGCTCAGCGTGCAGGGGCAGACCGGCCTGAGCGTCGCCGGCGGCGTGCAGAGTCTGGAACTGCGTCCCGGCCGGTTCTGAAGTCTGCGCTCGAACATTTTTGCAAAGGCCCGCCGGTTCGGCGGGCCTTTTATTTTGAGAATGTGAGCATTCGTACCGCAATTTTAGGTGATCGAGGCATGCTGCGCAGCGGTATGTTTCCCGCTTGCCAACCGCGCCGCTCCTTGAGACGATCAGAGTGCCGACCCGCGTGAACGCATTCCGCAGAAGTGGGCTTGGCGCGAGCGGAATGCGCGCAACATTGAAGTGAGAGCGTTCCGGTGGCGACCGGATTCCATTCTCGGGTCAAGCCCATAGGGCTTGCCTAAGGATATGCTTCGCCGGAACTTGCTCGATGCGGGCCGTGCTCCAGATAAGGAGACGGCAAATGGGACAAGACAACGCGAGAAGTCCCCGCGGTCCCCGGTGCATCGCACTGGTGGGCCCATTTCAGAGTGGCAAGACCACGCTTCTTGAAGCGATCCTGTCCCGGACCGGGGCAATTCCCAAAGCAGGCACCATTGAGGCATGCAACACCGTCGGAGATTCATCTCCGCAGGCGCGGCACCACCGCATGAGCGTCGGTTTGACCGCTGCCACGACGACATTCATGGGCGACAGCTACACCTTTATCGATTGTCCTGGCTCCGTCGAATTCGCGCACGACATGCGCGCGGCGCTGCCGGCGGTCGATGCCGCGGTCATCGTGTGCGAGGCCGACGAGCGCAAGCTGCCGCAATTGCAGATCATCATGCGCGAGCTCGAAGAGCTTGGCATTCCGCGCTTCCTGTTTCTCAACAAGATCGACAAGGCGAACAAGCGCATCCGCGAAACGCTGGCGACATTGCAGCCGGCGTCGCGCACGCCGCTGGTGCTGCGGCAAATCCCGATCTGGAAGGGCGATCTCATCGCCGGTTTCGTCGATCTCGCGTTGGAGCGCGCGTTTGTCTATCGCGAGCACCTGCCGTCCGAGGTGATCGATCTGGAGCCCGGCGATCTCGATCGCGAAAAGGAAGCGCGGCTCACGATGCTTGAGAAGCTGGCCGATCATGACGACCGGCTGCTTGAACAGTTGCTTGAAGATATTCCGCCGCCGCGCGATGCGGTGTTCGACGATCTCGCCAGCGAACTGCGCGAGGGCCAGATCTGTCCGGTGCTGCTCGGCTGCGCGACGCGCGAAAACGGCGTGCTGCGGTTGATGAAGGCGCTGCGGCATGAAGCGCCGAACGTGACCGCGACGGCGAAACGCCTCGGCGTGAGCGACGAGAAGACCGCGCTCGCCTATGTGATGAAGACCACGCACCTCCAGCATGGAGGCAAGCTCTCGCTCGCTCGTATTCTGCGCGGGCAGATCGCGGACGGCGACACCGTGCAGTCCTCGGGTGCGGGCACTGGCCGCGTTTCGGGAATTGTTACGCCGATTGGCGGCACTGACACCAAGCAGGTATCGGCTGTCGCGGGCGATACGGTCTCGTTCGGCAAGCTCGATGCGGTGAAGACCGGGGATACGCTGTCGACGGGCAAGACTGCGCCGGCGCCGGTCGCAAATGTTGCGGCGGTGGCGCCCGTTCTCGCGACGGCGCTCGCCGCCCTGGACCGCAAGGATGATGTCAAGCTCGGCCAGGCCCTGACGCGCCTTGTCGAGGAAGATCCGTCGCTGAGCGTCGTTCACAATCCGCTCACCCACCAGATGGTGCTGTGGGGGCAGGGCGAGATGCATCTGCGCGAACGGTTGCAGGATCGCTTCAGCGTCAGTGTCAAGCAGCATGCGCCGCCGGTCGGCTATCAGGAGACCATCCGCAAGACGATCACCCAGCGCGGCCGCCACAAGAAGCAATCCGGCGGTCACGGCCAGTTCGGCGATGTGGTGCTGGCCATCAAGCCGTTGCCGCGCGGCAGCGGTTACGTGTTCATCGAGAAGATCGTCGGGGGCGCGGTGCCGAAGAATTATATCGGCGCGGTCGAGGAGGGTGCCGGCGACGGTCTCGTGCGCGGGCCGCTCGGCTTCCCGGTGATCGACATCGAGGTGACGCTGACCGACGGCTCCTATCACAGCGTGGATTCCTCCGATCAGGCGTTCCGCACCGCTGCGCGCATTGGCGTCACCGAGGCGTTGCCGCAATGTGCGCCGGTGCTGCTTGAGCCGATCCATGTGGTCGAGATCGTCTGTCCGACGGATGCGACCGCGAAGATCAACTCCATCCTGTCCGGGCGGCGCGGCCAGATTCTCGGCTTCGACACCCGCGAGGGCTGGGCCGGCTGGGATCTGGTGCGGGCGATGATGCCGGAAGCCGAGATCGGCGACCTGATCGTGGAGGTGCGTTCGGCCACGGCCGGCGCGGGCGGCTTCACCCGGCAGTTCGACCACATGTCCGAAGTGACCGGCCGCGCCGCGGACCAGATCATCGCTGCCCACCGCGCGGCGGCGTAGGCAGGGTACAATACGAAAAAGTGGAGGCCCGCTTCATGCGGGCCTCTTTTTTGGTCGCGGCTGCGACCAGAACGAGATCGTACGCCTGTCGGGCGGTCTGATATTCCTCAGCCGGAAGCGCAAAGCCGCTCGCGAGGCGCGCGAGTCTGCGATAGAAGATGCCCCGTCCTGAATTCTCGGAAGACATTTGCCATGGCTGAAATTCCCGCCGCATGTCTGATCGGCTGGCCGGCGGCGCATTCGCGCTCGCCGCTGATCCACAAATTCTGGCTGGAGGTGTTCGAGATCGAGGGCGACTATCGCATCGAGGCGGTAGAGCCGGCGGCGTTCGCGGATTTCATCGCGGGCCTTGCGGCGCGCGGGTACAAGGGCGCCAACGTCACCATCCCGCACAAGGAGCAGGCGCTGGCGTGCTCGACGCCCGATGCGCGGGCGCGGGCAGTGGGCGCGGCCAACACGCTTTACTTCGATGGCGGCGAATTGCGTTCGACCAATACCGACGTCGAGGGCTTCATCAACAATCTCGACGCCAGCGCGCCGGGCTGGGATGCCGCCGAGGACGTGCTGGTGCTCGGCGCGGGCGGATCGTCGCGCGCGGTGATCTTCGGGCTGATCGAGCGTGGCATCAAGCGCGTGCATCTGGCTAATCGCACGGCGTCGCGCACGCAACTGCTGGCGGATCAGTTCGGCGCGCAGGTGCAGCCGCTGGCGTGGGACGCCATCGATGGCGTGTTGCCGCGCGCAGGACTGCTGGTGAACACCACCTCGCTCGGCATGAAGGGCCAGCCGCCGCTCGGCATCGACGTGACGCTGCTTCCGGCGAACGCGACGGTGGCCGATCTGGTTTATGTGCCGCTTGAAACGGATTTGCTGAAGGCGGCCAAGGCGCGGGGCCTCAGAACCGCCGACGGCCTCGGCATGCTGCTGCATCAGGCCGTGCGCGGGTTTGAATTGTGGTTCGGCAAGCGCCCGAAGGTGACGCCGGAACTGCGTGCGCTGGTCGAGGCGGATCTGGCCGCCAGCGCCTGATGACGTGCGTCGAATCGCGCCCTTCAGGTTCGCTGCATGCAAAGCTACATCCACGCCTTCAAGACAAGGATCGGCCGTGAATAAATTCGGAAAGTTTGTCGTACTTCTGGCGCTCGCGCTGGTGATCTACAGCGCCTACACGACGTATCAGGGTGCGCAGGGCTTCAATCCGGCGTCAATCGAAGATGTAAAGAAGCGGATGCTGGACGATTTCGCCGCGAAGAACATCGCAGTGACCGAGATCAGCATGCTCCGGCGCGGCCCGCGCGATCTCGCCGGGTTCGTGAAACTGAAGCTGCCGGGATCGGATGAGATCCAGCAACGAAATTGCACCGCGACGATGGCCGAAGACAAGGTGACGACGTCCTGGGACTGCCAGTAGGCGGGCGCGAAGGCAATGAGAGAAGAAATTTCAAAAAGAAATTTATAAAGTTCACACCTGCGTGACAGGTGAAATAATCCGGCTGTTCAGGCGTAAGTAAGGTGGGGCCTTCCGGAGATTACAATATGACTTTCAGTCGCCTTGCTTCACTGCGCGTCGTCGCCGTATCCGCGCTGGTTCTGTCATCGTCTTATGCACTCGCGCAGCAATCGCCCGTCAGCAATACCACCCGCGTGCGCGGTACCGTGGAAAGCCTCGACGGCGAAAAGCTGCTCGTCAAATCTCGCGACGGCGCGGATGTGACGCTTCACCTGCCGCAGAATGCGGGCGTTGCCGGCGTCGCAAAAATGTCGCTCGCTGACGTCAAGGTCGGCTCATATATCGGCGTGACGTCGGTGCCGGATTCGGGCGGCAACCAGAAAGCCGTCGAGGTTCACGTTTTCCCTGAAGCCATGCGCGGCACAGGCGACGGCGACCGGCCATGGGATCTGAAGCCCAACAGCAGCATGACCAACGGCGCGGTCGATGATCGCACCGTCGCCGGCAATGACGGTCACACGCTGACGGTGAAGTACAAGGGCGGCGAGCGGAAAGTTCTGGTGACGCCTGAGACGACGGTCGTCACCTACGTTCCAGCCGCGCGCTCCGACATCAAGGCTGGCACGACGGTGTTCGCGATTGCGACCAAGAAGCCCGACGGCACGCTCGATGTTGCGCGCCTCAGCATCGGCCGCGACGGCGTCGCGCCGCCGATGTGAGCCTTAATCCACGACTGCGATGTTGGAATTCACCTCTCCCCGTTCTTACGGGGAGAGGTTGCGAGCAAAGCGAGCGGGTGAGGGGCTTCTTTGCTCCACAAAGTTCAGCCCCTCTCACCCGGAGACTTCGCTGCGCTCAGCCTCCGACCTCTCCCCGCGAGCGGGGAGAGGCGAAAAGAAGCTTTCTCTTGAAAGCGAACTTAGAGCTCAATTCCGCGGACTGCTTACCGCATTGGTCTGCATGTAGTCCGTCAGCACGCGGCGGTCGATCTCGTCGATGTGGTTGATGCCGCACAGGCCCATGGTCGTGCTCAATTCCTTGCCGATCAGGTCGAGCGCCGTGGTGACGCCCTCCTGTCCGCCGGCGCCGAGGCCGTAGATATAGGCGCGGCCGATCATGCAGGATTTTGCGCCGAGCGCGAGCGCGCGCATCACGTCCTGACCGGAGCGGATGCCGCCGTCGAAGATGATCTCGGTCTGCGAGCCGACGTCCTGCACGATTTCCGGCAGCACCGAGATCGACGATGGTGCGCCGTCAAGCTGACGGCCGCCGTGGTTCGACACCACGATCGCTTCCGCGCCGGTTTTCGCGGCCAGCCGCGCGTCGGCGACGTCGAGGATGCCCTTGATGACGAGCTTGCCGGGCCAGATGCTGCGGATCCACTCGACGTCTTTCCAGTTCAGCGTGGTGTCGAATTGCGAGGCGACCCATTCCGACACCGAGCCGAGATCCTGCGATCCCGCGACATGGCCTGCGATGTTGCCGAAGTTCCGGCTCTTGCCTTTCACGATTCCCCTTAGCCATCCGGGCTTGGTGGCGAAATCGATGATGTTCTTCAGCGTCAGCAATCGCGGCGGCACCGAGAGGCCGTTCTTGATGTCGGCATGGCGCTGGCCCAGCACCTGCAGGTCCACGGTGAGCACCAGCGCGCTGCATTTCGCAGCGATGGCCCGCTCGATCAGCGACTTGGCGAAGCCGCGATCCTTCATGACATAAAGCTGAAACCAGAACGGCTTGTCGACATTCGCAGCCACATCCTCGATCGAACAGATCGACATGGTCGAGAGCGTATAGGGAATGCCGAGCGCCTGCGCCGCGCGGCAGGCGTAAATCTCGCCGTCGCCATACTGCATGCCGGTCGAGCCGACCGGCGCCAGGATCAGCGGCATGGCGGCGGATTCGCCGAGGATCGTGGTGCTCAGTTCGCGCTTGGAGACGTCCACCAGAATACGCTGGCGAAACTTGATCTTCTCCATGTCGCTGACGTTGGCGCGCAGGGTTTCTTCCG
>Ga0193717_1001350_pt1 | contig 15054 bp, 9 predicted proteins | sample U2c2metaG_FD_145900 | JGI IMG/M metagenome (GOLD analysis project Ga0193717, IMG submission 145900) | Soil microbial communities from a riparian zone of the East river system, Colorado, United States - U2c2 | ecosystem: Environmental > Terrestrial > Soil > Riparian zone | place: USA: East River... | reverse complement strand
GTCCGGGCGGCTGACGGTGCACGGCGTGCAGGGACACATCGCCTATCCGCAGCTCGCCGAAAATCCCGTGCACACCTTCGCGCCGGCGCTCGCCGAACTCACGGCGCGCGTCTGGGACAACGGCAATCAGCACTTCCAGCCGACGAGCTTTCAGATCTCTAACTTCAACGCCGGCACCGGCGCACCGAACGTGATCCCCGGCGAACTCAAGGCACGCTTCAATCTGCGCTATTCGCCGGTGCAGACCATCGACGGTCTCAAAACCATCGTTGAAGGCATCCTCAAGAAACACGGCGTGCGCTTCACGCTCGAGTGGTACGTTTCCGGCGAGCCGTTCTATACGCCCCCTGGCGCGCTGTCAGAAGGCGTGACACGTGCCATCCTCGCCGAGACCGGCAACAAGCCCAAGTTCTCCACGGGCGGCGGTACTTCGGATGGTCGCTTCATCGCCCCGCTCGGCGCGCAAGTGGTCGAGCTCGGCGTCATCAATGCCACCATCCACAAGGTCAACGAGAGCGTGAACGTGACCGACATCGACCGTCTGCATCGCATCTACCTGAATGCGTTGAAGGAAATGCTGGCCTGAGCATCAGTCTTGCAGGGTGATGACGCTCTTGTGACAGAGCTGCTTTGACCCACTAAACTCCGCGTCGCGATTCCGCGGCGGAAAAAACCCCAATGAACTTCATTTCGCGTCTGATGCCCCGCGAAGGGCGCTTCTTCAGTCTGTTCGATGGCCACGCGAAACTCATCGTCGACGGATCCCTGGCCCTCGTCGAAGTGCTGCGTCACTACGACAACGTCAACGATCGCGCCACCGGCATCAAGGCCATCGAAGATGCCGAGCATGCCGCGGACCGCATCACGCACGAGACCGTGCAGCTGCTGCGTACCACATTCGTCACGCCGTTCGATCGCGATGACATCCATCGCCTGATTTCGCGCATGGACGACGTGCTCGATCTCATCCAGGACGCGGCCGAGTCGCTGGTGCTCTATGACATACAGAAGGTAACGCCCCAAGCCACGGAGCTCGCGGAGCTGGTGCGGCGCTGCGCCGAACGTGTGCAATCCGCTGTCGGGCTCATGGCCTCGATGGCCGACGCGCCGGCCATCCTCAAGATCTGTCGGGAAATCGACACGCTCGAAACGGATGCGGACAAGGTCATGCGCGGCGCGATCTCGGAGCTGTTCCGCAATGAAAACGACGTGCGCCAGCTGATCAAGCTCAAGGCGGTCTACGAGGCGCTCGAATCGGCGACCGACAAGTGCCAGGACGTCGCCAACGTGATCGAAAGCGTCGTGCTCGAAAACTCCTGATGGCCATGTCGTGATGGACGGGGGGGCGGTCTCGCTGACACTGGTACTGCTGGTGTTGCTGGCGCTGGCTTTCGATTTCATGAATGGCTTTCATGACGCGGCCAACTCCATCGCCACTGTGGTTTCCACGCAGGTGCTCAAGCCGTGGCAGGCGGTGATCTGGGCCGCGGCGTTCAACGTACTGGCGTTCGCGTTCTTCGAGCACAACGTCGCCGCTACCGTCGGCAAGGGCATCATCGATGCCACATTCGTCGACAACCAGCTGATCTTCGGCGCGCTCATCGGCGCGATCAGCTGGAACCTGATCACCTGGTATTACGGCATCCCGTCGAGCTCATCACACGCGCTCATCGGCGGCATGATCGGCGCAGCGCTGGCCAAGGCCGGCACGGCACCCTTGCTCGCTCCCGGCATCATCAAGACGGCGGCGTTCATCATCGTCTCGCCGCTGCTGGGTATGGCCTTGGGTTCGCTGCTCATGCTCAGCGTGTCGTGGTTATGTTTCCGCCAGACGCCGCAACGCGTCGACAAATGGTTTCGTCGGCTGCAGCTGGTGTCCTCGGCCGCGTACAGCCTGGGGCATGGCGGCAACGACGCGCAGAAAACCATGGGCATCATCTGGCTGCTGCTCATCGCCAGTGGCGCTACGACCAAGGATCACCTGCCCACCTGGGTGGTGGTGAGCTGCTTCCTCGCGATCGGCCTCGGCACGATGTTCGGCGGCTGGCGCATCGTGAAGACGATGGGTCAACGCATCACCAAGTTGAAGCCGGTGGGTGGCTTCGCTGCCGAGACCGGCGGCGCCATCACTCTGTTTCTCGCCACGAATTTCGGCATTCCGGTTTCGACCACGCACACGATTACCGGCGCCATCATCGGCGTGGGCACTGCGCAGCGCTCATCGGCCGTGCGCTGGGCCGTGGCCGGGAACATCGTCATCGCCTGGATCGTGACCATTCCGGCGTCAGCCGGCATTGCCGCCATCGCGTGGTGGCTGGGCAGCTTGATTTTCCAGGTGTAGTTAGGCGGTCTAACGCCGCGCACGCACCGGATAGACGGCGTTGTTGAGGATGCCGGCCAGGCCCAGTGAGACTGCCGCAATCAGCACCCAGCCCGGCATCGAGACGCCGAGGAACGTCCAGTCGATGCTGCCGCACTCGCCGCCACCGGTCATGACCTTGCGGATGACCTCGAGCAGCGGAAACATCTGCAGCAGGTTGTCGAGCGGCGCGCCGCAGGCCGGCACCGTGCCCGGCGGCTGATGCTGGATCCAGACGTGGCGGCCCGCCACCCAGGTAGCCGCGGCGGCCGCGACGAAGATGAACCCGCCATAGACCATGGCGCCGTGAAAGCGCACGCGATGCAGGCCGGCGATGAGGAAGACGATTCCCAGTGCGCCGATGCAGACGCGCTGAAACATGCACAACGGGCACGGCGTGAGGCCGAGATACTTCTCGGCGTAAATGGCGTAGCCCAGCATTCCGGCGCAAATGAGCGCACTGAGCAGATTGATTTTCTGTCGTCGGTCGAACATGCATTTTCAGGCGCTCGCGCGCCACATCGGAAAACGCCGTCAAAGCGACGGCGTCCGAGAATAGCCCAGAGACGGAAACGGGTGCTACTTGCCGGCGCCGCGATCGCGCAGGTCACGCTCCACGTCTTCGAGCTTCGTATGGCGCACGTCCTTGCCGTGCACCATGTAGATCACGTATTCGCAGATGTTCTTCGCGTGATCGCCGATGCGCTCCAGCGCCCGCACGATCCACATGACGTCGAGCGCGCGGCGGATGCTGCGCGGATCTTCCATCATGAAGGTAATGCACTGGCGCTGGATGGATTCGTATTCTTCGTCCACCACGCGGTCCTGGCGCGCCACACGCAGCGCCGCGTCGGCATCCATGCGTGCGAAGGCATCGAGCGCCTGGTGCACGATCTCCGAGACGATGCGCCCGAGGTGTTTGACCTCGCGATATTTGTCGGCCGGCCGTTCCATGGTGGCGAGTCGCGAGGCGATGTAGCCGATCTTCTCGCCCTCATCGCCAATGCGCTCGAGATCGGTGATGGTCTTGATGATGGCGACGATGACGCGCAGGTCGCCGGCGGCCGGGGAACGCGTCGCGAGGATGCGCGAGCACTCCTCGTCGATGGACACTTCCATGCCGTTGACCTTGAAATCGTCGCGCGCTACCGAGACGCCGAGGTTGCTGTCGCCCTCGATGAGCGCGGTGACCGCATTGGCGAGCTGCTGCTCGACCATACCGCCCATGGTCAGCACCTTGTTGCGCACGCGCTCCAGGTCTTCGTTGAAGCGGCGCGAGATGTGGTGGGAAAGATCAGCGGTTTCCATGGGAACCTCAGCGATAACAGCCCTGGCAAGGGCCGCACAGTTTGTTAGTGACCGATGACGCCATCATGACATCAGGCGCTTGCGGCCACGCGGCGTTCGAGCACCCGCTCGTGTGGGAAATGACAGGTGAAGGTGCTGCCACGCCCCTCGATGCTCTCGATTTCCAGTCGTCCGCCGTGGCGGTGCAGCGCATGTTTGACGATGGCAAGGCCAAGTCCCGAGCCGCCGGTGTCGCGCGAGCGGGCCGGATCGACGCGGTAGAAGCGTTCCGTCAGGCGTGGCAGATGCTCGGCGGAGATGCCGGGACCCGTGTCGCGAACAGAGAAATGCCCGCCCTCCTCGTCCGTCCACCAGCGGATCTGCATGCTGCCATCGGGTGGTGTGTATTTGGCGGCGTTGTCCACGAGGTTGGAGAACGCGGACTGCACCATGGCCTCGTCGCCGAGGAGTTGCGCACCCGACTCGATGACGACTTCGACCTGGCGCGGATGTGCTGGGCGCGCGAGCACGTCCTTGCGAAGCATCGACGCCATCCCCGAGACATCGATGGGCAGACCCTTGATCGGCGCGTCGTTGGCCTCGAAGCGCGACAGCTCGAGCAGGTCCTCGATGATGCGGGTCATGCGATCGGTCTGGCGGCGCATCTCGGCGACGGGCGCGGTGAGCTCCCCTAACCCCGGATCCGCGCTGAAATTCTCCAGGTACCCGGCGACCACGGTGAGCGGCGAGCGGAGTTCGTGCGAGGCGTTGGCGACGAAGTCCTTGCGCATCTGCTCCATGCGGACTTCGCGCGTGACGTCGCGCAACATGAGCAACCGCTGATCTTCGCCGTACGAGATGAGCTGGAAAGCAATGTGCCGCTCGGTGGGTGTGTCGATGCGCACGATGACCGGCATGGAGTACTGGCCACCGCGCAGGTATTGCACGAAATCGGGATTGCGAACCAGGTTGTCGATGCGCAGCCCGAGGTCCGCGCGCCGCGACAGGTCGAGCAACTCGGCGGCCTTGCGGTTGAACCAGACGATCTCCCCCTGCGGGTCGAGCATGACGACCCCATCGGGCATGGCGGCGGTGGAACGCCGCAGTTCGCGAAACAGGCGCGTGAGTTTTTCCTTGTGGAAGCGTTTGCGACGGTGCAGACGCACCACCTGGGCGACCACATCGCCCCACAGACCCATCGCATCCGGAGGATCCGCGATGCTGCGATGCTGGAGCCAGAAATGCAGCGCGCGCAGCTGCCAGAGATTCCACGTCAGATAAACGCCGAATGCGGCGCTGATTCCAAGCCAGACAGAACCGGCAAGCCACCCGAGCACCGCCCCCACGACTAGCGCCGCGAGGATCCGCAGCACGACGTAGACGAAGGCGGAGGCGCCCGAATTCATGCCGCTCTAGAGAGGTCGAGCCGAGAACCGGTAACCCGAACCGCGCACGGTCTGGATGAGCCGGTCGTAGCCGTACTCTTCGAGCGCCTTGCGCAGGCGCCGGATGTGGACGTCGATGGTGCGCTCCTCCACGTAGACGTTGCCGCCCCAGACGCGATCGAGGAGCTGCTCGCGCGTGTACACGCGCTCCGGATGCGTCATGAAGAATGCCAGCATGCGGTATTCGGTGGGTCCCAGCGCCACGGTGCGTTCGCCCGAGCTCACGCGCTGGCTGCTCTGATCAAGGATCAGGCCCTCGACATCGATGCGCTCGGTACCTTCCACCGGAGTGGTACGTCGCAGGACGGCGTTGATCCGCGCCAGCAATTCGCGCGGCGAAAAGGGTTTGGTGATGTAGTCGTCGGCGCCGCCTTCGAGTCCCGCAACCTTGTCCCCCTCTTCGGCGCGCGCGGTGAGCATGATGACAGGCAGCTCGCGGGTTTCGCGATCGCGCTTGAGCGCGCGCGTGAACTCGAGCCCGCTGGTATCCGGGAGCATCCAGTCGACCAGCAGCAGGTCGGGCAGCTTGTTGGCGACTTCGGCGCGGCCCGTGCGGGCATCGGCCGCTTCGCGGACCTCGAACCCAGCACGGCGCAATCCGAACGCAATCATCTCGCGTATCGGGCGCTCGTCCTCGACTACCAGAATCTGTTTGGCTGACATGGTTGTTGACACGGTTGCTGACACGGCATCACAAGTGACGTTTTTGTGGCGTGCGCATTACAGCGGCAGTCTATTGCAGATTGATTACAAAGAGGATTCTGCTACACGGTCTCTGACATAAACGGGCAATGCGTCCACCGGATCGAGGATTTTGTCTTCAGCCACGGCAACCCTGGCCAGCGTGAGCACCTCGCTGGCGCGCGGCAGCAGGTCGAGGTGGAGTCCGGCACCGGCCGCCCGGCAGCGTTCCGCGAGCTCGGGCCAGGCCATCAGGCCCCGCCCTGCTGCCGCCCACACCAGGCTGCGGTCGGCAGGCACGAGCACATCCGCCGCGGGGCTCACGTGTTCGGGGCCCGACGTGAGAACCCCGTCGACTTCGAACTGCGCCCAATAGACTTCGCGCATGCGCGCGTCGTTGGCCACGAGCACGCGGCGGACTCCCGGGTTGAGTTGAACGACGCGCTGCGCCACGGCGGCAAGATCAGAAATAGGCACGACACCCACCTGCGCACCAAAAGCGAGCCCCTGCGCAACGCTGGCGGCCAGGCGAACACCGGTGAAGCCGCCAGGACCGCGACCGAAAGCAATGGCATCGAGCGAACTCAGGCTGATGCCCCCCTCAGCCAGGACAGCGTCGACCATGGGGAGCAGCTGTTCGGCGTGGCCGCGTTCGAGTTCAACGTAGCGGTCGATCGAGCGATCGCCGATGCCGAGTGACACCGAGCACGCCTCGGTGGCCGTGTCGAGCGCGAGGATCTTCATGCGATTTCGTCGCTCATGCCGAGCTCCGGAACGCGCGTGAGCTCCGCGGGCGCGGTGGCAGTTCCCGAGATGCGCCGCAGAAATATTTCGGCGTCCGCGCCCAGGCGCGTGACCGGCATGGGTGGCAGGCTGGCGCGAAACACCCGCCCGTAGGGTTTGTCGATGAGCCTCGGATCGCAGATGACCACCACGCCCCGATCCGTCTCGCTGCGAATCAACCGGCCGACTCCCTGCTTGAGCGCCAGCGCCGCTTCCGGCAACTGGAACTCACGGAATGCATTGCCGCCGCTCGCCTTGAGATGCTCGATGCGCGCCTTCGTCAGCGCATCATCGGGAGAAGAAAACGGCAGTTTCTCGATGATAACGAGCCGCAGCGCATCACCCTTGACGTCCACGCCCTCCCAGAAACTCGCGGTGCCCAGCAATACCGCGTTGCCCGATTCGCGGAACTGCCGCAGCAGCTGCTCGCGCGGTGCTTCGCCCTGCACCAGCAGTGGATAGTCGGCAAGCTCCGTCCAGCGGTCACGCAGCAGTTGCGCGGCGCGCTGCAGGGCGCGGTGGCTGGTGAACAGCACGAAGGCGCCGCCGGCGGAGGCTTCGATGAGTGGCACCGCGACGTCGACGACCGCGCCCGTGTGCGCGGCGGACGCGGGGTCCGGCAGCTGCGCGGGTAGATAGAGCAGCGCCTGCGTTTCGAAATCGAATGGACTTGGGATGGCGAGCGTCTCGGCGTCGTTCAACCCCAGGCGCGAGGTGAAGTGCGCGAAGTCCTCACCCACCGACAACGTCGCCGAAGTGAATACCCAGGCCGCGCGCGTTCCGTCGGCCATCGACGCGAAACGCGCCGCGATGTCGAACGGCAGCAGGCTCACCGTGAATCCGCGCTGCGTGAGCTCGACGCTGCGCGCGCCTTCGTGCTCTTCGGCGTGCATGACCGCGTCGAGGCGTGTGGCGAGCTCGGTTGCGCGCGCGGCGCACTGCGCGATGCCCGCCTCGCGGTAGTCGCGCAATGCCGCCGCCACATCGCGAAGCGCGAGGGAGAGATCTCCCGCGGCATCGGCCAGCGGCGTGTCGGCGGCGAGCCAGTCGGGCCGCGGCGTGCTGCGAAACACTTCCGCCAATGCCGCCAGCACTTTCTCGACGGCGCCGAGTTCGGCGGACAGTGTCGTGGCCGGCGCCCGGGCGGCGCCGAGCTCGTGGCGCGCATCACGCAGGAGCAGTTCCACCTGGCGACTGCCGAGGCGCGTACCGAAGAACTGCGTGGCGAGGTCGGGAATCTGGTGCGCTTCATCGAGGATGACTGCGTCTGCCGTGCCGAGCAGGTCTCCGAAGCCGTCTTCTTTCAGGGCAAGGTCCGCCAGCAGCAGATGGTGATTCACGATGACGATGTCGGCCTCGACCGCCTTGCGGCGCGCCTCGACCACGTGGCACTTGCCGAAATCGGTGCAACGCGCGCCGAGACAGTTGTCGCGCGTCGAGGTGATTTGCGGCCACAGCGGATGGGCGTCGCCCAGGTCTGGCACTTCGGCGAGATCCCCGGTACGGGTGGTGCCGGCCCAGCGTTCGACGCGAGTCAGCGTGCGATCGCGCGTGCCGGCCAGGCTTTTCTGCCCGCCGAGCTGCTTCAGCCGGTAGGTGCACAGATAGTTAGAGCGGCCCTTGAGCAGCGCGACGCGCGCCGGCACGCCGATGGCGCCCGCCACCAGCGGCAGGTCCTTGTTGAACAGCTGGTCTTGCAAGGTGCGAGTACCGGTGGAGATGAGCACGCGCCTGCCGGAGAGCAGCGCAGGCACGAGGTACGCGAAAGTCTTGCCGGTACCGGTGCCGGCTTCGACCACGAGCGGCGCGCGGTTTTCCAGCGCGAGTGCCACCCGGCCGGCCATCGCCAGCTGCGAACGTCGCGGCGTGAAGCCCGGTAGCGTGCGCGCCAGTGGCCCGCGCGGGCCGAATACCTCGTCGAGTGATTGCATCAAGAAGCTTAGGGTGTGAGCCCGCCGTTTCGACGGACGACGAGCAACCTAGCGCGACGGGCGCAGGCTGTCGAGACTCAAATCTTTGAAAGTATCCTGGTCAGCCTTGATGCGAATCTTGAGGTACGGACCCTGGGCCGTATGGCGGCTGGCCGAGAAGTCGTCATCGCGGAATCCCGCAAAGTTGTAGCCCACGGAAATCCACACGTTCTTCGCGAACGTCGTGCCGACGTCGAAGCCGGTCGAGTAGTCGAGGACGTCCGACTCCCAGGAGTGCAGCACGGCGGCGTGCAGCCCCAGGTCGAAGCGGCGCGTGAGCTGACGGCGCAGGTCGGCGCCCGCGATGTCGGAGATGCCCGCGTACTTCTCGCCTTCGAAGGTGCTCGACACGTAGCGCACGCCGTACTGCAGCCCGAGCTGCAGCGCCGGGTTCAGCTGCCAGTTGGCGTGCAGGTTGTTGACCACGCGCGAGGACTCAAACGAGCTCAGCAGGTCGCTGTGCTCGTCGTACTTCATTTCGAAGCGATCGAAGACGATCCACTTGCTCGAATCCGGGCGGAACGCCCAGGCCAGGCGGCCGATCGCCTCGGTGTTGCCGCCACCCAGAATCGAGCTCGAGTCGAAGGCCTGCAGCGACACGGACATGGCGTGCCCCTCAACCGGCTCGCGGTACCAGCCCGTGGTCGAACTCCAGCGTTCTTCGTTGTCCGAGTTGCGATGTTCGAGGCGGCTGGTGAGCTGCCACAGCTCCTTGCGGTACTGCGCGCCGAGGAACGCGGCGAAGAAGTCTTCCGTCATCGAGCCCGAAGCCAGCGGCGCATTCGGATTCAGCGGCTCGAGATCCGGACCGCGCAGCGTATTGCTCTGGTCGACACCGATGTCGAACGCCCAGTTGTCCTTCCACTGGAAGCCCTGCGTGAGGCCGAAGTTCGCGAAAGTGCGCGGACCATATTCGGTGGCTTGCGTGTTGATACTCGACTTGACCTGCGTGCGCTCCCAGGGGCGCGTGCGCATGCCGATGCGGGTGGTGTCGGCCTCGATCTCGGCGCCCTCGGCGTGCTCGTATTCAGCAAAGAGGGTCGTCTCGTCGCTCAGCCGGTAGTCGACTCCGAGGATGCTGCGCGCCGGATAGTCGACGCTCGCATCCTTGCCACCGAGTGACGCATCGTGCGAACCGCGCAGCGTGACCAAGCCGTCCCAAATGTCCACGCTGCCGGTCACGAAGGCCTGATCCGAGACACGCGCGTCGCCGCTCGCATCTTCGTCGGCCACATGGCGCGCGCCGCCGCCAACGCTGTAGCCATCTTTGTTCATGCGCAGGTCGGCGCTGACCAGCATGCGGCTGGCGTCGCTCGCGAGCACATTCTGGTGCTGCACTTCGCCCGACACCATGACCGACTCGGTGAACTTGTAGCGCGCATCCACACCGGTGCTGCGCGTGCCCGTGTCGGCGGTGAGCTGCTGGTCGACGCCGAATCCACTCTCGGTTTCACGCGCCCAGGCGCGCGCTTCGAGATGCTCGGAAGCATGCTTGCCTTCGATCAGCCAGGCGGTCGACGCATCCGGACGCAGCGGATCGTCCGACTGCGATTGCGCCACTTCCGCGAGCACGCGCGTTTCCGGTGACAGGCGCCAGGTGAGGTCGGTGCCCACGATGTGTGTGTCGCCAGTCTGGGCGCCCTGGAACACTGCGCTCGCGCCGAGCTCGATCTTGTCGGCGGCAAGCTGGGTCGCGACGCGTACGCCGGCTGCGGTCTCATCTTCGCCGCCGGTACGCACTTCGTAGTCGGCGACGATGAAGATCGGGTTCAGGTTCTGGTCGCGGCTCTGTACCGGCTCCTTGAAGAACACCGTGCCGCGCTCGTAGTCGAGGTCGTAGTCGATGAAACGCGAGAGCTCGCGCGTCTCGATCACGTGCGTAATCTCGAACCGGTCGCGAATTTCGATGTGTACCTTGTCCGAGCCGATGACGATGGGCGAGCGCGACAGGTGGTACAGGCCCGACGTCCCGTCGCCCTGGATTTCATCCTGCACGAGGCCGGTGTCCGTGCGGGCCGCGAAGCCCGACACCGAAACACGCTCGCCGGCGAAATCCGCCCGCAGGCCGGAGAGGCTGCGGTTGTACTTGGTCAGCTCGGTGACCGTGAAGCCCGTGTCGAAATCGCCGAACAGCGCGACGAACTGGCGGCGCTCGATCTTGAGGTACAGCTTGCTCTGCGAAGCCGCTTCGAATCGCTGCTCGGTGCCGTCGCCGTACAGTAGATAGTAGCGATCGGGTTCGATGGTGCCCTGCAGGCGATCGCGCGCCTCGTCCTTCTCGCGCGCCGAGTCGTACGCCATGGTCAGCAGGAAGTCGCCCTTGATGCGGCCCTTGGCGAAGAAAGCCACGCGGCCACCGTCTTCGAAACCTTCTTCGCGGTCGGCGGCCGTGGCGGTTTCCATGTTGCCCGAGATGGTGTTGTACGCCGCGGTGCCTTCGGCGATGCCGACCAGGATCCAGTCGCGTGCCGCGGGGGACAGCCACACTTTGTATTCATCGCTCTGGCGCTCGTTGAAGCGCAGACGGACCACGGCGTTGCCGCTGACCGTGGTGGGCTCGAGCTCGATGAGCGCAAGTCCGTTCTCACGGACTTCGACCTGCGGTTCGCGCGAACCCGTGGAAAGAATCTGGTTGTCGTTGAGCTGCTCGACTTCCCACCAGGAGCGGTACGGCGAATCGATGCTGAAGTTCGCGATCGTGCCCGAACGCGCCGGTTTGCCGTACTTGTCGAACATGCGCAGCGCGATCACCGGACGCGTGCGGCCATCGGCAACGAGCCTGGACGCTTCCTTGTCGATCTCGGCACGCACCGGGCTGCCGCCGTAGTGCACCGTGCGCTTCGCGGTCCAGACCACGTCGCCGTTGGCATCGAGAATCCTGGCGACAAATTCGTTGTCACCGTCGGTGAGATCCACGCCGCGCCAGCGGCTCAGGGCCACCGTGTTCGCATCGTTGAAGCTGACGCCGTCGAAGTTGAGCTTGTTCACCGCGACGCCGTTCAGCTCGAGCTCGGCGGTCTGCTTCGTTTCGTGCGCAATGGCGATCTTGATGGAGGCGATGGCCGGCACGGCGTCCGCTTCGGGGGTCAGCCAGCGGATACCGGGTGACAGCGTGTTGATATCGATGGACTGCGTGCCGCTGCGTTCCACCGGAGTCACGCTGTTGCGCACGGTGCGCGCGGCAGCGCCGCCCGGACCGCGCAACACGACGCCTACCGTTTCCAGTTTCTGCGGCTCGCCACCCGCCTTGACGAGTTCGAGCGGGGCGTTCGCTTCGAAGCGTGCGCCTTCGATCACGATCTCGACGCGGCGATTGGCGGCCAGACTCGCGGCGTCCTTGCCGGCATTCACCGGCTCGTCCGAACCGTGACCCTCGACGTGCACGCGGGATTCGGGAACGTTCAGCGAGATGGCGAGGTAGTTGGCGACGGTCTGCGCGCGTGCCTTGGACAACGCGTAGTTGTCGGCGTAGATCTTGCGGTTACGGCCGGAGATGGGCTGCGAATCGGCGTGGCCGACCGCGCGGATGGTGATCTCGCGCGCGCCGCGCCACGAATTGATGAGGTTGCGCAGCGCGGCTTCGTCGGACGGCACGAGCTCGGTCTGGAGCACATCGAAGCGCGGCGTGAACGAGAACTGCGAGCGGCCGTAACGCGCGGCGCCACGGTTCAACTGCGACTCGATGGGCTGCGTGCGCAGGCCGGATTTCGCGGGTGAATCAAACATTGCCAGTGCCCTGACCGTTAATGCACCGCCGGCCGCCGGGGACGATCGTGTCTCGAAGCGGAACGAGCGCACCGCACCCGCCGGCAGTTCGCCGAGGCGCGCGACCACGACGCCGTCCGTCAGGCTCACGACCGGTTCGCCCGCGCCGATGACCTGATCTTTCGCGTCGGTGACCTTGTTGCCGTCCACGGTGGCGCTGCCCGGCACGTACTGGAATCCTTCGGGCAGCATCACCATCGCGCGCGTATTGCCAACCGTCACGCCGCCGACGCGCACCACCGCCTGATGCGCGGCAAGACCGTCACCGCCGGCATCCGGCAACAACGAAGAGCTGAATTCGAACTGCACATCGCCCTTGGGCGGCGCTTTCTGCCGGAGCACGAAGTCGCTGCGCCACAATGTGCCGCCGCGCAACTCGGCGAACTGCGAATAGTCGCGGCCCGCGTGACCCATGCGGTCGACGCACGGTGCGAGCTCGAGGTATTCGGGCAGCGTGAGCTTGTCGAGCTGCACGCTGTGGGTGCCGGGCTCCAGGCCTTCGAAGTGGAAGCGGCCGTTCTCGTCGGTCACACCGTAACGTCCGTCCTCGAGATAGACGCGGATGCCCGCCACGCCGGCATCTTCGCGGCCGTCCTGATCGCAGGTGCCCTCGAACACGCGCCCGACGATGAAGCCGTTCTGCGAGAACAGCTCTTCGTTCATCCGCACCAGCGAGCGCGCTTCATTCGAACGCACGTTGCCGGGCGCGAAGGCCTGCGCGGTGTTGATCGCGTCTTTCATGCCGCGCATCGCCACCGTGAACTCGACGACGTAGCGAAGCTCGAGGGTCTCGCCCACCGCGAGGATCGGATGCACGTAGGTGAAGCTGGTGCCGTCCGCCGCGAGCACGGGATCGGCGATGCGCGCGCCGTTCAGGCGCAGCGAACCCGAGCGGAAGCGCGCGCCAGCGGGCAGGCGGTCGATCACCTGCACCGTGGTGAATGCGCCCGCCTCGCTCGCGTTTTGCAGCGTGAGCGTGTACTGCACGAAATCGCCCGTGGTGGCGATCTGCTGACCCGCGGTCTTGCGCAACTGCAGCGAGTCGGCCGCGGAGTCTAGCGGCAGGTCGACCGCGACCGCCGGCGCCGCGGTGACCACGAACGGCTGGCCGAACGAGCCCGGTTGCAGGCGATACGGCGCACCGGGGAGCGTCTGCAGATCGGCAATCGTGCGCTGCGAGGGAAACGCGTGGCTCGCGGGTGGCAGCACTTCGAGGCGGTAGTTTCCCGGCGCGACCAGCGGGAAACGAAACACGCCCGCCGGCAGGATGTACTGCGTACCGCCCTGGTCGGTGACCGGCTGGCCGGTCACCATTTCGTTCGGATAGCGGCTCACGCCGTCGTCACCGTACACCGTGGCCGGAAGGCCGGTGGTGACGTCGACCAGGCGCACGCGCGCGCCGTTGATCGCAGCACCCGTCTGCGAATCGAATACGAGACCGAACGGATCGACCAGCGCATCGTCTTGCGCCGCATCGGTGTTGTCCGTCGGGTCGACGTAGGTGGCATCGAGCTCGGCATTGCGCTCCACCTGCAACGCGCAGTCGGCGCTGGCCGCGCTTGCGGTGGTCGCGATGTAGCCGACGAACATGCCGGTGTTGGCACCGGTCTCAGACAGGCGCAACACTTCGGAGTCGCCGGTCGCGGACACGGCCACGCGCACGTCGACGGTCTCGATCACATTGCCGTCGCGGTTGCGGTCGAGGTCGACCACGCGCACGAAAATCGGGTCACCGGCGTGCGCGACGCTGGTGTCCTGCATGGGAATCGGCTGCGTCGGGTCGAGGGCGCCTCCGCCCAGCGGAGCGGGCGGAGGCAGGGGGAAAAAGCCGTTGGCCGAACGACACTGCGTCGGGCCCGCGGTATTGCTGCTCGAGCTTGCCGCTTCGTAGCGCGCGAGCGTGATCGCGGCGCGTGACGGCAGCGGTTGAACCGCAAGCTGGACTTCGTTGGAGATCGTCGTACGCGCCGCGCCGGAACCGAGCTGAAAGCTGACGGTTCCGACGTTGCGAACTACCGTGCCAGGCGCCGTGACTTGCGCCACGGAAACATTGGCCACAATGAGAAGCGCAGCAAATAACAACAAGTCCCCGAGACGCGCGTTTACGCGGCTCATAAACGCGCCGAAGGCGGAGTAGCTTGTCGCTACCCCGCCCTCTGCGTGAGAGTACCCGTTGTTGCGGGCGTGGGACTTGGGTCGTCCCTTCGGACTCCAGGTCCGTTTGCCCGCTGCGTTTATAGACATGACGGTTGTTAGCCTTCCGATTCCGGTTGGTTAATTGATCGTCACGCGGAAACGCACTACCGCGATTTCAGCGACCGTCGCGCCCGGATTGATGACACCCGCGGCGGCCGACGGCGAATTGATCGATCCGCCACCGACGAAGGGCATTGCACCCGCCACGTCCGCGCGCGCCACACCGTTCAGCGTGGTCGAGCCCGCGACGTAGGTCGTGTTGGCCGGAACGATTTCCGTCAGTGATGCACCGCTGGTCACGAGGCCGTTGTTCTGCACGGAGATCGTGTATTCGACCGTGGCTCCCGGGATCGCCTTGGCCTGGCCAGCGGGGCTGAAGCCGTCGCTGATCACAGCCGCCGTCTTGGTGACGGTGAGCGTGCCCACGAAGTACTGGTCGAACGCCAGGCTGACACCGTTGTTGATGACGTTGCCGTTGGCGGTGCCGGTTTCGGCGAACACCACGTCCACGGCAGCGGCGTTGTCGGCCGCACCGCTCTCCGTCTCCAGAGTCGCGCCGCTTGAACCC
>Ga0193717_1001348_pt1 | contig 15059 bp, 12 predicted proteins | sample U2c2metaG_FD_145900 | JGI IMG/M metagenome (GOLD analysis project Ga0193717, IMG submission 145900) | Soil microbial communities from a riparian zone of the East river system, Colorado, United States - U2c2 | ecosystem: Environmental > Terrestrial > Soil > Riparian zone | place: USA: East River... | reverse complement strand
AACGCCTTCTGCGGGCGCTCGTCGACGTGGGGGCCGCGCAGGTCATGGTCCTGCCGAACGGGTACGTCGCGGCCGAGGAACTGGTCGCCGGGTGCACCGCGGCGATCGGTTGGGGTATCGACGTGGTGCCCGTCCCCGCCGCATCGATGGTGCAGGGGCTGGCGGCCCTCGCGGTCCACGACGCTGGCCGCCAAGCCGTCGACGACGGCTACTCGATGGCGCGCGCTGCAGCGGCCGCCCGCCACGGCTCGGTGCGGTTGGCTACCGAGGAGGCGCTGACCTGGGCGGGCATGTGCAAACCCGGCGACGGACTCGGCATCGCGGGGGACGAAGTGCTGATCGTCGGTGACGACATGGCCACCGCGGGCGCGGGCCTGATCGATCTTCTACTGACCTCCGGGGGCGAGCTCGTCACCGTGCTGACAGGCGCGGACGCCGACGCGACCGTCGGGATGGCACTTCAGGACCACGTCCACCGCGAGCATCTCGGCACCGAGTTGGTGACCTATCACACCGGGCACCGCGGCGACGCGTTGCTCATCGGAGTGGAGTAGCGGTGGTCGCGCTCAACGACCGCCTCGACCGTGCCATCGGAGCCAAGTCGGCCAAGCCGCTCGAGGAGCACTTCGGCATCGAGACCGTCGACGACCTACTGCGCCACTACCCGCGCAAGTACAGCGACGGCATGACGGTGCGGGGCGAGGGGGAGGAACTTGAGTTCGACGAAGGGCAGCACGTCACGTTCGTCGACACCATCACCGAAGTCGTCGAGAAGCCCATGAGACGGCAACCGGGCAAGCGTCAACGTACGTATGCAGTCGTCACCCTCGGCGACCGACGGCCCAAGGTGACGGCCACGTTCTTCAACGCCGACTACCTGGTGAAGCAGCTCCCCGTGGGGTCTCGGGTAATGCTCTCGGGCGAGGTGTCGTACTTCCGGCAGGTCATGCAGTTGACTCATCCGGCCTTCCTGGTGCTCGACGGGCCGGGACAGGGCAAGGGCAGCAAGTCGCTGGCCAAGATCGCAGAAGGCGCCGACGACATCGCCGACATGCTGGCCGCCTTCGAGCGGGACTACTTCCCGATCTATCCGGCTAGCGCCAAGGTGCAGAGCTGGGACATCTACGCGTGCGTGCGTCAAGTGCTCGCGGTGCTCGATCCGATCGTAGATCCGTTGCCGGAAAGCGTTCTTCAGCAACGGAACCTGTGCTCGGAGGACGAGGCGCTGCGCGCGATACACCTGGCCGACCGCGTGGAGGACCGCGAGCGGGCCCGGGCCAGGCTCGCATTCGACGAAGCCGTCGGACTGCAGTGGGCGTTGGTGGAGCGCAGGCACGGCGAACTCAGCGAAACCGGGCCGCCCGCACCACTGCGCGACGACGGTCTGGCGGCCGGGTTGATGCGGCGGCTGCCGTTCGAGCTCACGGCCGGGCAGCGCGACGTACTCGACGTGCTGACAACCGAACTCGCCGACACCAAGCCGATGCACCGGATGCTGCAGGGTGAGGTCGGCTCTGGCAAGACGATCCTTTCGGTGCTCGCCATGTTGCAGATGGTCGACGCCGGGTATCAGTGTGCGCTGCTCGCGCCGACGGAAGTGCTTGCCGCCCAACATGCCAGGTCCATCCGTGAGGTGCTCGGACCGCTGGCGATGGCGGGCCAGCTCGGCGGGGAGGACTCGGCGACGCGCGTCGCGCTGCTGACGGGATCGATGTCGCCGCAACAGAAGCGACAGGTCCGTGACGAGGTCGCCAGCGGTGAGGCAGGCGTCGTCATCGGCACGCACGCGTTGTTGCAGGACACCGTGGAGTTCCAGAACCTGGGCATGGTGGTCGTCGACGAACAGCACCGCTTCGGTGTCGAGCAGCGGGACCGACTGCGCGCCAAGGCAATCGGCGGGATCACGCCGCACCTGCTGGTCATGACGGCCACCCCGATACCCCGCACGGTGGCGTTGACGGTCTACGGCGACCTGGAGACGTCGGTACTGCGCGAGTTGCCAAGGGGTAGGCAGCCGATCGCCACCAACACCATCTTCACCAGGGAGGAACGTCAGAAGAAGTGGCTCGATCGCGCCTGGTTGCGCGTCCGTGAGGAGGTCGACGCAGGCAGGCAGGCGTACGTCGTCGCGTCGCGTATCGACGAGGTCGATGCGGGCGCGAAGGAACCTGGCCCGCCGCTGATCGACGTCGTCACGCTGTTCGAACACCTCGGCCACGGTGCGCTCGCGGGGCTGCGGCTCGGCCTGATGCATGGTCGGCTGCCCGGCGACGAGAAGGACGCGGTCATGTCGGCCTATCGGGCCGGTGACATCGACGTGCTGGTGTGTACCACCGTCATCGAGGTCGGCGTCGACGTGCCCAACGCGACGGTGATGGTCGTGATGGACGCCGACCGGTTCGGTATCAGCCAGCTGCACCAGCTGCGCGGACGCATCGGCCGTGGACAGCACCCCAGCCTGTGCCTACTGGTTACAAAGATGTCCGAAAGCTCAAGGGCCGGAACGCGGTTGAAGGCTGTCGCGAGCACGCTGGACGGATTCGAACTGGCAGACCTCGATCTGCTCGAGCGGCGCGAGGGCGACGTGCTCGGACTCAACCAGAGCGGACTGCCGATCACCTTGCGACTGCTGTCACTCGCCGAGCACCGCGAGCTCATCGAAGAGGCAAGGAGTTTCGCGGAATCGGTTTACGACGCCGACCCGCGGCTGGTGCGCAATCCCGGAATCGCGCTACTGGCAGCACCTTTCAGCGACACCGAGCGCGTCGAGTATCTGGACAAGGCGTGAAGAAGCCGAGCTGGCTGATCGCCTTCGTGGTACTCGCGATCGTCGTGGCCGTACAGGTTGGCCTCGTCGGCCAGCGCACTCCGGAGTTCATCGCCAGAGCCGACGTGCCGATCGTCGCCCCGGGAACCGACGTGCTCGCGGGAATCTCGGAGATACCCGTGCGCATCCACGGGCACGACTACCGCAGAGCGGCTTTCGGCGACTCGTGGACCGATGACAGCACCGCACCCGGCGGCCACAACGGCTGTGACACCCGCAACGACATCCTCGATCGGGACCTGGTCGACAAGACGTACGTGGCGACGAAACGCTGCCCCAACGCGGTTGCCACCGGCACCCTGTACGACCCGTACACCAACGAGGTCATCCACTTCACCCGGGGAAATCAGGTTGGCGCGTCGGTGCAGATCGACCACCTCTTATCCGCAGCTGTCACGCCTCTGGCCGCTAATTATGCAGGTGAGTATGTGGAAGACATGCCGCTGACGGTCTGTGAAGCACGACCATGACGAGTTCGATTCCAGTGAACCGCAAGCGGCTGATGTGGTTGGCGTTGGCGGTGACACTTTCGATCTTGGTGGCCTACCAGACGGCGGCGGCTTCGTCTGAGCGGTCGGCGACGTTCGTCGCGGACGCCGACATCCCCACCTTGGCGCCGGGCGTCGACGTGCTGTCCGGCGTCGCAGAGGTGCCGGCCCGAATCCGAGGATACGACTACCGCCGCGCGGCGTTTGGTGAGAGCTGGACTGACGACAACGATGCCCCTGGCGGGCACAACGGCTGCGACACCCGCAACGACATCCTGAACCGCGACCTTGTCGACAAGACCCATGTCGCGATCAAGCGGTGCCCGGATGCGGTAGCCACTGGCATCCTGCACGATCCTTACACGAACGCCACCATCACACTCGTGCGCGGCAACCAGACCGGCGCGGATGTCCAAATAGATCACATCGTGCCGTTGGCGTACGCCTGGGACCAAGGGGCGCGAAATTGGACCGACCAGATGCGCGTCCGGTTCGCCAACGATCCGGCCAACCTGCTTGCGGTCCAGGGAAAGGCCAACCAGGACAAGGGCGACGGCGAGCCGGCTGTGTGGATGCCGCCCAACCATGCGTTCTGGTGTCAGTACTCGGTGCAGTTCATCGCGGTGCTGCGCGGGTACGGCTTGCCTGTCGATGCGCCCTCGGCGCCAGTTCTGCGTGAGGCGGCGGCCACCTGCCCCGTTGGTTGACAAGTCCATGCCGTCAACCGGCGTGGTGTGCCTTGAGGTCTGATCCTTTTGGTGGCTAGATGGGCTATCTCAATGAGATTAATCGCGCCTGCGTCCGATTGTGGTCGGCGTTCGGAATTTCGCACGCCCGCTCGATCGAAATCAGCGAGCGTCGCGCGGCATCGCGAGTGCGGTTCCGAGAATCCAGGCGAACAGGAAAGCCGGCATTGCCGTGATTGAGAAGCCCTGGAGCGAGAGCGGCCCATCATCGACGATGAACGCCGCGAGCAGGAGGGGGTGTACCCCGGCGGCGGCGATCGCGAGGTGAGCGGTATACCGCGGAAGGACCCGCTGGCTATACACCGCGACCGCGAACGACCCCAAGGCTACGACGGTGGGCATTCCCGACATCGCCAGCAATCCGAAGGTCAAGTCGTAGAGCAGCGTTGACATCTCAGCGCTGTGGTCTCGGTAGAGCAAGAGGTCGAAGGCGGTGAACCCGCTAAGCAGGAGGATCACGCACCCGACGAAGCTGGCGGCGAAGCACGCCGAAAGGGCCGATCTCGCGGGCAGTCGATCACGCAGGTAAGTCCATACCGCAGCGCCGAACACAAACCACACCGTGACGCCGACTGTGTTGAGTAGCTGAGTCACGACTAACCGATCGTGGTGAGTCGTGGCCCACATCGCCACGTCGGTACCAGCGGTTTGGGTTCCCGGGTATGACCAGATCGGATAAACGACGAGCGTGAGCGCGGGCAGGATGAATCCAAGCGTGCCAGCCCATCGCGCCACGCGCGCTGAACCCCAAGGCTTGGTTCTCGTACTTGCCACGCTGTTGTCGTCCATGCGTACCCCTAACGCGAGCCTTACCAGTGGTCAGTTCTTCGGCGTCGTCTAGTTTGCTCCCGTCGATGCGCCATCCGCGCCCGTGCTGCGCGATGCCGCAGCCACCTGTCCGGCTGGCTGTCCATTTGCACACGCAAGTATCGACAGGTCGAGCTGCGTGATGATCCCGCGCCTGCCGAATACGTCTGATCAACCGGTTGAGGGAGGCGTCATGTTTGAGACACACCGGCTGAGGCTCAACGTCGTCGATGGTGCGCAACGGGCCGGCCAGGAAGGGGCTGCCGCGGACGATCGCTTCGGTCGTGAACAACCGCTCGTGTTCCTGGTGCGAGCGCGTTGTCATAAGCGGGCGCCGATATTTCCGATGGAAGCTGCAATACCCACCAGCACAAGGGTTTCCGCGAACGCTATCGACGTGTATTGCTGGCGTCGCAGTGACGAATTGACCCGGCACCGCGCGCCGTAGCCAACGCTTGCGGACGGTTGTGGGAGCGGCCTCGGAAACCGTAGGGTAGGCCGATGGGAGGGATGTCTCCGCAGATGGCGCGGTTGCAGTGTGCGCTGCGCGGCCCGGTGCTGGTCCGCGACCACCCTTCGTATGACATCGCCCGCACGACGTTCAATGCGATGATCGATCGCCACCCTGCGGTGATCGCGTGCTGCGCCGGCAGCGACGACGTCACCGCGGCGCTCGCCTGGGCACAGAGCGAGGGTCTCCCCGCGGCGATCCGCGGCGGCGGCCACAGCGTGGCCGGTCACTCAGTCTGCGACGACGGCCTCGTGATCGATCTGCGGCTGCTGGGCGGGGTACAGGTCGATCCCGACTCGCGGCGCGTCCGGGCCGGCGGCGGAGCGACGTGGCGCAGTGTCGACGCGCTCAGCGCCGCGCACCGGCTGGTGATGCCCGGCGGCACCTTCGACACGACGGGTGTCGCGGGCCTGACCCTCGGCGGCGGGATCGGCCACCTGATAGGCGTGCACGGCTTGACACTCGACAACCTCGTCTCGGCCGAGGTCGTCCTCGCCGACGGTAGCGTGGTGACTGCCTCGGAAACGACAGAGCCCGAGCTCTTCTGGGCGCTGCGCGGTGGCGGGGGCAACTTCGGCGTCGTGACCGAGTTCGAATTCGCACTGCACCCGCTGCCCGCCGTCTGGGGCGGGATCATCGCCTACCCGCGACCGCACATGCACGACGCGATCCGGCTCTTCCGCGACGTGATGGCATCAGCACCCGACGAGCTGACACTGATGTGCTATCTCGATCACGCAAAGGTTTCCGAGGGAGCCGCGTCCATTACCGTCTGCTTTGCCGGCGACACCGAGTCCGCCGAGGAAGCCATCCGGCCGCTGCGCAGAAGTCTGCCGGTGCTGAGCGACGGCCTCGGCCTTAAGAGCTACCTGCAAATCCAGGTGATGCAGGGCGATCTGCCGTTCGGGCTGCGCCACTACTGGAAGAGCCACTTCGTCGACTCACTGACCGACGACCTGATCGACGAGATCGTCGACCACTACCTCGCTCACCCGCAGGGTGGCAGCGACGTCGTGCTGATCGAGCATATGCACGGGGCCGCCCTGCGTGTGCCGCCGAACGCGACCGCGTTCAGCCGCAGGGAGAAGTCCTTCAACGTGAGCGCTCTGGCCATCTGGGAGGACGCGGCCGATGACGCCGAGCACATCGCCTGGGCGCGGCGCGCGGCCACCGCGCTCGAGAAGAGCTCGACGAGCCGCGGTGGCTACCTCAACTACGGAGCTCCGGATGAGCCCATCGAAAGGGTGCGCGCGGCGTACGGAGATGCGAAATTCGAGCGGCTGCGGCAGGTGAAGCGGCGATACGACCCGCACAACCTCTTCCGCTTCAATCACAACATCCCGCCCGCCGAGGCATAGCAGCGTCAGCCCGGACGGACTGTCGAGGGATTCGATCACCTGCCACGTCGAATCCTCATGCCCGAATACGGAAGGCCGGTTGAGCCGCTAGCCGCTTGGCGACGGCGAGCTGGCGAACGGTCGACAAATTCGCCGGCGATGGTTTGATGGCGCTGTTCGGCGCCGACCAACCGTCCTCGGTGGTGCTGCGAGACGCCGCAGTCACCTGCCTGGCCGGCTAGCCGCCGATACCCCCGCAGCCTACGTTCCGGTGTAGCTCGCCGGGTCCGGCCGGAACCGGGTGCCGTCGTCCAGCGCGTTGAGGGCCTCCATGTGCTCGGAGGCCAACTCGAATTCGAAGACGTCGGTGTTCTCGGCGATCCGCTCGGGTGACGACGACCGCGGGATCACGACGTTGCCCAGCTGCAGGCTCCACCGGATCAGCACCTGCGCGGGGGACTTGGCGTACTCGGCGGCGATCGAGGTGACCGTCGGATTGTCGAGCAGCTTGCCCACACCCAGCGGACCGTAGGCCTCGGTGGCGATGCCGTGCTCGGCGTGGAAGGCGCGCATCGAGGCCTGGTTCAGCAGGGGATGCAGCTCGATCTGGTTGACCGTAGGCACCGAAAAGCACAGGTCCATCACGTTCGTCAGATCGTCGGGCATGAAGTTGCAGACTCCCACCGACTTGGTTTCGCCGACGTCCTTTGCCTTCAGCAGGCCGCCGTAGCTGTGCACGTACCTGCCGGTATCGCCCGCGGGCCAGTGGATGAGATAGAGGTCGACGTAGTCCATGCCGAGCCGCTTCAGGCTGGCCTTCAACGCTTCCTGCGACGTCGTGTAGCCCTGGTCTTCGGTGGCCAGCTTGGTGGTGACGAAGATCTCGGCGCGCGGGATGCCCGACGCCGCGATCGCCTTGCCCACCGCCGCTTCGTTGCCGTACGCCGCGGCCGTATCGATGAGTCGCACGCCGATTTCGAGCGCGGCGGATACCGCGCGCTCGGTATCTGCATCCGACAGCTCACCGACGCCGATGCCGAGCGCTGGGATCGCGTTCTCGTCGTTGAGAGCCACGTTGGGAATCGCTGCCGCCGAGGTCATGTCACCTACTCTGTGATGTTGAACGTGGATCGAGAACACCGCTCGGGGTTCACCGCCTTGAATGAGGATATTACGGGCTACTTACGGCCAGCCAATCCGGTGCGTCGCCTTCGGCGCGGCCCAAACGTCGACTCGGCGGTCGAGCTGAATTAGCGTTGATCGACGTGAGCAATCCAGGTGGTATGACGACGAGTTCGCCGGCAACGTCGGCGTCCGCAGCAGCGGTCCGACATCAGGGGGCGGGTCGTCCCGGTCGCAACCGGCTGGCGGTGCTCAATGCCGCCAGCGCCGGGATGTTGCGACTGATGCCGCGGATTCCCGATTCCGTCAAGAAAGTGCTGCTCGGCGGGAAGACCGTCACGATCGACGGCAACACCCTCGACACCACCCTGCAATTGATGCTTGCCCTGCAGAAGTCCTCACGAGTCAACGGGTTCGTCGCCAGCAGTGACGTCGGTGTGGCACGGGCGCAGCTACGCAAGCTGGCCAGCATGATGCCCGCCGCCAGCGCTGTTGGCGTCCGAGACCTGACGGTGACGGGTGCGGCTGGTCCGCTCCGGGCGCGGCACTACACCCCGGTCGAGTCCCTCGGCGCAGAAGGATTGCGACCGTTGCTCGTCTTCTTCCACGGGGGCGGATTCGTGCTGGGCGACCTCGAGACCCACGATGCGCTGTGCCAGCTGATCTGCCGCGGCGCGGAAGTGCACGTGCTGTCGATCGACTACCGGCTGGCCCCCGAGCACAAGGCGCCCGCGGCGGTCGAGGACGCTTACGCCGCATATTTGTGGGCCGTGGACCACGTCGGGGAACTCGGCGCCGATCCGGCTCGCATCGCCGTCGGCGGCGACAGCGCGGGCGGCAACCTAGCCGCCGTGGCGTCGCAGTTGGCCCGCCACGAAGGTGCCCCCTTGCCTGCGCTCCAGCTGCTCATCTATCCGGTGACCAATTACTTCAACGGCGACACCCGGTCGAAGACCCTGTTCGCCGATGGGTTCTTTCTCACCAAGAAGGACATGGACTGGTGCGACGCCCACTACCTCGGCGGGGCTGCCGTCGACGCCTCCGATCCGCGCATCTCGCCGTTGCTTGCCGACGACCTCTCGGGGCTGCCCCCGGCCTTGGTGTTGACGGGTGGCTTCGACCCGCTGCGCGACGAGGGCGCCCAGTACGCCGAGGCGTTGGCCGCCGCAGGCGTGCCGGTCGACCATCGGCAGTTTCGATCGCTCATCCACGGGTTTGCGAACTTCTTCCCGCTCGGCGGGGGGAGCGCGAGTGCCACCGCCGAACTGGTTTCCGCACTTCGGGCCCATCTGAGCCGCAGCTGAGCGCGCCTGACTACCCACTCGAACGCGCCGGTACCCTAGTGCCGTGGCCACGAAACCCAAGAAGACCGCCAGCTACGACCTCAAGGCCGCCGACCGCAGACGCGACATGCTCGTCCGGGTCGGACTCACCGCGATCGTGGCGATCATCGCCGTGGTCCTGGTGGGCTACATCGTGCTGAGCGGCAAGTCGAAGCCCGCGTCGGGCGAGGCGAAGGCGGTCCGCGTCGCGTCGAGCAGCCTCATCACCAAAGAGGACAAGCAACCGAAGGTCGTGCTGGGGCTCTACGAGGACTTCCTGTGCCCGGTGTGCCGCGGTTTCGAGGCGGCCTTCGGCCCGACGGTGAAACAGCTGATCGACAGCGGTGCCGTCGCTGCCGACTACTACATGGTCGCAATCCTCGACTCCTCGGCGACCAAGAACTACTCGTCTCGAGCCAGCGCGGCCGCCTACTGCGTGGCCGACGCGGACACGACCCCCAACAAGGAAGTGTTCTCCCGATTCCACGCCGCGTTGTACGCCCAGCAGCCCAGCGAGACGGGCTCGTCGTTCCCCGACAACAAGGCGCTGATCGAGACGGCGCGCCAGGCCGGGGCCGGGGGCAACGTGCCCGACTGCATCAACAGTGGCCGCTACCTGCCATTGGCTGAGGGCCTCGCGGCCGCGACCAATGTCACTGGCACTCCGACCATCCGGATCAATGGCGACGACTTCCCCATCTCCGGCCCGAATGGCCCGGCGAAGCCCGAGGACCTGGTCGCCAAGGTCAAGGCGATCGTCGGTGACGTGCCGGGCCTGACCGCCGCCCCGGCCGCGCCGGTGCCGCCGGCCGCTCCGGCCGCTCCGTGACCGTGTCTGCGCCAAGAACGGACGCCGCAGAGTCGGAGTCGGAGTCGGACACCAGGACTCCGGTCCGGGTGGGCACCGCCAGCGCCATCTGGGTTCTGATTGCCGGCGCGCTCGGGCTCACCGCAGCCATCACGTTGACGGTCGAGAAGATCGAGCTTCTCATCGACCCGAGCTACGTCCCGTCGTGCAGCATCAACCCGGTGCTGTCGTGTGGTTCGGTGATGGCCACCCCGCAGGCGTCCGCGTTCGGCTTCCCCAACTCACTCCTCGGAATCGTCGGGTTCTCGGTGGTCGTGGTCACCGGCGTGTTGGCAGTTGCGAAAGTAGCTCTGCCGCGGTGGTATTGGGCCGGACTGGCCGCAGGGACGCTGCTCGGTGTCGTCTTCATCCACTGGCTGATCGTGCAGAGCCTCTATCACATCGGAGCGCTGTGCCCGTACTGCATGGTGGTGTGGACCGTCTCAATTCCCCTTCTCGTGGTGGTGGCGTCGATCGCACTGGCGCCGCTGGCAGGCAACAAGATGGCCAGAGTGGTCTATCAGTGGCGATGGTCGCTGGTCACGCTGTGGTTCGTGGCCTTGATTCTGATGATTTTGGTGCGGTTCTGGAATTACTGGTCGACGCTGATGTGAGCGTGCTCGGTCGAGCCGAGCGGTTAGGGTTACGCGTGATCAACGGTGATATCTAAGCTCCTGGTCGCCAATCGCGGGGAGATCGCGATCCGCGCGTTTCGCGCGGCGTATGAAATGGGCATCGCGACCGTCGCGGTATACGCCTATGAGGATCGCAATTCCTCGCATCGCCTCAAGGCCGACGAGTCCTATCAGATCGGCGAGGTCGGGCACCCCGTGCGCGCCTATCTCTCGGTCGACGAAATCATCCGCGTCGCCCGGCATGCCGGTGCCGACGCCATCTATCCCGGGTACGGCTTCCTGTCCGAAAACCCCGAACTCGCCGCAGCGTGCGCCGAGGCGGGTGTCGCGTTCGTCGGGCCCAGCGCCCACGTCTTGGAGCTGACGGGCAACAAGGCCCGTGCGATCGCGGCCGCCCGTGACGCGGGCCTGCCGGTGCTCACGTCGTCGGAACCGTCGGCGTCCGTCGACGAGCTCGTCGCGGTGGCCGCGAACACTCCAGGCATGCAGTTCCCGCTGTTCGTCAAGGCCGTGTCTGGTGGCGGCGGACGCGGGATGCGCCGCGTCGCCGCTGCCGAGGGGTTGGCGGAGGCGATCGAAGCCGCCAGCCGGGAGGCCGAGTCGGCGTTCGGTGATCCGATGGTCTACCTCGAGCAGGCCGTGCTCAACCCGCGCCACATCGAGGTTCAGATCCTGGCCGACGGGCAGGGCAACGTCATTCACCTCTTCGAGCGGGACTGCAGCGTGCAGCGCCGCCACCAGAAGGTGATCGAGCTGGCACCGGCGCCCAATCTGGCGCCGGAGCTGCGGGACCGGATCTGCGCCGATGCCATCGCGTTCGCCAGGCAGATCGACTACACCTGCGCGGGCACCGTGGAGTTCCTCCTCGACGAGCGCGGGCACCACGTCTTCATCGAGATGAACCCCCGCATCCAGGTCGAGCACACCGTCACCGAAGAGATCACCGACATCGACCTGGTGGCCAGTCAGCTGCGCATCGCCGCGGGGGAGACGCTGGCCGACCTTGGCCTGAGCCAGGATTCCGTCTACGTGCGCGGCGCGGCCATGCAGTGCCGCATCACCACCGAGGACCCGGGCAACGGCTTCCGGCCAGACACCGGCCGAATCACCGGCTACCGGTCGCCGGGCGGCGCGGGCGTCCGACTGGACGGCGGCACGAACCTGGGTGCCGAGATCGGTGCGCACTTCGACTCGATGCTGGTCAAGATGACGACCCGCGGCCGTGACTTCTCGACCGCGGTGACGCGCGCCCGTCGCGGTTTGGCGGAGTTCCGGATCCGCGGGGTGTCGACGAACATCCCGTTCCTGCAGGCCGTGGTCGATGACCCGGACTTTCGGGCGGGCCGGGTCACCACGTCGTTCATCGACGAGCGGCCGCATCTGCTCACTGCGCACATCCCCGCCGACCGCGGCACCAAGATGCTCAACTACCTCGCCGAGGTCACGGTCAACTCGCCGTACGGGGGCCGGGCGCGGGTGTACCCGCAGGACAAGCTGCCGGACTCAGGCGGTGAAGACGTCGCATCGCCGCCGCCCCCGGGGAGCAGGCAGCGGCTGATCGAGCTGGGACCGGAAGGTTTCGCGGCCTGGATGCGGGACTCGCCCGCGGTGGGCGTCACCGACACGACGTTCCGCGACGCACATCAGTCGCTGCTCGCCACCCGGGTGCGCACGTCCGGACTGCTGGCGATCGCGCCGTACATCGCAAGGATGACCCCCGAGTTGCTGTCGCTGGAGTGCTGGGGCGGCGCGACTTACGATGTCGCCCTTCGGTTCCTGAAGGAAGACCCGTGGGAACGGTTGGCTGCGCTGCGTGAGGTGGTGCCCAACATCTGTCTGCAGATGCTGCTGCGGGGCCGCAACACGGTCGGCTACACGCCGTACCCGGAGGTCGTCACGTCGGCGTTCGTCGAGGAGGCCACCGCGACGGGCATCGACATCTACCGGATCTTCGATGCGCTCAACAACGTCGAGTCGATGCGGCCGGCCATCGACGCGGTCCGCGAAACCGGTTCTGCGGTAGCCGAAGTCGCCATGAGCTACACCGGCGATCTTTCCGACCCCGCCGAGCCGCTCTACACGTTGGACTACTACCTCAAGCTCGCCGACCAAATCGTCGACGCAGGTGCGCACGTACTGGCGATAAAGGACATGGCCGGGCTACTGCGGGCACCCGCTGCGACGACACTCGTTTCGGCGCTGCGCAGCCGATTCGACCTTCCCGTGCACGTGCACACCCACGACACCCCCGGCGGGCAACTGGCCACGTACACCGCCGCATGGCAAGCAGGCGCCAGTGCGGTCGACGGCGCAGCCGCCCCGTTGGCCGGGACCACCAGCCAGCCCGCGCTGAGCTCCATCGTGGCCGCCGCTGCGCACACCCGATACGACACCGGACTGTCGCTGCGGGCCATCTGCGATCTGGAGCCGTACTGGGAAGCGCTGCGAAAGGTGTACGCGCCCTTTGATGTTGGGGCATCCGTTATGCCAGCCCCCACGGGTCGGGTGTACGAGCACGAGATTCCCGGCGGCCAGCTGTCGAACCTGCGCCAGCAGGCGATCGCGCTCGGCCTCGGGGACCGCTTCGAGCAGATCGAGGAGAACTACGCCGCGGCCGACCGGGTGCTCGGGCATCTGGTGAAGGTCACGCCGTCGTCGAAGGTCGTCGGCGACCTTGCACTCGCCCTCGTCGGGGCCGGGGTGACGGCCGACGAGTTCGCCGCCGATCCGGCCCGATTCGACATCCCGGACTCGGTCATCGGGTTCCTGCGCGGCGAACTCGGAGACCCGCCAGGCGGCTGGCCCGAACCGCTACGCACCAAGGCCCTGGAGGGCCGCCCGCCTGCCAAGCCGCCCCAGGAACTCACCGCCGAGGACGAAGCCGTGCTGGCAACGCCGGGCCTCAAGCGCCAAGCCGCCCTCAATCGACTGCTCTTTCCCGGTCCGACAAAGGAATTCGAGGCACACCGGGAGATCTACGGTGACACCTCGCGGCTGTCGGCCAACCAGTTCTGGTACGGGCTGCGTCATGGCGACGAACACCGCATCCAGATCGAGAAGGGCGTCGACCTCATCATCGGGCTCGAGGCGATTTCCGAAGCCGACGAACGCGGCATGCGCACCGTGATGTGCATCATCAACGGCCAACTCCGGCCCGTGGTGGTGCGCGATCAGAGCGTCGCCGTCGACATCCCAGCCGCAGAGAAGTCCGACCGCACCAATCCCGACCACGTGGCCGCGCCGTTCGCCGGTGTCGTGACCGTGAACGTTTCCGCAGACGACGTCGTCGAGGCCGGAGCGACCATCGCCACCATCGAGGCCATGAAGATGGAGGCCGCGATCACCGCGCCCAAGGCGGGCAAGGTGCAACGCGTGGCGGTGCAGGCGACCGCGCAGGTCGAAGGCGGTGACCTGCTGGTGGTGATCGGTCCGGCGGGCAGGAGCGAAGCGACCGGGGGATCAACCTGACCCGCATCGTCGGCGGTCAGTTCGGGGGTCGCCGAATCTCGGTGCCGCAGGGCCGTTCTCGAGGTGGGCCCGGCTCAGGCACCCGACCCACGACGGACCGGGTCCGCGAGTCGCTGTTCAACGTCCTGACCGCTCGCATCGATCTGGCGGGCGCCTCGGTGCTCGATCTCTATGCCGGATCGGGTGCACTTGGGCTGGAGGCACTTTCGCGCGGTGCCGTGTCCGCGGTGTTCGTGGAGTCCGACCGCCGCGCTGCCGGCGTCATCGAGGACAACGTTGCTGCGCTCGGCGCCACCGGCGCGGTCGTGCGCTGCGGCAGCGTCGCCTCCGTGCTCGCATCGGGTACCCACCGTCCGGCCGACGTGGTGTTCGCCGACCCTCCGTACGAGGTGCCGTCCGCCGACGTCGAGGCGGTGCTCTCGGCGCTCATCGCGGACGGCTGGGTGAATGCGGGGGCCATCGCGGTGGTCGAACGCCCCACTTCGGCTCCGCCGTTGGCATGGCCCGCCGGATGGACGCCGGATCGGGACCGCCGCTACGGTGACACTCGCCTCGAATTCGGCGAGATCGCGTAGCGTCGTCCACCATGAGTGGCGCCGTATGCCCCGGTTCGTTCGACCCCGTGACCCTCGGTCACATCGACGTCTTCGAGCGTGCCGCCGCCCAATTCGACGAAGTAGTGGTCGCCGTGCTGGTCAACCCGAGCAAGCAGGGCATGTTCACGCCCGAAGAGCGCATCGCCATGATCGAGGAGTCGTGTGCGCATCTGCCGAACCTCCGCGTCGAATCCGGCTCGGGGTTGGTCGTCGACTTCGTGAAGGCACGCGGCCTCACCGCGATCGTCAAGGGGCTTCGCACGGGCACCGACTTCGAATACGAACTGCAGATGGCGCAGATGAACAAGCACATCGCGGGCGTCGACACGTTCTTCGTGGCGACCACGCCCCGC
>Ga0193717_1001347_pt1 | contig 15064 bp, 14 predicted proteins | sample U2c2metaG_FD_145900 | JGI IMG/M metagenome (GOLD analysis project Ga0193717, IMG submission 145900) | Soil microbial communities from a riparian zone of the East river system, Colorado, United States - U2c2 | ecosystem: Environmental > Terrestrial > Soil > Riparian zone | place: USA: East River... | reverse complement strand
AGCTGGCGCGCATTGTGTCGCGATATGATGGTCCGACCGCCGCCATCGTTGCCCTGACAATGGAGTATCCCTGGTCCGAACAACAGGCGCGGCTGGCGCAAAACTAGTCGACCATCGGGCCAGCGGATTCCTGCGAAGGATGCAGCTCTCATGGAAGTCCACCCGATCAAACGATCATCGCCGCCGCAGGGCCACGGCGCGTCCCGTAAAGTCGCGTTCGTGGGCTTTGACGGCTTCCAAATCCTCGATATTGCCGGGCCGCTCGAGGTGTTCACCAAAGCCGGAAGCTATCTCCCGCAGCCTGGTCCTTCGCCGTTCCGCTATGAGTTGATCGTGGCCAGTCCCGGGGGTGGCGTCATCACCTCCAACTCCGGGCTGCAAATTTCTGGAACCAGGGCGATCAGCGAGCTGGATGACGATCTGGACACCATATTCATCTCGGGAGGGTCGGAGACAGCACTGCGGAACGTGGCGGCGAATACCGATTTTCTCAAGTGGATCGCCGATCGCGCGCCGCGGACACGACGCGTCGCCAGCGTCTGCACCGGCGCCTTCCTGCTCGGCGGATCGGGCCTGCTCGACGGACGGCGCGCGACCACGCATTGGTCGGCGACAACGTTGCTCGCATCGCTGTTCCCGAAGGCGGAAGTCGTCCCGGACGCCATCTTCATCGGCGACGGGCACATCCACACATCCGCCGGGGTAACGGCCGGCATCGATCTGTCCTTGGCCCTCGTCGAGCAGGATTGCGGCCCGATCGTCGCGCTGAGCACCGCCCGTGAGCTCGTACTCTATCTCCGCCGCGTCGGTGGACAATCGCAGTTCAGCGCGGCCCTCGCCGCCCAGGCCAAGGCAGCGAACGGTTTGCGCGGTCTCCTCGCCTGGATCTCCGAACATCCCGCGGACGATCTGAGCATTCCACATCTTGCCGAGCGTGCGGCCATGAGCGAGCGCACGTTTGGCCGCGTTTTTTCCGCGGAAACCGGAATGACGCCCGCACGTTACGTCGAGCTGGTCCGCCTGGATCGCGCCAAACTATTGCTGGAGACCACGAAATGGCCGCTCGCGCGCATCGCCGATCGCTCCGGGTTGGGCAGCGCAGCAACCTTGGCGCGCGCGTTCCGCCGTCAGCTTGGCATCACCCCGGAAGACTATCGCGCGCGGTTCAGACATGGGACCGAACGCAAGTTCGTTCAAAAAGGGCAGCAAGCATGAGGAACGCGCAATCGAGTGGAACGGCTCTTCAACAGATCAAGGACTGCCGTAGGAGCGCCGCTCGCCAGGACAAGCTCACGGCAAACCACCTCGCGTTCGTGCAGCTGGCATCCATCCGCCAATGACTGCGCGTTCATGAGTTCACGACTTAGTCGCGCCGTGCATCATTGTTCCTCATCCCGCGTTCGCCATTCTTGTCGGTGGAATCGCGCGCGCTGTCCTTGTTGCCGGAACCGGACTTGCTTTCGCCCGACTTGCCCACATGACCCGGATTGCCCTGCCCCCGACCGTCATTGGGTCTGTCGGCGCCGTAAGCAACGTTGGCAGAGGCTGCGAGAAGTGCCGTCACCGCGGCGGCAAGCCGGAACGCTGAAAGTCGCATCGAGAACTCCTTCGGTTGAGGTTGAAGACCATTTCTGCTCGTGGCGATGCTCACTGCGTCTGGAGGCATTTCGTCGCCAAGCGCGCGAGCAGCTTCGAGCGGCATGCTCAATCGCACCCCGATGTGTCTCCGGTGTTTCCATTCGAATGCCGCGGTCGCGCCGGCGAAGACGGCAGCGGTCTCACCGTGACCTAAACCGGCAAGGCTACGCGGGCCCGCAATCCTCGGCCGACCCTGTTCTCGAGCATGGCGCAGCCGCCGTGCGCAATCGCCACCGACCGCACCAATGCCAGGCCGAGCCCCATGCCGCCTGTCTTGCGGCTGCGCGACGGTTCGGAGCGGTAGAACGGTTCAAACACCCTCTCCAACTCGTCGGCTGGGAGGCCGGGGCCGTTGTCATCGACCTCCACGATCACCTCCTTACCCTGCTGACAAAGTCTGATGCAGGCGCTGCCGCCGTATCCGACGGCATTCTCGATGAGGTTGGTGAAGAGGCTGCGGAGACCCAGGTCGTCGCCCAACAGGACGACATCGGGACCATCCTCGACAATCACGCTTTTTCCCATATCCATCTGATTGTCGGCAATACTGACGATCAACGATCGCAATTCCTGACGTTGCCTGGGGCGGTTACTTTGCATCGTCTGGACGAAGGCCAGAACGGCCGCCAGCATCGCCCTCATCTCTTCGATGTCCGCTCCGGCCTTCGACCTCACCTCATCGGGTACGCCCTCGAGACGGAAGGACAGACGCGTCAGCGGAGTCCTGAGATCATGGGCGATGGCGCCCATCATCGACACGCGATCGTCCACATATCGGCTGAGCCGTGCACTCATCTCGTTGAAGACCTTTGCGGCACCAACGATCTCGGCGGGACCGTCGAGGCCGATAGGCGGTTCGCGCAGGTTGCGGCCAAGCCGCTCCGCAGCAGCCCCGAATTGGCGGATCGGCGCCGATAGCCAGGAGGCAACAAGGTAGGCGAACGGAATCGAGAGTAGCACCGTGCCGGTGAGCCAGATGATTGCTTGGTACTGCCAGAGGGCACGCAAGGAATCGGCCGGGCTGACGACGCGCCAATTGCCGTCTTCCAGCAAGCGTCCGATCTTGAAGTCGCCGCTGAAACTGAGGGTCTCCGGATCGACCTGTGCGGATCGCGGCGCCTCTTTGGGAAGCAATCTGGAGGCCTCGAAAATCCCCTTGTCGGTTTTGGTTTCGTGACGCGAAGAAGGCTTTGCAAACTCCACGTTCAAGTCGCCGGGCGCAATTCCCAACCGGGCGGCGAGCCGGTCGCGGAGTTCTTGCAGCTGGCCGTCCTGGGGGCGCAGTTCAGCGGGGGCCGTGTTCTTGATGCGCAGATGAACGACTGACGTACCTTCGACCAGCGCCGCCCTGATCTCGGCAAACGAGAAGACGGGTTCCGGCGCGGGAGGGAACATGAGCAGGAGCCCCAGATTCGCGGCTTGAACCGCGAGCACGCTGGCTACGAGAAGCAGGAATATCCGGATGGCCAGGGGGAGGCGGCGGAAGGTCATCGTCGTTTCCTCTCACAATTTCCGCACGGTTGGCGTGAACATGTAGCCCTCGTTGCGCACGGTACGGATGAACTGATCATCTGCAGCCTTCAACTTGCGGCGAAGGCGGCTCACCTGGACATCCACGGCACGGTCGAATGATTCGGAGTCCGGACCGCGTGCGACGTCGAGCAACTGCTCGCGACTGAGGACACGCCTTGGCCTCTCGACAAATGCGCGAAGCACCACGAACTCGCCATCAGTCAGATGCACGAGGACGCCGTCCGGGTCCTTCAATTCGTGTGCCGAGAAATCGACGGTCCATCCGAGGAATTCGACGCGTCGCGCCCGATGTTGCGCAGGGTCGACGGCCGTGCTCCGTCGCAAGGTAGCGCGCACGACGGCAAGCAACTCGTGTGGATTGCAGGGTTTGCCGAGATAATAGTCGGCGCCGCTCTCCAGACCATCGACCCGATCAATCGGCTTGTCCATCGCGCTCAACATGATGATCGGCGGCCGACCGGCCGCAGCGAGACGGCGGCATGCCGATATCCCGTCCTCTCCCGGCATGAGGACGTCGAGGATTACCAGGTCGATGCGGCGTGCCGCGATCGCACGGTCCATCGATTTTGCATCGGGCGCGGTGAAGACCTGGAAGCCATGGGCACCCAGGCTCTTGGCGATGACATCGCGAATTCCAGGATCATCATCAACGACGAGAATATTAACGGCATCGCTCATCCGACGGCCTCATTAAAAGCTTTGCCGACATGGCACCATTCGATTGTTTCTGCCGGATTTCCGGCAATCGGAGTCCCCGGATCGAGTCGAAATCTCGCGGAAACAATACGCGGCTCTGTTGGCTGACCCCTTTCCAGGAAAGCCAGTACATGAAAGTCGTCGACAACTCTCCAGTCAAAGAGCGCCGCAATTCCATAACGGACCATGATCTGACCATTCGCGTCGATTACGCGGCGGTCGGCGAGAAGCGGCCGTCGGACAATGCGCTGTTCTTCCGGTCGTGGTTGGAGGACCCGTTGCGGGCCGGGGCTTTCAAGCCAAGCGGTGCCGCCCTGGCGCGCGCTATGGCTGCACGAATCGACCCGTCGATGCCGGGTCCGATCGTCGAACTGGGGCCAGGCACCGGCGCCGTGACAGCCGCCTTGGTCGCATGCGGCGTGAATCCGTCGCGCCTGGTGCTGGTCGAAGCGGACCCTGTATTCTGTCGGCTGCTGCGCGAGCGCTGGCCACGCGCACGCGTTCTCCAGACCGACGCCTATACGGCGCCGGCCATAATCCGCGCGCTGGACGATCCCGCGGCGGCGGTAGTCGCGGGATTGCCCCTGCTCGTGCGCCCGCCCAGGCAGCGCCTGAGGCTCGTGCTCGATTGCCTTCGGAACGCCGCGCCCCAGGCTCCTTTCGTCCAGTTTACCTATTTCGTCCGCTCGCCTGTTCCAGCGCCACGTCCAGGCCTGCGGGCGCATGGCTCGATGATGGTCTGGCGCAATCTTTGGCCGGCACGGGTTTGGGTTTACCGCCTCGCAGACCATCGCGCCGGCATCATCCGGAACGCCCACACATGATTCCGAATAGTGTGGATATCGCCGCGATGGTCGACGGGTTGCTGGAAGCAATCGATCTCAAAAGCGTGTTTCTGGCGGCGCTGCTGGAGAAGTTCATACCGATACTTCCCTCTTACGTGCTCTTTCCAGCGATTGGCATGGGAGCGACCGGTATTGTCGATCTTCTGCTTCGATGCGTCATAGCGACTGTCGGCTCGGTCGGTGGTGCAGCAGGTTGATATTTGCTCGGTAAACTCATTGGTCCATTGCGCATTCGGCGCCTCATCAGGCTCTACGGACACTGGATCTTCCTGTCGCCCCATTTGTACGACCGCATCGGCGCATCCTATCGCCGCTGGCCATTTGGCATAACTTTCTTTGGCCAACTGATCCCGACGATACGGATTTACCAAGCCCTTCCAGCCGGCGTGCTTCAGCTGCCGTTGCTGCCCTTCCTCCTTGCGACAAGTGTCGGGGCCCTGTGCTGGATTGTGCCATTGGCGGTCGCCGGTCACACGCTGCGCCAGTATGGCTGGACGGCGTCGGAATCGGGCCTGGGAATGTTCGCGGTGCTTCTGACGGCCGAGAGCATCGCCCTGTTCGTGGCACGCCGCAGGCTGAAAGCTTCGACGCAGCGCTAGGCATATTCACCGTCTGCCGAAAGTTGCCTGGCGTGCGTCGCGCCTTGAGAATGGCTGCCGGCGTGCTACGATATTCAACCGAGCCGGGCGCTTGTTTCGTCGAAACCAAGCAGGGAGGCTGAAATGCCGGTTACCGAGAATCTATCGGTGCCCTATCACCAGCAGGACACGGATTATTATTGCGGGGCGGCCTGTGCCCAGATGGTGCTGGCTTCGCTCGGCACAGGACTGCTCGATCAGGATCAGCTCTACAACGACAACCACAGCCATAGCACGACCGAGAGCGGCTGGTACACGGCGCCCGACGGGCTGCAATGGACGATGCACAACTACGAGCCACCGGCGCCCCCGGGGCCGCCGCACTATGGCTCCTACAACTTCGTCCTCTTCGCCCTCGATACCGAGGAGGCGATCTCGCGCAAGATCGTGTGGACGATCCATCATTACAAGGCCGCACCGATCGCCATGGTGTACGGATCGAACCACTGGATCGTGGTGCGCGGCTATACCGCCAGTGCCGCGCCGTCCGGCAGCGGCGACACCGGCTATTCGATCAGTTCGTTCGACGTGAACAATCCGTGGCCGCCGGTCCCGAGCGCGACCAATGCCGCGCTCGCGCCGCCGCCACCGCATACGGACGGAACCGACGACTGCGGCACCGGCGGCGACCGCGGCCTCGTCAATGAGAACATTAGCTACACGGCCTGGCACAACACCTACATGACCGGCATTCCCGGCGGGCACTGGAACGGCAAGTTCGTTGCCGTGGCCGACCCTGCGCCGCCGCCGGCCGGCCGCGGCGTGCGTTCGCGGCCGCTCCTCGAGCCGCTGAGATATTCCGGCCGGCTGCTGCAGGGCGAGCATGCCGCGCGGCGGGCCGAGGAATCGCTGAAAGTCTACGGCCTCGCGGCGCGCGAAGGCTATGAGCGCGTGCTGCGGCGTGCCAGGTTCGGCGAGGCCGTCCTCGTGCAGCGGCTCGATCTGCCGGACACCTTCTACTATGTCGTGCCGGTCGGCGCGGGCGGGAGCTTTCCGCTGGCCGTCCTGGTCGACGCCAAGACCGGCCTTTATCTGCAATCGGCGGTGCACCGCAGTGACGAACGCAGCGTGTTTGCGGTAAGGAGCCGCGCAGAGGTGGCGCGCTCGATCGTCGGTTCGGTCGTGGAATTGCCCGACAGACGGGGCCGCCTTCCGGTGAGGGAGGAAGCGATCTGCCACTATCCGACGCTGGTGTGGAAGCCGTGCCGCGAGTCGCTCTACCCTCTCTACCCGTTCCATCTCTTCACGATCGGCGCGGAGCGGATCTATGTGCGCAGCGACGGCGCCATCTTCACCGCGCTGCACGATATGGAGCGTGGGATCTAGCGATGCGGCGGCCGCCTTGATCACGCCGGCCGAGGCGGCCACCCGCGCCCTGGCGCTCGCGCGCGCGAACGACGCCGCGATTCTGACGACCGATCTGGTGGAGCGCCTGGATGCCGGGAATTCCTATTTCCTGGTAGTGCTCGCAGAAGCCGGGGGGGTCGGTCTGATCGCGGCGGTCGATGCGGTGACGGGCGAGGTGCTCTCGTCGGCGCGGCTGGAACGGGTCGAACGCCACCGCCTTCCGGGAAAGGCCGAGGCGATCGAGCGCGCCGCCTATCCCGACGATGCGGCGGCCCGGCGCGTGTGGGCGCCCTCGCGCGCCACCCGCTCGCCATTCTATCCCTTATGGGAACTGACGGCCGGAAGCGGGCGCGTCTATGTCGACATGAGCGGGAAGGTGTGGCCGGCGCCGCCCGGGAACGGTCGTGGCTGACACACGTCGGGTGCCTGTCGCTTCGCAGGACGATACGATCTTTTTCGACGGACGCCGAACAAGCCCCTATGCGTCGGTGTCGACCGTCCCGTGCCGCCGGATATGGCGATAGAGCGTGGTCCGCGCGATGCCAAGCGATCGGGCGGCGCGGCTGAGATTGCCGCCTTCGCGATGGATGGAGGCCAGGATCATCCGCCACTCCGCCATCTTGATCGTCGACGCCGCGGTGGACCCTTTCACGCTGTCATCGGTCGCGTCGGCCCGCATCGCCGCCGGCAAATGCTCGACCCGCAGCACACCATCCGTGCTCAGCAGCGCCATCCGCTCGAGACAGTTGCGGAGCTCGCGAACGTTGCCGGGCCAGCCGTAGCGCTGGAACAGGTCCATCGCATCCGGCGCGATTTCCGGCGGCGTTTCCGTCGTGTTCGTGAGATCGCGCAAGAAGCGTTCGGCGAGGAGCGGAATGTCGGCCGGCCTGTCGCGCAGCGGCGGCAAGGTCAGCGCCGCGACATTGAGCCGGTGATAGAGGTCGGCGCGAAAACGGCCCGCCGCGACATCCTTGGCCAGTGGACGATTGGTAGCGGCGATGATCCGGACCGCGATCTTCCGGGCAGTGCCCTCACCGAGCCGCCACACTGCCCCTTCCTCGAGTGCGCGCAACAGGTAGGGCTGCAGGTCCAAGGGCATATCGCCGATCTCATCGAGGAACAGCACGCCGCCGTGGGCCTGCTCGAACCTGCCCTTGGCGCCGCCGCGGCGCGCGCCGGTAAATGCACCATCCGCGTGTCCAAACAGCTCGTTGGCCAGAATCTCCCGCGGAAGCGCCGCGCAATTGACCGGCACGAACGGCCCCGCGCACACCGGACCCGCTGCATGCAGGGCACGGGCAAACTCGTCCTTGCCGGTGCCCGTCTCGCCTTCCAGCAGCACGGGCGTCTTGGTGCGAGCGAAGCGCTCGGCCTGCCGCAGCACGCCTTCCAGGGACGGCGAATATTGAGCGAGCCGCCGGAAAGCCGGCGCCAGCGGCGCAACGGCCTCGGCGCGCGCCACGTGGCGGCTGCCGCCGACCGTTTTCTCGGGAAGCCGCAGAACGGCGCCGATGCAGCGCCCGTCCCGTCGCAACGGCAACAGCCATTCGGGCCTGATCCCCGGCGGCAAGGCGGCGTGGGCCGGATCGAATGCGGTGGCAGGATCGACGGCGAGCGCTCCCAGGATCGGCGCCGCCATGATGCCAAGGGCCCGCAACGCCGAAGCGGCACGCGCCGTCTGCGCAACCATGCGACCGCGCTGGTCGAAAAGCACCGCGGCCTCGCCGCCTTTGATGACTGCCTCGAACCGTCCCATCAGATATCCGCGTTCCGTCAGCCGCCGCTGCAGAAGATGCGCCTGCAATTGCCCGACCAGCGAGATCACGAACGGCCAGGTCTGCGCGGTTACCGTCTCCGGCGGCCCGGTAATGTCGACCACGCCGACGACACTCCCGTCGATCGGATCGCGAACGACGGCCGCCGTGCAGCTCCAACGCTTGGCGACTTCGCAGAAATGCTCCTGGGCATGGATGTGCAGCGGCTTGCCCAGTGCAAGCGCCGTGCCCACGGCGTTCGTCCCGCCGCCACCTTCGTGCCAGGCCGCACCGGGAACGATATTGTCCGACGCCATGTAGTCGGTCAGCTGCGGATCGCCGTCGACTGACAGCAGAGTGCCGTGCGGGTTGCTTGTGATGAGGATCGTTTGCGAGCCGACGAGATGGGGAACGATCGGCGACACGCAGGTGCGGATGGCGTCGTGGAACTCGGCATTCTCCTGAAAAAGCCGATCGACACCCGGGCCGGTGACCTGAAGCGGCGCTGACTTCGTCGCGGGGTTCACGCCATTCCGCCGGCAGCGGCGCCACGAATCCATCACGACGTCGCGCACCTCTTCATCGTCCACCGAGCAACCGCTGACGAACTTCTCCCATATCCGGCCGACAGTCCGGACGTAGTCTCTGGAACACAGTCGCGAGAGTGGAATGTCCTTCATCGCCACGCTCCTCCCGAACGCTGCCACCGACGGCGACGCATGGCCACTTCGGCTCTTCGTGATGAGAGGCTCCGTCAGCGATGACGGAGAGGCAGCTCTGATTTGCCGCGAGGATAGTCTCAGGGTCGCAGCCTTGTAAACGGAATCCACACTGTAGCGTTGTGCAACACCCGGCGTTCCAGCCTGTTCCGGATCGCAACGACACGCGCCGTGCCGTGCGCGGGAAAAGCCTTGTGGGACAACGATTTTACGCTTTGGCACGGCCGTTGCGGACAGTGCTGTGTAACGGCCCGATGACGACAGCCATGCCGGTCGCGCCGATCGAGGGAACGCAAAGGAGACAGGACATGTTGGAAATCGGCATCTTCAACAACGGCGCATCGAGCCTGCCCGTGATCACGACCAAGAATGGCGTGACTCTGAACGACGGCACCCTCGCGGAAGTTCACCGCGCGGCGCAGGAGACACTCGTAAATCAGGTACGCCAGGGCATCCTCGCGGAGCGGCTCGGCTTTCAATCCTTCTGGCTCACCGAACACCATTTCCAGCCGGAAGGCGCCGAGATGAGTCCCAATCCGCTGCTGACGCAAATGGCGATCGCCGCGCAGACCAAGAAGATCCGCCTCGGACAGTGCGCCAACATCGTCGTTTGGCATCATCCCGTCCGCTTCGCCGAGCAGCTGGCGCTGCTCGACGTGATCAGCGGCGGGCGCGTCGAATGCGGTATCGGGCGCGGATACCAACCGCGCGAGAACGAGACGCTGGGGCGGCCCTACGGCTCGACCATCCAGGACCAGGAACGCAACCGCAAGTCCTTCGAGGAAGTCGTCACTCTCATCAAGAAATGCTGGACGGAGCTCTCGTTCTCCCATCACGGAGAAAGCTTCTCGGTCCCGCCCACCTACACAAAATGGAACCACAAGCAGACGCTGGCCTATTTCGACATGGAGAAGGTCGAGCGGCGGCTTGAAGACGTGCTGGCGGTCGGCGAACCCGACATGTACGCGGCCGGCAACCCGGTTCAGGCGACGACGACGACCCTGAAGGAACTGCAGGTGTTTCCGCAACCGCTCCAGAAGCCACACCCGCAGCTTTGGGAGCCGCTGACGAGCTCGCGGTCGATCAAGTGGGCAGCGCAGAAAGGCGTGAACGGCGTGTTCATTGTCGAGCCCAACGACCGCCTGAGAAGGAACATCGACATGTACTACGAGGAGGCCGAGAAATCCGGCTGGCCCGACATGCATGGCCGAGGCCGTTTCAAGTTCGGCTGGGACGCCGCCAAACGGCGCGGCATCATGACCAGCCGCTATATCCACGTCACCACGCCCGGCAAGGAGAAGCAGGCGCTCGAACGCGCCGGCCGGGCCATGGAACTGCAGTTCGACTATTATGGGCCCTTCGGCTTCGGCGCCGTCGTCGCGCGGCTGAACGAGCCGATGTTCGACCTCACCCGCAAGGTCACCGCGGAAATGCTGCGTGAACGCGAGATCGCCATCCAGGGCTCCAAGCAGTTCGTCATCGACAAGATCATGAAGATGAAGAACGAGTGTGGCTACGAGGACTTCTCGTTCCTCGCCTGGTTCGAGCTCGGCGGCTTTGAGGGAAGGGAGATCGAAGATCAGATGCAGCTCTTCGCCGAAGAGGTGATGCCGGTGATCGCACGCGAGTGCGGCGGCATGGTGGATCTGCCAAGCCTGGGCCTCGACCTCGCCGCCGTGCCGACACGGCGTGCTGCCGCCGCCGAGTGAATTGCAGGCAAATCGATCGACGCGGAGAAAAAACGATGTCCAGCAAACAGTCGGAAGAACTCAAGGCACTCTATAAGAGTTGGGTGGCGGCCATGACCGCCAACCCGGCCATGGAACTCGACGCGCTGCGCGGCATGTTCGAGCATTGGGGCGACGTCACCGCCGAACCCGGCGGCGTCGACTATATCGAAGTGGCCGCGAACGACACCCCGGCCCTCTGGGCGGTGCCGAAAGGATGCACCGCCGACCGCGTCCTGCTGTGCACGCACGGCGGCGGTTACGTCACGGGTTCGATGTACACGCATCGCAAGATGTTCGGTCACATCGCCAAAGCCGTCGGCTGCCGCGCCCTGATCGTGCACTACCGCCGGGCGCCGGAGTTCGTGCATCCCGGGCCTGTGGACGATGTCGTGCGTTGCTATCGCTGGCTGCTCGACCAGCAGATCAAGCCCCAGCACATCGCCCTGATCGGTGATTCGGCAGGTGGCGGCCTGGCCGTCACCACGCTGCTGCGGGCGCGGGAAAACGGTCTGCCGATGCCGGCCGCCACCATGCCCCTGTCGCCCTGGGTCGATATGGAAGCCAGTGGCGAGACCTTCTCGGTCAACAGCGACAAGGATGTGCTGGTGTCGCGGCAGATCATCCAGGCGATGGCCGGGACGTTCCTCGGGCAGGCCGGCAATCCCAAGGATCCGCTGGCCAGTCCGATCTACGCCGACATGACTGGCCTTCCCCCCATCTATATCCAGGTGGGCGGCGACGAGACGCTGCTGGACGACAGCAAGCGGCTGGCCGCGAACGCGCGCAAGGCGGGCGTGAACGTCACCGTCGACGTCTATCCCGAGATGCAGCATGTCTTCCACTTCCTGGCCGGTACCGCGCCGGAGGCCGATGAGGCCATTGGCAAGCTGGCGCGCTGGGTACGCCCGAAGCTCGGTCTCGGTTAGTCCACAACACCCCGCAGCAGCTTCGCCCAGCGGTCGAGCTGCGGAAGGATCACGTCGGCCTTGGCGGAGTCGAGGCTGACCACGACGCGAACGACGCCCGCGTCGCGGTCGCGCTTCAGCATGTCGGCGTCCTCGGCGGCGCCCCAGATGGTGACGGGAACGGAATCCGCGTCGCGGCCGGCTTCGGCGACCAGCTTGCGGAATTGCGGGATCGTCTCGCGCACGTCGTCGTAGACGGGTCGCCTGCGGTGCGGCATCCAGCCGTCGCCATAGCCTACCGCCCGACGCGCGCCGTAGGGAAAGGCGCCGCCGACGATGACCGGCGGGTTCGGCTTCTGCACCGGCTTGGGCCAGGTCATCATCGGATCGAAGTTCACGAACTCGCCGTGATACTCGGCCTTCGACTTGGTCCAGATGACCTTCATCGCCTCGATGCGCTCGCGCGCCACCTTGTGGCGGGAGGCAAAGGCGGTGCCATGGTTGGCGATCTCGTCGCTGTTCCAGCCGTTGCCGACGCCGAACAGGAAGCGCCCGCCGGAGAGCTGGTCGATCGAGGATACGAGCTTGGCGGTCTGGATCGGATCGCGCTGTGCCACCAGGCAGATGCCCGTGCCGACGCGAATTTTTTTCGTGACGGCCGCCGCCGCCATCAGCGCCACGAACGGATCCATCGCGTCATAGTATTTCTTGGGCAGCTCGCCGCCGCTCGGAAACGGCGAGGTGCGCGAAAGCGGAATGTGCGAATGCTCGGGCGACCAGACCGATTCGAAGCCACGCTCCTCCAGGGCGAGCGCCAGCTCGCCGGGCGCCATGGAGTAGTCCGTGAAAAACATCCCCGCGCCGATATGCATTGTTCCTCCCCCCGTTTCGTTTATGCCGAAAGCTTAGCGGCCTTGCTCATCTTCGGCCATCTGGCGTCCACCAGGGGCAGCAGCTCTTCGATCAGCCGTCTTGTCTGGGCGAGGATGGCCTCGTCGCCCCGGCCGATCGGGCGCAGGATGAATTTCGCGATGCCGACTTCGACATACTGAGCGATACGTTCGAGTATCGCGTCCGCGTTGCCGATCGCGAAGGTGCTTCGGGGATCGCGGCCGGTGCGCTTGGCGTAGGCCGCCATGGCGCCCGCGACAGCAGGGTCGCTGCCATCGCCGAAATGAAACGGGAAGCCCGCGCCGTAATGGTCCTCATCGATCGAGCGGCCCGCTTCGGCGGCGGCGCGCTTGATGGCGGCCACGATCCTGCCGGCGTCGGCCGGCGTCTCGCCGCCCGCCTGCCAGCCGGTACCGATGCGCGCGACCCGCCGGATCGCCGCTTCCGATCCGCCGCCGATCCACATCGGCAGGTCGGGCTGAACCGGCTTCGGCGAGATCGAGGCACCGCTCAGGTGATAATACGCGCCCTCGAAATCGACGCTGTCCTCGCGCCACAGGCGCCGGATGATCTCCAGACCCTCGTCCGTCCGCCGGCCGCGCGTGCGCGTGTCGATGTTCAACGCCTGCCATTCCGGCCCGAGCGGGCTGCCGATGCCGAAGGCCGGCAGCAGGCGACCCTCGGAGAGGACGTCGATCGTGGCGCACTGCTTGGCGAGCAGCACCGGATCGCGCTGCGCCAGCGACACGACATTCATGCCGAAGCGCAGGCGCCGCGTGCGGCCCGCCAATGCCGCCATCACGGCCATGCATTCGAGAAACGGCTGGCGGCCGACCAGGCGATCGGTCTGCCACAGCGAGTCGACGCCACCTTCCTCGCACAGATCGACCCAGCGCCAGTAGCCGGAGATGCTGGCGAAGGGGAATTCCATCAGGCCGAGGCCGACGGCGACGCTCATGCGGGCTGTCTCGCGGCGGTGAGCGGCGCCCACTTGTCGAGCTGCTGCAAGATCTCGTCGCGGCTGGCATCGGGAATCCCGAACAAGGCGCCGTCGATGCCCGCCCGTTCGTAGCCCTCCAGCACGTCAGGCTTGGGCGGCGCACCGAAGACGGTGGTCGACAGGGTAGCGAAGTCCCGTCCCGCCGCCTCCGCCGCCCGGCGCAAGCGGCCGATCGCCTCGGCCGGCTCGAAGCCCGAGCGGGTGCGCGGGAACCAGCCGTCGCAGTACTCGACCACGCGCTTCAGCGTATGGTCGGTCTCGCCGCCCAGCAGGATCGGCGGATGCGGCCTCTGCACCGGCTTGGGATAGCTCCAGACCGGATCGAAGTTCACCATCTCGCCGTGGAAGGACGCTTCCTTCTCCGTCCACAGCGCCTTCATGGCCAGCACGCGCTCGCGCATCAGCTTGAAGCGCGTGGCGTGGCGGGCGCCGTGATTCTCCATCTCGTCGACGTTCCAGCCGCCGCCGATTCCGAAGACGAACCGCCCGCCCGACAATTGGTCGAGGCTGGCGATGGCCTTGGCGGTGACGATGGGATCGTGCTGCGGAACCAGGCAGACGCCGGTGCCGACCAGCAGTTTCTTGGTCGCCGCCGCCGCGAAGGCGAGCGCCACGAACGGATCGTGGGTATGTGAGTAGCGCTTGGGCAGCTCGCCGCCGCCGGGAAAGGGCGTGCGCCGGCTCACGGGAATGTGCGTGTGCTCGGGCACGAACAACGAGTCGAAGCCGCGCTCCTCGAGCGCGCGCGCCAGCTCGGCGATGTCGATCCCATAGTCGGTCGGAAAATAGAAAACACCTACTTGCATGCGACACCTCCTCGGAGGGCGGCAGCATACGCTTATAGTGTCGGCACCTCCAAGTGACCGGAAAACCTCACGGCGCCCGCTCAGCCCTCGCGGAACTCGGGCAACCAATGAAGCACCCGCCGCTCGACGAAGCGAACCAGATACACCAGTCCCACACCCACGATGCTGAGGACCGTGATCGCGGCGAACATGTCGGTGGCGTTGAGCGTCGCCAGCGACGTGATCATGAGATAGCCCATGCCCGTCGCCGAGCCGACGAACTCGGCCAGCACGACGCCGATCAGGGCAAAGCTGATCGCGTTGGGCAGCGAGGCGAAGGTCCAGGCCGCGGCGGTCGGTATGCGCACGCGCCACAGGATCTGCCGGCTGTTGCCGCCGAGCGTGCGGCAGAAATCGAGCATCTCGCGCTCGATGCCGACGCTGCCCTTGTAGGTGTTGAAGAAGACGAGGAAGAAGACGACGAACCACGAGGTGACCACCTTCGAGCCGAGGCCGAGCCCGAACAGCATGGTGATCAGCGGCACGAAGGCGATGCGCGGCATCGAGTTGAGGCCGACGATGA
>Ga0193717_1001346_pt1 | contig 15073 bp, 10 predicted proteins | sample U2c2metaG_FD_145900 | JGI IMG/M metagenome (GOLD analysis project Ga0193717, IMG submission 145900) | Soil microbial communities from a riparian zone of the East river system, Colorado, United States - U2c2 | ecosystem: Environmental > Terrestrial > Soil > Riparian zone | place: USA: East River... | reverse complement strand
GATTACCCCCGCATCAAGGTTGTCCGAAGCCTTGTCGAAGTGATAGCGGCCCGCCAAAAAATCTTCGTTTCGAATGTCGGCTGTGGTCGCCACCAGACTGCCGACGTTAACGTGAGCGCCGCTGCCGAAGACAACGCCGTTGGGATTGATCAAAAATAGCTGGCCGTTCGCCGTGAGCAGACCACTGATATTGGACGGAACGCCGCCCCCGACTCGGTTCAGGGCCACCGCGGACGCGGAGGGTTGCTGAAAATTTGTGTGCTCGCTGGAATCGATATTGAAACTCCGCCAGTCGATGATCGCCTTGCCGGTCTGCTGGATGACATCGACACGTGAGGGCGTTGTGCGATTGATAGTTGCGCTGCCCGCCACAACTTGACCGCCTTCCGGATTGGCTTCAGAGAAGGAGGACCAGAGCATGACGCTGAAAGCGAGAACTCCAGAGACAAAAAATCGCAACCCGGTACAGCGTCGCCATTGAGCGATGCACGGCGAGTGAAGACAGTGTGCCATGACGCGCAACAAAATTCGTTGAACGCCCAATCTGTCCTCTCGGATATTCGCGAAATTAAAACGGGTCACCTTGATTCCTCCTATCGGATGCTCAGTAACGCGCGGTTACTTGAAACAAGAACTGAGCGTTATCGTTCCGGGTTGTTGGCTTTCGCGTCAAGGGCCATGCAACTGCGAGATCGAAAAAGAAGTATTCAAAAACTTGGCTTCGCACGCCTAAACCGGTGGAGGCTATTGACTCGCGGGGGCTGACATTGTTTCCTCGATTCCACACGACTCCCACATTGTAAAAGCCGTAAGGCTGATATCCCCACACCGGTCCCCAACGGCTTCCCTCTGTGTACTGCAGCTCTGCGCCGAAGCCAAAACCGCTGTCACCCGACCGATCTGATGGATCGTAACCGCGCCCGTACGTGTCGCCCCCAACACGAAATAGTTCGTCATTGAGCAGTTTGTTGAAGGCATATTGCCCCGCTGCCGAAAGGTAAAGACCAAATTGATGGATAAGCGGCTGGTAACGCGATCCAAAAATGTTGACGCTGGTAAACTGCGGATCGCCTCCTTGCCGCGACAGTTTCTGATCTCTCTCCTCGCTAGCACCAAGAATGCTCAGACCCTGTCGCAGGCCCAGTCTAATCGTCGATAGACCTCTTAAATCGTCCGTGAAGTCGTAGACGCCGTTCATGTGTATGACGCGCAGCCGATCCTTCGAGAGACGTGTTCCAACGACATCCACCCTTTGATCAACAACATCAAGCCCGGCTCCGAGATAAAGGTTCTTTCTTCTCGAACGAATCAGCGGATAGGTAATGGACGGCCTTGCTGCCCAGCTACGGGTTTTCACATCCAAAGGTTTAAGATTGAATCCCGGCTTAGATGGCCCGTAGTCTCCGGCGAGCCGTAGCTTGAGACCTTCACTCCCCAACAACTGCTCGTAGGCAATTTGCCCAAATTGCTGTTCGCCCGCCTCGCTGGCGAAAAACAAGGCCTCCACGCTTTCTCCAAGCACCGTGGCCGCATTCTCTCGGAACCAAGAGGCGCCGCGCATAGGACCCGTAAATTTCGAACCGCCGTTATTGAACAGAAAATACGCGTCCAACCATTTCCGCTCCGCTCGCACAACTAGCTCGGATGCGCCGAGCTCACTGCCGCGCTGGAGCACGCCAAAGACACTAATTCCAGGTATGTCGTCGGCCAGGAGTAAGTAACGCTCGGCGTCCTGTTCTCTGAGTGGGAGTGGCTTCCCGGATGTCGGATCTCGCTCGGCGATTTTGTTCAGATAGCGCTGGACTCGTTCTCTCACGGGTCCTATGTCGCCTTCGATGCGTACCCGGTCAATGAAACCTTCAATCACTTGGAGCCGAAAAACTCCATCGCTGACCGTTTGGGGCGGGACGATGACGCGAGCGAGCAAGTATCCATGGGCGCGATACTTCTGTTGGATTTGTGAGGCGATCTCAAAAAGGCGAGCGAGTGTTACTTCTGTATTGATTAGTCCAGCGTAAAATTCTCGCAACTGCTCGGTCGAGTAGATGGTCGCTCCTTCGATGGTGACATCGCGTAGCACGAATTTGATCTGATCAGCGTTCGCTGGAGCAACTTCCGCGGGCCGAGGCATCTCGATCTGGGATGGTTCGGCAGGCACAAGCGGAGGCTGAACTGGCGGCTTCGATTGCGGTTCGGCGGGAGCCAGACGCTGCTGTGGGGGTGTTTGGGACCTGGCAAGCGGAACAAGCACAATCAATAAGACGCTTGCTGCAATCCATGCCAGCGCAGTCAGGCTAGACGGGCAGTCGAACCCTAAGGCCGACCTTGCAGTCCGGCATGCGAGAAATCGTACGTTCAGTAATATCGCCGCCATCGCCTTTCACCAGAAATTACTATCAGTGAGGAGGCAGTCGGGCGATTGTATGCGAGCAAAGATGGCGAGTTTGAGAGGTCCGCCCAACCAGCTTCACCCAATACTCTGAGTGGTTGGTGGCTGTCAAGCGAATTCTGTCAGACAATTCTGTCAGCGACCTGCCCAAGTTTTCTCTCTAATTTCTAAATAAGTCAGCAGAAGGTTTCGTTTGCGCTGGTAATATGCAACCCAAGCAACATTCCGGAAGTAATCAAGTTCGGGGAAGATTACGACAGGAGAGCCACGTGTCCATGGCACAAACTGACAACATCTCTTGGGCCTCGCGCCGTGCATTCATTGATTTTATTCTTTCCGTTGGGGTATAGAACCACTATACGCGCTAGCGAGCTCGCACATCGTGCACAATACAGCGGTTTCAGCGTATTTGGCGCCATGGCAACCGTCTATCTCTCATCCACTTACGAGGATTTGAAAGAATATCGGCGTGTCGTTTTCGACGCGCTTCGTAAGAGTAGCTATCAGGTAGTCGCTATGGAGGACTTCGCCGCGACGGATCGGCGGCCTTTAGATAAATGCCTGCAGTGTATTGACGAAGCCGATATCTATATTGGTATTTTCGCGTTCCGATATGGTTACATTCCCTCCGCTGAACACGGTAACTCAAAAGGCTTGTCCATCACCGAATTGGAATTTCGGTGTGCATTTGCGCGGCGGAAGCCATGCCTAATTTTCGTCGCAAAAGAGGATGCGGGGTTCCCTTTGCAGATGGTGGATGCCTACTCCGGGGATGGAGAAAATGGAAAAAAGATAAATCAGTTGCGTCAATTTTTGTTGGCTGAAAAAACAGTTAGCTTTTTTTCCTCGCCGCACGAGCTCGCCACTTTAGTTCTCGCCGCAGTGCGGGAACAATTGGTTCGAACCGATCAGAATCACGAAGGCTCTTCTTGTGAGCCCGGAAGATCGTCGACCATCATGTGGGATATTGATCGCGACGGCTCACCGTATCCTGGCCTCCTGCATTTTAGCCGCAAGTACGCCCCGGTTTTTTTCGGGCGGGACGGCGAGATAGTTGATATTCTTGACCGCTTACACTTACCTGAAGGGCACTTCCTTATCATTAGCGGTGGCTCAGGCATGGGTAAATCATCGTTAGTTGCCGCTGGAGTCATACCAAGAATTGAGGAGCGGGAGATTAGTGATGAGCGAAAGCATATTTGTGTGCGGATGGTACCGAGCCAGGGCAGCACTCCCTTCGACGCGCTGTTGCGCCCGCTTCATAGCTATGCTGAGCGTGCGGGATTGAACGTCTACGAACTGGGCGAAAAGATGACGAGGCAGCCTAATATTCTGCCCGAGAAAATTCTTGAAATCGTTTCAAAGGGCATGAACGGCAATGCTTTTATATTGTTTTTGGATCAGATGGAAGAATTGTTCACCACGCAACATCCAGAGGTATCAAACACGTTTCTGGCAGGCTTGTATGGAGCCACTCAACAAGGTTCGCTGGAGGTCATTGCAACAATCCGAAGCGATCATCTGCATCATTGTCATGGTCATCCTGAAATGCTTCGAATTTTGCGCGGGCCAGCACATTATCCTTTAGGCCCAGTCGAGCCGTTCATGCTTTCCGATATGATCGTTAAGCCGGCGCAGTGCGCCGGCCTTCGGATCACTGACACTCTGGCGCGCCGAATCGTGCACGACACCGGTTCAGAACCGGGCAATCTGCCGCTTCTGGCCTTCGTTCTGCATCAGCTTTTCGAAAAGCGTTCCGATCAGGAGCTGAGCGCTGCGGTTTACGACTCATTAGGCGGCGTTAGCGGTGCGATTGCCAAACACGCCAAAAACGTCGAGATAGCCATTCTTCACGAACTTGGGTCTAAGGCATCTGACCTCCTGCCTAAACTGTTCCAGTCGCTGGTCATTGTGAAGGAAGAAAGTCTACCCACGCGCCGTCGCCCTATGCTATCGGGGTTTCCTTCGGAGATGAACGAGTTGATTGACTTGCTGGTGCGGGAGCGGCTGATGTGCACGGAAGGCGACGAAAACAACGCGACGGTTTGGCTGAGCCACGAAAAGCTTTTCGATGCTTGGCCATTGCTGCGCGAGTACGTCGCAGCGAACAAGAAGCAATTGATGGATCAAACACTCCTGGAGAGCAGAGCTAAAAAATGGGCAGATATGGGTGAGCCTTGGTTCAGCGGCTTAGCTTTTGGCCGCGAACGCAAAGACTTTCAACGGAGCGCCATACCTACATCATTGGGGAAGAAGTATTTGGTTGCGAGTCGCACGGCGCAGTGGCTCCGCACTGCAGGAATTGTCATGCCGATTATCTTCTTTGTTTTTACCGGCGCATGGCTATGGAAGGAAGGGATGCCGGTCCAATATGCGCTATCGCTTGTGCTCGCCCGGTTAAATCTCCTCCACGTGACCGAGCCGAAGATGGTCCACATCCCTGGCAAATCGTTCGCTATCGGCCGCTATGAAGTCACGTTTGACGAATACGATCAGTTTGCAAAATTGACGTGGCAACGATTACCGCTCGATCAAGGTTGGGGTCGCGGAGATCGTCCCGTAAGCTCTGTCTCCTGGGAGGATGGAGTGGCGTATGCGAGATGGCTGTCAAAAGCAACAGGGAAAAAATATCGACTTCCCACCGACGACGAATGGGTGTACGCAGCCTCGCGTGGAGGAAAAGACGAGCACTGGGCAGGAACGTCGCGAATAGCAGAGCTATCCGAATATGCATGGTTTAACGAGAACAGTGATGGGAAAACCCAACCTGTAGGAGGGAAGAAGCCCAACGGCTTCGGATTTTATGATATGAGCGGCAACCTGTGGGAGTGGGTACAAGATTGCGGGGATAACCCGCAGCTTGGCGATTGCGGTCAACGCTTCCTGCGTGGCGGTTCCTGGTATAATGGTCCGGAGCTCTTGCGTCCATCGTTTCGGTACAAGGCATACGCGGATGCGCGTGGTAGTCTGATCGGCTTTCGTCTTGCCCAGGATCTCAATTAACCTCTTCTCCTCCGGCGCTGCCTCGTGGCGGTGAATGCTCTAATTGGTCCATTGTCGAGTTTCGCACCCTCCTGCTCTGTTGGCCGTTGACGAAAACAAGCATTTGTCGCGATAATGGCTGAAATGCCGAGTAAGAATCTGTGTAGTCGCCTTACATTCACAAGGCAAAACCAATCCATATCCAATGGGAAATGAATCGAAAGCTCAATCCCATGATGGATCGCTGGTTCTAATTGCGGGAATAGTCGTAAGAACAACACTATCTCGGACGATTACTGGCGTTTGTACGTTTCGCCGCTCAACTCCGAGCCCGCGAAGGCCCCCCTGAACGTGTTGAAACGGACCAGCATCTAAAGTGGCCATCTTCAAACGATCGAGCGGCCTGATACTCGCGAGAGCCATTATTGACTCAATACCAAACGGTGCTTTGACACGGAAGAAAAAGTCGTCCTGCGGTTCGGGTATCCTTGTAACTACGTTAGCACGAATCTTACCTTCCGGGTGATGTTCATTGGGAAAAACCTGATAGGTCCGATTTGCGGCGTCGGTATAAAAAAGCCGAATGTAAGCATCGCTATTAGTACGAACCATCACGATCAGTTCATCGCCTTCGACGTATACGGCGCCTCTGCCCCGGTCCACCCAAACTTCGATTTTGAGTGAGCCGTCGTCTTTAGCGCTCGCCAGTGGCGCAATCTGCTCCTCAGTTTTTTGGTTAACTTGCGCCTCCTTGAGGTTGGACGCGTCGATGTTCACACCTTTGGGCAGTACTTCTGTTGGTAATGTTACCTCGACGACACCTAGAGGTTTATTACCGGAACCCCTGAAGACATTAATGCGCCATTCCACTCCTTGGCTGGTTTTCGATAATTCTCCCGTAAGCCAGACGTCCGCGCCAATCAGCTCGGCAAGCGCAGCAGTGGTTTTAGGTTTCGCAACCACTTCCAGGCCTCTAAGTCCTGGCGCATCCGCAAACTGCAGGTCATCAAATCGTTGACACCTTAAGCGGAGGACATCTCTAAGAAACACGCTTAATGGTGTCGGAAACCCAGTGTGCTGATCGAGCATCTCGCCGATTAGGATCTTGCGCAGGGGCCCTATGATCTTGTTTTCATCGAGGATCGCTTTGATTCGTTTACAAGATTCCTGAAACGGTTCGTTCGTCGGTTGATCCAACCCGATCCACTCCATAGACTTACTTGCCGGTGCCCCTGCGGTTTTTTGGGATGGCACGGCGGCGACACTGCGGTCCGGAATCGTACCTAACGTAAGCCCTTTGGTTTCCTGAGCCCCGCTTGTCAATTGACCACTTAAGAAAAACAGGCCGAGCATTAACGCCAGCAGGCTTCCGCGGTAAGATCCGTCTATCATATTCTCAAATACCTAGTCCGTAGCCTATGAAAATTTCTCACGGAAGCGGTCTCTCACCCGCTGAAATGTCGCCGATCCTTCTTCGGATGATTGCTTCATGAGTATGAGATTCTTCAACGTCGTCTGGTCTTTCGGGTAAATAACGTCTGGATGTCCGACGTAGTGTCCCTTATCTGCTAGAATTTGCTGTGCCTCCTTCGTAAAGAGCCAGTCGGTGAATATCATCGCCGCATTGGGATGAGGCGCATGTGCAAGGATACCTTGCGGAGAGGGAATGAACGGGACACCTTCTTTTGGGTAAACATACGCTATGGGCGCACGGCTGCTAATCTCCTGGTAGATCGAGTAGCTGATACCGCCGAAAAGTATTGCTGTGCTGCCGTTGCGTAATTGCGTCATCGCGTCAACGGCAGACTGCGAAACGCGCGGGCTCTGCGCGACAAGCTTATCGATGAATCCCCAACCAAAAGTTTCAACCAAAGTCGCCAATCCGACGTTGACGAAACCGCTGGAAACGGGGTCACCCATCGTAAGTTCAATATCGGTATTCTTTCGGTTGAAAAAGTCTAACCAGCCTGTAGGTACATCGCGTTTGCTGATACGTGTTGTGTTGTACGCGGGAATAAACAAACCAGCGCGCATCACGGCCCAATGATAATTCTTCTCCACAAAAGAGGAATCGAATTTTTCGATTCCTTCAGGTCGGTAACGTAAAAACGTCCCTGCCTGGCGTAAACGAACAAAGTCATCAATATTGGAGGTGTGAATTACATCGGCTTTAGTCACTCCGCTTTTTGATTCCGCAACGAGTCGACGGTAAAGATTGCCAGAGCCGGTTCGATGCACCACACAAGCAATCCCTATATTCTTAGAATTAAAGCGATTGCAAAGCTCTTCGGGAATAGGCGATTGTAGCGACGTGTACCAAACCACCTTGGCCTCGTCATTAGCCAATTCTAAAATTTCACGCTTGCTTCTGTTCTGACGTTGTGCGGCCGCTTTTTCCAACGCGCCCAGTAACGCAGCATCAGCGCCAGCTTTCCTGAACTTTTCTTTTAAGATGTCAGTAAGTTCGAATTTCAAGCCGCTTTCATTCACGAGGTTGGTCAAACGCGTCGGCGTAACAGATGCTGGTAGTAAATTCTGAACGTCGTCCACCGCCAAAGGTCTGAGCTGTTGCGCAAAAACACTGCTGGCGAACAGTATGAAAAGGGGAGTTAGAAAAAAGACCCAACGCATCATTTCAAATTTTCCCGGAAAAAATTGCAAAGCTACTAATTCCTCAATATAACAAATTTAGGTTTCGACCCCGCACTACCTCACAGCTGAGCGAGCTGGGCGCATTGCGTCATCAACGTCTCAGCAGTTGCGCCGCCAGAAAGCGATTTTGCTCAAGAAGCCCAAGTTACCGAGGTCTGCCAGATCTACATTCGCCTCACTCGAGCTTCGCCGGCCGGGGCTTGCTTCCACGATGTGGAAGTCGCCTCGTGCCACACCTGCTTCCTTGAGCGCAGCCATGACGAGGGGAAGCCTGCCATGAGGATCCCTCCAAACCTGTAGGCGATGCAAGCCCGCGAGCTGGTACTGCAGGGTTTCCGGAATCGTGGTCGTGTGTATTTCGACTGGGATGATGCGCTTCTTGGCCTCCACGGCGAGGTCTATCTCGCGGCGAACATTGTCCGATCGCGCCGAGTTAGGAGAGAGCAGTAGGATTAGGGCCTGCGCCTCTCTTATCGAGCGCACGATCGTCGCATTCCACTGCTGGCCACCGCGAATGTCCGCCCGGTCGATCCAGACCCGGTAGCCGGACTGCTCGAGATGGGTGACCCAGTCGTCTGCTTGCTGGGCATCGCTCCGTGAGTAGCTCAGGAAGATGGTCATGTTCTCCTCTCTATCCTGATGGTTGCTAAATAGTTCGCTGCCGCCCTCCGCTACGCACCTAGTGCGTGCTTTTGCTCCTCGACCAGCTGCAGCATGAACTGGGCGGCCTTCAGATTGCTCCGGTCGGCAAGAATCGTCATGGGGACGTGCTCTTTGTTGTAGAAGGTGCAGCCCGATTTCGTGAAACGGTAGTAGAATCGTGTCACCATCGGGGTCAGGTAGATGCCGACTGCAAAGATAAGTACTCCAGTTATATATGAGAGTAAGGTGCCAGATGTGCTACCAAGCAGCATGTCACCCACAACCAGAATGGAGCCGATCGAGGCGACGAGCACGATCAGTAGATAGGAGATGATGGCCACCCATAGGCCGACCCTTGAAGGCTGGCGAAAATTGGCGACATCGACTGCCTTGAGAAAGCAGAAATTGAAGTCGACCCGGCCCGCGGCATTTACCACCATGCCACAGATCCGGGCATTGGTGGTGCACCAGAAGCTATGCTCGGGGAAAATCACTCCGAGGCCCCCGAGGTAACCAGCATCGGTCACTGTCTCATTGCGTCCGAGAAAGCCCATGAAGAGCTGCCGTACGGCCTGGGGATCGTTCCTCTTGGCGCGCTGATAGACATCGCCCAGCTTGACGCTTCCGGACTCGGGAAGTACTGGCACGATGATCTCGGGCGCACGCCGATTCACTTGCTGGGCTCGAATGCTCGGCTGAGCTAGAACGTCAGGCAAGGCAACGAGACTCAGCCGGTAGGGTCCGATGCGCACGGATTGCTCCAACCCCCAACGCGACTGCACGATCCGTCTGCCGTCGAGGATGGTCCCATTAGTGCTGCCCGCGTCTTTGATGATGACGGAGCTATCCTCCATGTAGACCTCGGCGTGCAGCCTCGACACATTTCTGTCCTTCAGCTGTATATCAACGCCGGTCTCCCTGCCAATCGTGGCGCTCTCGCCCTCGCTAAGATAGGCACTACCTGACTCTGCGGGATCGGATGAACCATCTTTAAGCCACTGCATCTGAACACCCATGGACGTCCTCCCAACGCGTACTCAGGCTAACAAAGTAGCGGTCCTATGTATCCGACGGAAATAAACACTCTCAGTGGGCTATAACCCGATGCAATGTCGCCCGCACTATACGTTTGAATCTGCGACGCCGTCAAGCGCATGTTTAGGCCACCAATATTTTGCACACAGCGGGATTTTGTTTCAACGGGAATTGGACGGGTGAAGTAAATTGCAAAGCCCTATGAGGTCGTTCGGCGTTGTACCAGAGGAGCCAGGGAATCAATCGGCGATTGAATTGGTTGGCGTAACAAGCAGATCCTCGTGGTAATCAATGAAGTCTTCCTGAATGGTTCGATTAAACCGTTCCACGTGGGCATTCATTTTGGGCGTTCTGCGATACCTATGCCAATGGTTTTTGTGGAGCCGTCGAATTTCCTCATCGAAGTGCTTCATGCATTCAGAGCCATTGTCGGTAAGCACGGACTGAAGCGGATAGAGAAAGACCTCGGCAACGATCCCGAAGAATTCGCGGGCCAGCCAATGAACCGTGGCTCTGAGTGGCCCAGGCAAAGGCAAATCAGGAGTAGTGATCGGTAAAGGTAATCACATAGCGCCGGATGCCATTTAAGAAATACCCCATGATGTCAAAGGTGCGCACTCTCCGGGAGCACTCGCTTTATAGCCTTTTGGTTTTCTGCCCTTGAAGAGCTTTTTCCTTAGCATCCTCTGAGCTAGCCCCGATAAAGCCTGGGATCAATAATCCGAGCGTTAGCGGCTGCACTTCCCTTGTGAAGACCCAGTCGGTAAACACCATCGCCGCATTAAGTTAATCTCGATAGATCCTATAAAATCTTCGCTGTGACGATTTGCCGAATCGAGTTTTTGAGACTAACCGGGCAATTGCTGCAATGAGGCTTTTGGTTGACAAGCCCCTATGACTCCTCGCTTTTCCCAGTCAGCGCAATGGCATACTCTGCTGAAGCCAACGGTATAAATCGTCGCCCGGACATCTCCCCTCATCCGGATTCTGCTCCACATCGCGATGGCCAAGAACAGCCAACGGATGTCCGGCAGCGGCAGAACAGGTTTCCCACAGTCGTCGAAGCGCCCAACGCGATTGCGGTGTCGCGTCGCCATCCCGCCCGATGAACGCGACTCCTATTCCTGAGGGGTTGTGTCCTCTGCAATGAGCGCCCTCAACGTCACGACCGCGACCCTCATAAACGTTCCCGGCAACGTCGACTAGGAAATTATAACCGATGTCGGAGAAATTCTTCAGACCGCGACTACTTCGCAACACCATGTGATCGTTCTGGATCGTGCGCACGGCTTGATTCGTCGGTCCGCCCGTGAAATGGACAAAGTATTCCGTGCGCGCAGCAATCGCCACCGCGCGATGGGGTGCAGTGGGTGCAATAGCTGCCCAATCCCGCCGCGTCCTGAGGCGCGGCAGCCAATTGACGAGACTATAATCGCCACTGCCGGTATCATCGTGGAAGCCGCCTGCCGGACAACGACCTGCGTTTGCCAACGACGGATTGATTCCCGCAAAGAAAAGTCCATGACACTGCTTGCACCAGTGCCATCCAGGCTGGCCAAGACCCACAACCTGGTGCATCAACGTGTATTCACCGCTGCCGGCGTCGTCGTGAAAGGCACCTGCTGAACACCGCCCCGCGTTTGCCAATAACGGATTGGTTCCCGCAAAGAATTGTCCCTGACACTTCCTGCACCAGTGCCACCCGGGCTGGCCAAGGCCCACAACCTGGTGCACCAACGTATATTTACCACTGCCGGTATCATCGTGAAAGGCGCCTGCTGAACACGGTCCCGTGTTTGCCAACAACGGATCCGTTCCCGCAAAGAACAGTCCCAGACACTTGTGACACCAGCGCCACCCAGTCTGTACACACAACAGTTTTTCCAGGGTCATATTTCCTCCTCTCGGCCGAGCATGATCGTCAGTGCGACGATATCACCCACGCTAAGCAGCGATGCAATCCGTTTGCACGAGCGAAATGCGATGTTTTCTCGGAATCATCAGCAATTTTCAACCGGTCGAATCTCTGCGTCTTGTAATGCCGCGCCGATCCATACAGCTTATGCGGTAAATTGTTTTGATCTCTAATTTGATGTTTTTCTTTTTTCTTTCGTTCGATGAACGCGCAAGCAGCGTGCCATCCGTCCTGAAGGTACAGCAACACGACTAAGATCCGAATTTTCAGAAGAATTATTTCAATAGTGCCTTGAACTCGCAATGCAGGGAATGGGATGAACCGTAAACACAACGATACGGACATGTATACAAAGTCACTCGTTCGTTGGCTGATGGATCCAAAGTTGTCATCGCCTTTTAAAACAAACCTCGGCGCAACTATCACTTGGCTCTGCTGGCATTGAAATTGCGCAAAATACACATTGACAATCTCTGGTCAACTAACCGATACCTGCAGTGGTGTTGCGCGATGCTGAACGAGGATTTCTACTAAAAAAAAGAGCCATGAGATGCGCCCAGTTGCTCAGGAACTCAGTCGCCCGGTAGAACCACCACATTTTCCATGAGTAGTCTACAAACTATGGATGCACTCATGCTCGGACAGTCAGATACACTGCCGATTGCCATTACCCTGGCCGCCGTATTCGCCTTCCCCTTGTCGCTATTCCTTTTATGGCTTTACCGGCGCGCGGTACTCCGGTCCATGAATGCGCGCTCTCCCAGGCCACCGACACGGGTGCGTACAGCGCCCGCGGCGGCGCAACGTCCCGACTCCCTTCCTCCCTTGTTGGATCTCGTTACCATCGCTGGGAACACATCCTCCGCGACCAAAGTGGGCGGCGGCACCTTGTATTGGCAAGCCATTCGCCGGCCCTGGCACGCCGCAACCGTTTATGGCGTGGCGGGGCTGCTGTTTGCGCTTGTGATGGACGTGGCACAACATATTTCCAGCATAAACGGATTCCTCCCTATCCGCTTTTTGATTTTGTTCTGGATGAAGGCATGGCCGGTCGTCCTCGCCGTCAATCTGATCGCCGCCTCCACGCGTCGTATCCAAATTGGCACGACTGTGGCGTACTTTTCCATTTTCTGTTTCCTCGGTGCCATGATCCTGGCGAAAAGTCCGAATGTCAGCTTACGCCAGCTCATTCTTTTGTGGTCTGCGAACAACTTGCTGCCAACACTGATGTTCATGGTTTTTCTCCGCCTTCGAATACGCGCAGTTGGCCCGCAGGTGTTTACCGTCATGACGATCGCTCTGGCAGGTGCGCCTGTGGTCTTGAATTTCTTGCAGCTCTACGTGCTAGCCGGCGAGCGGTTGATAGGCTTCGCGACCACCGGCGCTTTTATTAGCATCCTGGTAACCAGCTTTGTGCTCTTTGTCGTGTTGGGATGGCTGCTATTAATGGGGTTCCGCTTGGGCTACGAATCTAAAAAAATGAGCGACCAATCCGTCGCGTTGGACAGCATGTGGCTATTAGTCGCATTGCTGCAAGCCGTGCCACTCGCATTCGAGGGTCCAATATGGGTTCTTTCTGGCCTCGCGGCGTTTATCGTCTACAAGCTTGCTGTGCTGGTTGGTTTCCGGCTGCTCCGTGCGAATCAAAATGGTATGCCATCGAATACCAGGCTCTTGCTACTACGCGTATTCGCGCTCGGCAAACGCAGCGAACGTATGTTTGATTTGGTGACGAAACATTGGCGCCATATTGGCAGCGTGCAGCTCACCGCCGGTCCCGATCTTGCCACCACCACAGTACAGCCCCATGAGTTCTTGGAATTTCTCAGCGGCAAACTCGCTCGCCGGTTTATCAATGGCAAAGCGGAGCTTGATCGGCGCATGGCGGAAATGGACATGAATCCCGATTTTGATGGCCGGTTTCGGGTCAACAACTTCTTCTGCTATGACGACACCTGGGAGATGGTGCTCTCCAGGCTGGTGCGCGAGAGTGATGTCGTCTTAATGGATCTGCGCGGATTCTCGACGGCGAGGCAGGGCTGCATCCGGGAGTTGAATGAACTCATCAATGTGGTGCCGGTTCAACGCGTAGTGCTGGTGGTGGATGAAACAACCAACCTGGCGATTCTGGAACAGACCCTTAGACAGTCCTGGATCGTTATGCTCTCTACCTCACCAAATGCCACGGGGCCTTCTAAGGTGTTGCGCCTGTTCCAGGTAAACTCCCGTGACGCCACTCCGGTTTCGCAGCTTATCAGCGAGCTTTGTGCGTCGGCAGAGCTTCCCCCGGACTTCATACCCAATGAACCTACCGCGATCTTAGCCGGCATCAGCGGGGCGGTGCAGGGCGAGAAGTTCCCGGTCGATAGAGAAATTTTTCACATTGGGGCAGCTCCGGACAATAATCTGATTATCAACCGTGACGATTATGTCTCAGGCCATCACGCTTGTCTTCGTTACCGGCAAGGAGCCTTATCCATCGTCGATCAACGCTCCAAAAATGGCACATTTGTCAACGACAATCGTTTGCGGGATGCCCCGTTGACAGTCAAAGCGGGAGACAAGATTCGCATGGGCAAAGCGACGATTGAGGTGGCGTGGATCAAAAGTGAAGACGAAAACTTAGTAGAAGCTAAATAGGAGCATAGCCATGCGTGGTACCTCACGGGATTTGGCGACCGCGTGGTCTTTCGAACTGCGCCGCTAGCGCCAGGAAATGACGGTGAGCGCGATGCCGAAGGTTATCAGAGCGCCAAGGATTCCTGTTGTCGAATTTATGCGAGCTTCATAAGCGGCACCCGCAAATCGCTGTTCTAAGAGTTACGCTTAACTCATGCCCCTCCGCTTTGACCGGATCGCTTAGGGTATTACGTTAAATGCAACACGTTCCGAGCAATAGGTGCCGAGAAGCAGCTCGGTCGGCTTTGGCGCCAGAGGCTCGTCGGCTTGGTAGCACGCTATCAGCTCAAATTCTCCGTCGGATGGCAAAGAGTACCATTCAAACAGATCGAAAGACGTCGCAACGGATTGTCCAGGCGCAACCGCTACATAATCCTCGGGAGACGAAAAATTACGCTGATAAAGCTGCGCCTTTTGACCCGCCAACTCGCCGGACGCCCGCTTGTAGACTTCAACAAATAACTCACGAGCGACACTGTCGCGGTAACCCACCGAAAGGCGTCGATTGATGAGCACGGCGTCGTGACTTCGGTTTGTCAGGCGCACCTCTACCTTGCATGGGTCGGATAGGCGCACGGGTTGGCTGAGGATACGCACCTTAAGGTCGAGTGTTTCCATGGCAGGACCTTTCTTCTTAGGCATTAACGGCAAATGGTTCGATACTTGGGAAAGTTCTGCTGATTTCATCGTTTGCCACACGTACACGCCAGCGACAGTGATCAAGCCTGCAAGGAATAAATAGACCCGCGGCATAGGATTCACTGCACACTAAAAGGCCT